>ERZ808037.304-NODE-304-length-52039-cov-15.319637_pt1 | contig 52039 bp, 48 predicted proteins | sample MGYA00380190_ERZ808037 | MGnify/ENA primary metagenome ERZ808037 (study PRJEB31490, sample SAMN06133399) | mouse gut metagenome | isolation source: J9 | host: mice | place: China: Chengdu | collected 2015-05 ... | reverse complement strand
ATCCGACTAACGGACCGATGCCTGCCGCCGCGAAAAAGAAACGGCAACAGCTTTAGGATTGGGGAATTGCCCCGTGAAAGAAATGGATAATCGTAATTTCAGTATAAGGGCATTTTGATGATTTGTAAAGAGACATGGAAAAAAGAAAAAATTTCTGGTATACTTATCCATGCCGGAGAACGCCCGGACAGGTGTAAAGTCCTGCGCCGCCGCGCTTTCGCTCCGCAAAAACGCAGCCTGGGTACCCGTAGAAATTAAGGATAGCCCACGTCCCCAAAATGGAGGAAACATGATGAAGAATATTGTATTTGATATGGACGGCGTTCTCATTGATTCGGAGGCGCTCATCCTGGAAATCTGGAAAAAAATCGCCCAAAAAGAAGGCATCAGAAAGATTGAAGAAACCCTGCTCCAGTGTATCGGGATCACTGCGCCGGAAACAAAGGCCTTATTTTTGAGAGTGTATGGAGAAGCCTTTCCCTATGAACGGCTCCAAAAACAGGCCTCGGAGGCTTTCCACAGACAGGCGGATGAAGGGGGGCTTCCTGTAAAGCCCGGGGTATATGAATTATTTGAATTTCTAAAGGAACAGGATTTTCGGATCGGGCTGGCATCCTCTACCAGAGAGGCTGCAGTCCGCAGCGAAATGGAAAGTCTCGGACTCCTTAAGTATTTTCATGTTGTGGTGTGCGGGGACATGGTTTCCCACAGCAAGCCCCATCCTGAAATCTATCAAAAGGCCTGCGAATTATTAGGGGCTCCCCCTGCCGACTGCTATGCCGTTGAGGATTCGCCAAACGGAATCCGTTCCGCACATGCCGCAGGTATGAAGCCCCTTATGGTGCCGGATCTGGTGGCGCCGGATGAAGAAATCCGGCGGCTCTGTTTTTGCCGGTTTGAAAACCTGCTGGAAGTAAAAGCGTTTCTTGAAAAGCAGTAAGGCCTTTTGTTAATCCGCCTCTTTTTGGGAATACTTCTTGTAGCCGGGATGCTTTCCGGTGACGCCGTAGCCCTCCCGCATGGAGATCAGCCGGCCTATATTTTCTTTGGAGAGCTCCTTTGCACCCCCAAGCAAATGGGCGTTTAAGCTTATTTTTGCGAAAAGCTCCAGAGTCTCCATCCGATAGTAAGCGGTTACCACATCGGCGCCCACGGTAAGAGCTCCGTGATTTTGCAAAAGCAGCGCGTCATGCTCCCCCAGGTAAGGGGCGATGGCATCCGGCACCTCGTAGGTGGAAGGGGTTCCATAGGGGGTCACCGGGATGGAACCCAGGGTCAGCACCGTCTCAATCATGGAATACTCGTCCAGAGGAATGTTGGCCACTGCATAGCCGGTCGCTACGGGAGGATGGGCATGCAGCACGGCTTCAACATCCTCCCTCTCCTCATAACAGCGCAGATGCATTTTTATTTCCGAGGAAGGGCGGTATCCCTCTAAGGCTTCCAGCACCTTTCCCTCTCTGTCAATACGCACAAGCTTTTCCGGAGTGATAAAGCTTTTGCTGATCCCCGTAGGAGTAGCCATAAAGCTGCCGTCCTCCAGTTTCGCGGATATGTTTCCGTCATTTGCCGCCACCCAGCCGAGCTGCCACATTTTATGGCAGATGTCACAGATTTGCTCTCTCAGTGCAAGATAACTCAGTTCCATTTTACTCCATACTCCTTTCCCTGTTTAAAAATTTATTCTTCCATGTCTGCTTCATGGGTCTTTTGTTTTGGTTTACACACTTCTTTTATTTTAAACGATTCCACCCGAAAAAGAAACCGCAAATGATGCAAAAATGATACAACTTTGATGGGAATCTGATGCCAGTTTGATGCCAGTTTGATGCCTGATCACGGTAATTTATTGATATAGAGAACGTTCCAGATATGCAGGATATGAAAAACGGAAAAATACAAAAGCTGCTGCGCAGCGGAATGAGAGGAAAAATGAAAAAGAAAAGAAATCTTCTTTGCACTGTTTTGGCAATACTTATTTTTCTTCTGGGCTCTTCTTCCGCCCATGCTATGGAAGAGGACGACTCAGAGAAGGAGCAGGTCATTGCCCCTTATATTATCATCTTAAACGGCGATCCGGAAACAGACCGTTTCCCCTTAAAGGAAACCTCTGTCACCACCAATATTGACGGCGTCATCGCGGAAACCTATGTGGTTCAGACCTACGCCAACGAAGGCAAGAGCCCCGTCAACGCCAGCTATGTCTTTCCCGCTTCCGCCAACGTCACCATCCATGGCATGCAGATGATTATCGGCGACAATATTGTCACTGCCAGGATCAAGGAAAAGGAAGAGGCCAAGGAAGAATTTGAGGAGGCCAAAAGCGAAGGCAAGAGCGCCTCTTTGCTGGAACAGCAGCGTCCCAATGTCTTTACCATGGATGTGGCAAATATCATGCCGGGCGACGATGTCCGCATTGAGCTGCATTACACGGAGCTGATCGAGCCTGTGGAAAATACTTATCAGTTTGTATTCCCCACCGTTGTAGGCCCCCGCTATCCCAGCCCCTCACAAAGCCCGGAAGAAGCGCAGGAAAGCGAAAGCGCAGGGGATAATTGGGTGGAAACTCCCTATCTGTCAGAAGGCGTAACCCCCAAAGACAAATATAACATCACTGTGAATCTCTCCGCAGGCCTTCCGATTGCCGACATAAGCAGCAGCTCCCATGACATACGCGTCGCCAAAACCGACGAGGACTCTGCCAGGATCACCCTCTCTGACCTCAGCGACTATGCGGGAAACCGGGACTTTATCCTGGATTACAGATTAAACGGCCAGGAGGTAAACTGCGGCCTGATGCTAAATCAGGGAGAAGAAGAAAACTTTTTTTTGATGATGGTACAGCCGCCGCAGCGCTGTGAGGCGGAGGACATTCCGCCCCGTGAATATATGTTTGTTCTGGATGTATCCGGCTCTATGTGCGGTTTTCCCATGGATACCGCCAAGGATCTGATCAAGGATCTGGTCAGCAACTTAAGAGAGACCGATTCCTTCAACCTGATGATGTTCTCAGAGGAGGCCTACCTCATGTCCTCTTCCCCGGTTGCCGCCAACGAAAAAAATATCAGGACAGCCCTTCGGCTCATTGACGAACAGCAGGGAGGCGGCGGGACAGAGCTTGCCCCCGCCCTTAAATCCGCCCTTACCTTCTTAGGGGATGACAAGGCCCGGAGCGTTATCGTCATTACAGACGGATATATTTCCGGAGAAAAAGAAATCTTTAACATTGTAGAGAACAATTTAGATCAGGTAAGCTTTTTCTCCTTCGGAATCGGCACCTCCGTAAACCGGTATCTCATCGACGGAATTGCAAAAACAGGTATGGGAGAGTCCTTTGTAGTCACAGATTCCTCCCAGGCAAAAGAAACCGCCCAGCGCTTCCGCACCTATATCGAGTCTCCCATTCTCACTGACATTCAGGTCAGCTACGAGGGATTTGATGTTTATGATGTGGAGCCCAAAAAGCTTCCTACTCTTTTCGCCCAAAGGCCCATCCTCGTCTACGGAAAATGGCGGGGCGATCTGACCGGAACAGTCAAAATCACGGGAAATAACGGAGACGGGAAGTTTGTCCGGGAAATTCCCCTTAAGGAAATCGAACCCCTAAAGGACAACGATGCCATACGCTATCTCTGGGCCCGCAAACGAATGGAACGGCTTACCGATTACGGCCTGAGTGAAAACGATCCCGACATCAAGGGCGAGGTGACCCAGCTTGGCCTTAAATACAGCATGATGACCCCCTATACCTCCTTTATTGCAGTAATCGAAACCGTCAGAAATCCTGAAAAGCAAAGCAAAGACGTTGACCAGCCTCTTCCCCTTCCCTTACAGGTTTCCGACCTGGCGGCAGGAGGATACCGAATCGGTTCAGAGCCCGGCGAGGCGTTGCTTGTCCTGGCCATGGCCCTGGCATTTGTACTGACATTTTTCAAACGCGCCCGAGGCAAAAACAAGGGATAGAAAGGAACCCCTATGAAGATTTCCGCACTGAAAAAATATCCTATCTTCTATTTCACTGCCGCCCTTGTTTTGGTTGCCCTGAAGCTGTTTTACCGAAGCGCAGACAGCGATGATCTGCAATGGATTCTTGCACCCACCGCCTGGTGGGTTGGGATCCTGAGCGGGAATTCCTTTGAATATCTTCCTCATGTGGGCTATGTAAATCACGATCTGCGCTTTGTCATTGCAAGCTCCTGCAGCGGCTTCCAGTTTATGCTGATCTGTGCCGCCGCCCTCATTTTCTCCTTTTTGCACCGGCTCCTTCCTGCCGGCTCCCCGAAAGGGGAAAGGGATGCCGGCATCTTTAGGCTGCTTAACAAGTTATTCCGGGGCTTTTGCTTCATTGCAGCGGGTTTTGTCCTGTCCTATGTGCTGACTATTTGGGTCAATTCTATCCGCATCCTTCTATCCATCAGTCTTCCTCCGCTTTTGGAAGAAACATCCCTTTTGGGAAAAGATGATCTCTCGAACGGCTGGCTCACCCATGAGCGGCTCCACACATTGATCGGCACGGTGGTCTATTTTTCTTCCTTACTGGTGATTTATCAGGGAGCGGACAGACTTACCCTGAAGCTTTGCCCCTGTCCTGATCCCTTTTCCAAGTCCCCGGAAGCGGACAGGGCGAATGACAGGCTGAAAGCATCTGCAATCCCCGGTTCCAAAGCCTTCTTCCGGTTTCTGCGGCCTGCCCTCTGGTACTTCTTCTTTGTGCTGGGAATCCCCATTCTGACCAGAGCCTACCGCAACGGCCCTGCCCAATTTGTGGACTATGAGGTGCTTGTGGTTTTGGCGGGCGCTGTGCTTCTTACTCTGTTTACTCTCATAGAAAGCCTGCGCCGCTAAAGGCCTCCACCGGCCTGCCCAAAAAAGAGTCCGGCTCTCCGGACTCTTTTTGCGTGCAGAGCAGGGCTGAATCAGGCCTACATCACGCTCTCCCTGAATTTTTCAACCTCTTCCAAATATTTCAGCCCCAAAGGACTGATGGCGGCCCCCTTGCGTTTCAGATAACCAATAGTCATAACCTCATCCGAGCGCAGCTTCACGGCACAGTAGTCGGAACCGTTAAGGCTCTCGCAGATGATTCCGCAGCAGAGAGTAAACCCGTTGAGCCCCACCATAAGATTGAGCAGAGTCGCCCGGTCGTTGGCCTTAATCAAACGCTTGTAGGCATAGGTGCTCAGCACCTCCTCCGCAAAATAAAAGGAATTATTGACCCCCTGCTCAAAGGAGAGGCAGGGGTATTCATCCAGCTCCTCCATGGCAATCTCCTCTTTTCCTGCAAGGGGATGCCCTTTCCACATATACACATAAATGCCGCATTGCAGAATCTCATGGAACTCCACCTCAGACTCCTGAAACAGCTTGGTCAGCACCGCCCTGTTGAAGTCATTGATATAAAGAACGCCGATCTCGCTCCTGAAGTTCTTTACATCCTCTATAACCTCATAGGTCTTGGTCTCATGCACCGCAAACTCATACTCATCCATACCAAATTGCTTTACCAGCTCCACAAAGGCCTTCACCGCAAAGGTGTAATGCTGCATGGAAACGCTAAAGCGCTTCTTGCTGTTTCGTTTTTCAATATATCGCTCCTCCACCAGACGGTACTGCTCCACCACCTGTCTGGCATAGCCCAGAAACTCCTCCCCCTCCGGCGTGATCTTAGCCCCTCTGTTGCTTCTTCTAAAGAGGGTAATGCCTATCTCCTCCTCTAAGTCCTTCACTGCCTGGGAAAGGCTGGGCTGGGCAATAAAAAGAGTTCTGGCCGCCTCGTTCATGGAATGGGTATCCGCCACGGCAAGCACGTAGCGAAGCTGTGTCAGTGTCATCCCTTATCTCCTTTCGTCTCCTGTAAGCCCAAACGCTAAGCCGTTACAAAACAACTCCGAAACGGAAATTTCGGAGTTGTCAGAAAACAAATGCTTTTTAATTTATACAAAAGGAATTACGGCTCCGTCATAGGTTGTGTTTATGTAGTTCTTGACCTCCTCTGACTTAAGCGCATCCACAAGGGCCTTGATCTTGGCCGCGCCTTCATTGCCCTCTTTTACGGCAATCACGTTTACATAGGTTTTGGCGGCCTCTGAGTCGGCGCTTTCATAAGCGATGGAATCCCTTGCCACGGAAAATCCTGCTTCCAGGGCATAATTCCCGTTTAATACCACAAACGCCACCTCTTCCACTACTCTGGGAACCTGCGCCGCTTCCAGCTCTACGATTTCAAGATCGTGAGGGTTCTCCACAATATCATTTACCGTTGCATTTAAGCCGGCCCCGTCCTTTAAGGTGATCAGCCCGTTATCCTGCAAAAGCAAAAGCGCCCGGGCCTCATTGGTTGTATCATTGGGAACCGCTATACTGTCCCCCTCCGCCACCTCCGAAAGGCTGCTCTTGGTGCCGGGATAAATCCCAAAGGGCTCATAATGAATTCCCCCTGCATTTACCAGATGGGTGCCCTTTTCCTCATTGAAGCTGTCCAGATAGGGAATATGCTGGAAATAGTTGGCGTCAAAATCTCCGCTTTCCACCACCTCATTGGGCTGTACATAATCGTCGAAAACCGTTACCTGAAGATCATAGCCCTGCTCTCCCAGAATGGTCTTTGCCTGTTCAAGAAGCTCTGCGTGGGGCGTCGCCGATGCCGCCACCTTAATTACCTTGTCGTCTGCGCCGCTTGCCCCGCAACCGCTGAGCGCTCCTGCCGCAACTGCCCCTGTCAGCAATAATGCCAATAATTTTTTCATGATACTTTCCTCCTCCTGACCTTTGTCCGTCATATTCAAGTACAGAGTATAGCATCATTCCTTTTGTTTGTACAATATCTAAAAAATTTTACCGGTTATAGGTTTATCCTATAACATCTACCTGACACATCCTCATGGTAAGAAGGGCCGCCTCATGGCTCTTTGGCGTCACTCCCGCGGTGCAGGAGGCATCCACACGGATCTGAGCCTCGGGCATTCTGGCTTTGAGCAAAAGCGCATTGGATACCACACAAATATCCGTACACAGCCCCACCAGCTCAATCTCCGGCGCTTCGTCCTTCCCGGATGCCAGTTCAAAAAGCGTTTCGGCAAGCGTCTCGCTGCCAAAGGTCGGTTTGTCAATGATCCTGGCCCCGGCCCTGTTTAATGCCTGCGCCACCTCCTCCCTGATCTCCCAGCCCTTTGTTCCCTTAATACAGTGAGGCACAGGCAAATGTCTGCCCTCGGAGGTTTCCATATAATTTTCTTTGTGGGTATCTCTGGTGGCAAAGACCGGCTCTCCCTGATAGCTCTCAATCTTCCTCACCACGTTCCCCACAATGGCCTGAGCCTCGGCCGTTCCCAGGGCCCCGTCAATAAAATCGTTCTGCATATCCACTACTACCAGTATTTTTTGCATGCTTACTCCTGTCCGCGTATTTAATACGCACCTAAACCCGGGAAGGGAAGAAAGCCCCTTCCCCCTATCCGCAGCTAATCCAGCTCGCTCATCCCTGTATAGAGCTCGTAGTACCGTCCCTTTTGCAGCAGCAGATCGTCATGGTCGCCCCGCTCGATAATTTCGCCGTTTTCCAGCACCATAATGGCATTGGCGTTGCGCACCGTGGAAAGCCGGTGGGCGATTACAAGAGTGGTCCTCTCTGCCATCAGACGGTCCATTCCCTTCTCGATATGCTTTTCGGTTCTGGTATCCACCGAGCTGGTTGCCTCATCCAGAATCAGGATGGGCGCTTTGGAGATGGCCGCCCGGGCGATATTGATGAGCTGTCTCTGGCCCTGGCTTAAGTTGGCGCCGTCTCCCTCCAGCATGGTATCATACCCATGCTCTAAGTGAACAATAAAGGAATGGGCGCTGGCCGTCCTTGCCGCCTGCTCTACCTCCTCGTCGGTGGCGTCCAGCCTGCCATAACGGATATTCTCCCTCACTGTCCCCGTAAACAGATGGGTATCCTGCAAAACCATGGAAATATTTCTTCTAAGGCTTTCCCTCTCTAACTCCGTAACAGGAATCCCGTCTATGGTAATGCTTCCCCCGTCAATATCATAAAACCGGTTGATCAGGTTCGTGATTGTGGTCTTGCCCGCTCCCGTGGAACCCACAAAGGCTATCTTCTGCCCCGGCTTTGCATACAGGGAAATGTGCTTTAGTATGGTCTTATCCGGATTGTAGCCGAAGGTCACATCCGTGAGAGTCACCGCGCCCTTTACTTCTTTATAATAATACTGCCCGTCCTCTTTGACTACATTTTCCATGAAATTCTCTGATTTCACAATCCCGTTTTCCTTAGGGATCCGATAAAGGCTTCTCTTTTCACTCTTTTCGGAGGCTTTTGCCTCTCTGCCCTGCTCCTGCTCCTCCACGATGCTGACCGCGTGGATTTCATCCTCCTTCTCCGGTGCCTCATCCATCACGGCAAATACCCGCTCCGCCCCTGCAAGGGCCGAAAAAATCGTGTTCACCTGCATGGCAACCTCATTGATGGGCCTGGAAAACTGGCGGGAATAATTTACAAATACCGTCAGGCCTCCAATGTCAAATCCCTTAAGCACACAGAGAATCCCCCCGATACAGGCGGTCAGGGAATAGCTCACCTGACTTAAATTCCCCATCACAGGCCCCATGATACCGCCAAAGAACTGGGCCTTAATCTGCTTACCCCGAAGCTCCTGATTTAGATATTCAAACTCTTCCCTGGAATCCTGCTCATGATTGAATACCTTGACCACCTTCTGTCCCGTCACGGTCTCTTCGATATAACCGTTTATGGTGCCGATGGCTGCCTGCTGGGCCCGGTAATACTTCCGGCTTCTGCTCCCGACAATCTGCACAGCCTTAAGCATCACCGGAACCATAACAACCGTAATCAAAGTCAGCCAGACATTGGTATAGACCATAAGGGCAAAGGTTCCCACAATATTGATCGTGCCGGAGATCAGTTGGACCACCGTATTGTTGAGCATTTCCCCCACCGCATCCACGTCGTTGGTGAAACGGCTCATCACATCCCCGTGATTGTGGGTATCGTAATAGCGCACAGGAAGCTTCTGCATCTTTCCAAAGAGGTCGTTCCTGAGCTTGCAAATAGCATTCTGGGAAATGCCGATCATGATTCTCTGCTGTAAATACTGGGCTGCCACTCCTGTCATATAAATCACCGCCATAGTCAAAATTCCCTTTAACAGAAGCGAGACGCTTTTCTGGGGAGAGGTCAGACCGTTGATGATTGGACGCAGCATATAAGAGCCTGCCAAATTGGCAAAGGTGCCGCCGAGCACACACACAACCACGATAAAGAGCCTCAGCTTTTCGTGGGAAATATAGGAAAAGAGCCGTCCCATGGTTTTCTTCACGTTTTTAGGCTTTTTTACCGGCATAGCGCCCCGGCCTCTTCCCGGCCCGTGGCCGGGGCCCTTGGGGCCGCCGGGCCCTGCCGCCATCTCCGCCTGGTCTGAAGATGGGTTTAGTCTGCTCTCATACTTTTTTTGTAAATACTCCAGTTTTTCCTGCTTCACTATGCGCTCACCTCCCTGTCCATCTGAGAATAGTAAATTTCCTGATAAGGCCCGCAGTCCTTAAGAAGCCGTTCATGGCTGCCCAGCCCTACGATCTTTCCTTCATCCAGCACCAAAATCTGGTCCGCATCTATCACGGAAGAAATTCTCTGGGCGATAATGATCTTGGTGGCCCCTTTAAGCGTGGTGCTAAAGCTCTCCCGGATCTTAGCCTCCGTGGCGGTATCCACAGCGCTGGTAGAATCATCCAGAATCAGGATCCTGGGCTTCTTTAAAAGGGCTCTTGCGATACAGAGCCGCTGCTTTTGTCCGCCGGACACATTGACGCCGCCCTGGCCAAGCTCCGTGAGATACCCTTCTGTAAAGGAGCTTACAAAAGGATCCGCCTGGGCCGCCTTTGAGGCTGCAAGAATCTCCTCCTGAGAGGCTTCTGGATCCCCCCACATGAGGTTTTCCATAATGGTGCCGGAAAAGAGCACATTTTTCTGGAGCACCATGCCCACGCCGTCCCGCAGGTTTTTCAGGGAATAATCCCTTACATCCACCCCGTCTACCAGGATCCTTCCCTGGTCCGTGTCATAAAGCCTGGGAATCATCTGTACCAGCGTGGTCTTTCCGCTGCCGGTAGATCCGATAATTCCAAGCACCTGGCCGCTTTCCACCCTGAAGCTGATATGGGAAAGTACGGCCTCCTTATTTTCTTTGTAATAACGGAAGGTCACATCCTGAAACTCCACACTGCCGCCGTTTACCTTCTTTTCGGGTAGCGCGCATCCCTCGTCGCTTAAACTCACCTGAGTATCCAGCACCTCCGTGATACGCCGCAGGGAGGCAAGGGCTCTCGAGCTCTGCAGAAGAACCATGGCCAGCATCATAAGAGACATAAGAATCTGCACAATATAGGAGGTAAAGGCGGTCAGATCGCCCACCGGCATACTGCCGGCCAGAATCTGCTTCCCGCCGAACCATACCACTCCCAGGGTTGTAATATTCATCATGACCATCATGATCGGCATATTTAAGATGACCACCTTAAAGGCGTCCAGGCTGGACTCCTTCAGCTCCTCATTGGCTCCTGCAAAGCGTTTTTCTTCATAGCTGCCCCGCACAAAGGACTTGATTACCCGCACGTTGGTGAGCATTTCCTGTACCGTAGAGTTTAAGGCGTCCAGCTTTTTCTGCATAATGTCGAATTTGGGAAATGCGATTCTGATGACGATGGTAATCAGCGTAATCAAAACCGGAATCACCGCCAGAACCACGAAAGAGAGCTGGACATTCATCACCAGAGCCATAATCAGGGCTCCGATCAGCATCCCCGGCGCCCTGAGCATCATCCGAAGCGCCATGTTGATCATATTCTGCACCTGGGTAATATCGTTGGTAAGCCTGGTCACCAGCGAACCGGTGCTGAACTGATCCAGATTCGCAAAGGAAAACTGCTGTACCTTGTCAAACACATCCCTTCTTAAGTCCGCCGCAAAGCTGATGGAAGCCTTGGCTCCGAAATAGGCGCCCCCAATCCCTCCGATCATCATCAGAAGGGCTGTGACGGCCATGATTATGCCCATTCCCACAATATAAGGCACATTGTGCTGCGCCGCCCCCACATTGATAATATCAGCCATAAATTTAGGGAGCGCCACCTCCCCGATTACCTCCACAATCATCAGCAAAGGGCCGCAGATGAACGCAGGCAGATATGGCTTTACATACTTCCAGTATCGTTTCATAAAAAACTCCTTTCTCCGTTTTTAATCATTCTCTGAAGAAAATCCTTAAGCTGCTCCAACTCCTCTTCGGAAAATCCCTCCAGGATAGCCGCCTCTATCTCCTGAAAGCAGAGTATGCTTTCATGGATGGCTTTCTGTCCTTTCTCAGTCACCACCACCTCATTTACCCGGTTGTCCTGCTCATGGCACTGCCTGCTGATATATCCGCCTTTCTCCAGCTTTTTCAGAGTGACTGCCACCGCGGAGGGAGAAATCTCCATTTTTTCCGCGATTGCCGTCTGGGAGCAGTCGGGATTTCTTCCCAGTATCATCAAAAGCCGGTGCTGACTCCTGTACAGCCCGCTGCCCTCCACCTTTTTGCGGATCACCCGCTTCAGGCACTGATCCGTGCAGCGAAAAAGATTCATGACTTGATGGTTTAAATCTTTTTCCATAGCCTCCTCCTTTTTTAATGCTTAAATAGTTTATAGTTAAATAATTAATATTTAACTAGTTAACAATTAACATTATAACTTTTCCGGAAAATAATGTCAACAAAAAAATTCCACGCTTTATAACAGCAGCGTGGAAATATAATAAAGAATAAGCAGGTGCAGGGGATAAAAAAGATAAAAGACATACTTCAGCCTAAGCCCTCTCTTCCCATCATAAAGGCCAATGAAAAGAAACGCCAAAGGAGCCGTAATCTCCCAGAGAAACGCTATAATGCCGGCAAAGATCTGCCGCCATTTATTTTTACGAAACAGATACAAAAGAGCTATGGCTGTAATTCCATTCGCCCCGTAATCGCAGTAGATGGCTTCCGCCGCAAAAGCCGCCGCCAGAAAAGCAAAGCCCGTTCCCGCCCACCTAAGCAGGGGCATAAGCGCCCTCTCTTCTAACGCTTTCATCGCCCACATCATCAAAAATCCCAAAAGAAGGGTGAAGAATACATTCTGATAATAAACAAAAACGCTGCGGGCATGAAAGGCAAGGTCAAACGGAACCTCTGAAATCAAAGCAAACAGAAACAGTCTGCATGCATACCTTGCCCTGCTGCGGGTTCTCTCAAAGCCTTCCACCAGCAAAAAACAATAAACGGGAAAGGCCAATCTTCCAATCCCTCTTCGCATGACCTGATATAGGATGTAAAGCCAGCCCGCGCCCCCCTGGGACAGAGCCATAGATGCATATTCCACTGAAAAATCAATACAATAAACCTCATGCTTTATCATCAGACAGGGAAAAACCACCGCAGCCGTGTGATCCATTAGCATGGAAATTAACGCTATGAGCTTTAAGGTGCTGCCGCTTATCCTTAATTTTTTCTGCATCCCTCTCCCCTTCCCGCCTTTTTGTTCTTTTGCAACAGGTATAATGAACGGCAAACTCTCTGACCGTCTGTTATACATTATATACTTCTCCTCCTGTTAAAGCAACCAGGAATCTCCCGGCTCCAAACTGGCATGGCTAAAAAGTTCTGATTTGGCACTTTTTACAATACCACTTTTGCATATAATGGTAATATCCTATAGAAAAAAAAAGCGCCCGGACGGCGCGGAAATGAGGCAGATTATGAAAAATGCACTTGCACAGAAAATAGCTATGACCGGCCTTATGGCGGCCTTATCTTATGTAGTCTTTACTTTTTTGCAGATTAAGGTTCCCCTTCCCGGGGGCGACGCCACCTCCATCCATCTCGGCAACGCCGTCTGCGTGTTAGGCGCCCTGCTCCTTGGAGGCTTCTGGGGCGGCCTGGGAGGGGCCATCGGCATGACAATCGGAGATCTTCTGGATCCCGTCTACGTAGTGTACGCCCCCAAAACCTTCCTGTTAAAGCTCTGTATCGGCTTAATCACCGGGCTGATCGCCCACAGGCTGGGCAGAATCACGCTGGAAACCGAACACAGAAAGGTGGTTTTAACCGCCGCTCTCGCCGCAGCAGGAGGCCTTTTATTCAACGTCATCTTTGACCCCCTGATCGGTTATTTCTATAAGCTTGCGATTTTGGGCAAGCCTGCCGCCGAGCTCACTCTTGCATGGAACGTGGCTTCCACCTCCATCAACGCGGTGACCTCCGCCATCGTGTCAGTGGCCGTATACATGGCTCTGCGCCCGGGCCTTCGCAAATCAGGATTATTCCTCACCATCGGCAGTAAAAAGGCGGCAAACCGGAGCAGAGCCTGAGCCCGTCAGACCATTGCGGAAAACAGGGAGCCTGTCAGCTTAAAACATGCAATTCCCAGCGGAATCAAGATCAGTGTGCAGCAAAACGCCACTCCCAATGCTGCACACAAAATTCCGGCCGGAATCAGCAGCAGAAGCCTGCAGGCCAGCTTCAGCACGCCTCCTGTGAGCCTCAGGCAAAATCCCAGTATTCCAAACACCATCATGAAAACAAAAAGCATAAGTAACAAAGTGATCATATGCGCACCCTCCCATTCTTCATCCTATTCTTCGAAATGAACCGATATATTTCCCATGCTGCAGCTTAACTCAAAGGTATGGGCAGCTCCATTGTTAATCTCCTTTTCCAGCGCAAAGGCCGCGGTATTGAAGCTGTCCATTTCGATGTTGCCCCCGCTGCATTCGATTTCATAGTTATAATCGCTTTCTCTTCCTTTTAAGAGAAACTCCATATTTCCCATGTCGCATTCTGCCTCCAGCGATTCGAAAATACTTCCCTGATAAGAGCAGGTTCCTACGCTGACAGTCAAATCTGCCTCCCGGACAGACACATCCTGGGTATAAAGCTCCCCTGCGCCGACCTCTACTGACAGCTCCTTTGCCTCCGACTGATACAGGCTCAATGCCCCGGCTCCCACGCTGGCCTCAATCTCCTTCGCATTGATATTCCAGGCTTCCATAATGCCGGCGCCTACCTCAATTTCCACCTCATCAAATCTCATTCCCATGGGAAACTTCAAAAGTATATTATTTTTGCCAAAATCGGTTCCCAGAACATGGTTTCCTTTAAATCCTTCTATATAAAGCGTCCCATCCTTCACATAAACGTCGCACTTGCCCTCTCCCTGGATATACAGATCAATGCTCTCTCCCTCTCCTGCCTCCTTCTCGCTGAGGGTAAAGCTGCCTGCTCCGAGCTGAAGATACAGATCCCGCACATCCCCGGTATCGATCTGTCTTTCCAGCGCACCTTTCACATCCTCATCATTGATGCGCAGCTCCTTTGAAGTCTCGTCGTCCGAAAGCACCCGAAGCCGGTCTTCTTCGAAAACAGCTTCAAGCTCCTCTTCATCCAGATGTCCGCTCAGACGGCGCAGCTTGTCGGCCAGGATTCCTCCCTTTTCCTCCAACCGACTCCAGACATAATTATCATTGGCATAGGAAATCATCGTACCTCCTCCTCCTATGACGCTGATCAGACAGAGCAGACACCCTACGATTCCCATCCCCGCTGCGATCATAAAACATACCTTTGCAAATTTTTTCATGCCGATACTCCTTTCATTCTGTCAAAAATACAGTGATACAGCCAGGCTATGCCCTTGCATACTGCCGGAACCGCCTTTCCCACCAGAAAAACCGTACACAAAAGGAACAATATCCCCAGGGCCCCGCAGATCAGGCCGCCTCCCAAAAGCCCTATGCCCGCCAGAGGATGGGCAAACAAACAGCCTATCCCCGCCACGGCCAGCGCCAGAGCTACCACAAATAAAATTGCCGCCGCAAGGCCGACCCCGAGAATCAGCGCAAAGACCGTACACAGTACACCAAGCACCGCCCCGAGCACAGAGGTGATTACCGTCAGCAATATGGGAGAGCAAATAATACATCCCATCACAATCAGCACAATTGCCCATGCAGGCAGCTCTTTTTTCGGCTTGTGGGAAGGCTCGCGGTATTCTCCTTTGGACTGGTCGAAACTTCCGGCTCTCCCGGCGTCCTCTCCGGAAGAAAAAGCGCCCTGGGCATTCTCTGAACCGTTTTGGAACCCTTCAGAATCCTTCCGGGTCTTCTTTATAATCTCATTTTCCAGAGAGGAAGCCTTGCTGGAAAATCCTTTTTCCGTAAATTCTCCCTGACTGCCTCCATCCTCCAGTCCCTCCCTGACGATTTTTGCAACCTGTCCAGGGCTCCCTAGAGCTGCGATTACCTCCTGTTCGTTCTCCCTTCCCGCATCATTAAAATAGTCATTATAATATTGAAGGGCTTCCTCCCGCTCGTTAGGCGAAATATCTGAAAGCAATTCCTCCAATTGCCTCATAAATTCCCATCTACTCATCCCTTATTCCTCCCTCAAAGATAGAATTAATTTTTGCAGAATACTTGATCCACTCGCTTTTATACAAGTTAAGCTGCAGCCTGCCCTTTTCTGTAGCCTTATAATACCTTCTGTTCCTGCCGGCACATTCCCTGTCATAAACTTCAAGGCACTCATCCTTCTGAAGCCTGCGAAGCACCGGATAGAGTGTGGATTCTGAAAGCTCAATGACCTGCCGCACATCCTGGGTAATCTTATAACCATAAGCCCCGTCAAATTCCCTGGATACCACTGCCAGCACAATGGCATCCAAAAGCGCCGCTCCCGTGTTAAAAACCATACCGCCTCTCCTTTCTTCGAGGTTATTTATTTATAATATTATATGATATATAGTATTATGTGATGCATATACTATACGATATATAATATTACTTTGTCAATAGGTTTTATAATTATTTTGCCGGCTTTGCATTTGGATAAATCCGCTCCATTCTCTCATCCCCGAAATGTCCGTCCAGGAATGCCTCCACACCGGGCAGATTTTCTGAAAATATCCCCTTTGGGGCCTGTGTCTGTCTCTCCTCATACCGAATCAGCGCCATGCCGGAAATCAGGCAGTTTAGGATCATGAGAACCACCATCATATTACAGAGTATTTTCCCGGTCCGCACCGGGAGACGCTCAATCCATTTGGATAAAAGGGGATAGAGCAGCTTCATCCATACCACCGCCGCAATCCCCCAGAAAAAGCAGTAGAGCAGATTGATCCTTCCGCCAAGATTGAACCGAAAGCCGCTGTAATCCCAAAAGACCGTGCCAAAGACCAGCTCCGTAAAAACGCTGCATATGTACTCATAGGCGCCGCCCAAAAGCGTGCCCGCGGCAAAAAGATAAGAGTCCCTCTTATTTCTTCCTCGATACAAAACCGCGGTCAGAAGAGCGCAGCCCAGTCCCCACACAATACTGAACGGGCCGTAAACCACACTGCTGCGGCTCATCAGACGTCCCGTAGTGGCCAGACAGAAAATGGTCTCCGTCACATCCCCCAAAAAAGCCCCCAGGAAAAACAGACTGATCAGCTTATAGGCGCTGCAGCCCTGCGCAAAAACCCTCTCTTTCGTCTCTTCCCTTTCCTGTCCCTTCAGGTTTTGAATATCCAGAACCGGAAATGCGGTATCCATATGCCTGACAATCCGCCTGGTAATGGCATTTTCGAGAAATCGCGACAGCCTTGCCATCTCCTCTAAGCCTTTGAGGGCGTTTTGAGGCGTTTTCTGTATTCCCCAAATCGTCCATGCAGTTCCCAGCGCATCCAGCAGCAGGCACCCAAAAAGCACCCAAAGCAGAATAATCCCCACCGCTTTCGGAAGCAGTGCGGTCAGGACAGCCAGAAAGGGATTCACAAAGCAGACAAGGAGCACTGCAAATATGCCCCACAAAACAGAATACCGGAGACAGATATAGCCTTCAAAATTAAAACGGATACCGGAGTAATCCCACCATTTCCTGTGAAACGCCTTCTCCAGCAGGGCCCCCGTCACAAATTCAATGAAGGAGGCCAGAATCATTCCTCCCAGAAACAGAAAGAAAAGCTCTTCCCTCAGCTCAGGAAGAAAAAGGGTGAAGGCAACTGCTCCCGTCCCGTAAATCGGACAAAGCGGCCCGCCTACCACTCCGCGGTTTACGAACTTTTTCCTGGAAAAGGCGGCCTGACACACCTCCCCGCACCATCCCAGGAAGGAATAGATAAAAAAGAACCAGCAAATCTCATAAAATGAAAATACCATGACAGTCACACTCCTCTTTTGTGTTACTGCCATGGTATCATATATTTTCGCTCCCTCCCAGAGAAGGAATTCTTAAGATATTCTAAAAAAAGCGGAAATATTGCTCTTGTCACATTCTCTTCTTATAATAGGCAAAGGCAATAAGGTAAGAAAAGACAAAGAGATCCAGCCCAAAAAGCAAAACCCTGACCAGCACCGGCTCGTAAATTCCTCCGATCAGCGCGGCAGCGCCCCCTGCAAGCAGGAGCACCTTAAGAGCCGTCTGGCTGGCTTTGCCGCCGATCTGTTCCAGTCTCTCGTCCGCATTTTCAAGCCGGCTCTTCTTCAGCTTCTCCTCGTCTCTAAGAAGCATCAGATTCCTGACAAAGAGCACTGCCATTCCAACTACAATCCCCGTGCCCAAGCCGCAATATACTCCCAGAATATATTCGGGAAGGATACTTCTGCCGCTATTTTCAGCAGCCAGGGCAGCGCCTGCAATCAAAAGGCCCGCCGCTGCTATCAGCCCAATCCACACGTTTCTCCCTTTTAATACCTTCCTGTATTCCTCATTGTTGGCCGCTGTTGTGGCACAAAAAAGCCCTCTGATTTTCATAGATTTTCATCCTCCTTATCAAAAATAAACATTTCCTCAATGGTTACCTGAAAAAACTGGGCTATCTTGTGCGCCAAAATCAAAGAAGCCTTATATTTACCGCCCTCCAGCGATATAATCGTCTGCCTTGTCACATTGACCGCCTCAGCCAATTCCTCCTGGGTCACCTTTCTCTCCCTTCTGTATTGAGCAATCCTTGTCTGCATCATGATACTCCTTTTTATGAGTCCAATCACTGTATAGCGCGCTTTACATTTTTAGTATAGTACACTTTACATTATGTGTCAAGTAGACTTTACAAATTTTCTTTTTGAATAACCCTTCTGTCCTGTCAGGCAGGAAAAGCGCTGCACCGTTTTTACACAGTACAGCGCCTTTTGCTTCCAGGAAACAGCTCTGAAAATGTTTTATCTCTCCATCCTCCAGAAAAATGCACTATAGGCAGGAAGCTCGCTTCCGCCGCCAAAATCATGGGTTTTGCCCGAGATCAAATCCTCCGCCAGTCCGCAGCCTGCATCGAAATGGGCCGTATAAGGCTGGCTGTCTGCATTGATGGCTACCAGCACTCTTTCCCCTTCTGTCTTTCTCTCAAAAATACACTGCTTATTGGTCAAGACCACTGATCTGAAGTCTCCGTAATTCAAGGCGCCGGATTCTCTCTTTGCCTTTGCCAGCTTGCTGATCCACTGGGAAAGCTCATTAAACTCCGGCTCCGCAAAGCTTGCCCGAAGGGCCGGATCGCCCTCTTTCTTGTCCGCCTTTGCCCCCCACTCGCTTCCATAATATACACAGGGAATTCCCGGCATTCCAAAGCTCAGGGCATAAATCAGAGGCAGATGCTTTTCATTGCTCAAAATACTGGCCACTCTTGTAACATCATGGTTATCCACAAAGGAGAGCATATGCTTTCCTTTGTAAAGGGTCCAGTTCTCCGGGCCAAACTGACGCAGCAGGGAATGAATGATCTCAAACATATTCATGCTGTTAAAGCTGGAATACAGCCCCTTATAGCATTCATAATTGGTGGCCGAATGAAGCATGCTCTCGTTCACCAGGCGGTTATAATCTCCGTGAAGCATCTCACCCAGAAGATAGAACTCGGGCTTTAGCGACTCTGTAAAGCTCCGCAGCCTTCTTACAAAATTTTCATCCAGGCAGTAAGCCACATCCAGGCGAAGCCCGTCAATGTCAAACTCATCCACCCAGTATTTCACCGCGTCCAGAAGATGATCCACCACCTCCCCATTTTGCAGGTTCAGCTTTACAAGATCATAGTTTCCTTCCCAGCCTTCATACCAAAGACCGTCATTATAATTGGAATTTCCACCCAGGTTAATGTGGAACCAATCCAGATAAGGAGACCTTTCTCTGTTTTTCACCACATCCTGAAACTGGTAAAAGCCCCTGCCCACATGATTGAACACGCCGTCCAGTACCACCCGGATTCCGTTTTCGTGAAGCTGATCCACCACTTCCCTAAAATCCTCGTTACTTCCAAGCCGTGTATCAATTTGCTTGTAATCCCTGGTATTATATCCATGGGTATCGGATTCGAATACCGGCGAAAAATAGATTGCATTCACATTCAGCTTCTTCATGTGGGGGATCCAATCCTCCACCTTCTTAATTCTGTTTTTTAAAACGCCGTCATTCTCAAAGGGCGCTCCGCAAAATCCCAGCGGATAAATCTGATAAAAGACACTTTCATATGCCCACATACTTCCTGTTCCTCCTGTTTTCTCTCTTCTGCTATGATCTATTCGTCATTCCTGCTTTCCATTGACCGTTTCTATTTTAGCATACTTGATCTTTCCTGTATACAAGGTTACAAAAAAGGTTCGGTCAATTTAAGGCCTTCATTATTGACCAACCCAGTATTTTTCTAATTTTGAAACCTATGGCCTGCATATTTTAACTTAAAAACACACACGCAAAAAATGAGGAAAAACCGAGAAATCCCCAATTTCCACAAAGTTATCCACAATGACACAAATGTCATTATGAATGTTTTTCGGCTAAACCCGACGTCATTTTTTATTAAATCCTTCATTATCTGACAATTATCTCCATTTTGCCCCATTTTTCTGCCAGAAACGCCCTGAAATGAAGGTATGGACTTCAAATTCTCATCCACACGCCAAAAAAGTGCAAAAAAAGTTATCCACAGCTTTTTTTGCACTCTTTTTGTATCTTTCCTGCTCAGAGCCATTCATCCCAGAACCGCTCTATTCTTTTTTCAATTCTTTTTAAGGATACCCTTTCATAATCCGTCCACTCCCTGGGGAACAGTTTCAGATAGGGAGCCGTGCAGAATCTCTCGTCCAGCAGCACCACAATCCCCAAATCCTCCGCCGTCCGGATCACCCTTCCCGCGGCCTGCAGCACCTTGTTCATTCCAGGGTATCTGTAGGCGAAATCAAAGCCGTTGTCCCCTTTTTCCTCAAAATATTCCCTCAGTATCTCCCGTTCGCTGCAGACCATGGGAATTCCTGTCCCCACAATAATGGCTCCGATTAATCTGTCCTTTTTCAGATCAATCCCCTCGCTGAAAATACCTCCCAGAACGCAGAATCCCAACAGGGTTTTTCCTTTTCCCTCTGAAAACTGTGCCAGAAAGGCCTCCCGGGACTCCTCATCCATGGCTTCCTCCTGGAAAACGTGCTCCTCCCGGGACTCGTCCAGATAGCGATCCTCATAAACCTCACAGACATTTTGCATAAAGGCGTGGGAAGGGAAAAATATCATATAATTTCCTTCCCTCTGGGAAGTAATCCGGTGGATGTAGGAGGCTATGCTTAAATACTCCTCCCGGGACCTTCTTGTATATCTGCTGGTAACATCCTGCGCAATGAACAGTCCCTGTCTGCGGGGGTCAAAGACGGAGCGGGCATACACCTCATAGTCCTGGGGACAGGCCCCGAGCAATCTTTTGTAATACTGAATGGGCAGAAGAGTAGCCGAAAATAAAATACTGCTCCTCCCCCGGGCCATACACTCCCGGAGATTTTTGGATGGGTCCACGCAAAGCAGCTTCATGAAAAAGCCTCCGTCCGGCTCTAGCTGATTGTAGATGACATAGGCCTTGTCCAGCTTGTCATAAATCTGAAGAAAATGGGAAACCTGGAAGTAAAATTCCATAAGCTCCTTCTTCACAGGACTGTCCTCATGCTCCTCCAGATACTTGTCAATGACCCGCAAGAGTCTGATCAGGGTGTTTGCAAAGGGCTCTGCCTCCTCCTTGTCCAGGTACACATAATCCTCGCACTCCCTTTTCAGCTCCAGCAGCTCCCTGTTGCACTGCTCGAGCTGGAAGCAGATTCCGCCGTCATAGTCCTCCACTGCTTTTTTCAGTGCGGGAAAGTCCTCCTTGCGAAGGAGGGCGCTGTACATTTCCCGTCCCCTGTCAACCAGATTGTGGGCCTCGTCTATGAGAAAAATATATTCCTCCTTCACCCCTTCCGAAAAAAAGCGTTTCAGATACACATGAGGGTCGAACAGATAGTTGTAATCACCGATCACCACATCCGCAAAAAGACTCACATCCAGTCCCAGCTCAAAGGGACAGACCCTGTGGGCCATGGCGCAGCCTTCAATTACATCTCTGTTAATATTGTCCGCATGAGTCAACAGCTCATAAATGGCGTCATTGACCCGATCAAAGTGTCCCCTGGCATATGGGCAGTAATCCGGATTACACTCGCTTTCTTCCATGAAACAGATTTTGTCTTTGGCAGTCAATGTAATGGACTTGCACCGAAGCCCTCTCTCCCGCATCAGCCCAAGGGCGTCCTCCGCCACGGTCCTGGTAATTGTCTTGGCAGTCAGATAAAAAATTCTCTGCCCTAACTTCTCCCCCAGGGCCTTAATTGCCGGAAACAGGGTGGATATGGTTTTGCCCACGCCGGTGGGGGCCTCCAGAAACAGCTTTCTCCTGTGGTAGATCGTCTGATAAACATAGGAAGCCAGCTCCTTTTGTCCCTCCCTGTAGGGGAAGGGGAAGTCCAACTCCCTGACCGAGTCTGTGAGGAGCTTTTGCCATCCAAACCTGAAATCCGCCCACTTCCGATACTGCCTGATCACATCCTCAAACCATTCCGTAAGCTCTTCCATAGTATATTCAAAATGAAAATACCGGATCCGCTCCGTATCTATATTACAATAAGTAAGTCTTACCCTCACCCTCTCAAGCCTGTGCTCTCTTCCGTAAATGTAGGCATAGCACCTGGCCTGGGCTAAATGCACCGAAACCGCGCCTTTCATTTTGTCTATATCCCGGTAGGTCCCTTTGATCTCGTCAATGGTGACCATTTCTGTCCTCTTCTGAGCCGGGGAGAAGCTGATGCTCTGCTCTCTGCCTGTCTCCGACCAGTCCGTTAATTCCGATATTGGCAGAGAAATCCTCTCTCTGTGCGTAATAATTCCGTCCGCCCTTCCCTCAATACATATATCATAGTCCGGCGTCGGATAGACATACCGAAGAAAAACCTCCGACTGATAGTCCGCCCCCATCCCCCGCTGAATCATACGGTGAATCCGTCCGCCCTCCTGCATGGCCGTTTCGCTGAAGGTAACTCTTCTGTTGTCTATATTCCCGGAACGCAGTATAAATTCTACCAGCTTCCTCACCGATATTCGTATTTCCATCCTTCGCACCTGCATTTTTCATTCGCTAAAAAATAGCTGCTTTAAGGCCTTGTCAGACATGTTTATGTCATTCAAAACTCCCTGTAAAGATAGTACGCTATCCTTAACAGGGAGTCAATTCATTCTTATTCGGCGATCATGGAAACATCGCTGTCAGCTTCTCAGCCTGCTTTCGCCAGCCGATTGATCATTTTCTCAAATTCGGGATTATATCCGTTATACGACACTGTCAGGATTCGGTTTAAATCAAGCCCCAGCACTCCCACAATCGACTTGGCATCCACCACGAATCTGTTGTAAAATATGTCTACTTCAAAATCGCATCTGGAAGCCGCCGTTACAAAATCCTTCACTTCCTCTAATTTCAACTTAATCTGCCGCTGCTGCATAATTACCGCCTTTCTCCCTATCACAGGATAGAAAACGTTTTCTCATGTCTCTAAAAGCGTACCACTTGCTTTCTTTCCTGTAAAGTTCTTTTTCTGATACAATACACCGGTCTGCAATGCCTGATTTCACTGGAGGAAATCGTTTTCAGCAATATGCACTGCCTATCTTCCGGCTTAAGGAAAATATGCCCTGAATAGTTGGTCTATATGAGCTATTTTTACCCAAAGTCTGGAACAATATACCTCTATTCCCTGAAAAACTGCCCTTTTACTGGAATTCAGTCATATACTTGCGGTATCGTAAGGGCAGCATATTCCTTTGCAGTCCGTAGTTTATGCGTTCTTTTATTGCTATGGTATGAAAGAAGTGTGTGAACAGTTCACTGTATTTCTGCTCTGCCTGGGAATAGACCAGACCTTCCTGTGACTTTTCCCAGCCGTCCCCCGTTACCAGATACCAGTCGCCTTTAGCAGGGTGCAGGGCGTAAATCCCCCGCAAGGTATCATGGATAACAAAATTTTCAAGCGGAAGCCGGTCCGCAAAATGAGGCACCACAAAGGTGATCACATTGTTCTTAGGCCCCATCTGGGCATAAAGAATCCCGTTTTCCAGCTCCTTGAACCGCAGAAATTCCACATGATAATGAGCCTCGTTGGCAGTAAATCTGGCCAGCTCAAATACTCTGTGGATAAAAGGATTCTTCAAATTCCCCATCACCTGTTTTTTGTTTTTCATGGAAAGGCCTGCCGCTACCATCTTATAGACAGCTTCCCCCTTATCCGGCTCCGGTGAGGCCAGGGCCCGGCAGACCGCCATATAAGCCTCTCTTCCCATCTCTCTGCCTATGGTTCTTGCCACCTTGACTGCCTTGGCCTCATCCGGCCGGCACTGCTCGTAAACCGCAAAGAGCCGGTAATTATCCTCCTGCCCCACGCACAAATGCACCTGCTCGTGGGGCTTTCTTTTTAAGTAAGCGTCATAAATCCCTGTAAATATTCCCTCCAGGGAATCCTCGCAGACCAAATAATATTCTTCCAAATCCATGCCTCCTGTCCGGTCTTTGGCCCGGTTTCCTAACCGTTTATCGCCTGCTGCCACACAAGCTCCTGATTATCGTCAAAAAGGGAAAGCTGCCTGTAGGTCATGCCGTCCCTGTCAAAAGGAAGCTTTTCCTTCTCCTCAAGCAAATTCCGGGTGATATAATCCTCCTCCATTTTGGTGGGATACATCATCCTGCCGCTGCAGGTAATAAAATAAAGAGCCCGCTTCAAAGTAACGCCGATCTTCTTCAAATCCTCGAAATTCAAATTGCCGCTGCGCCTTGCTCTCACAATCCTCTGGGCGCTTTTGACCCCGATTCCGGGTACCCGCAAAATCATCCGGTAATCCGCCCTGTTAATCTCTACGGGAAATTGCTCCAAATGCCGCAGCGCCCAGTCCGCCTTGGGATCCAAAAGTATATTGAAATTAGGCTTCTCCCGGCTCAAAAGCTCCTGCGCCTCAAAGCCGTAAAACCGCAAAAGCCAGTCCGCCTGGTAGAGCCTGTGTTCCCGAAGCAGGGGCGGGCCTCCCGAAAGAACCGGCAGCGCCTTGTCCTCATTGACACTGACAAACGCAGAATAATACACTCTCTTTAAATCAAATTTCCGGTAAAGATTTTCTGCCACCATCATGATCTGATAGTCGCTCTCCTGGGTAGCTCCCACGATCATCTGGGTGGACTGTCCCGCCGGTACGAAGGAAGGCGCATGGCGATAGACGGTAAGCTCGTTTTTATTTTGGGTAATCCCCTGCTGAATCTGGCGCATGGGAGTCAGGATATTTTTGCGGTGCTTGTTGGGCGCCAGATTCTTAAGCCCCTCCGCAGTGGGGAGCTCTAAGTTGACGCTCATCCGATCCGCCAGAAGTCCCAGGCGGTATACCAGCTCCGGAGCCGCCCCCGGTATGGCCTTGACATGGATATATCCCTGGAAACGATAGAGAGTCCGCAGTTTGTACACAGCCTCATAAATCAGCTCCATGGTATAGTCCGGGCTGTAAAGGATTCCTGAGCTCAAAAACAGTCCTTCAATATAATTGCGTCTGTAAAACTGAATGGTCAGCTCGCAGATCTCGTCCGGCGTAAAGCTGGCCCTGGGAACATCATTGGATCTTCGGTTGATACAATATTTACAGTCATAAATACATTCATTGGTGAAGAGAATTTTCAGCAGGGAGATACACCTTCCGTCCGCTCCGAAGCTGTGGCAGATTCCTGCCTTTAGGGTGTTTCCGATCCCTGTCCCGTCTCCCTTACGTCCCACTCCGCTGGATGAACAGGAAACATCATATTTAGCCGCATCCGAAAGGATCCCCAGCTTTTCCATAAGGGACATTTGGGTGTCCTGCAGCTCAAATGCCATCTCCTGCCTCCTTTTTGCACGTAGAATGCTCCAAAGCCCCTTCCCGGAGAGCGCTCTTAAAGGCCTTCACCTGCCTTAGCTTCTCTCCCACCCGGGCTTCCGCTCCCTGCGTTGTGGGCACATAATACTCCTTCCCCTTTAGGGATTCGGGCAGACATTCCATATCTGTCAGCTTTTCCTCTCTGTCATGAGCATACTGATACCCCTCTCCGTAGTGCAATTCCTGCATCAGGCTGGTCACGCCGTTCCTGATCTGAAGCGGTACCGGCTCGGTCAACATTTTCTTTGCGTCCTCCTTTGCTTTTCCGTAGCCCATATAAAGTGCATTGGACTTGGGCGCCATGGACAGATAAACCACTGCCTGTGTCAGATTCACGTCACACTCCGGCATTCCGTTAAAATGACAGGCCTGATAGGCGGATACCGCCACGGTAAGAGCCTTTGCATCCGCAATCCCCACATCCTCGCTGGCAAACCGTACCAGCCGCCTTGCAATATAAAGGGGATCCTCCCCGGCCTCCAGCATTCTTGCCAGCCAGTAAATAGCCGCGTCCGGATCGCTGTTCCTCATAGACTTGTGCAGAGCCGATATGAGGTTATAGTGCTCCTCCCCGTTTCTGTCGTACAAAAGCATTTTCCGGCCGGTGCATTGCTCCAGCACCTCTTCCCCCACTGTGACGGAACCGTCCGCCTCAATCCGCCCGTTTAAAACCGCCATATCCAGGGTATTCAGCGCCATTCTTGCATCCCCGCTTGCAAAAACGGCAATGGCATTCAAAAGCCTTTCTTCTATATGAATAGTCTGGCTTCCAAGCCCCCGCCTGTCCGTAAGCGCATGCCGCAACAGTCTTCGCATATCGTCTGTAGTCAGAGCCTGCAAAACAAATACCTTGCACCGGGAGAGAAGGGCGGAATTGATCTCAAAGGAGGGATTTTCGGTGGTTGCGCCGATCAGGATGATACTTCCCTTCTCCACATAAGGAAGAAAAGCGTCCTGCTGAGCCTTATTGAAGCGGTGGATCTCATCTACAAATACAATCGTCTTCCGCCCCATCATGCTACCGCTCTCGGCCTGCTTCATCACCTCCCTGATCTCCTTAATTCCGCTTGTAACTGCGCTGAAATCTATAAATGACGATCGTGTCATATTGGCAATGATGCGGGCCAGTGTGGTTTTGCCGACTCCCGGAGGCCCCCAAAATATCATGGAGCTGATCAGATCCTTCTCCAGTATCTGCCGAAGCACCTTCCCGGGCCCTAGCAGATGTTCTTGACCAATATAGTCATCCAGTGTCCGTGGCCTTACTCTGCTGGCAAGAGGCGCGCTCATATTTACCTCCTCAGAAAACAGTGAAAGCTGTTCCATCTCTGTGATCATACTCCTTTCAATATTTTAGATTTATCTTTATTATGAACGTGTGTTTGGATTAATAATAGCATATTCCAAAACCCATGGCAATATTTTTCAGAACATTTGTTTGTATACTGAGTTTCTTTGGTTACGGCTCGCAATAACAACAGAGCCGCTGCATGAAAATGATCCGAAAACAGATTATCTTCATGCAGCGGCCTTATCTTAATAAGAAACCATCTTCTTTTATTTGCCGGAGGGGATAAACGGAATAATTCTCTTTGCAAGCTCCGACACACTCATGGTCTGAAGCCACACCTTTCCCGGCCCTGTAAGAGTGGAAAGGAAAAGTCCTTCGCCGCCGAACAAAATATTGGCGAAACCCTTCACCATCTCGGAAGAGTATCCCACTCCCGCCTCAAAAAAGGCAATATTTCCGGTGTCCACCTTTATCTTTTCCCCGGGAGCCAATTCCTTTTCCATGATGGTTCCGTCAAGCTCCAAAAATGCCATGCCCTGTCCCGAATACCTCTGCAGTACAAAGCCCTCTCCTCCAAAGAAGCCTGATTTTACCCCTGTGACATGGGCGCTCAGAACCACATTGGGAGTTGCGCACAGAAAGGCATTTTTCTGCGCTATGTATTCCCTGCCCGGCCCTACCTCCAGCACCTTGATCTCTCCGGGAAAGCTGGAAGCAAGAGTAATTTCTGCCTCCGGCCTCTGGGCCGTATAGGTTGCCATAAAAAGACTCTCCCCGGAAAACATCCTGCCGATCCCTTTCATCAGGCCGCCTTTCATGTTGGTTTCCATGGAAATTCCATCCGACATCCATGTCATGCCCCCTGACTGGGTATAAATGCTCTCTCCCTGTTCCAGCTTAATCGTCAGCGCCGGCATAGGCGCGCCCTCTACTCTGTAATGCATATGCTTAACTCTCCTTTGTCATGTTTTTTGCTTTATCTCTATTTTGCATTCAGGAGAGTGGATTGTCAATGGGAAGAGCTTCCAAACCTGACGAAGGTAGTCTCTCACCCAACAATCGTACTGGTATTTCCATGCAAAAGAAGCCGCAGGATCCCGCACAAAACCAGGTGTCCCACGTAGAACACATAGAAAAACCATTTCATCCCTTTTGCCTTTCCCCTTGTGCCGTTATAAAAATGCATCAGCGGCCAGACCAGAATAATCCCAAATTGAACCAGACCGTAAACAAAATCAATACACAGACACCATACAAGCACATACATGGAGATATAGGCCAGCATCCCCAGCACCTGCTTTTTCAGGTTCCCTCTGTTTTCGTAAATGTGCAGGGTACATAAGACCGGAAAGCAGGACCAGTCGGACGGAAATGCCAGCACACACAGAACTAGAATCATCCCTGTTTTCTGCCAGCTCTTTAGGGAAAAGCTTCGTTTTTCATCATCGGAAACATACAGAACCAGCGCGGCGCAAAAAAGCGCCCAGATCACGCTTGTCTGGTTTAAAAAAGAATCCCTGAAAGGAACTAAAGATATTCCAAAGCAAAAATTGTATGCAAAATGGGACAGTATGGCTAACACAAAGAGTCTGGTCAGATATTTTTTCAAATTCCCTGTGTATTGGTATCCTTCTGCGATCATAAACCACATCACCGGAGCCGCCAGCCGCCCAAACAAATGAATGCAGATCAGCCACCAGGCCTTATTCTCATATCCCGGCCAGATTGTCCATGTCAAATGATCCGTCAGCATGGATAGAATTGCAAGCATTTTCAGTTGATTGCCGGAAAATCCCCTGACTTCCTTTTTTAATACTTCCTCCATGATTCTTCTCTCTCACAAAAAACAGGAATCTTCGTTCCCGCCCTCAAACATGGCAAAGGACACTTCCCTCTCTGAAGTGTCCCTTACCCTTAATTCTTATTTCTGCTGCACATCAGGAAAAAATCACCTAAATTTCTACCAGCTCATATTCTCTTACCCCGTAGCCAAGCTCCGCAGCCCTTTCAATGGTATGCACTCCGTTTCGCGACTCGATTCTTTCAAGCAGATGATCTCTGCCCGGATCCTTTGACGCATATACCAGATCAAGACAGGCCTGGTCAATTGCAACCGGGTCGAGACTGGCAAGGATCCCAATATCGCCCATGCAGGGGTCTTCCGCCACCGCACAGCAATCGCAGTCAACGGACATATTTTTCATTACATTGATATAGACCAGATTTCCTTTGAAGAAATCTACCACGGAAGACGCCGCCTCCGCCATGGCCTCCAGGAAAGAATCATGATCTGAGTTCCAGAAATCATTCAGGTCTCCCACCCCGTGAATGTATTTTTTTCCCATGGCGGAGGCTACCCCTATGGATAACTGTTTGATCGCTCCGCCGTATCCGCCCATGGGATGTCCTTTGAAATGGGAAAGCACCAGCATGGAGTCATAATTTACAATATCCTTTCCCACAAAATTCTTCCTGATCTTCTTCCCGCCCGGAATGGGCAGTTCCAGATCCGGCCCCTGGGCATCCAGAAGCGCCACATCAAACGTACCGCTCCAGCCATGCTTTTTCAGCGTCTCCAAATGCTTTTCTGTTGTATCTCTGCTTCCCTCATAAGCGGTATTACACTCTACCACAGTTCCCTTCACATATTCAACCATGGGTTTCCAAAATTCCGGTCTTAAAAAATTCTGGTTTCCTTCTTCTCCGGAATGCACCTTTACGGCTACTTTCCCTTCCAGATTTTTTCCTGTCAGGCGATATAACTCTACCACCTTTTCAGGTGTGATTTCCTTGGAAAAAAATACTTTCGCTGCCATTTTTAACCCCATTTCTGCGCGGCCTTTTGCACATGTCAAGTTTGTGGATGCCGCGCAGACACAAACTTGGGATTGAAAATTTTCAATTTTCAATCTTTTTCCTTTCGATTCCGATTTTTTTACAAATGAAACCCTGTACGATTATATTACTCTGCCTTTTTATAGATTGCAAGAAAAAATCCTGATGTTTCCATAGAAAATGTGCCTGAAAACCAAAAATTTGAGGAATAATTGAGATTTATGGTTTAAAATAATTATTATAAGGAGGGACTCTCTCGTGAGCAAAAAAATATTGTTAGTGGACGACGAAAAGGGAATCGTGACGATTATGAAAAATTACTTTGAACTGTCAGGGTATCAGGTCTTTACCGCCTACAGCGGACAGGAAGCAATGGCCGGGCTCTCCTGCTGCCCTGATCTTGTCCTGCTCGACATCAATATGCCTGACATGGACGGTTTCAGCGTCTGTGAGAGGATTCGGCGCTACATCACCTGCCCGATCCTCTTTTTGACGGCCCGGGTGGAGACCGGAGATAAGATAAAGGGATTTGCAAAGGGCGCCGACGATTACATTGTCAAGCCCTTTGATCTTGACGAGCTGGGAGCCAGAGTGTCCGCCCACCTGCGCCGGGAAAGCAGGATAAAGGAGCCCTCTGCGCTGCGCTTTTTTCATGAGATGGTCATCGACTATGCCAAGCGGGAAATCACCATAAACCAGACCAACCTCAGTCTGTCCAAAAAGGAGTTTGAAATTGTAGAGCTGCTCTCGGTAAATCCCGGACAGATTTTTGACAGGGAGAGGATTTATGAAACCATCTGGGGACTGGAGGGGGATGGCAGCAGCGATACGATTATGGAGCACATCAGGAAAATACGGGCAAAGTTTTCCGCCCTGTCGCAGCACAGCTATATCCAAACCGTCTGGGGGGTAGGATACAAATGGAATGGTTAAAACAAATGAGCCTGAAAAAGGCTCTCTTTACAATCACATTCTTTACCAGTACAGCCTCTCTTGCGCTTTCCGCCCTCTCCTTTTGGGGATGCCTTAAGCTGCGCTCCGCCATTGCCCCCGAGGGCTATTTGCTGGATGTCCATTCCGACCCGATCAAGATGACAGCGCTGCCAAAACCAACGGAAAACGCGGTGAAGCTTGCGGAGATTATTTCGGTCTTTCAGCTTGTCCTGCCTATGCTGATTTTTACCCTGGCGCTGCTTTTCACGGCTTCCGCCTTTTACCGTCTGAAGCTGAAAGAGCCTTTGGAACTCCTCTCCAAAAGCGCCTCTCAAATCATAGCAGGGAATCTTGACTTTGTGATCAAGTCCCGGTCCCGGGATGAGCTGGGACAGCTCTGTATCGCCTTTGAAACCATGCGGCAGGCCCTGCTTGACAACAACCGCAGCCTATGGCAGCAAACCCAGGAGCGCAAACGGCTCAACGCCGCCTTTTCCCATAATCTGCGCAACCCCCTCACGGTCCTTAAGGGCTCCGCCAAATTAGCCAGACAGGGGCTTTTAAGCGGCGCGGCAGACACTGCCTTTCTGTCTGAGCATTTGTCCCTGATTGAAAGCTATACAAACCGATTGGAGCGCTATGTGGAAACCATGAGCAGGATTCAAAAATTGGAGGAAATATCCCCTGACCTGGAGGAGACTGATTATGAGAGTGTGGCTCTTAAGCTGGAAAAAAATCTGTCTTTCCTGGTATTGGACGCAGGAAAAAGACTGCATTTCCAGGCCAGAGCCTGCCCCCATTCCATCCTGATTGACACCTCCATTTTATTCCAGATTGCAGAAAATTTAGTCTCAAACGCACTTCGCTTCGCCGCAGAGCATATCAGCGTTTCCTGTCACGTAAAGGATGAAATGCTTATTCTTTCCGTGAGAGACGACGGATGCGGATTTCCGGCCTCTCTCCTGAAAAACGGGATCCGGCCCTTTCAGAAGGGAAACGAAGATGCGGAGCATTTCGGAATGGGCTTGTATACCTGCGAGCTTCTTGCCTCCCGGCACGGAGGCTGGATCAGAATCGGCTCCGCCCCGGCTTTAGATATTGACTCTTTTGGTCAAACCCTTGAAACAGGCGCTGTGGCCTACGCCGCATTAAAGATCAGATGATTGTACTTTTGCCCTCTCTCTGATATGATAATCAGGAGTCCAAAAACAATGACTAAGGGAGGATTTAGCTAAGATGGCACAAAAAAATATATTGGTTGTAATCCCCATGCTCCCGGCACAAAGAAAATCTCTGGAACAGCTCCTGCCGGAAGCAGAATTTTGTTACACAACACCCGATGAGGCAACCCCAGAGCAGGTGCGGCAGGCAATGATTATTTTGGGAAACGTCCCCGCCGGAATGATACAGGCATCCCCAAACCTTGCCTGGCTCCATCTGAACTCTGCTGGGTATGATCCTTATGTAAAAGAGGGGGTTCTGGGGCCCCATACTCTTTTGACCAACAGCGGCGGCGCTTACGGCAGGGCCGTATCGGAGCATATGTTTGCCATGCTTTTATCGCTCCAGAAAAAGCTCCATCTATACAGAGACGCCCAAAAGCAGCAGCTATGGAGCGATGAGCGGGAGGTGGCCTCTATCGCGGACGCCACCGTCCTGGTTCTCGGCGCAGGCGATATTGGAACCCATTTTGCCGGGCTGGCTCACGCCCTGGGAGCCCGTGTGATCGGAATCAAACGGACTTGGGGGAAATGCCCGCCGTGTATGGATGAGCTTCATACCATGGACAGTCTCAAAGAGCTTCTTCCCACAGCCGACGTAGTGGCCTGCTTTCTGCCCAGCACCGCCGAGACAAAAGGCCTCTTTAACAAGGAACTTTTTCAGCTCATGAAAAACACAAGCTTCTTCCTGAACGGAGGCAGAGGAGACCTGGTATGCACGGAGGATCTCTGCGCTGCCCTTGAGTCCGGCCGCCTGGCAGGCGCCGGCCTGGATGTGACGCAGCCCGAGCCTCTCCCGAGGGATCACAGACTGTGGAATATCCCCAACGCTTTTATCACCCCTCACGTATCGGGAGGCTACCATCTCCCGCAAACCCTTGAAAACGTAGTAAGCATCTGTCTGGAAAATGTGCGGCGGTATGCCGCAGGAGAACCCCTGCGAAATGTGATAAAAACCGAAAAGATTTAATGATTCTTGAGGGATTTTTGAGATTTATCCTTTACACTCTCCTTATCATTAGAAGATAAGGAGAGATTTTTTATGGAAATTCAGGTAAAAAACATTTCTAAAATTTACGGCAGCAGGGAAAGCCAGGTCACGGCTCTTAAGGATGCTTCCATGACAATAAACGAAAATGATTTCATTTCCATCATGGGGCCCTCCGGCAGCGGAAAAAGCACTCTGCTGCACATTATCAGCGGAGTGGACACTCCCACCTGCGGCAGTGTATTTTACGGCGATACAGATATTCACAGAGGAAGCGATAAGCATCTGTCCGCTTTCCGCCGGCAGAAAATCGGCTTTATCTTTCAGCAGTTTAATCTGCTTCCTGTTCTGACCGCTTATGAAAATATCATCATGCCCCTGCTTTTAGACAGGCAGAAGGTGGAGGACGCTTATTTGAAAAGGCTTACCGCTCTCTTAGGACTGGAAAGGCGTCTTTCCCATCTTCCTCACGAATTATCGGGAGGCCAGCAGCAGCGCGTTGCCATTGCCCGGGCCTTAATCGCCAAACCGGATATTATTTTTGCAGACGAACCTACGGGAAACCTTGACAGCAAAAGCGGCAGGGAAGTGATGCAAATGCTCTGCCAGATCCGGGAGCAGATGAACAAGACCCTTGTCATTATCACCCATGATCCCCGGATCGCCGAAATGGCAGACCGCCGTTTTACCATAATCGACGGAGAGCTCAGGGAGGTGAGTGCAGAATGAAATCCTATTTATCCCTTTCCCTGAGAGAATTAAAGGCACAGAAAGTCACGGCGGCCCTTATTCTGACTGCCGTCATCCTTTCCGGCATTATGACCACCGCCATCGGTTCGTCCCTGGGTATTTTACAGGAAATGAGGATCCGGCAGGCCGCTTCCCTGAACGGAAACCGTTACGCAACCTTCCATCAGCTTACTTCAGAGCAGGCAGAGAAGCTAAAGAAGGATTCCCGCCTTTATGATGTAGGTTCCGTTATCACCGCAGGATGCATCGATCTGGCCGGCAGCGGCTTAACCCTCTTTGCCCGGGAATATGTAGACGGCGCGCTAAACGCCTACCCATCCATTAACAAGCTAAGGGAAGGACAAATGCCGAAGGCTCCCCTGGAAATTGCCCTGCCGGAAAACAGCCTGCCCTATTTTGACCGTGAAATCCATGTGGGCGATACCGTCACACTGCAGGCGGAAATCTCACCCATGGACGGAAGCCTTCCCGCTTATGAATACTCTGCCGATTTTTTGGTCTGCGGCATTTTGGAGAGCAACTACATGGGGTATTCTACGGGAATCGTAGATGCCGTGTTGGGGGAGGGCACGGCGCCTGCCCTGCTGCCCAAAGACTATCTGCTCTATTCCACGGATTTTAAGGTAAAAGACAGGGCGCGGTTCCAGGCTGCTGTGGACGACCTCGCTAAAAGCCTTGGCCTGGATAAATCAAAGATACAATATAACTGGATTTTGTTGGATGCCCTCGGCATTTCCTACGAAGAGTCAGGATCCTCCGATACCGACACCGGTTTTTCCTTTATGGCCCTTGCCGCAGGGCTGGTGGGAGCTCTGGTTCTGCTTGCCGCCGGGCTGGTAATTTATAACATTCTGAAAATTTCCGTGACAAAACGTATCAGGCAGTACGGCACCCTGCGCGCCATGGGCTGCGAACGGGGACAGATTTACCGCCTTGTCTCTCTTGAGCTGCTGATTTTGTGCGGCCTCGGCATTCCCTTTGGCCTCCTTTTCGGCGTTTTGTCCGCCAAAGCCATCCTGATTGCGGCAACAGGCATCCTCAATCCGGAGCTGTTTCTGGCAGACAGCGCCGCAGAGCTAAGCGGAGCCATCCAAAGCGCTGCCCCGGGCAGTCCCCTGCCCTGTCTTTTAAGCGCCGCCGTCACCCTGATTTTCGCCATGCTCGCCGCATTTCCGGCCGCCCGTTATGCCTCCCATGTATCTCCCACCGTTGCCATGTCCGGGCAGAGAATAACCATGAAGCGCAGAAACCGGAAAATAAAATCCATCCGCAATTTTGAAGCTTACTATGCCGGGCTGAATTTAAAGCGGGGAGGCGCAAGAACCTTGATCACCATTTTTTCTCTGGTTATGAGCATTACCGTGTTTGTGGCCCTGCAATGCTTTAGCTCCCTTCTCGATACCGGCAGCAGCGTCAAAGACATGCACCTGGGCGACTACTCCGTCACCAATGAAATTACAGGTATAGCTCCCCAAAGCGTTGCCCGGATACTGGAAAGTGAATGGGTGGAGCATCTGGCATTCACGAAACTATCTGTCTACAGCCAAAATGAGCAGGGCCGGATTCCCGTAGACCTTGACTTTACTCTACAGTCCTGGGAAACCTTTCAGATCGCCGGTATCGACCAGGAGCGCCTCTGTTCCCTCACAAAAAAGCTGTCTCAGCAGGATAAGGACGACCTGCGCTGCGGCAGCGCCTGTATCGTACAAAATCCTCTCCCCCTTTCTTTTGAGGGGCAGACGGTTAAGACCACCAGCTTTTCAGTCAATGACACCATATCGATAAACGGGCGCTCCCTGCGCATCGCCGGTATTGCCAATGCCCCTGTCAGCATCAACAATGAGGGCTTTCTCAATGGAGTACAGGTTATTGTAAACGAAGAAGTCTATGATTTGCTCACAGGCACGGACCGCTATCAGGAAATTTATCCCCTATTAAGGGAAGACGCCGATTCTGATCTGTTCGAACAGTGGTTAGAGCAATGGTGCGGGGAAAATCCCGGCAGCCACTATCTCTCTTATCAGAAGAGCGACGCTCAGCTTGAGGAAAGCTTTGCCCAAATCCGTCTGCTCTGCTGGGGGCTGATCCTCTTTATCGGTCTTATCGGCATTTTAAATATTATCAATACGGTTTACAGCAATATCCATACCCGGATCTCTGAGATCGGGATCCAGCGGGCAATCGGAATGGACTGCGGCAGCCTTTACAAAACCTTCCTGTGGGAAGGGGCATATTACGCAATAATCGCAACTGCAGCCGGCGGTCTGTTGGGATATATCTGCGCCGTTTTTATAGACGCAGCAGCAGCCGATACCTTAAGGCTTGCAGCCGTCCCTGTTCTTCCTGTATTGGAGGCGGCCCTTGTCTCGATAGCCGCCTGCCTTCTGGCCACCGCAGTCCCGCTTCGGGGAATCGCAAAAATGAATATTGCGGAGTCGATTGAGTCGGTGGATTAATCCGTTCTCAGATAAGACTATCCGCTTACGGAGAAACCCTGCTTTGTTATTCTTTCGATCACACAGCTATGGGGTTTCTCCTTTTTCCCCTTTTCATAATTGATTCCCACAAGTAAAATCTCTCCTGTATATCCCTCCAGCGCCTGGGTATAGTTTCGTTCTTTAATCTGCTCCAGGGCGGCCTTTGCAGTCCTGTTATATTTCAGCTCCACCACAAGCGCGGGCTTATCTGATGAGGTCAGCGGCAAAAAAACAAGATCCGCAAACCCCCGTCCGGTAGGCAGCTCTCTGATCAGCCGGTAATCCTTTCTCGCACTGTAGTAGGCAAGACCTATGGCACAGGCAAGGGAATTTTCATCATTGTAGGTCAGGATAGATGCCACTTGCGTATGCGCTCTGTCAAGCCCTGCCGCCACACTTTCCCCGTCACCTGAAAGGGTGTCTGCAAGAAGCTTTTCGGAAGCCCTGAGCACCCTCATAATCTCAGGCCAGCCTCCAACGCTCATTGCATTTTCGAACTCTCTTACGATCTCCCTGTTCGGGATAAAGGCTTCCTCCGTCTCGTGAGCATAGCCGAGATACCCCAAATGCACCAGCAAGGTCAGAACATCATCCTTCGTGTTGAAGGTACACATATCATTCTGAAAGCTCCGCGTATTGATACGGATCCGCCCGCCGCCCAGCATATGCACAATATCAGACTTAAGTCCGTCGAAATCCATATCCATATAAACCTTAAGCGCCTCATAGGTCTCTGTAGACGTCCAGTAATTTGAAAATTTATGGCGGCGCATTGCCTCCACCACAGACCTTGGGTTGTATATAGGACAGCCTTCGGTCAGCTCATAACCGTCATACCAGCTTTTGGTCCGGAAAAAGTCCATCTCAAACCGTTCGCAAAGCTTCTTCACCTCCTCCTGCGTAAAACCAGTATACTGCTCAAAAATACTCTGGTCAGTCATGGAATATTCGGCAAACATATTTAAGGCTGAATGCTGTCCGTATTTTTTGACAGGCAGGATCCCTGTCATATAGGCAAGCGCAACATAAGGCTGATCCTTTAAAAGATTTCTCAAAAAGTCAAGGTACTGCTTCTGCAGCTCCTCCCACTTCTGCCGCTCCCGCATTACACAGTCCCACTCGTCAATGAGGAAGATGAACCGGCGCTCTGTCTTTGCATAAATCCGCCTGAGCGCGGCGGCAAGCCCGTTGCTGCGCCCTTTTAAAATGTCCCCATATTCCTCATTCAGTTCCTCAAGCACCTCCTGCTCCAGATATTCCGTTACCCGGCCTGGAGGCGCCTCAATCAGAAACTGCTGCATATTCAGGAAGATAACATCATACCTGTTGAGATATTCATGAAAGGACTCCTCTTCTTCTATCTTAAGCCCTTTGAATAAGCCTGCCGACTCACAGCCGCGGCTATAATAGGCCGCAAGCATTTCAAGCGCCATGGACTTTCCGAACCGCCTGGGCCTGCTCATACAGATAAATTTTTGTTTTGTATCGATAAAATGATTCGTACATAGAATCAGTCCCGTCTTATCCACGTAAATCTGAGAACGGATTGACTCCCAGAATCCTCTGTTTCCCGGATTCAAATAAAATCCCATACTGAATATCCTCCATTCATACCCTGATTATAGTATGAGAATATTGAAAATACAATGCCATTTTCAATACCCGATCATGGGAATCGACACAGGCTCCTGCCCAAACGCTTCCTTCTCCCCGTTTTTCACCTCATAGAGCACGGCGGCGCTCTCCCGGGCGGCCTCCATCAATTCCGGCGAGGGCTGCATACAGATGTCTGCCATGCCGATCTGATAGTTTTCCCCATCAAAACGCCCCAGACAAAACTGATCGTTATACTGGAACCAGTGGGCTCCCACGCCATAGGGATGCTCCGCCACCCTTTCCACATAGCGGCGGTACATTACTGCCCGCTGTTTCTGGTCAGTCACTCCCTTAAGTCCGGTGGCCGTCAGGCCCCGGTCCAGCGCGCCGCAGTGGAACTCTCCCATTAATATAGGAAGATCCACCCCCGCGTTTTTAACGAATTCCATATCCTTTGTGGGGTCAAAGTCATAACAGTTGATAGAAAAAACATCAAAGTACTCCCATCCCGCCATCATATCCAGGTTATACGCCTTAGACCAGCGAAGCCCCAGGTTCAGGTGATTGGAATCCACCTCCCGGCATGCCTGGGCCGGAACCCGGCTGTATTCCCGGATTAAAACTACCGAATACTCCCGCAGATCCTTTTCCGATTTGGGAAAGCGCCTGATGCAATCGTCAATGGGTCTTTCCAAATCTGCGAGGGCTTCAAAATCCGTTCCCCAGGCGGCATTCAGGGACCGGGCCGTACCATAGCGCTCCTTCAGGAAATCGATCAGCCCTCTTTTGCAGCAGGTAGGCTCAGGATTGCGCAGAACCTCGTTTGCGATGGCCAGATTTTCCACAAAATTAAACTCCGGTTCGTTTCGCAGAAAATACCCGATCAGCCAGGGATCATCCCTCCACTCCCTAAGCCGGGACGCATAAGCCTTTGCGTTTTGTGCATACTCCTGTGAGAGAACATCCGGGAAATCCCGGAAGATCAGTGTTTTCGTCATAGGAAAGCCGGCAAGCTCACGCACATAGGCAAGACTCTCATGGCCGTCGTTTACATAAAGTCCCGGGAAGTTGCCCTGAGAATTGATTCCGCTGCCCTTTAGAGAGCGCATTGCAATCTCCTCCCATTTTTCCCTCCAGCCTTCCCCATAGACGCGCTTTAAATTCACGCCGGCAAAATTCAGGAGCTTAAAGCTCTCCGGCTCCATGTAGGCCGTCCTGCGGCGCACGCCCTGGGTATAGAACTCCCGCCACGCCGGGTCATTTTCATCCGGCAGCCAGTCACACACACTCTCAAAGCCGTCGATCCGGCAGCCGTCTCCCGGCCTGGTGCCGCAAGGCCCCACGGAAAAATAGTCATAGCCCTCCGGATCTGTCAAATGCCAGCGGCCGTCCGGCGTTTTAATGGTGGAGAAAAACCCGGTTCCTTCCTTCAGCTTCCTGTTTCTGTCTGCGCCCCAACGGTTCCAGAAGGAAAAGGGATATTCGGCCTTCCCCTCCTGAACGATCAGACGCTCCCGCAGCTCCTCCAGGGAATGAATCTTTCCGGGCCACTGCTTCTCCTTCCACTGTCCGAATTCATCCACAACCTTTTTATCCGGTATGGGAAATTCGTCCGGCATTTGATCTGTCGTATAAAAATGGGAAAGGCGCACCTTTACCCGGTGGAATACTTTTTCAATCCCAAGCTCAAAGCAGGAAACCTCCCCCCGCTCCATACGCTGTCCGTGACATACCAGCTTGAGCATCCCCGGCGTCCGGTTCGTGTAGATCGTGCTGTTATCCAATAGCTCTAAATCCAGACATATCCGGGTAGAAAACCGGGGCAGGAGTCCAAAGCGCAGGCACAGCTTTTCTTTCTTTGCCCCTTCTTCAAAGCAGCGGAGCATCATGGCCGCCGAATGCTCCTCTAACACCTCCACGTCCCCTACCACATACCTGTCGCCGGTCTGGGAAAGCGCAGGGATACTGATTCCGCCCCCGGTCCTGCCAAGCTCTATGACGCACTCCTCCTGTCCGGCCTTTAACATGAGCGCATCCCTGAGCCTTCCTTTTGTCCAATCAATTTTCACCTTGAATCCTCCTTCATATCCCTTCTTCAGCCTCTAATTCTCCCCGCCGGCCTCCCATATTCCCTGTGTGTAGGTTTCGTCCACCATGTCGCTGATACCTGCCAGCAGCATAACAATCCCCTGTACCTTGTGAGGCTGGATCACATAAACGCCTTTCTGCTGCTCGTCTTCTACAACTATATCGGCGGCCAGCAACGGCTTCATGTGATGATAAACCTGTCCTGTAGACCCAAAACCGCATTTCTCTACGAGCGATGTCACGGTCTTAGGCCCGCGGAGTATCTCCAACAGCATTACAAGGCGGTTTGAATTCCCGATACAGGCTAACACTTTGCCGGCGACACCGCTCTCGATGAGAGAGAGCAGCCCATCGGCGGGAATACCGTTTCGTATCCAGTTAGACTGCCGTCCGCCAGAATTGTACACGCCCAGGTAGGTCACAAGTCCGCTCACCCCTTTTTCCTCGGTTTTATAGCACAGCTCCTCCATCTGCTCACTCAGACGGCTATCGGGATGCATCCCATGCATAACATGTACTCTTTTTAGCTTCTTTGCAGATGGCTTTGGCTTATCGGGAAGCAATTCCGTCACCATGTCCTGCAGCTCGCCGAGCTGCGAAGATACCGTATTCTGAAGGTTTTCCATCTGCTCTTTGAGATCGTCAATCTCCTTACCGTAATTTCGTTCCATAATCCTGTAATCACTCCTTTCCGGATTTCAATATTCCGGTATTACGTAATTACATAGTAACGTGAAATATCGCCCGTGTCAATTAATTTCAGGGATAATTTTGCAATTACGTAATCACGCAAAAACATGGTACAAAAACTCCCCCTGGCAGCTATTAAATATCAGGGGCCGCTCACTATATAGTGACAAACTGCGGCTGTCTGTGTTAGACTTAACTCAAATAGTCCTTGCAGCCGAAGGTATGTAAAAGGCCCGCAGATAGGAGTAACATGATTTATATCGTAACGGCAATGTATGCCGAAGCCCATCCGTTCATTACCCGTTTTCAGCTAAAAAAGGATATTTCCCACACCCGTTTCCAAGTGTTCTTAAACGGGGAAGGAAGTCTGTGCCTTATCATAAGCGGAACCGGCTGCGTTCCGGCTGCCTCTGCGGTGAGCAGTATCTGCACAAAGTACAGGGCAGGAAGCGCAAATTCGGGGGATTTTCTTGTGAACGCAGGTGTCTGCGCTCAGATCTGGAACAACGATATAGGCAGAGCAGAAAATCCCTTTCAGCAGGGAACGGTTTTTTTGTGCAATAAGATCAGCGAATTGGCTACCGGCAAGACCTTCTATCCGGATATTCTGTACCGGCACGGCTTTAGGGAGGCCCAGATCATTACAGGAGCGAAGCCCTTTGAAAAAGCGGTTGCGCCCCGGCGGGCAGAGAAAGATTTTTATCTTTATGATATGGAAGCGGCGGCAATCTATCAGGCCGGCTCCTATTTCTTCGGCCCTCACCGGATGAGCTTTTTAAAGATAGCCTCTGACGACGGAAACAGCGGCAGTGTGACCCCTTCCCAAATCGGGCATCTGATCAGCCGGAATATGGAGAGCATGGCAGAATACCTAACCAGGCTGCAGAGCGCCGCCTTAAAAGAGGACGAGGACGGAATTTTTCAGGATGACTCTATGCAGAGAGAAATGGAGCGGCTCTGCCTGGATCTGCACTGTTCCAGAACCATGGCGCAGTCTCTTTGGCAGTATATCCGTTATTGCATTCTATCCGGCGTGGATTATCCCTCTGTCCTTAAGGAAATGTACCGGGAGGGAAAACTTCCGTGCAGAGATAAACGGGAAGGAAAACAGTGCTTTGAAGAGCTCAGGAAACGATTACTATAACCCATTTTTTTCTCATATTTATATCGAAAAAGCAGTGCAGGATCATCCCAGGGCAAAACGGATCCTGCAGAGCTTCCCCAGGGCAAGCATTATCTTAATCGACCATTATAAGGATGTGTTCTGCCGAAGGGGACAGAATTTTATCCTGCAGCAGCAGTCTCAGAACCTGATTTTGGCGGCAAAACAGGGAAATCTAATCTATCCGGGCGCACCGGTCTGCCAGGACTTCGGAAATGAAAATTTTTATTATACCTCCTGCGTCATGAACTGTGTTTATGACTGCGAATACTGCTATCTAAAGGGGATGTACCCTTCCGGGAATATGGTTGTATTTGTGAATCTGGAGGATATTTTTGACGGGGTGAAAAACCTTCTGGAGGAGCACGCCGTATATCTGTGCATCTCCTATGATACGGATCTGCTGGCAATGGAACAGATCACCGGGTATACCAAGGAGTGGATCGCATTCGCGCAGACACAAGCCAATGCGGCCAAACCGCTGAAGCTGGAAATCCGTACCAAATCTGCGGATCCCCTGTTCTGGCAAAGGCACGCCCCGGTTCCCGGGATTATTTATGCTCTCACTCTGTCTCCCCAGGCTGTCATCGACGCCTGGGAGCATAGGACGCCTTCCCTGCGCCAGAGACTTGCCAGCGTCAAAAATGCCATCCAAAGGGGCTTTGCCCTGCGGCTCTGCTTTGATCCCATGATTTACTGCAAAGACTGGGAACTGCATTACGGCGAAATGCTCCGGCAGGTGTTTGCCGAAATCGATATGGATCGAATCACGGACGTGAGCGTGGGGACCTTCCGGGTTTCCCAGGATTATCTGAAAAAAATGAGGAAAAACCGGCCCGGCTCGGCAGTGGTACAGTTCCCCTTTCAGAATGAGGATGGGGTGTACCACTACCCCAAAGAGCTGACCGGACAAATGGAACGCTTTCTGGTAGAAAGCCTGAAGCGGAAGGTGCCGGAGGAAAAAATATTTTTGTGGCAGTGACCTAAAGAGACAGATTTTTGACAAAAACTTTTCAGGGAAGGGGCATGGCATTCATAATGAAAGATACGGCAATCGTCACCGGAGCATCCTCCGGCATCGGTCTGGAAATCAGCAGGGTTCTCTGCCGCCTTGGCTATGAGGTGTTTGGAATCGGAAGAAACTTTGACAGGCAGCCTGTTGCAGAAGGCTTTCACCCAATCGTCTGCGACCTGCTGGATACCCAAAAGCTTTGTGACACCGTTTTGGAAATTTCCTCCCAGAACCGCCTTAAGCTGCTGGTCAACAATGCCGGCGTCGCTTATTACGGCCTCCACGAGGAGCTAAGCGCCAAAAAAATACAGCAGATGGTGAGAACCAATCTGGAAGCTCCTATGATACTCACCTGCCTGCTGCTCCGGCAGCTAAAGAAAAACAAAGGCTGGGTGATCAATATTTCCTCCGTCACGGCAGGCAGCTCCAATCCACACGGATGCGCCTACGGCGCTACCAAAGCGGGTCTTTCCGGCTTTTCCCGCAGCCTCTTTGATGAGGCGCGAAAATATGGGCTCAAGGTTGTTACCATTTCCCCGGATATGACCCAAACGAATCTCTACCGAAACGCAGATTTCAAAGAGGGCGAGGAGGCGGAATCCTACCTGATGCCGGAAGAAGTGGCAGAAGCCGTGGAATATATTTTAAGCAGGCGGGACGGGCTTGTCATATCGGAGCTTACCTTAAAGCCGCAGCTTCACCGGATCAGGCGCAAATGAGCGGGAGCGGAACCTTCGCCCCCTCAGGGCTCTACCCCCATTTCTCTCAAAAAGGCAAGACTTTCCGCCATACACAGGAAGGCATCCTTCTCCCACCGCTCCTGTTCTGCAAAAATCCACCTTACCCCGGTTTCTCTGCAGGCCCGGACGATCGGCTCCCAATCAATCCGCCCCTGCCCTAGGGGAACCAACTGTTCTGCCCCGCTCTCATCCAGACGATAGTCCTTAAAATGGACAAATTCAATTCTTCCCTGATACCGGCGCAGCCATCTCTCAGGATCCTCCCCCGCCTTGATCAGGTGGTACAAGTCAAGCCCCAGTTGAAAAGAATCAGGCGTATTCTCCATCAAAATCTCCACCGCGCTTCGCCCGCCAAAGCTGCAGTATTCCTGCACACGCGGGTGAAAGGACACCACCTTTCCCAGGGCCTTCATCCGGGCGGAAAGGTCCGTAAGTTCCCCGGCAAAAGCCAGACAGCCCTCCTGTGTAAGAAACTGCCCGGGAATTCCGCTGACGCAGATATTTTTGCTGCCGCACAGATCATGAAGATGCACCGTAGCGGAAAGATGATCGATCACCTCCTGATAATAATCCTGTGTGGAAACGCTTTTCAGCCCCGTGCGCTCAAGGGCTCCGGCGATTGTCTGCGGCAGAATTTCCGGATTAATCCACTGCAGTTGGACGATCCGATAGCCCATCTCCCGAATCCTTTCAAAGGTTTCCTCCATTTGCTCCGGCGTCTGAAGATAAGCCTTCAGGCTGGAAAGCTGTGCTCCTGCTGTAACCATAAATCGTATCTCCTTATCTCTTAACAGTGTGTAACGCGGCCCGGGGGGAGCGCATAAGCTTCCCATACACCGTATCACAGCCACAATGCCTCGCTTAAAATTTTCTGAGCCCGGATGTCCTCTGTGCAGACCATTTTTACCAAGAACCACGCCCGCTCATCCTCTGTCATTTCCGCAATTTCCCATCCCTCCTGAGAATTCTGAAAATTCTCAATGATGCCGCCCAGGCATTCGCCTTTGTATTTTGCCAGCTCCATTGCCTCCTGCCATGCCCGGCGTTTCTTTTCCAGCATTTCAAGAAAAGCCGCCTTCTGAGTCTCTCCGTCAATAATCGTTTTGATCTCGTCAAGAGAAAAGCCCAGCGCCTTTAATTCCAGCAGCGCATTTAGCTGCTGTACCTGCTCTGCCGAATAGTAGCGATACCCATTGGCGGGGTCTACCTTTACCGGCCTGATAATCCCTTTCTTTTCATACAAACGGACTGCCTTTCTGGAAATCCCGAAAAAATCCGCAATTTCTCCGATTAACATAAGATCATTTTTCACCCTTACTCTCCTGTTCTTCCAACGTATTCTCGATTCTTTTGATACAGACCGAATTAGCCTTCAGATTATTTAAACAGGTAACGAACATCAGCATTCCCGCTAAAATCCCGCCTCTGACCTGAAAACAATAAACCACGTCCGAAAAAGCCAGCGCCCCCTTTTCGATCAATCCGTATCCTGTCAGCAAAAGGGTAAGGTATCCTCCAATCCCCAACAGGCTCATGCTCATATTGCTGAAGGCTCTCCTCACATGCATTTTCATGTTGACCTCCATTAATTTTCTGCTGCTTTCCCGGCAGTTTTTCATCATCAGCGCTCCGGCGTCATATAATAGAATTGTCTCAGCCTCTGTGATCAGCGGCTTAATGGAAGAGGTGCTTTCCGCCATGGCATTTTGGGATTTTGCTTTCAATTCGGGAAGGGCTCCAAGCACAATCTTATTGTTGATCCATAACTGGGGAAGAAGGAACATCCATGCCGCTCCAAACAGAAGCGGGCTGCTCTTAAAGAGCAAAAAGGAGGATAACAGCGTATTGATGACCGAAACCGCAAGATGGGGAATATTCAGCGCCCCGTTCATCATGGTAAAGGCCCCGTGTATATCGCTGTTCAGTTCCGTAAGCCATTCTCCTCCTCCCCGGGATTCGATCCGTCTCAGAGGTAAGCTCAAAATTTTCCCAAACAGCTTTTTCTCAAGCCAGACCTCTGCCCTGGCTGAAAATGCCGCATAACTGCTCCACACGATTCCATTATAAATAAAAAGCATCGCACATAGCAAGCCATATCCCACACATAGTTTCAGCAGAGAACCGCTATCCTGCATTTCTACAAAGCCGAAAACGGATTTTAGCAGATTTGCCGTCATCCAGGTCCTAAACGCGTCGAAGGGCGCTCTGAGCAGCAGCAAAAACAGGTACTTACGCCGGATTCCCATTCTCTTTATCAATTTTCCGAAGTCACTCACGAATCAGTCTGCCTCCCTCCATCCGATACACCGTATCACTGTCATCCAATGTCTCCTGACGGTGTGTAACATGAATTACCGTTCTGCCGTGCATCAGCTTATTCAGGGCATCCAGAACCGAATCCCCAGTGTCTTTATCCAAAGCCGAGGTCGGTTCGTCCAGCAAAACAATTGCGGCATTCTTGCAAAGCGCTCTGGCGATCTGAATCCGCTGCGCCTGTCCGCCGGAAACCTGACTGCCCTGCATCCCTACCTGGGTGTCCAGTCCCTTGGGAAGCTTTTCAATCCATTTCACAAGGCTTGCGCTTTCACAGGCGGCCCATACTTCCTCTTCCGAGACCTCATGACCGCAGGTAATATTGTCCCTTATGGACAAAGGGAAAAGGCCGCTGTGCTGCATAACAAAGGCTGTGTGCCTTCTGATTCTTTCGGGCAGGCGCTCCCCTGCTATCGTTATCTTTCCGCAATCAGGCTCATAAAGGCCGGCAAGTATTTTCAATACCGTACTTTTACCGCACCCGCTCTCTCCCACAATCCCAACATGTTCGCCGGCCTGCACTCCAAGAGACAGATTCCTTATCACCCCATAGCTCCCATATGAAAATGAAATATCCTCCAGGCATACCGCGTATCGTCCCATACCCTCTCCTTTCACCTCTCCTCCAGTACCAGCTTTCCCTCCAGCCGCAGGGCCGATGCTCCAAACCGCCGGAAGGCGGCATAAATTCCCGGCATATTTTGCAGGAATCCGGAAACATTTCCTGACAGATTGATAAATATATATAAAGTCCCTGTGGTAATCTCTGCGTTTATCGCCATGAATCCGCCCAGTCCAAGCAGCAGCAAAAGGGGTACAAACGAAAGGACGCCCGAAAGTGACATGAGTCCGGCGCAAACCCTTTCTTTCCTGATATTTGCCGCCTCCCACTCTGCCAGGCCCTCTCCCATCATGCCCTTCACCAGTCTGCAGGCGCCGTACACCTGGATGACCGGAAATAAATCCAGAATTATCTCTGCCGAGCCGTTCAGTTTTTTCTTACTCTCCTGACACTGCAGGGTATAAGCCTTAATGACCCTGCTGGAAAAAGCGCAGTAAAAAATCAGCGGGATAACCGGAAATATAGAAAATACCGCCAGCTTAAAATTTTGACAGAGCAAAAATATAACAGTGATTATAAAGGTTGCGAATTGCTTTATGATAGGAAAAAGGTTCTCATGCAGATAATCAGAAATTTCCTTAAGCTCATTTTGCATGGCAGATTGCTCCTCACCCGCATTAAGCCCCGACAGCGTCCGAATGTCGCTCTGCAGATAGTATCTGGCATATCCCATCCGCATATCATGGGCAAAAAGCTCGCAGGTATAGGAAGCGAGGCAGGATGATAAATACTCGCTTATGATCTGCAAAAGAATCACGCAAATCCCGGCAGGTAAAATTCCCATGGCCGCTCCTCTTCTGTCCCCGGAGCCAAAGGAGACTGCCTCCTCAAAAAAATCCAATATCTGTGCAAGAAATTTGTTCCAGCTCACACTTAAAACGGCTGACAAAAGGGTCACCAAAGCTGCTGACAGGAAAAGGAATCGGTGTAATCTAATAAGCTTTTTTACAATTTTCACAATGCTCCTCCCGGCCTTTTTTGAATGTTATGACAAAATAATTTCACTTCTCAAACACTCTTTTACGTATAGCCTAAACTATGACCCAGGAGCAAGGTCAAGCTTTTCTGAAAAAAAGGCGTCCGCTTGTTTTTATTCCCGCGAGCAACGAGCCAAGTGGCTGCTTGCAGACATTTGGCGACTGCCGCGAGGGTCAAAGACCCCGCTGCTCTGCAGCACTGCAAGTTTGATACTCTGTTGCTTGCAGCGGGGTCTTGGATTTGAAGGGGATAAACGGGCAAGGCCGATGGATACCGGATTCGGCACATTACCGGTTCGTGATATGGTCAGAGAACTGACAGATTTGCCTGTATTTTTAGTAAACACCCACACGGGTAAAGATTATGCCGAAAAAGTGACACCTGTGTCATATCCTTTTGATTCGATCTGACACCAATAACAGACTCAAAGATTCGCGGCCAGATATTCTGCAATACCATCCTCGTCATTGCTTCCGATGACACAATCCGCTTTTTCCTTAACCTCCTTGACCGCGTTGCCCATAGCAATACCCTTTCCGCATAACCTGAGCATACCAATATCTATATAATCATCACCAAAGGCAATGATTTCCTCTGCCCCTATTTTGCATGCGGCGCATACTTCCATGATCGCCCTCTCTTTTGTCGCGGTCTTTTTGGTAAATTTATACCAATACCCATCCGAAAAACGTATACAGTCACACTCATCCAACAGCTCCCAAAGCCGCCTTGCCTGACTGTCCTCAAAAATCTCTACGCACATTTTCAGAGAATTTTGGTTAAAATCTTCAAAATCCGTATAAATACTGTCTCCCCAGCTTTGGTCCTGCTTTTTGGGATCGACCTTATAATTCCAATAATGAGAATCTATAGTATCAATTGTTACCTGGCAGTCATTGCCGCATACCTCTCTGGCAAGCCCGATCATCCGCCTGGTTTCCTCTCCGGAAAATTCCGCTCTATAAATATATCTGCCATTATAATTTACTAAAGCCCCGCCGCTTGTAATCAATATGTCCGGCTGCAGTTCCTTTGTAAATGATACTGTATTTTGCGCCCCTCTGGAAGTAGACACACCGATTAACAGACCCTTTTTCCTGCATTCCTGCAATACCTTCAGGGTTGCCCGTGAAATGGTTTTATCACTGCGGAGCAATGTTCCGTCCAAATCAAACAAAAGCAATTTGTAATGATCCATTCTTTTCCCCTTGCATCAAAAGCGCGTGTCTGGAAATTGCTTTCTGCTTACAAATACGGATGTCCATAAGCGGAAGGCTCAGGCCCTGTATATAATCCATAGGGGTCACATATCCAATAAGTTCCGTCAAGATTAACCCGGCACCACTGATGCGTCCACTGGTTCTCATTCACATGCTCATAAGAATAACCCAGCATGTTCAAACATAATCCCGTTGTTCTGGCGCTTCCGGCACAGGATGCGGCTCCCAGAATCAAATATCCATAAGGGTCATTATAGTGATCTGTGGAGGTGGAATATGCCATTCCATTATCGAATCTCGCCCTCAGCGTTTTCTGAATCTCCGTAAGTTGATCCTCCGCACTCAATCCTACCAGGGGCTGTACAATTTCAAGCGCCGCATCATACGCCGCCTGGAATTCCTCATTGGTCATCTTTTTCTTGATACTCTTGTAATTTGCCAACTGATCCATGGGGACGATTCCCTCTGACGCTGTCTGCTGCGCCGTCACTGTCACACTCGTGTCAGCGATCCCGTCAACCTCCGCCCCGCCCGATGCTCCTGCGCAGGGCATTCTGCCCTCCTTCTGTCCATAGGTAAGATAATGGTTGTACAATGCATTGGCATCCGTTCCCAGAACGCTGACTACATCGGCATAGGTTGCCGCATAAAATGCAGGGTCAAACTTTTGTGCTGCAAATACCTGCATAGAGCCTGCCCACAGCATCGTCCCGGCAATGGCAGCACAGACTGCTCTGACTGCAGTCCTTCTTCCAAATTGACTTCTTCTCATTTCTGCCTCCTGTTCGTGTCATCCGTTCATCCCCCATGATGGAAATAAACGGTTATTCATAAAGATTCTCTGCTTATAGTCTATCTCTCTCTATTCATTTTTGTCAACAGAAAGCTCACCTTACAAATTTGTATCTCCCGTCAGACTTTCATCCGCCATACAGGCGGCGAGAATGAAAAATCGTCTGATTGTTTGACTTTTATTTATTTTTGTTGATTATTGAGAGTTATTTTGGATATTTTAAATCAATTTTCTGCCAATTATTTTTTTGTTGTTTTTTATGGAATTTATGTTATACTATTCTTACGGGGCATTAGCGCAGTTGGGAGCGCGCCACACTGGCAGTGTGGAGGTCACGGGTTCAAGTCCCGTATGCTCCACCAGAAAGTCCATAATCCAACGTTGACCAAAAAAATTTGATAAGCGATTGGATGTTAATGATAGGAAATCCGTGAGCACCGAGGTGCCACGGATTTCTGCGTTATTATCATTTTGTTTTTCTATATTTTGTGGTCTGGTTTCAACTTTAACAGCAATAACCGCCTGTGTCAACATGGCAAATGGCTCCGCGAACTCCGGCTCAACCCGACCGTCTTCCCCAACCAGCAGCCGAGAGAAGATTGTCTGGTTAAGTAATTTTTTGATGTGGTCACCTGCCTGACGGTAGATTGTACCGCAGTCTTCTATCAAATCTAATGCCTCACCCAGCCGCAGCTGTATCTCGTTAAATGCAAAATCTTGGGCTTTTACCTGATGGTCAATCGAGGCCAGCTGCTTTGCAATCTTTTGTTGCTCGGATTTAAGCAGGTCAAGAGGAATGGCATCATTATAATGAGCCTCCAGTAGCTTTTTGCGCTGGCGCTCCAGCTTGTCTTTCTCCCGGCGCAGGCCGTCAAGTTCTGCATTATATTTTTCCTGCTCCTTCTTTATATTCTCACCCAGCCATGTTTCCAGATACGACCGGACATATGGTGGGAAAGAGTATCTATCATAAATTTTTTCTACCTGCCGTTCCACTTCCTCGATTAGTGCCGCCCGTTGTTTGCAGTCCACTCTTTTATTATGCCGCCCGGCACAGACAAAATACGGATATCTGGCTCCAGTGCTGGATTTTGTATAGTTGATAATCATCCTGGATCCGCAGTTTTTGCAGAACAAACTCCCTTTCAGGAAATGGGGATGCTCTCTTGTGCGTTCACCATTTACGTGGGAAAGCAGGATATCCTGTACCTGCTGCCAGGTGTCGGCGTCAACCAGTGCTGGATGCACCCCTTCGTATTCAACTCCATTGTAGGTGACTATGCCTTTATAGTATGGGTTGATGAGGACTTTGTTCAGCGATTTCTTGTTGATTGGGACAGATGGAACCTTAGGAGTAGACCTTGTAGTAAGTCCACAGGCCGCCAGATGGTCAGCGAGGTCCGCCACCGTCCACTGTCCCGTGGCATATTCCTCAAATGCCAGTTTAATCAACGGCGCCCGCTGCTCATCCAGCACCACGGTCCTCTCCTCACGGCCTTTATCATCAATGCGCCGGATATTCAGGTATCCCAGTGGTGCCAGGCTGGGTGTGCCGCCGTTCTTAACCTTTTCGTTCAGGCCCTTTTTTACCTCATTCGCCAAGTTCTGCGAATAAAACTCAGCGATTGAGCTCATGATGCCGTGGAGCAGCATTCCGGCCGGGGTGTCATCAATACTTTCCGATGCGGATACCAGCTGGACGCCGCATTCCCGCAGGGTGCGCATGATGTCTATATCGTCGCCCCGGTTGCGGGCCAGACGGTCAACTTTATGGACAATCACGTAATCCACCCGGTCGGCATTCTCTTTAACGTATTCCAGCATCTTCTGGAGCTCCGGGCGGTCTGCAGACTTGGCGGAAGCACCGCGGTCTACAAACTCCTTACCCACCATTGCCCCCATGGAGAGGGCTTTTTTCTTATTGGCCTCCCGCTGTGCAGGGATAGAAAATCCCTCATCGGCACCGCCGCCACGTTCAGCCTGCCCACGCGTAGAGACGCGGAGGTATGAGACGGCAAACTTTGGAGCCAGCGCCCCGGTAAGTGCCTGCATGGAATTCACCTGTGTATTTTCCATACTGGAAAAACTCATAAATAAAACCTCCTTTCCTGCACTTGTCTGTGCGATTATAGCTCTCTCCGCCCTGGAAATCAAGGCGCTAAAGCTATTGTTATCTCTTTGTTAATAAGTTCACTTTTTCTGGAAAACCAGCCCGCCAGAGAGGCAGGCCGGTTCTTTAGCGGTATGTTTCTGCCGCATTTAAAGGTACTCAGCTATATCTTGCGTATCCGGTCAACGCCGTAAACGACGCCGAGGCTGGAGCCGCAGTCCCAGTTAACAAATACCGTGCCGGTATCGTCAACCAGTTTTACCGTGCCGCAGTCTCCGGGGGAGAGCCTGCTGTATGGGTCATCCATGGAGATGAGCTCCACCCGGCAACCTCTGGGGTACATTTTCTGTACCAGTTCCACCGTTTCCCGGCTGGGAAACTGGTTCTTATTTGCCATAAGAATCACCTCCCTCCGTTTCTGGCTGTGACACAGTTTCTGTGGCCGTTTCTGACGGGTTGTCCTCTGGCTGTGAAACTGAACCGGCTGCCCTTGTGTCAGGGGCGGTTCCCGCCGGAGCATAGCCGGATTTCCAGCTGCTGTTGCCGGTAAGGTGCCGGAGCAGTATCCTCCGGGCGGTTTTGTACTCATTCCCGACAAAGCCCAACTGTACCAGAAAAAGACGGAAGGCAAATTTGTCATTCTCACTGTCACACTCTTTGGCGGTGACGCGCCTGCGTTTCCTTGCCATGTCGCAGATAGCGGCAATCAGGCAACTGTAGGCATCCGCTTCGCCCTCCAGTCCATGCAGAGTAAACCATGGGAATTTTAAGGTATCCCCAGTGTCGATAACGGCAAGGTTATCTGTTCCAAGGGCCTTTTTAAGCAGGGCCGCCTTGCTGGCGATAATCTTCTGTAAATTATCCAGGGAAATATCTGTAAAACCAGTCTTAGGCATTTCTATAGTCAGGGTATTTTCCTCATCGGA
>ERZ808037.303-NODE-303-length-52130-cov-32.454594_pt1 | contig 52130 bp, 36 predicted proteins | sample MGYA00380190_ERZ808037 | MGnify/ENA primary metagenome ERZ808037 (study PRJEB31490, sample SAMN06133399) | mouse gut metagenome | isolation source: J9 | host: mice | place: China: Chengdu | collected 2015-05 ... | reverse complement strand
ACTAATTTACTAATAATCTGCGACTTGTGCAACTTTTTCATTTGTAAATATTTAGATTTTTAATTCAACCAACAGGTAAATTATATAAACTTTATAGGAATTACTCCAATATCTTATGCAGAAAAAGCCTTGCGTAGTGAGCCGGTTTTTCGAGTTTACTGAAAAACCCGATTTTTTTGAAATTTTGGAAAATTCAGATATTGAGTATCAATAAGTTACAGATGCAAGCTTCGGGATTTATGGGTTTTCAGTGCGCTCGGCTTTTCGCATAACTTCCCGTAGTGTGCTTTTCTCACATCTTCTTATAGTGTGGTGGCTATCGGAATAGGTGGCGGAGGTAGAAGCGCAGGAGGCCTTTGGCGTGCTTGAGGGCGAGCGATGAAAACGGACTGCGCCGGGTGGCTCTGCGCCAGTGGTGAATAATCCTGAATTCGGGCCGATAGTCGACGGTCAGTCCCAGGCGGCCCACACGCAGGCAGAAATCAGCATCCTCAGGTCCGTAGAAGATCCCTTCGTCAAGCCATCCCACGCGCTTGAGCGTGTCGCGACGGAACGCCTGGCACGCTCCTATCACATAGGTGGGATGCCCCGACTCCATAGCCTCGCGCTCACGGCCTGTCAGCCCTTTAACCCCAACGGTATGGCGTAATTTCAGCCATGGGGAGGGAAACGGCTTGGCGCTGTCCTGCACCACTCCATCGGCCGAAACCAATGTCGGGCCTGCCACCCCACACTGCTGATGTTCAGCGACATACTGCGCCAACCCCAGAACGGCCTCCGGGGTGACGATGGTGTCGTTGTCCAATATCATCATCACCTCGCCTTCGGCGGCACGAAGCCCCTGATTGCGGCCTGCGGCCACCCCACGGTTCTCCCCGTTGGCAATGATGTGCAGACGGTCGATCCAACCGAACCCTTCGGCGCGGATTGCCGGCTCAACCGGGGTGCGCCCGTTGTCAACCATACGGATCTCCACATCGTCACGCTCACGCATAAGCGCATCGGCCGACCGCAGCAACTCCAGAGTCGTCGCCGTCTGATCACACGTCAATATGATTATCGAAAGGAACACCGCCTTAATGGAATAGCTTCATCTTCAGCGCCTTGGCCGAAGCCACAAACTCGCTCCATGACGAGAAGCGCTTCAGCTGCTTCCATACGAACCGAGGCGACAGGAAATAGCTCAGATTGTTGCGGAAAAGCAGCTGCTCCATCTCCTCGGCGGAGATATTGGGGAGATTCAGAGTGCTTTCGCGCTGCACGTCGGAGGGACGGTACTCCCCATCCTTCAGCCAGCCGTTTTCCTTGCATATCTTGTAGAATTTCGTAGCCGGGAAGGGGGACACAATGTTGAACATCACCTGATCCACATCGAGCTTCTTGGCTTCATGGAGCGTATGAAGCACAGTCTCGCGGGTCTCATACGGCGAGCTGCCGATGAGCACATTCAATTTCACCGGCACCCCGTATTTCTTCAGCAACTCCACGGCGCGGTAAATGTCAGCCGTGGTTATCCCCTTGTTGACATACTCCAGAATACGGTCGTCGAACGATTCGATGCCCAGATCCACGTATCTGCAGCCGGATTCCGACAGCATCTTGGCTATCGGCTCGGTGATGGCGTCGACACGGGCCTGACACCCCCACACCATCCCGTAGCGGCGCATGATGTCGCACATCTCGCGGGTGCGGGTCTCGTTCCAGATGAAGTTGTCGTCCATAAACCCGATGGCCTTGTAGCCCTGGGCAGCCAGCTGGGCCACCTCATTCTCCACGCTCCCGGCCGATCGGAAACCGATGGGAGGCTTATGGTCGTCGTGGTCGCGCTTATACTCGATTTCGCGGGCAAAAGTCAGCGACGACGGCACGCAATAGATGCATTTGAACGGGCAGTTGCGCGAGGTGAACAGCGTGGTATACGGGCCGGTTTTCAGTTTGGAATTATGGTATTCATGGTCGCCGAGCAGGTCGCGGGCCGGGAAGGGGAGCGCGTCGAGATCTTTTATCAGCGGGCGCGCCGGATTATGCTTCACCTTACCGTCGCAGAGATACGAAAGACCCTGAATTTCAGCGACATCTCCGCCTGAGGCGAGAGTGTCAACCAGCTGCAGGAGCGTCATCTCCGGTTCGCCACGAACCACGTATACATTCTTGTCAATCAGGCACTTCTGCGTAAAATATGTGGCACCCGGACCCATGAAGATCACCGGAGTATCCTTATGACAGGCGCGTATATCGGCCAGAGCCTGAAGGTCGCTGTCGATCGACAGGTTAACTGCCCAGATGAGATAAGCCTCCGAGCTGTCGGCCTGCAGAAAAGCCTTGAAATCATCGATCGACTTATGCTCAAACACAAAGTCGTGATATTCAACCTCATGTCCGCCCATATCGCGAACCACAGCCGCAGCCGTCAGCTCGTAAATATTGATCATCGGATACACGATTCGCGTGCACCCTGCCGAACGCTCGGCCGGTTGCTTATTGTCGTAACAAGGCGGAACAAGAAAACAAAGTTGCATATTTTAGTGTGTTAGCTCATGTTAAAAACGTCTCCACCGCCTCATTTATTGCCTGCACCTCCCGCTTTCAGAATTGTGCGCACAAGGTAACTGTGGCCTTGTTACTGAGAGAGGGTGAGGCGCGAACACCGCGAGGGGACGATTTGAGCGGCGGCAGCGAGAAGGTCGTCGGCCGTGAGGGCGAGAATCCGGTCGCGAACCTCCGACGAAGGAGCCACGCGGCCGTAATGTAATATCGAGCGCGCGGAGTTGAGCGCCATCTGCTCGTTATTGTCCGAGGCCACCACGAGCTGACCCAGATATTGCTGTTTGGCGGCCTGCAGCTGGCGGGCTGTCAGCAGATGAGTGGCTATTTCGTGCAATTGCCGGCTTACTATCTCCACGCAGCGGCTGCTATCATCGGGATCGCACCCGAAATAGACGGTCATCAGTCCGCAGTCGCTCATCAGGTTTAGACTGCTCTCCACGCTGTAGACCAGTCCGCGCTTTTCGCGCAGCTCCACATTGAGCCGCGAATTCATCCCCGGGCCTCCCAGGATGTTGCACACAAGCCCCAGAGCCGTGCGGTCGGCGCTGTGGAGCGAGCCCACCCGCGCCCCTATCACGCAATGGGCCTGATGCGACGAGATGGAGCGGACGATGTGCTCCGGCTCGTTCACCGTCGGCGTCACGCGGTCGACAGCCGGGCTATGGCTGCGGAAATCACTGAAATAGCGCCGCACAAGCGCTTCGACCCGCGCCGGAGCGAGCCTGCCGCGGTAAAAGGCCACCATTCGCGGGGCGGTGTAGTGGTCGGTGATAAATCCGCGGCACACCTGCGATGAGAATCCGGCAAGTGCTTCGTTCGTGCCTAAGATATTGTGGCCCAGCTGCGAGCCCCGGAATATCATATCCTCAAAATCGTCGAAAACGGCCTCCGAAGGCTGATCGAGATAGCTGTCGATTTCGTCGGCCACCACTTCGCGCTCCTTATCAAGCTCTCCGTCAGGAAATTGTGAGTTTTCCAGCAAGTCGGCCACCAGTTCCACGGCGCGGCTGAGATTGCCGCGCGGCGAAATGGTGTAGACCGTAGTTTCCTCCTTGGTAGTGAACGCGTTAAGTTCGCCACCCACGCTCTCCATGCGCTGGTTGATATGGCAGGCGCGGCGGTGGAGGGTGCCTTTAAATATGGTATGCTCCACGAAATGAGCCAGTCCAAACCGGTCGGAGGCCTCGTCGCGTGCTCCGGCGTTTACGGTAACGCCGAAATAATCTACGTCGGAGGCAGCCTGCGAGCTGACGAGGCGCAGACCGTTGGGAAGCTCAAAAATGTGGAATTGTTCTTTCTTGGGAGCCATTAGCTAAAAGTTTCAAACCCTGACGGCAGCCTCTCAGGCCTCAGGCTCCTGCCAGAGCCCGTCGGCCTTGATAATATCAATCAAATTGTCGAGAGCCTGCGCCGAAGGGATATTCTTTTCCACTGCGGTTTTGCCCCGATAAAGCGTCACATTACCGGCGGCAGCCCCTACATAGCCATAGTCGGCGTCGGCCATCTCGCCCGGACCGTTGACTATACATCCCATCACGGCTATTTTCAGCCCTTTGAGATGGGAGGTGGCGGCTTTCACCTGATGCACAGTGGTTTGCAGATCAAACATCGTGCGGCCACATCCGGGGCAACTTACAAATTCCGTCTTCGATACTCTCACCCGTGCGGCCTGAAGGATACCCAGGGCGAGCGAGGTCATGGCCTCATGGTCGAGCTGACCGGCCAGGATTTCTATACCGTCGAGCAGACCATTGAGCAGAAGTGTGCCGAAATCGGCTGCAGCGCGGATCACAACCTTCTCGTGCGGCAGGTCACCATATCCCAGCGACGCGATCACAGGAGAGTCGACGCCGGCCTCGGTCAAGGCACAGATGGCAGCGGCAATCTCCCCGACGGGATTCTGCGAGGTAGAAGTGAGCACTACTGCAGCCTCCGGGGCGGCTTTCACCGCAGAAATCATCTCATCACAGTCCATCGAGGCGTCGAAACGAAGAAGCGGAGCCTCCACCTTGTCATACCCGAGCACCACGGGCACATTTGTGCCGCCGACCTTGCCCAGCGCCCGGCTTTTGCGGCGTTTGGGAGCGAAGGGGTCAAACCCCTGGGGCAGACGGCCTAACACGAACGGCGCAGAGGCTCTTGCGGTGATGTAATCGGTGAGTTCGCGGGCCACAGGCACCTCACATTCAGGTTCTTCCGACAGCGAAACGCGGATGGTGTCGCCGATGCCGTCGCTGAGCAGAGTGCCGATGCCAACGGCCGAACGCACTCGGCCGTCATCGCCATCGCCTGCCTCAGTGACGCCCAGATGGAGAGGATAGTGCATGTCCTCCTGATCCATAGCAGCCACCAGCCGGCGCACTGTCTCCACCATAATCACCGTGTTCGAAGCCTTTATCGAGATGATGATACCGTTGAAATTGTGGCGCCGGGCCACACGCAGAAACTCCATGGCGCTCTCCACCATTCCGGCGGGAGTGTCGCCATAGCGGCTCATGATGCGGTCGGAGAGCGACCCATGGTTGACGCCTATGCGAATGGCAGTGCCGTTGGCCTTGCAGAGTTCCACGAACGGTCCGAAAGCGTCGTCGATCTTGCGCAGCTCGGCGGCATATTCCTCATCGGTGAATTCTATTTTCTTGAATACGCGTCCGGGATCCACGAAATTGCCGGGATTGATTCTGACCTTCTCCACTCGCGTGGCAGCCGCGAAGGCCGCACGGGGATTGAAGTGGATATCGGCCACAAGGGGCATCGTGCACCCAGCCTCGCGCAGTTTTGAGCGTATTTCGCCGAGGGCTTCAGCCTCACGCACCCCCTGCGCGGTCAGGCGGTCGATGTCGGCTCCGGCCTGAGCTATGCGAAGGGCCTGAGCCACAGAGCCTTCTACATCGGTGGTGGATGTGGAGTTCATCGACTGCAGACGGATCGGGTAGTCCGACCCCACAGCGACATTTCCGACCTTGACGGTCACAGTCGGGCGGCGGCAGTAGTTAAATTCCATTTTGGGATATGATCAGTTGGTTTTGAAATCGTAATGTATCTCGGCGAGCTCGGCGTTGGCTTTCACGATCTTCTGGCCGAGCGCTTCGCGCCAGGCTGCATAACGCTGAGCCACATCCTCGTCGGCGAGGGCAAGGATGCGCACAGCCAATACGGCAGCATTCATCGCGCCGTCGATGCCGGTCGTTGCCACAGGAATACCCGGAGGCATCTGGGCTATCGACAGCAGTGCGTCCTGACCCTGCAGTGTGGCCGAGAGAGGCACACCGATTACGGGGAGCGGCGTTATGGCGGCTATCACCCCGGGGAGGGCGGCGGCCATTCCGGCTCCGGCGATTATCACTTTCACTCCGCGGGATGCGGCTTTGTGGGCAAACTCAGCCACCTCGTCAGGGGTGCGGTGAGCCGACAGCGCCAGCATCTCGAACGGTATCTCCATCACATTGAGGAAGTCGGCGGCCTTACTCATCACTTTCAGGTCCGAAGTGCTCCCCATGATAATGCTTACTTTAGCTTCCATATCTAATTACTTTTTCATTGCCAAATCAGCCCCATTCCCCCTCAAAAGCCGGTTAGAACGGCATCGGAGGCAGGCTCTCCCCCTGAAGTATCCATGTCGGGGTAAACACCGCCGCGAATCCGAGCACAAACCCGACCAGCACCTGCCAGAGCGTATGGCGCTCCAGTATCAGCCGCGAGGTCATCACGCAGCCTGCCACCAGCACCATCACGGCGAACTCCCACCGCAGCGACGACACGCTGTTGCCGCTGCTCATGAGATAGTAGATCAGCGCCACGAGCGCCCCCACTCCGCAGGAGTGGCCGCTTATCTTCCATCGGCGCGTGGTAGCCGCAAGAATCCAGAGCGCCAGGGCAGCTCCGCACATAAACACGGCCAGCCATTCGGGCGCCTTGATCGAGTGGTAATATACTCCCGTGGCAAGATAGCAGAATCCGGTGATGAGATACGGCCACAGGCGGTCTTCCTTCCGGTTGAGCGCCGGGTCTTTCACCACACCCATACGGCTCAGCAGGAAAATCACGATTACGGGCACGATGCAGGTCGACACAAATGTCATCACTGTCACAATAGCCTTGGCTTTGAACGGGCTATAGCATAGGAAACTCAGTCCGAAGGCGATTATGATTCCGTATGTACCCGCAAGCAGCGGCGAAAACAGGGCTGAGAACCATCTGGCAAGACTCACGATGGTGTTCCCCCTGCTTTTCTCTGCCTTGGCGGCCGATGCCTCTTCCGAAGCGCCCTTCTTAGCTTTTGCAGAAGCATCAGATGTGGCAGATGTCTCGGCAGTGGAGGCTCCGGAGGCCTGCGCGGATTCCGCGGTAGTTTCCGGGTCGATGAGGGCTGCTTTGGCCACCGGCTCCTCTTTCGGTTCTTCCCAGCCGGGCATATATCTTTCATGCTCGTCGGGTATGTTGTAGTCTTCTCTTTCCATTTTCGTCATGATTTATCGTTTTTCGGTCATGATTTATCGTTTTCTGAGGCGGGCAGGCGGGATACCCAGCTGCTCGCGGTATTTTGCCACAGTGCGCCGCGATATGTCAAACCCCTCGGCCTGCAGCCGGTCGGTGATTTCGCGGTCAGACAGCGGATGAGCGCCGTCTTCCTTCGCCACCACGGCCCGCAGACGCTCGTTGACGCGGTGAGAGGTCAGAGTTTCGTCGGATGCGCTCACCTTCTCGTTGAAGAATTTCTTGAGAGGATAGATGCCGTGGACCGTCGCCACGTATTTCCCCTGTGTGGCTCTGGAGATAGTCGAGAGGTCGTAGCCTGTCAGCGCCGCCACATCGCGGAGCACCATCGGATGCAGGTCGGTATCCTCGTCGGAGAGGAAAAAGTCGCGCTGAAGCTTGACGATGACGCTCATAACGCGGAAGAGCGTCTGCTGGCGCCGGGCTATCACCTGGATAAAATTCAGCGCGTCGTCGCGCTTGGTGCGCACGAAAGCCCGCGCAGCCTCGCTACGGGCATCGGCGGGCTTGGCCAACCGGTGGTCGTCTTTGGCCGTATCGTCGGCGGCAAACGAAGCCTCGACCCTCAGTTCGGGGATGCGGTTGGGCATGGTCAGCGTCAGCTTTCCGTTGTCGTCGGCTTCCACCACGAAGTCGGGGATGATATGGCGCGACCGCTCCGGCAGCCCGTCGGTGGCATAAGCCGATCCGGGCTTCGGATTCAGGCGGGAGATGACCTCCACAGCTTCCTCCACAGCCTCTTCGCTGATATCCAGACCTGCGGCTATGCGCTGGAAATGACGCTTTGACAGCTCTGGGAAATAGTCGCGCACTATGGCCAGCGCCGTCAGCGAGCCGGCGGAGCGCGGCATCCGCTCCAGCTGCAGAATCAGACATTCGCGCAGGTCCACCGCCCCTACTCCGGCGGGCTCCATGGCCTGCACGGCCTTCAGCGCCTCCTCAAAAGCCGGCATAGGGATTTCCACACCCTCATTGATGGCCAGATCATCAGCCAGAGCTCGCAGCGGACGGGTCAGATAGCCGTTTGGGTCGAGCGAGCCGATGATATAGTCGGCGGCTGTGGCCACATCGGCATCAAGATGGATTTCGCTCAGCTGACGCCGCAGAGCCTCCATCAGAGTCTCCTCGGCGTTGGTGGCCACGGGTTCCACATAGTCGTCGCCCCGGGCCTGCGCCGCCAGCGGTATGCGCACCGGGATGAGGTCGCGCACTCCGTCGGACGTCGGCTTTATGTAGTCGGGCATATCGTCAGGGTCGGCGAAATCGGCCCGCTGCATTTCATCGGCAGTCTCTGTAAACGAGTCGCCGCCTTCAGTGGGAGCATCGGCCCTCAGATCCGACTCCGAAGGGTCGACAGCCTCAAGCGCAGGCATCTCGTCCAAAGCGCGCTGCACCTCGTCCTCAACCTCGGGACCCGACATGGCCAGCAGGCGCACAAACTGCACCTGCATCGGCGACAGCCGCTGCTGCAATCGGGTCTCGGTCTGTAGGCTCTGCTGACTTTTGCTCATTTCTTACTCTGCGGCGCCACCCGTCGGGGTTCACGCCTTAATCAAACAACAAATTTACAGTTTTTTTTCGGATTATCGACGGAGAAAGTTAACTTTGCAAACCAAATATGTCAACCATGAAACGTCTACGCATCTATCTGGCCGCCGCTCTGCTTTCGGCCGTTAGTACCCATGGCGCCGTAAACGCCCAGATCGACCTCAATTACTACAAATCGCTGCATGGCCTTTCGGGCGCCGAGCTCAAAACCGCCATCTGGAAACTCGTGGGCCAAAGCTCCAATATCACGATGCTCAGCTACGGCTCAGGCAACAACCACACGTGGTGGGGCTTCTATGTGACCGACCGCGTCGCCTCCACCAATGAGGTCATCGACCGCTACAGCAACGACAAGCGATATTTCGGCAACCGCGGCGCAGCCATATCGGGCATGAACATCGAGCACTCCTTCCCTAAATCGTGGTGGGGCGGTTCGGAAACGCCAAATGCCTACCGCGACCTCTACAACCTCATGCCCTGCCAGAGCAACATCAACTCTTCGAAGAGCAACTACAGTATGGGAGTGGTCACCAGTCCCACCACCAACAACGGCTGCACCAAGGTAGGAGCCGGCAGCGTGGGCGACTTCAATCTCTGGGAACCCGCCGACCAGTGGAAGGGAGATTTCGCGCGCGGATATATGTATATGGCCTCTGCGTATCAAGATCTCACCTGGAAAAGCCGCGGCCTCAACAGCCTCGATAACAACACCTGGCCCACATTCCAGACCTGGGCTTATGAGCTTTATCTCAATTGGGCCCGCAACGACAAGGTCAACGAGCTGGAGGTGAACCGCAACCAGACCGTGAGCGACATTCAGGGCAACCGCAACCCCTATGTCGATTTCCCCAACCTGATGGAATATGTCTGGGGCGACTCGGTGGATATCCCTCTGGATGTGCGTACCACGGTGAAATCCGCCCCCTTCACAGGCTCTCTGCCCGATGTTCCGGCAGAAGATGTCACCATCGTGAAGTATAATTTCGATGCCAACACGTGCGACTGGACCATCTCCAATGTCGACCTTGGCACGCTCAAGTACGTATGGCAGAATGTGGCCAAATACTGCTGGAAAGCCCAGGCCGCCAAAGGAACAACGGGGAATATGACCTACTACGCCACCGACGCCTCGATCGTATCGCCCGAAATCAACCTCACGACCTGCCTGACGGCTCAGATGGATTTCGACCACGCTATGAAATACTGCTCTACCCCCGAAGATCTGCTTAGCGCTGAGGTAATCGACGAAAGCGGCAATGTCACCAAGCTCAGCGTAGCCAACTGGCCTCCGGGCACCAACTGGAATTTCATCAACTCCGGAGCTATCGCGCTTAACGATTTCTGCGGGCATAAAATCCGGCTGGCCTTCCACTACACCTCGAGAGCTGAAGACGGCTACTGCCCCACATGGGAGATTTCAGCCCTGAAAGTCACCGGCACACGCCGCTCATCGTCAGTGACCCTGCCGCAGCTCGACCCCGAGAACTCCTCGGCTTATCCGGCTGAATATTACTCCATCGACGGCCGCCGCGTCAACCCCGACACCTTCCGCGGCATCGTCATCCGCCGTCAGGGCACCCTCATCCAAAAGCTCCTCCTCAAATAAATCCACTCCGCCATAATTCGGGGTCGGCATCCGATCCATAATGATGGGATGCAAAATGATAGCAAAAGAAGCGGGAAGCGCCAGTCGACGCTTCCCGCTTCTTTTACACTAAATTTTGTCTATGATTCAGAGCTTTTTGGCTTTGAGGGAATCAAGCCAGAGGTAAGCTATCAGAGCTGCATAAGCCAGGATGCCAAGCAGCTGGAGCGTACCCTCGTTCAGCGGGCAGGCGTATTCGAATCCGAAGAAGCGTGTCAGGGCTGCGAACACTCCGAACAGAGCACCGCCGGCTATCAGACCCGATGCGATGAGCGTACCGCGGTCGCGGCGAGCGTCGTTGAGCTTGGCATCCTTCGAGCTATTGCCTACAAACCAGGCGATTGCACCGCCAACGAGCAGCGGAGTGTTGAGAGACAGCGGGATAAACATACCCAGACAGAAAGCCAGAGCGGGGACGCCGAGCCAGTTGAGCAGCAGAGCCAGTACCACACCGGTCATATAGAGAATCCATGGGGTATCGCCGCCCATCATCAGAGGCTCAATCACCTTGGCCATAGCGTTGGCCTGAGGAGCCACCAGCGCGTTGTCACCGGTGAAGCCATACACCTGATTCAGCACCAGAATCACACCGCCTACAGTGGCCGCCGACACCAGAGTGCCGAGGAATTTCCACTGTTCCTGTTTGCGCGGAGTCGACCCGAGCCAGTAGCCCACCTTCAGGTCGGTCACGAAGCCGCCGGCCATGGAGAGCGCCGTGCAGACCACGCCGCCGATTACCATCGATGCCACGATGCCCGAAGTGCCGTTAAGACCGATAGCCACGAAGATGGCCGAAGCGATGATGAGGGTCATCAGCGTCATACCCGACACGGGGTTCGACCCTACGATAGCGATAGCGTTGGCAGCTACGGTGGTAAACAGGAAGGCGATTATGGTCACTACCACCCAGGCTATCAGAGCCTGCCACCATACGTTGATTACTCCGAACCAGAAGAACAGCAGCACAGCCACCAGAGCCAGACAGATGAAGAATACCACATTCTTCATCGAGATGTCCCATTGCCAGCGCAGCGGGCGCTCAGCTTCCTGCTTGCCCCCCTTGAATTCGCGGCCTGCGAGGCCCACGGCCTGACGGATGATAGGCCAGGACTTCACGATGCCGATCACTCCGGCCATGGCGATGCCGCCGATGCCGATCATGCGGGCATAGTTGCTGAAGATGTCGTTGGGAGTCATGGCGGCCAGCTCGGCATTGCCGTAGGTGCCCATCAGCGGGATAATCACCCACCATACGAAGAGCGAACCGGCAGTGATGATGAAGGAATAGCGCAAGCCGACGATATAGCCCAGACCGAGCACAGCGGCTCCGGTGTTGCAGCTGAGCACCAGTTTGGTCTTCTCGGCGATGGTCTCGCCCCAGGCGCTGGCCGTGGTCTGCAGAGTTCCGGCCCAGAAGCCGAATGTCTCGACCACATAGTCGTAGATACCGCCTATGAGCGAGGCGATTACCAGGGTCTTGGCCTGTGAGCTGTCGGCCGACCCGGAGGCCTGGCCGCTGGCGAGCACCTGAGTAGTGGCTGTTGCCTCGGGGAATGGGTATTTCCCGTGCATATCCTTCACGAAATATTTGCGGAAGGGGATGAAAAACAGGATTCCCAGCACCCCGCCCAGCAGCGAGCTGCAGAATATCTGGAAGAAGCTGACTGTGATGTCGGGATATTTGGCCTGCAGGATGTAGAGCGCGGGGAGAGTGAAGATGGCACCGGCCACAATTACGCCTGAGCATGCGCCAATCGACTGTATTATGACGTTTTGCCCCAGGGCATTCTTCTTATGAAGCGCTCCGGAGAGCCCCACGGCGATGATGGCGATGGGGATGGCGGCCTCAAACACCTGGCCTACTTTCAGCCCGAGGTAAGCCGCTGCGGCGCTGAAGATTATACAGAGCACAAGGCCCATTACCACCGAATAAACGGTCACTTCCTTATACTCGCGCGCCGGATGCATCAGCGGGCGGTACTCCTCGTCGGCAGCCAGCTCGCGAAACGCGTTCTCCGGCAGCTCTGTCGGATCCGCATCGGCGTAGACGCCCTGCGCGAGCTGTGCCGCTTTCGCAGCCTCAGCCTGTTGGATTTCTTTCTTGTTTTCCATTTGCAATTATATGATTCGTGTTATCTTTTTCTAAATCTACACCTTGGCCTGAGGACGGGCCAGAATGTCAAACTGCTCCACCACGATCTCCGTCACGGTGCGCTTGATGGTGTTGTGGTCCTGCCATGTGCGCGTGCGCAGCTTCCCTTCGAGGAAAAGCTTTGTGCCTTTGGTGATATACCGCTCGGCTGTCTCGGCCTGATGGTCCCACATCACGATGTTGTGCCACTCGGTGCGCTCCGGCACCTGCACCCCCTGCGCCGTGGTATACGCCCGTTCGCTTGTAGCAAGCGTAAAGGTGGCATACGGGCGCGAGCCCACATACCTTATCTCGGGGTCTTTCCCCACGTTTCCCACTAAAATCACTTTGTTTACCGACATCTTCCGGATATTTTTCTTATAAGAGCCTATCGGGCAATTATGCAAAGATAGCTAAAAATCGTGGCTGACATCAAACAAAATCGCTCTTTTTTCCGCGTATGAAAGCAAAAATCTCTTTTTGAATCACCGACTTCAGCATCAGATTCACACCGACATACATCCCTACCCCGGTAAGAGCCTGAACCAGCAGCAGAGTCCAGCAATTGCCGATCAGAAGGCTCTCACCCCACATCACAGCTCCAATCACCACGGTCTCAGCAAGATACGGTACATTATCGCCAAGGAACTGGCCGAATCGCCGGCCCGTGACCTTCGCGGTCTTCACGGTCATAACGGCCCAGGCTATCACCGACGCGCCCAGCTGACCATAGAGCAAGATCCTGATTCCGAACAGTATATCTCCCTCACGGCTCATGGCGATAAAGGGGAGGGTGGCAACTAAAAACACCAGCGCCAGCACATCGCGCAGCGTCTCCTGACCTACTACGGCCTTGGTGCGAGCCAGCGCTATCAGATAGTTATTGTACAATCCGGTCAGCACAGTGAAAACCCCGCGCAGAAGCAGAATCTGGAACAGCACAATCGAGGGATCCCATTTCGCTCCGAAAAGGCAATGGAATACGGGCGTGGCCATTACCATCAGGAATCCCATCGCCGGCATCACGATGTAGGCTGTAAACCTGTTCATCTTGGCCGAGGCGCGGGCAAAACGTTCGGAATCGTCCTGCACGGCCGACAGCGCCGGCAGAAACGACGAGGTCAGCACCTGCGAGATGCTCGTAATCCCCATCTTGCTCCATTTGTCAGCCTGCGAGAAATAGCCCAGAGGCACCAAGCCGGCCCTGTTGCCGATAAAGAAGGCGTAGATGTTCTGGAACAGCACATTCAGAAACGAGGTGGTCATCATCCCGGCGCCCACGGAGAAGAAACTCCGCAGCGACTGCCATGAGAAGCGCAGCAGCGGAAGCCAGCCGGAAGCCAGCCACAACACGAGGCTCTTCACAGCGTTGAGGGCGATATTCTGCCATACGATAGCCCATGCGCCGTAGCCGGCGAACGCCATCCAGATGCCCACCACGGCCCCGCACACCAGTCCGGCGGCATTGGAGGCGGCCACGAGCCTGACATCCATCTTTTTCATCAGGCGGTTGGTCTGCACTATGGCCGAGGCATTCAGTATAAAGGTCAAGAACATCACGCGGCTAAGCGGCACAAGCCGCCCGTCGCCGCCGTAGCAGTCAGCTATCAGCGGAGCACACACAAACAGGACGGCATATATCAGCGTAGCCATCCCGAGGTTGAACCACAGTACGGTGGAATAATCAAGCCGTGTGGGTGCCTTGCGCTGGATGAGCGCAAAGGAGAATCCGCTGTCGACAAACAGCGACGCAAATGCCTGAAATACAAGGATTGCGCCCACCAGACCGAAGTCTTCCTGACTCAGCAGACGCGCCAGGATTATCCCCGTCACCCCGTAGAGCAGCTGCGACGACATCCTGTCGATGAGATTCCATTTCACCGATCTTGCTGTCAATGTCTTCAGCTCCTCAGCCATTTATCTGCGTTTTCGTAAGTTTAACGCCGGGGTGTGAGTGCTCCGTCCCGGCGCCGGATGCCTCAGTTATTCTTTTTCTTCCTCCGGTTGGGGCTCGCCTGTCCATTCCAGCCCTTCGAGGGTGTAGATTTTCACTCCGAGCGAGAAATTGCGTATCTTCTCGGGCTTATCGCGATAGTAGAGCTTGCCCGAAACGCCCTTGACGCTGAGCACGTCGGTGGCCCACACGCCGGTGGTTCCCGTTCCGAAGAAGCGGCATGAAGCATTCTTGGCCTGAAGATTGTCGGCCTGAATCGACCCGGCGCCGGTGTTGCTCAGCGTGGCGTTGTCGCATTTTCCGGCCAATACCAGAGTGCCGTTGCCGGTCTTGATGGCTCCGCTCATCTTCCCGCAGTCGATATCTTTCACCACCAGACGGCCATTGCCGATCACGGAGGCCTTCATCTCCAGCGTCGGACGCAGACCTGTGGCTCTTACCGTCGAGTCGCCGCTGTTCTGCACCTGCTTCAGGAAGCGCGAATACACCTTCACCGTCGGAAGCTCGGGGCGCACGGTGTCAGATTCGAAAAATACGGTCTCGATGGTCAGTTTGCCTTTGCCATTGTTGATAAACATCAGTTTGTCAGCCGTTTTCTTATCAGCCGTAAACTCTGCCTTCCCGGCCTTGGCATCATCGCTCCAGTATTCCACGTTGACCGGCCCGCTGACCACCAGCTGGCTGAATTCTTTCACGTCGAGCACATAATCTTTCGTCTGAGCCGTGACAGCCACTGCCACCGGCATCAAAATCGATAAAGCAATCAGTTTGATATTCATCGTTGTAAGTATGAGTCTGTTGAATTGTTGGCATCAGGGGCATCCCCTCGGCCATTAATGTGATGACAGTTAATCTGTGTGGGGCCCGGATCTTTTATATCTGTGATAAATCCTGTTCAGGCTCCACCGGGACCCCCTCGGCGAGCATCTTCTCCACCGAGTCGATGATGGCGAAGAGTTCGGCCTTGGTATTGGCCCGGAGCATCGCTATGCGGGTAGGCCGGAACGACGGTATCCCCTTAAACAGCTGGCTGACTGCCAGATGGCGCCTGATGTGGAGGATTCCGCGGTATTCGTCGATGCGGTCGATACTCTCGTCGATCTGGCGGCGAAGGATAGCGAATTTCTCCGCAAGCGGCAGAGGTTCGACCCCGTCGGCCGTGCCGAGTTTCAAAGCCTGCTTCATCTCATGGAAAATCCACGGATTGCCGATGGCGGCTCGTCCGACCATCACACCGTCGACTCCATAGCGATTGAACGCGTCAAGAAGGCGCTGAGGGGTGGTGATGTCGCCGTTGCCTATCAGGGGGATATGCAGCCTCGGATTCTCCTTTACGCGGGCTATCATCTCCCAGTCGGCCTCGCCGTTGTACATCTGCGAGCGTGTGCGTCCGTGGACAGCCAGGGCGGCGATGCCGCAATCCTGCAGCTGCTCGGCCAGGTCGACTATGATTTTATGTTCGTGGTCCCACCCCAGACGGGTCTTGACGGTCACGGGGATATTTACAGCCTTCACCACAGCGCGCGTGATCTCCAGCATCTTGGGGATGTCGCGGAGCATTCCGGCTCCGGCTCCCTTCCCGGCCACTTTCTTGACGGGGCAACCGAAGTTGATGTCCAGCACGTCGGGATGAGCTTCCTCCACCATTCTGGCAGCCTCGACCATAGGCTCCACCTCGCGGCCGTAGATCTGGATGGCTGTAGGGCGCTCCGAGGGGTTGATATGCAGTTTGCGCGTTGTGGCGGCGATATTGCGTATCAGCGCATCGGCCGATACGAACTCGCTATAAGTCATATCAGCGCCCAACTCCTTGCATATCAGGCGAAACGACTGGTCGGTGACATCCTCCATCGGAGCGAGCATCACCGGCCGTTCCCCAAGGTCTATGTCGGCTATCTTCATGCGATGAATCAGTTTTCGGGGAATTTTCGGTAATATTCCTCCAGCAGGTTCTTGATATTGAAGTAGTAAGTGGTCGGTTCGGCCGATCCCTTTTTCTCCACCTCTATGCAGTCGAAATACGGCTCCTGATAATGCTGGCTTTTGGCCACGGCATTCTGGAAGTTTATGATGTTATACTCGTGTCGAGGGTCGATCACATACCACGCGTTGTCGGGGTCGGTGCCCGTGCCGCTCGACACTATGGCCTCAAGCAGATGGTTCAGGCGGAACTGCCAGATATTCGCCAGGTTGACCTTGCCGCGCGAGCGGAGCGCGAAAATCAGGAAGTTCATCTGCGTAAGGTCGAACGGATTGTCAGCCAGCCCCATATGGGCGTAGGTGATAATAGAGTCCAACTCAGCGCGCGTATGATTCTGCTTGTAATACAGCGGCTCCTTGGCCTTGGCGATAGCGTTGTGACGGTAAGGGTTGAAATCCTCCTGAAAGAGGTAGCCGTAGTAGAGGTGACGATAGTCGTCGAGGGTCATAATGGTCTCGTTCTCCTGATAGCGTCCCATAAGTTTGGGGTAGTAATATTTCGAACGCGGATTGCTCACCTCGGCCTTGATCTGCTCAAGGTCGGGGCGCACCGGTTCTGGCTTCTTCGCAGTCTTAGATGCCGGTGCGGCCGAGGCCAGAGCCACCGCCACAGCGAAAAATCCTATAATTGCTATCAGTAGTTTCCTCATCAGTTTCAAATTTCCTACAGCTATAAGTCTGATTTAAAAAGACTTACAGCATTAATTAATGGCCGATAAAGCCGAGAAGAGTCAGCCCGATCATCGACATGGTCACCACGGCCGGGAGCCCGACTTCGCAGGCTGTCTTGAGCGTGTTGACCCGGCTCTCACTCCCCTTTGGAGTGCGCAGCCAGGCTATCAGACCAAGGAATGCGCCTATTACTGAGCCGATTATCATTCCGGCATATCCCAGCAATACCCCGGGGAGCATCCCTACAAGCGCTCCGCCGACTATATAGTTGCGTCCGGTCTGGCTGACAGGCTGCATGTGGGGAGTCCACAGGCGGACCACCAGCAGAATCAGCGTAGCCACAGCCCAGAAAAGCATCAGGTTGCTGTCGATCCGGATATACGCACTTTGGCGGACGGCCATCACTCCCAGATACGCGAAAGCAAGTCCCGTGGTAGACCACCGGAATGCGCTGACCAAGGCTCCGCTCAGGCAAATCGCACCCGCAATCAATAGTAACTCGCTAACTCCCATATCTTTAGATTTATTACGATTTCGCACCCCGAAGGCAACAGGGGGTACGCGGCATGACCTTGCAGGCTATACCAGATACAAATTTAACGTTTTCCCGCGCTCCGGCCAACCGCTTTCACCTTTATTCACAAAATTTCCCACCATTTAAGCCATTCTGACCAATTCCAACGGATATAAACAAGGAGAAACGGATATAACCAAGGAGAATCCACCTACCGCCGATGGTATTGAATCAGCTCAATAAGGGGCGAAGTCAAGAAATTGCCGGAGAAAAGTCCATGTTCGTTCAGAGCCGAAGTGAGATAATTGCGGAATGAGCAGGCTACCGAGCCGATGAAGCCTACCTGAGGAGCATCCTTAACGCTTATCCCTGAGGCTGCCAGAGTAGGCAATACGTTGCGCTCCACAAACAGCTGAGCGCCAACTGTAAGCAACTCTTCAATGTAGGGTTGCTGACGATTTTCAGAGGCGAACGGGGCAAAGGAAGCGAGAAAACGGTTGGGCGCCATAGCTCCGGGCTGCGGACGGTAGACCGCCTCGATAATCCCGGCCTCAGTCAGGCCGTATGTATGTTCAAACTGCTGACGTAAGTCGTTGGGCATATAGCGTTTAAGATAGTCGGAGATAAGCGTCTTTCCTATCCAAGCGCCGGAAAATTCATCGCCGAGGATATAGCCTCCGGCCGGAGTATTGGCCGTTATCGTCTGTCCGTCATAGTAGCAGGAGTTGGCGCCGGTGCCAAGGATACAGGCCACACCGCTTTTGTCAGCTAAAAGCGCACGGGCAGCCCCGAGCATATCCGACTGAATTTCAATCCGTTGACAAGCGGGGAACAAATCACGGAGCGCCGCCCGCATCCTCCCGATGGGGCCCTCCCCCTTGCATCCGGCCCCATAGTAATGAATCACATCTGGCATAGCGGCTATAACACCCTGCAACCCAGAGGACAATATGCCGAGAATCTGCTCCGCATCCATCACTGCCGGATTCACTCCGGGCGTCGACGCATCAAGCTGAGCTCCATCATCTCCGATCAGGGTCCATGCCACCTTCGTGCTGCCCGCATCTGCTATCAAACGCCTCATTGTCTTCTATTTATAAAGATGATATTTCTCCTTTTTCTGAATAAATCCGTCTCTTCCGGCGTTCCACAGATCAAGGATATCCTCCACCCGGTGGCGCTTGAAAAAAGCCTGACGGATGCGTTTGCTGCCCGTCACCTTGTCGAACATGCCGAACCGGCCGGACACAGCCCCCGCAGAAGCCTTATGAGCCGGATACATCGCAGCCAGCTCCTGCATCACGTAAAACTGAAGTAACGACAGCTCAGCCGCCTCATAGTCAGTCACATAAAACTCCACCCCCTGCAGATTTTCCCCTTTGGCGAAGCCGTAATACGGCTTATAGATTACAGGGCGGAATTCAAATCCCGGAAGGTTCAGAGACTTAAGCCGTTGCGCGAGTTTTCGCCCGTCGATCCAAGGGGCGGCAAAGGTGCGGAACGGGAGCGTATACCCAACGCCAATCGACAGATAGTCAAGCTCTCCGGCAATCCCTGAGGCAGGGTAAAAGAGAGCCGTCGAGGCTACCGGAATATGTGGCGACGGGAGCACCCACGGCAGCCCCGTCTGCCCATATAGCATCGACCGCTGCCATCCTTCCATCGGTACCACAGTGAGTTTCAGCGGTTTGGACGATTTGATAAGTCCTTCACCCACAAGCATCTGCGCCAGTTCGCCGGGAGTAAGGCCATAAATGTACGGGATATCGAACTGGCTGACAAAAGAGATGCAGTCGGGGTCGACTCCTCCACCCTCCACCTTATTGCCACCCAATGGGTTAGGCCGATCGAGCACTACAAACTCCTTGCCATGGCGGGCACATTCCTCCATGGCCAGACCCATCGTGGAGATAAACGTGTAGGAGCGGCAGCCGATGTCCTGAATGTCATACACCACAGCGTCCACCCCCTCCAGCATCTCGGGCGTGGGCCGTCGGGTTTTGCCGTAGAGCGACCACACCTTCACTCCCGTGGCCTTGTCGGTATACGTGGCAACGCTCTGACCTGCAGCCACATCGCCGCGGGCGCCATGTTCGGGAGCGAAAATGGCGCATAGCGTCACCTTAGGCGCCTCGTTGAGTATGTCGATGGTCGATTTCAACTCATAGTCGACGCCTGTCGGATTGGTAATCAGCGCAATACGCTTACCTTTCAGTTCGGCGAATCCATGCTCGCGGAGCACTTCCACTCCCGGCTTGACCAACGGCATAGCCGTCTCCGAAGCCAGAGAGCCCAAAGGGAACATCGTCATGGCCACTATTGCCCAAATTCTGTATTTCAGCCTTTTCATCAGCATATCACGCATTTTCTTTCTTACCGAACGAAGCCGGCACCTTCACCAGATAGCACACTCCGATGGTAGCCACGCAGCAAATCATCGTCCACACGAAAAATGAGCGGTAGGAGAAGGTGTCTACGATCCATCCGGCTGCCATCCCCGGGATCATCATACCCAGAGCCATAAATCCGGTGCAGATCGAGTAATGGGCCGTCTTGAAGCGCCCCGTGGAGAAATAAATCAGGTAGAGCATATAGGCCGTGAAGCCGAACCCGTAGCCGAACTGCTCCACAAAAACGCAGGCGAGCACCTCCCACATCTGCTGAGGCTGAGCATAAGCAAGCCACAGGAAGGTGAGGCATGTGAGCGACATGCTCCACGCCATCGGTTTCAGCCAGTATTTCAATCCGTTACAGGAAGCAAGGATGCCGCCGAGAATACCGCCGAGCATCAGGCCGATTACACCGACAGTGCCATAAGCCCATCCGACTTCCTCGGCCGTAAGCCCCAGTCCGCCCTTCTCGATGGGGTCGAGCATAAAGGGGGTAATCATCTTAACCAATTGAGCCTCAGGCAGTCGATACAGAAGCATAAACAGCAGAGCCACCCCGACGCCGGGTTTGCGGAAAAAGTCGACAAACGTGGCGGCAAACTCACGCATGGTCTCGTCGGCTGTGCGCGGCTGATGGTTGACATCGGTCGCCGGCCGTGGCAACACCGCTGTATGCCATGCCGCCGTGAGCGCAAAGAATACGCCCAGAATCAGGAACACGCATATCCAGCCTGCCTTAGGCTGCGCCCAAGCTTCGCTCACGCGCGCTGCAAGCACCACCAGCACCCCCTGCCCCACTATCATCGAGCAGCGGTAGAACAGTGAGCGGATACCCACGAAGAAACTCTGCTGCCCCTGATTGAGTGCCAGCATATAATAGCCGTCGGCGGCAATATCATGGGTCGCCGAGGCGAAAGCCATCAGCCAGAACACCGCCAGCGAAGCCTGGAAGAAGCCCGTAGCGGGCAGAGTGAAAGCCAGAGCTGCCATCGCTATGGCTATGGTCCACTGCATGGTCAGCACCCACCAGCGCTTCGACCGCAGAATGTCTACGTAAGGGCTCCACAGAGGCTTTATTACCCACGGCAGATAGAGCCAGCCCGTATAAAAGGCCAGACGCGTATTGTCGATGCCGAGACATTTATACATCACGGCCGAGATGGTCATTACAGCCATATAAGGCAGTCCCTCAGCAAAATACAGCGTCGGAACCCACCACCACGGCCTGTTTCCGCCGGGGGTCTCTTTATGCTTGGTTTCTTTCATCTTAGTAAATCTTTGTCAATGAGGCTTTTGGGAAATAATGGCGTAGTATTTCCTCATATCCGAACCCCTTGGAGCTCATCACAGCTGCCCCGATCTGGCACATTCCCACGCCGTGGCCCCACCCTTTGCCGCGAAGGCGGAAACGGCCATCAGCGGTCCGTTCCACCGAGAAATTCGAGCTGCGAAGATGGGTCGGAGACAGCCATCGCCTGATTTCCAGCTCTTTGCCGACGGCCATCTCCCGTTTGGTGCCCTTCACGAGCAGGCGCGTGATACGGCCGGACTCGCCGCGCTCCAGCGGGCGGAGATCGAGTATCGTTCCGAAATCGTATCCGGTTTTCTCGAGTATCCGTCTACCAAGGCCTTCCGGGTCAAGCGTCACTTCCCAATCGTGGAAATCAAGCGATTCGCAGTCGTAGCCGTTCATCACCTGCCGGAGCACAGCCTCGTCTCTCGTGTCGCAATACGGGTCGTCGACCGGCTCCAGATAGGGGTGCAGGGCATCCTCCCAACAGCTGGCGAAGATTTCTGACCTTCCGCCGCAGCATTTCGAGAATCTGGCGTCGCAGATCTCGCCGCCGAAGGTGAGCACAAGTCCGCGTGTAGCCTCCACAGCCTCAGCTACATAGGGGTTCATGGCGTTGGTAAACCCCTGATAACGCTGGCAATGGTCATCGGCACATACATCGAAAAGCGTATGGTCCTCGCGGTCATACCAACGCACGAGTTCATCCACCTCGCGCCCCGTCGGCTCATCTCCGACGCGTCGCTTCCCCAGCTGCGAAGCCATTCCCTGATGATGCTTCCCCTCGTCTGCTATCTGGCGGAGCAACCAGCTTCGCGACACAATCGCGTGAGCCTTAAGCAGATGGGATGGCGAGGTGCCGCTCATCTCCGACGAGATCACGCTCTTAAGATAGGTCTCGAGCGCTACGCGGTTGACGGCCACCACCTCCGACTCTGTCCTGTCGGCTATGAAAACCAGCGATGGCGGAAACAGCTGCGTCTGCGTCCGCTGCCAATGGAAGCCGATACCGATCGGGACTTCGTAAAGCCGGAATCCGTCGGGCGCATCAATCTGGCATACAGGCCCTTGCGGCTCTCCGTCGATAACGACTGCGCCGTCGGCATACTCTGCCGTATGGAGGCTCTGCCCATCCCTTTCCCGGCTATAGCGTATGGAGGGAGCATGCATCACCCCGACGTCAATGGTCGGCTCGACGTTGAATCTCAGGCAAGTATGATCGGTTTGTTCTTTCATCTTTTTAAAATTTTGATGCCGAGTGGCTTGGCTACCAGCTGTAAGTGGCTGATGCTGCAGCGATTGCCACGCCCAGAGGCGGCGTCACCTTAGCCACAGTGACGCTGCCGGAGCATACCTTCGGCCCGTCAAGAGCCTGAACCCTGCGCGCTATGCGAAAGGCCACATGCTCAAGCAGTTGCGATGGTTCAGCCATCTCTTCTCTGACAGCTGAGGCCACGGCGGCATAGTTGATGGTATCGTCGAGGGAGTCGCTGACGGGGATTTTTCCCTCATAGCTGAGCGTCACCGACACCTCAAAGAGGTTTCCTACCTTACGCTCCTGAGCCATTACGCCATGGCGGGCATAAAGCCGGATGCGATCGAGCGTCACTGTTATCATAATGCGGATTTTACCTACAAATTTAGCTGTTTTATCTCGAAATTTCATATATTTGCCGGACTAAACTCTCCCGAATGGGAATTTTCATACAATTCACTTATTCATTGCTTACCAATCAACAGGTTTCTATGAAAAAATTCTACACATTAGCCACTCTGGCGATTCTAAGCGCCACACCCTCCGGCTCAGCGTTTGCTGCCGACATTCCTACGGCCCACGCTTACCAGATGGGCAACGAAAACCAGAAATTCGGATTCGCAAGTTTTAAGGTCGACAACCCCTCGGCCATCACCCTCGACAAGACCGTCCATTCCGACTCCGAACAGATCGGCGCCGGCGAACTCGTCGACGGTAAATACTACGCATTCACGCTCTATCAGGATTACCTGATGGGCGACGGCCTCGAGACCTACAATTTCAAGGTCTACGACCCTGCCAACGGATTCAGGGAGATCTCGTCGGTGAGCTGCAGCGGCCAGGCCCGCGTAGTCGACATGACTTTCGACGCCACCACCAACACCATGTTTGCCCTGGCCGAAGTCAAGAAGGCCTCCAACGGCAAAATCGGTGAGACGGGCCTTTTCACCGTCGACCTCGCCACCGGTGCGCTCTACCCCGTGGGCACTTTCACGGCCACGGCGCAGAACGGCTACGGAAACTGGGTAAAGGAAGCGCCCATCGCTCTGGCGTGCACAGCCGACGGCCAGCTCTACTGCATGGGCGACTACCGCCAGTTCTTCTCCATGAATAAGTACACCGCCGAGATCACGCCCGTCGGCGAGCGTCACTCCGTGGCTGTCGACAACAATTTCCAGTCGATGGCCTTTGCCCCCGACGGCACTCTCTACTGGGCTCACTGCCATCCCGACTATGAATATCTCGACCGCATCGACACCGCCACGGGCAAGCGCTACAACCCCGCCACGGGTGCGGAAGTGGTCACCGACGCCGAATTCAACAACAACGGCCTGCGCATCGACGCCAACCCGCAGCTGACTGGTCTGTACTTCGAAGGCGCCACCATCAACCCGGCCTCGCCCAAGGGTGCCACCAACTTCACGGCCACCCTGCGCGAAAACACGCCCTACACCGTCGACCTCAGCTGGACTCTCCCGACCACTAACCACGACGGCTCCGCCGCCCATATCACCGGCATCACTATCTACCGTCTGGGCGTGGAGAAGCCGCTGGCTACGCTCCCTGCCGACGCCACCTCGTTCACCGACGAGCATGCCTTCTACGGTCATAACTACTATTCCATTCAGGCCGTAAGCGATGGCGCGGTCGGTCTGCCCGCAGTCGCCACCACTTTCGCCGGTCCCGACCAACTGAAAGCCGTAGGCAATCTCAAAGCTGAGATCTCAGGCTCCACCGTAAGCCTCTCATGGGAAGCCCCGACCGCCACAGTGACAGGCGGATATGCCGACTATCAGAACATCACCTACACCGTAAGCCGCAAAATAGGCACCTCCGTGGAGCAGCTCGTCACCGGCCTGTCCCAGACATACTACACCACTGAGCTCACCCAGTCGGGCACATATTCCTTCATCGTGACCCCCAATTCGTGCAATCTCGACGGCGTTGAGGCCGAATCCAACGGGGTGACATACGCCGGAGCGTTCACCATCCCCTACTCCACCGGCTTTGAAGACGATCAGGACGGTACCCTCTGGACCACCCTCGGCAACAGCGACAACTACGGATGGTCGATCGTAAAGGGTTATGCATACCAGACTTTCGACGGCAAATATGCACAGTTCAAGACAGGCGGAAGCGCCACAATACCGATGGATGCATGGCTGGTTTCGCCCGCCATCTCCATGAGCGAGGGCGACTACAAACTGACGTTCGTGGCTTGCGGCGGCAGCTTTGACACCCACTCGTATGGCGTGGCTCTCGGCACCGATCCCGCCGACGCCTCCAGCTTCAGCCAGGAGCTCCACTCACAGGCCGATGTCAAGGTCTACAACGAGGCCGAGGGGAATGTCAAGAATTTCGTCCCCTTTGAGGTCAACTTCCACGTAGCCACTCCGGGCACCTACCATCTCGGTCTGCACGGCATCGGCTGCTCAACGTTTGCCACTCTGCGCATCGACAATGTGAAAATCGACCGCAGCGCCGGCATTTCCGACGTTACAGCCGACAACGACGCCGACGCCGCTCCGGAATACTACAATCTGCAGGGTATCCGCGTAGCCGATCCCGCTCCCGGACATATTTATATTGTCCGCCGTGGCGCCGGCGTAGCCAAAGTGCGCCTCTGAGACTCCGCTTCCGTGAGCCGCTGAAGCGGCTTTATACCATAAAGTGCATGGCTCCGAACCCGGGGTCATGCACTTTTTCTATTAAAGACGGTCATTTTCGGCAATTTTTCTCAATCAAATCAAGCAAAATCCACCAAAAATATTTGGCGGTATGTTAAAAAAGTTTTAACTTTGTTCCGTCCGGAATTGTGAGATTCCGCCTCAATCGTACCCTGACGTAAATAAAACAAATCAAAAACAATAGCTCTAAACTAACAACGCTATGAAAAAATTAGCTTTTGTAGCTGCTCTGGCCCTCACTTCAGTGGCCGCATCCGCCGTTACCACAGTGGAAGGCAGCAAATTCACCGACAACTGGTCGCTGACCCTCAAGGGTGGCGCCGTCCTGTCGTCGTACAAAGTAGAAAACAATGGATTCTGGAACGATGCCCGCGGTATCGTCGGCGCCGAACTGCGCAAGCAGATCACTCCCGTGTTCGGCCTTGGCGTTGAAGGCGAATGGACCATCAACACCTCCTCCTGGAGCGGCCTTCGTTCGGGCAACGCATTCGACCATCAGTATGTAGGCACCTTCGGCGCCTTCAACCTCATGAACGCCTTCGCCGGCTACACCGGCGCTCCGCGTCTGTTCGAGATCGAAGCTGTGGCCGGTGTAGGGTGGCTCCACGCTTACTATCCCCACACCACCGCTGACGACGGTAACTCCTGGGCTACCAAAGTCGGCATGAACTTCAACTTCAACCTCGGCGAGGAAAAAGCATGGACCATTTCGCTGAAGCCCGCTTACCTCTGGAACATGAACGGCAAGCCCACCGCCAACATCCTCGGCTACGCTGCCCGCTACGATTCCAACTACGGCTACCTCGAACTCGAAGCCGGTATCACCTACCACTTCGGCAACTCCAACGGCAAGCACTACTTCAATGTAGTTCGCCCCTACGATCAGAATGAGATCGACGCCCTCAACGCTCAGATCAACGACCTGCGCTCGCAGCTCGACCAGATCGGCAGCAACAATTCCGCTCTGCTCGCTCAGATCGCCGACCTTCAGGCTCAGCTCGACGCCTGCAACCGCCGCCCGGCCGCGGTTGAAAAGGTGGTCAAAGACCTCAACAACATCCGCTACGTCTTCTTCAACATCGGCTCAGCCAACATCCAGGCCAACCAGCAGCCCAACATCGCCATGGTTGCCGACCAGCTGAAGGCTAACAGCAGCGCCAAGGTCACCGTCAAGGGTTACGCTTCGAAAGACGGCTCGAAATCCTTCAACGAGAAGCTCGCCCAGCGTCGTGCTGAGGCCGTTAAGAAAGCCCTCGTAAAACGCTACGGCATCGCTGCTGACCGCGTCAACGCCGAAGGCGAAGGCATCGGTTCGCTCTTCCAGGAAAACAGCTGGAACCGCGTGGCTGTCTGCACCGTTAACGAATAATCAACCGAGCTGAACTCCAACCTGTCAACTCTTCAGATTCATCCACCGATTATTATGAAAAAATATATCATCGCAGCTGCTCTGGCCGTCGCCGCCTTCGGCGCTCAGGCCGCCACCACCGTGGAAGGCAGCAAATTTACCGACAACTGGTCGGTGACGCTTAAAGGCGGCGGCGTGATGTCGACCGGCATCGCCAGCCATCGCAGCTACCGTCCCATGCTCGAAAGCCGCGGCATCATCGGTCTCGAGCTCCGCAAGCAGCTCACTCCCGTGTTCGGCCTCGGCGCTGAAGGCGAATGGACCTTCAACACCTCTTCATGGACCGGCATCGTATCGCCCAACGTTTTCGACCATCAGTATGTAGGCGTGTTCGGTACGGTCAACCTGATGAACGCCATCGGCGGCTACAAAGGCGAGCCGCGCCTGTTTGAAATCGAAGCCGTAGCCGGTACCGGCTGGCTCCACGCCTACTATCCCAAGTCGATCATGGACGACGGCAACTCATGGGCAACCAAAGTCGGCCTGAACTTCAACTTCAACCTTGGCGAGAAGAAAGCATGGACCTTAGCCCTCAAGCCCGCTATGCTCTTCAATATGAACGGCTCCCCCGAGGCCAACGTGCTCGGCTATTCCGCTGAATACAACGTCAACCACGGCTACTTCGAACTCGAAGCCGGTGTCACCTACCATTTCGGCAACTCCAACGGTACGCACCACTTCGTAATCGTTCGCCCCTACGACCAGGCTGAAATTGACGCCCTCAACGCTCAGATCAACGACCTGCGCGCTCAGATCGACGCCAACACAGCCAACAGCGCCGCTCTCGTCAACAAGCTGAACGACCTCAAGGCTCAGCTCGACGCATGCAACCGCCGCCCGGCTGCCGTAGAGAAAGTGGTTAACGAACTCAACAACATCTACTACGTATTCTTCAACTTCAGCTCAGCCACCGTTCAGGCCAACCAGCAGCCCAACATCGCTATGGTTGCCGATCAGCTGAAAGCCAACAGCAACGCCAAGGTGACCGTTAAGGGTTATGCTTCGAAAGACGGCTCGCTCTCGTTCAACGAGAAGCTCGCCCAGCGCCGTGCTGACGCAGTGAAGAAAGAACTTGTGAAACGCTATGGCATCGACGCTAACCGCGTCAACGCCGAAGGCCAGGGCATCGGCTCGCTCTTCCAGGAAAACAGCTGGAACCGTTGCGCCGTCTGCACCATCGCCGAATAAACACATATATCTTCAAAAAATCAGCGCCGACCCCACCGGGCCGGCGCTAATTTTTTCTGCTTAATGCCCTCGTCCGCACCCCCGCACCATACGCCAAAGGCAAGAAGTCCTACAATGGCATAATATATTGATTATCAATGGGTAGGGTCGAGCCTTGGTGCAACCTACCCAAGTTTGCCTATCACGATGATATGGAATTTATCCCAAGGGTAAACCATTGATATCCTATAGGTTAGGTCGCACCAAGGTGCGACCCTACTGGCGGATGTGAACAAAGCTGCGCGAAAGGGTTAATAACCGGGCAGTTGCGTCGATCCGCATACAACTATGTATAGGATACTTACAGCAGGTAGGTGGTCTGGGCGAGGAGGGCGCGGAGCGTATCGGGGCTGAAGGCGCGGAAATCAGCCTCGCGAGGGAGGATTACCGTGCCGGCAAGATCGACCGAGGCCGGCGAGACCAGCCACTCCCCTTCGTCTGTGCCATAGAAATCAGGCCTGTGAGCCCGCCGGGGGATCACCGCCATGCGGACCAGCCCCGAGCCTGTGGCTGTCGCGAGGATGTTGACGCGAGGCTCTGCCTCGCCATGATTTTCGGGGCGGGAGGCCAGAGCGGCGAGCACTCCGGCGAGCCATTGCGGCATCTTGTCCGGGGCCAGTTCGTCCGAAAGCACTTCAAAGGGGAGAGTATCGCCGCGGGCCACACGCTCCAGCAGAGGCATGTCAGAGGCATCGACCATCTGGAAATGGAAATGGTCGGGTGCCGAGGCCCCGCAGTGCGGACCGTTGTAAAACACCGCCATCCCCGGAAACCGCTGCGCCAGAAGCACCATATCCCGGGCCTTTGCGCATGCGTCGCCGGAAATCAACTGAGGCGCATGGCCGGCAAGCGCCACCGTGAAATGCCGGCTGAAAATAGGGAACGGATTCACCAGCAGATGGTAGCAGGCCATCAGGCCGTCCTCAGCGACACCGAGAGGCCATACCATCTGCTCCTCGGGGCGATTTTTTTGGCATAGGAAGCATGGACGCTTGCTTAGAGTCGCAGCATCCACCTTCGCACCGGTAGATACGGCACGCGCCGGATTATGCTGTATGCGAAATGTCATGCCGCCCGGCCCCGTCACGCTGCGCATCTCCACCGACGTGAGCGCGTCGAAATTGCGCCGGGCCATAGGCCAGCGTTCCAACTGCTCCTGAATAAATTCCAAAATCGGTTCCATACAGTAATATAATCGTCAAATCGGTAATATAATCGCCAAACCGATAATATAATCGCTAAATCGGCGGGCTTGGAATCTATTCGGCGTTCATGCGCAGGCGGGCATGGAGCTCGACTGTGCGCAGCCAGTCTTTGTATAAGTTGTTGGCGTTCAGGCGTTCGATCGAAAGATTCGAGTCGCTGTTCCCTTCCCAGCGGCGGCAGAGATATAGCGAATCATAGATGCGTCCGATGGCCCACTGGCGCGAGATGCGCAGACACATGGCATAATCCTCGCCATAGCTTACGTTGGGCATCCAGAGGCGGCGGAAAATCGGAGTATAGAATGCGCGCGGAGCGCCCAGACCATTGATTCTCAGGGCATTGTTGGCGCCGTTGCGGTCGGTCCACTCGCGGTGGTCAATCAGTCCCGGCGGTATGGGATTCCCCTGGAAATCAACAAGTTCGTAGCTACCTATCACCATCGCGCAGCGTTCGCAGCGGAAGGTGTCGACCACCGCCTGAAGCACACCGGAATGCTTATATACATCGTCGCTGTCGAGCTGCACGGCATAGCGGCCGCAGCGGCCGTCGGCCACAGCAAGGTTCCAGCAGCCCCCGATGCCGAGGGTAGTTTCCTCAGGGATGATGTGCACCAGCCGGGTCCCGTATTCGGCGACGAGGTCGCGGAGTATCCGCGTGGTGCCGTCGGTGGAATGGTTGTCGACAACGATTACGTTATATTCAAAATCAGCCGATTGCGAAAGTGCCGACCGCACGGCGTCGGCAATAGTCCTCTCGCGGTTGCGCACGGGAATCACCACCGAGGCCTCCACGGGGAAAGTGCCCTGACTGACGTCGACCTTCTGATGGTAGTCGACCAGAGCGCCGCTCCAGGCCAGCCACGAGGTGAAAATCTTCTCCATCTCCACCTGCACCTCGCGGTTGCGCGGATTGACATAGTCGAACTGTCGCTCCTGGCCGTCAGATTCGGCGGCGCGCTCGGCGACGGTGTAGAGAGTTTCGGGCAGATGGCGGATGCCGCCGAAGTCGGCGTCGGAGGCCATGTGAAGGCGCGCCGCGTACCATGCGCCGTATTCCAGCGAGGTCTTGAGACTCTGGGCGGCATGGCTCAGGGCCGTAGAGTTTACGAGCACGAGCCGGCCGAAATCGAAATCGTCGCGCACCGAGCCGTCCTGATAATCTATGGTGGGATGGCTCTCAAACTTCGGCGCGGAAGAAGCAGTAGCCCCGGAAGCCTCCGCAGCTCCGCCATCACCGAGCCTTTGGCGATAGTCGGAGTAGACCATCGCAGCGTTGAACCCCTCGGCGGCGGTGAGCATCCGCGCCGTCCAGTTGGCATCGGGTTCCACTGCCACATCCACGGCGTCGGTAAGCAGCAGGGCCACATAGCCGCAGTTTTCCCCGATAGAGTTCACTGCGGCGCGAAACTGCGCTGCCGAACATATCTTAGGGATCTTCACCATGGGGATCATCGGCTCCCCTACCCCTTCAAATCCGTATTTATATCTTTCCATAGCTGAATGAATTCAATATTTTAGCGGCAGGAGGAATTTCATCACATCCTCCATCACCTCGTTTCGTGCCTTCTCGCCGCGGATGGTCTCGAACGGAAAACCGAGCACCACCACCCGGCTCGACGTGGCAACCGTGCCGGGAGCCAGGCGCGTGGTGGCCACTCCGGCGGCGAGCCCGTTCTCCACATACCGCATGATGGGCGATCCCTTGGCGTCGGAGGGGCGCAGGGCGTCGGGCATCTCCACGGCATAGCAGTCAGGGCCGGCCTCGACCGTAAATTCCAGCCGCTCATTCCAGCCGAAGGGACGGAAGGGCGACTGCACGAGCATCACCTTGCCGTCGGTCGGGCCGCAGCCGGGCTGCCATTCGTAGCCGAGCACGGAGGTGGCGAATTCCGCATCGCTCATGCGCGTGGAGTCGTCGGAGAAGACGTTGCCGAACAGGTCTTCCGCCACATACGCCCCGCTGATGAGCAGGCTGCCGCCCTGACCCACATAGTCGGTCAGGCGGCGCTGGAGTCCCCGGGGGAAGGCCTTATAGCGAGTGCCCATGCGGCCGTTGCCGGGGGCTATCTCCTTCTGCTTGCCGAGGATGAGGTCGGTAGCCGCCGGATTCCCGGGTGTGCCGGGCGCTGTGACGGCTATCTCATTGACATAGGCCTCCACGCTCTCCGACACGAAGCCCCGGCCGGCGGCCTTGACGGCCCGGCCGTGTAGACTGACGAAATCGAAGGTGTTACCGGCCTTGACCATATTCTCGAGGTTGCCGCGCGAGGCGCCGAAGCCCGGCTGGGCGTCGGAGTCGTAGGCCGAAGCCGCACGATGGTTGAACTGATGGCCCGTGGTGATGATATCCTCGCGATCGGCCACTCCGGCATCTGAGGCGAAGTTGAAGCCCGAGAAGTCGGTGCCCTCGAAGGTGTCGGGAGCCGACACCCGGGTGAAGCCGTTGACGATGTTGACATCGGGCGCCTCGGCGCCGTTGTTGTACACGGCCAGGATTTCCGACGGAAAACTTGTGCCGCCGTCGTTGCCGGCCACGACGCGGAACGAGTGTATGTCGCCCTGAGCTATGTCGGTCTCCCAGAAGGGGTCGCGCGTGGTGGCCACGGTGCGGAAGGCGCCGTTGCCCTTGCGCTGCTGAATCTGGTAGAACTCCGGCTCTGCCGTTGGCTCCAGCGGGTCGGGTGTGGGACTCCACGTAAGCACATAGCGCCCCTTGGCGCGAGCATGGATGGCGAAGGCCGAGGGCGCCAGCGGCTGCACGGTGTAATCCTTGCCGTAGCGGCGCGCCAGAAATTTCAGCACACCTTTATATACGGCGCGGGCCACGTCGAAACGGAAGCGCGGGTCGAGCCCGTACTTCATATCGGTGAAATTCTGATGCGAGAGCGCCTCGATGATCATGGCGGGTACCTTCGTCTCGCGGATTTCGTAATATTTGCCGTCCTTCACCCCGCGGTAGGTCCATTCGGGCTCGTGGAGGCGGCGGATGTCGGATGTCACCTGGTCGATGATGGCGTTGGCAAGGTCGCGGGCGTCGTAACGCGAGCGGCCGTCGCCGAGCAGATTGCCGTCGTCAGTGGAAAAGATGCCGAGCGTACCCACGGTGACGCTGTCGGGCTTGGTGCCGGCATCGGTATGGAAGGCCACGGCCAGATCGACGGGGATACCGAGGCCGGCGCTGTCGGGGAGCATGGGCGAGCCACCCGCCAGATGGTTGACCCACAGGGCGCGGGCCTTATAGTCGTCGGTGTAATCGTTGGTGCCGCGGCTCTCGGTGTAGACCTTTTCGGGCATACCGGCCCACTGGAGCCAGTAGCGGGCGCCCTCGGTGTAGCGCGGTGCGCCGGAGACGGTAGGGTGATAGCCCGAAGCCTTCGAGGCGCGGGCCACATTGCCCATGCCGCCGCCAATCTTCACGGCGTCGGCGTTAACCACGGCGTCTTTGGTCGCCGAGCGGTTGGAGAGCGTCACTATGGGGAGGTGCGGCTTCCCCTTGGGGAGGTCGTAATGACCCAGATATATCCATGTGCCGGCGCCCATGCGCTGGTTGACGGTGACGTGGGTGGTGCCGCCCAGATGGTTGATGGTATAGCGGGCGTCGGGGGCGCTGTTGTGCATAGTGCGGTAGCTGACATAGACGGCATACCGTCCGGCGCGCGGGAGCGTGGCGGTCCAGTTGGCGGTGCTTTCACGTTTAACATCCTTCAGGCCCACGGTGCGGCACGTTTCCGATGTACCCAGGGCGAAGGGGTTCACCCCGTCGGTCAGATGGCCCTTGGGCATGGCGAAGCCCATCATCGGCTCCGACTCCTGCCAGTGGTGACGGCCGTTGCGCATATAGAAATCCCCCTCGGGGCTTCCGTCGGTGTCGGCGATGATCTCGGTGAGGTTGGTGTCGCGTTCGCGCGGCGACATCACGTAAGCCCCGGCGTTTTCGAGCATCGGCATCAGGTAGGGCATCACAAAACCCTGGGAGAAAAGGTCTTCCACCGTGCCGAACAGGCGCGGGCGCTGCCAGCGCCAGGCGTCTGTCTTCTGATCGTAGTAGCGTCCGTGGCTCTGCCAGAGGGCGATGACGCGGTTGTCGAGCCCGCGGGTGATGGCGTTGGGGCGCTCGAAGGTGACGAAAGGCTCCATATCCTCCAGCGGACCGCTCTTGGTGGGAGTTTTCATCACCAGGCGGGTGGTTTTCACCGGCTTACGCCTTTTGTGGCGCTTTCGGCGGCGGGCATCCATGTCGGGAGCGGCCAGACAGAAGGCCAGTATCAGCAAGATGGCTGTTAGACGGTGAAAATATCGTTCCATGGTCAGAATATGCGGGGCAGAGCAGACTTTACGGGCGGGGTTAGTGTTGGAGCCAGGTATAATTTTTGCGCGAGGGGCGGCCGCAGACCATGCGGTAGCGCATGGAGCGCACCCACCGCCACGTCATCAGCCAGGGGAGCGCCCAGGCGCTGACGCGGATGCCGAGGGTACGGCATACCCCCTTCCAGGCCATGGCCAGCGGGAGCCACAGACCGATCCAGGCGGCAAGGATGATGCAGGCCGGGAGAGCGTTGGGGAGCGACCACACCACCCCGGCGACGGAGGCGGCGATGAGCGCCCAGAGCATCAGGGTGGAGGCGCCGAAGAGCGCCGAGGGCGTGCGCGTGATGAAGCGGCCTGTAAAGCAATGGTTGATCCTCGACTCGCGGAGCAGGCGCTCCGACATGGCGGAGTCGATGGTGACGATGGCGTCGGGATTCACCACTACGCCGGTGTTCTCCGGCGTGGCGATACGGCTGATGAAGATGTCGTCGTCGCCGTTATGGAGCGTGAGCGATTTCGAGAAACCTTTCACGCGGAAAAACAGCTCGGTAGCGTAGCCGATGTTGTGGCCGTCACCGCGGTAGGGGTGGCCGGCCAGAGCCGACGATAGCCAGACGGCCGTGGCTTCGGCTTCGTCGAAACGGTTCATGGCGCCGCGGAGGTTGGCCAGGCGCGAGACGCCGAGCGACACCTGCTTCCCCGCGGCGAACGGGGCGGCCATGAGCGTCAGCCATCGGGCGGAGGGGATTTCGCAGTTGGCCGAAGTGATGACGACGTAGGGATATTTGGCGGCCTTGACGCCGAGCGAGATAGCGAGCTTTTTGCGGCTGAGATTGTGGGCCTCGTCGGGCACAAACGTCAGGTAGAGGTTTTTGTGAGCGCCCTGGAGCATCTTCACCACGTCGGCCACGTCGGAGCATGAGCCGTCGTTGATGACAATCACCTCCATGCGTCCGGCATACTCCTGAGCGAGCACCGACGGCAGCATGCGCATCAGCCCCTGGGCGTTGTCCTCGGCATATACTATCACCGACACATCCACGGCCTCCTTCGGAGCGCCTTCGGAGGGGTCGGAGGCCTCCACGGCCTGATTTTTGCCGGTTTTAATGATTTTTGCCAGACGGCCGCGATAGAAAGTCAGCAGCCACACCATGGCGAGAGCCATAGCGCCCAGACTCCACCATACAGCCACCAGCCATCCGGATATAGAAAAATACACCGTGTCCATTTCTTGTCGTATAAATCAATGAAACCTTCGGCGGCATCACCTGTCGCCAAAGGTTATCACAAATTTAGCGCTTTTTCGTCAGAGCGCCAACATTGCAAGCCTGATTTTTTCGGCAAGCCATGAAGTTGCGCAATGAATGGATGTAAATGCCGCTCGGAAAGTCAGTTCATTTTTGTCAATTTCGACATAAAGAGCTGACACTCAACCTGTAGGGGCGCACCTTGGTGCGACCTGGCCAAACGAGTTCTCTATAGCAATTTTTACCTATATCATTGACTACCAACGCCTAATAGGTCGCACCAAGGCGCGCCCCTACAAGTCAATGCGATGATGTGGGCGGAGATTAATGTTATTTGACATTTTTTAACGATGGGGGGGGGCAATTTTTGCCCCTTTTAGCGTAACTTTGCATTGAATTTTAGCCTTCGGGAAAGGAAGACTATAAAGCACATCAATCATATCTTTCAGCAACAGAACTATCCCGCCTGAAACCAATCTACGCGCCGCCCGTATGGCGCCCCTCTCTTCCTGAAAATGAACTATATAACTCACTTCAATATCACATTTATGAAAAAACTATTACTCTTTCTATCAATGTTGATAGGACTTTCTGCGTCTACAATAGCCGCCGAAACGACTATCACAATTACTCCAAAGAGTCTTAACAACACTACCAACAAGTATGTTACGACTGCTTTTGATTTCACCGTGGATGGTACCACTTTTAAAATCAACCAAGTGAACCCCACATCCGGTCAAATTAAAGTAAATGCTACAGCAGGATCAGGTTTTACTTTGTATAACACTACAGCCATTGACAACATCAAAACCATCAAGCTTTACACAGACCAAAGCACTGTTGGGACAATGTATGTTCAGACCGGGGAAACATCCATCACTGGCAACGTAAGTGCATCATCAAAAAATTCGGTTAAAGGCTCTACTAATTCGAGCACTAAGGTCACGACATTTGATCTCACTGGCATAAATGTAACTAGAAAATTCTTTCATCTTAATTTAACATCAAAGGGATTTGGCACCGTTAAATTCACGAAGATTGAGGTCATCTACGAAGCTGCTCCTATTACACCCAGTGCCGCTACTCCCACATTCTCCCCTGAGAACGGCAAATCTATAAAACTGGGCGAAACCATCAGCATCTCCTCCACTACAGAAGGTGCCAAAATCAGCTGTGTAGCTACAAGCCCCAGCGGGAAAGAAACTCGCCTTATTGACCAGGTTTCTCCGCTTACCTTTACCCCCGATGAAATCGGCACATGGACTTTCAGCGAAGTATATGCGTCTGCCGAAGGCATGAACAATTCCACATACGCAGCTGCGTATTCAGTTTTGGTTAAAGATCCCAACAAGCTGACCGCTCAGGTCGTAATGGCAAACCAGGATTGGGAAAATAATAAATACGGTAACGGAAAAGTTGTAAAATGGGTATCTGAAGACAAGGCTTACACATTTGAAACATCAGCAACAGTTTCAGGGAACTCAACCTATCCTGCCTACAACGACAATGATAAAGGTCTCCGCTTGTATACCACCAGCAACAATGTTGTCACAGTAAACGCGCCTAAAGGATATAAATTCGTTAGCGCAACAGCTACTTCTACTGCCGGGCTATGTTACAATAACGATGCAAACGTTACGGCGTCTGGAACCGCCAAAGACCTTAACGGCGCCACCTCGTTCACCTTCTCTTTCAAAACAAATAAGGAGGCTGTAAAAGCATTCGATTTCGAGCTGGCTATTGATACTTCAGTTGAGATTCCGGTTCCCACTTTCACTCCCGCAACCGGAACAGTTTTCACCCTCCCCACTGACGATGCCACAATCACTATCAACAGTGCCGAAGGAAATACCATTTCATTTAAGGTTGAAAAGGATGGCAATGTAGTTCGCGAAGATGCTTACGGCAATACTTACACCTTTACAGAAGTAGGCAACTACACCATCACAGCCTATTGCTACGATGACGAGATGAATACTTCGGAGAATGCAGTAGCAACCTACACTGTTAAGGAACTTGATGTGCCGGCGGCTCCGGCTTACTCGCTGGGAGCTGACCGTACGAGCGTAACGTTCACATCGGAAGGCGCTGATCAGATTACTGTGGTCACCTATCAGATCGACGGCGAGTCGACAACAGAGATTATCGACGCCGCTTCAACTACCGTAAACTGCAACTCGATGGCCGCCCGTTTCGAAGTGACCGGTAAGAACGCCGCAGGCGAAACCAACAAAACCGAATTCAACCTCATCAACGAGCTCAACGCCACCACAAGCGTAGCAGCTGGCGACTGGACTCTGGTTGAAAATATCGCAGACCTCAAAGAAGGCGCCGAATACATCATCCTCGGCCACAGCCAGGGAATTGAGAAATCAGGCGATCCGACGCAATACACAGTTGCCAAAGGTGACTATCTATTGTCGAAAACATTCACAAGCGCTTACAAAAAGTTCACAACAGAGACAGTCACCCTGCCTGATGACCGAAAGACTATCAGCCAGGCCGATGCAGCCAACGCCGCTATCTTCACGCTCAAGAAAGGCCCTGCCGGATTTGCCATTTACGCCACTAACATGCAGACTATGAGTGGAGACGCAATCGCTCCGGCCTATGTATCGCCTAAAACCAATGATACTGAAGCCAATGTAATCCTTACTGCAGAACCTGAGTATGCTACCGTAAGCGCATGTACGGATAAAGCAATAGCAACTAATAGCCAGAAGCAGGAGATTGTCCCGCTCACCGGTGCAGCTTACATCAACTTCAGCAGTACAGTCGGCTCATTTAGATACTTACGCTACAACACTCAGGCCGGAATATTCCGCTGCTACGATGCTGAAACAGCAACTATGCATAACCGCCCGGTTTACTTCTATACCCGCGCTACCGAGCCTGCTCAGGCCAAAGCCAACTATACCGTAACGTTGCTGAACAATGAACTCGCCGCTACCGAAGGCGTACACCACCACAGCGGCGAACTGACCGGTCTGAATGAAGGCGATGAGGTGACACTGAAAGTTGTCGGTTTCGACGGCAAGGAAGCTATCCTCTACAACGCCACTGAAAACGATCTTGAACAGTTTAACAATGCATCAAAAGCTCCGGCAAAAGCTGACAAGGAAATGGAGATCATGCTTCCCAGCCAAACCTATGCGATGAAGCTCAACGGCCATTCGATGGTTTACAATGCTAAGCCGTTCGAAAACGTAGGCAAATTTGAAGTAGAAGCCGAATTTACCCCGTTTGTCGGTGCAACGGTGAAGACCAACGAAGGTGTGCCCACCGGCATCGAGGATGTTGAGGCAGGCGCTGAGGAAGGCGAAGTAGAATACTTCAACCTCCAGGGCGTACGAGTCATGAATCCGACGAACGGAATCTATATCCGTAAATATGGTTCGGAGGTAACTAAGGTGTGCTTGTGATCGCGGGCCGTATAGGGCGTCGAAAGAACCTAAGGCTATCCGCTACATAGAGCGAAGAAAGATATTGGCGGCCGGAAGGCAGCCAGTCGCGGGGAGCAAGTCGACGAGAGTCGCCTTTCCCCGAGGAAAATAAATTATTTGGTTTTGAGGCCGCGCCCCCATCGGGCGCGGCCTCTTGATTTGGGGGGAGAGAGGAAAAAAGCGAGCGGTTTACAATTTTCGGGGGGAGCGGAGCGTTTTATTTATATTGACCGGGCGCTTCAGGCGTCCGGGATTACTGACAACGAAGGAAAGCCCGATATGGACCGAACGAAACTGATAAATACCATACTTTTAGTGCTGGCACTGGTGGTGCTGGGCGGATGTCGCGGAGCTAAGCTCTCGGAGGCTAACGAGCAGTTTTCCCGTGGCGAATATTTCGAAGCGCAGAAGACTTACCGCAAAGTCTACAACAAGCTCACCAAGCGCGAGCAGCGTCCTCAGCGCGGCATGGTGGCCTATCAGATGGGGCTGTGCTACGACAAACTGGGTATGTCGGCGCGTGCCGCCTCGGCTTTCGGCAACGCTATCCGCTATGAATATCCCGACTCGACGGCCATGCTGCTGATGGGTAAAAACCTCCAGAAAGAGGCTAAATATGCTCAGGCAGAGAAGGCCTACCGCGACTATCTCGACCGTCATCCCAAATCGACCGAGGAGGCCGAAAACGGGTTGGCCGGTTGCCGCATGGCCTTAGAGGCCAAGGGGCACCCCTCACGCTACATCGTGAAGAACGCGAAGCTGTTCAACTCGCGCCGCGCCGACTACGCGCCGATGTTCATCGACCCGCAGCAGGCCGACGTGCTCTATTTCACCTCCACCAACGAGAAGGTGCAGGGCACGCGCAAAAGCGAGATCACGGGGATGAAGAAGGGCGACATCTGGATGAGCAAGACCAACGAGAAGGGGGAATGGCAGCGTCCGGAGACCGCCGAGGGTGAGCTGAACACCGAGATGGATGAGGGGGTGATAAGTTTTTCGCCCGACGGCTCGATGATGTATCTGAGCCGTGCGCGCCGCGAGCCCAACGCCAACACGGGTGTGGAGATCTACACCTCGACGCGCTCCGACGCAAAATGGAGCGCTCCGGTGAAGTTTGAGATTACAGCCGACACCATCTCGAGCTACGGCCATCCGGCAGTGTCGCCCGACGGCACATGGCTCTATTTCACCTCCGACATGCCCGGCGGCAGCGGGGGCAAGGACCTGTGGCGCATCAACCTCAAGGAGCGTCAGGGGTCGCTGGAGAATCTGGGCGAATTCATCAACACTCCGGGCGACGAGATGTTCCCCTACGTGCGCACCGACTCGATACTCTATTTCGCCTCCGACGGCCATCCGGGCTTCGGCGGCCTCGACCTGTTCAAGGCCACGCTGACCCCCTCGGGCGGCTGGAAGGTGGAGAACATGGGGCAGCCGATGAACTCGTCGGCCGACGATTTCGGCATCACCTTCGGCAAGGGGGAGAGCGGCTTCTTCAGCACCAACCGCAACGACGGCCGCGGCTACGACCACATCTACTCGTTCATCCTCCCCGACCTGGAGATATGGATATCGGGATGGGTGCTCGACAAAGACGAGGAGCCGGTGCCGAACGCCGTGATCCGTATCGTAGGCAACGACGGCTCCAACCAGAAAGCCGTGGCCAAGCCCGACGGCTCGTTCCGCTTCCCGCTGCAGCGAGGCATCAGCTATGTGATGCTCGCCGGGGCCAAGGGCTATCTCAACGCCAAGCAGGAATTCACCTCCGACACCGCCGAGGAGGATGCGGAATACAACGTCGACTTCATCCTGGCCTCGATCAACAAGCCCGTGGTGGTCGACAACATCTTCTACGACTTCGACAAGGCCACGCTGCGCCCCGAATCGAAGGCGGCGCTCGACTCGCTGGCGCAAGTGCTCCGCGACAACCCCAACGTGACCATCGAGATGGCCTCGCACACCGACCGCTGGGGTTCGGAGGAATACAACATCAACCTCTCCGGGCGCCGCGCAAAATCGGTGATCGACTATCTGATCTCCGTAGGCATCAAGCCCGACCGCCTGCAGAGCCAGGGCTACGGCAAGAGCCGCCCCAAGACCATCACCAAGAAGCTGGCGCGCCTGCATCCGCAATTCAAGGAGGGCGACGTGCTGACGCCTGAATATATCGAGGCCCTGACGGAAGAAGACCAGGAGGTGGCCGACCAGATCAACCGCCGCACGGAGTTCCAGGTGCTCTCGATCGACTACAGGATGTACTAACCCACCGGCAATACAGCATGAAAGCCTTGAACGACAGTTTTGACCGGCCGCTGCAGCTGAGCACCCCCGTGGAGACGGAGCCTCAGGGATTCGGCATCAGTCACAGCGACAAGATAGTGACCGTAGGCTCATGCTTCGCCGACACCGTCGGCGAGCGCCTGCGCCGAAGGCTCTTCGACGTGGAGGTGAACCCCATGGGGATCCTGTTCAATCCCGCCAGCATCTGCCGGAGCCTGCACATGGCCATCGAGGGGAAGCCATACAGCGACAGCATGGTATTTGAGCATGAAGGGCGCTGGCATTCACCCGACTTCCATTCGGCCTTCTCGGCCGATACGCCCGGAGAGTGTCTGCAAAAGGTCAACGAGGCCATCAGACGCACCCATCAGGCGCTGAAAGAGGCGCGGATACTAAGCCTCACCTTCGGCTCGACCCACGTTTTCACCCTCAAAGCCACCGGCGCACCCGTGGCCAACTGCCATAAGCTCCCCGCCGACCGCTTCGAAGAGAGCGACCTGACGCCGGAGCAGACCGTCGACATGTGCCAAGGCCTGCTCGACGAGCTGCAGCAGTTCAACCCCGAGCTGCGGATAATACTGACAGTCAGCCCCGTGCGCCACAAGGCTTATGGCCTTCACCGCGACCGGCTGAGCAAATCGGCATTGCTGCTTGCCGCCGACCGCCTCCTGCGGCTCGGCAAGGACAAAGGGCTGAGTATGAGTTATTTCCCCGCATACGAGATACTGACCGACGAGCTGCGCGACTACCGATACTACGACCGCGATCTGGTGCACCCCTCGGAGCTGGCCGCCGACATCATCTTCCGGCGCCTGGGGCAGACCTATTTCTCCGGCGAGACCCGGGCCCTGGCCGACCGCTGCCATCAGCTGATGCTCCAGATGGCCCACCGCCCGCTCGGACAGACAGAAGCGGCAGCGGAGTTTGCCCGCCGCACCCGTCAGCAAGCCGCGGAGCTGCTGCGCGACAGACCCGAACTGGCTCCGGCCATGAGCCGGGTCTTTCCCAACCTAAACGACTGAGGTACAATATGGAATACAGTGTAAACGAACTTGCGCAAACTATCGGCGCACAGACAGATACCACGGCCACCATCGACCGCCAAATCAGCGAAATCATCTTCGACAGCCGGTCGCTGACCCGACCGGAGGCCACGGCCTTCTTCGCCCTGCGGACCTCGCGGGCCGACGGCCACCGGTTTATCCCCGAACTTTACAGCCGGGGCGTCAGAGTCTTTGTAGTTGACAGCCCGGAGCGCCCCGAGGGGCTCGACGAGGCCATATTCCTGAGCGTGGACGACACCACCGAGGCCTTGGGCCGGCTGGGGAAAGCCCACCGTGAGCGCTCCGTGGCCGAAGTGACCGCTATCACCGGATCGAAGGGGAAAACGATGGTAAAAGAGTGGCTGTTTGCCATGATGAAAGGCTCACGGACCACCATCCGCTCGCCGCGCAGCTACAATTCCTCAATCGGAGTGCCCATGTCGCTGCTGCAGATCGAAGAGGATACGCGCTTAGGCCTGATAGAGGCCGGAGTGTCGGAAACGGGCGAAATGGCCCGGCTGGAGCAGATGATTGCGCCTAAGATGGTGATACTCACCGACATATCCGAACCTCACGACGAAGGATTTCCCTCGCGTCAGGCAAAAGCGATAGAGAAGCTGCGTCTGGCTTCCCACGCCCGGACGCTAATATACCCTGACGATGAGCCGGTTATAGCTCAGGCCATCGCCCAAGCCAAGCAAGACGGGATACTGCCCGAAGGGATACGGCTGGTGGCCGTCGCTCCGGCCTCGGAGGCTGAAAATGAGGCGCTTACTACTGACTGGCAGCGCCGCAACCTCGCCCTGTGCAAAGCCGCGGCCCGCGAATTAGGGATGAGCGCGGCCCGGGCCGACGCCATCGGCGCCACCCTGCGCCCGATGCATACGCGCCTGAACGTCAGCGACGGGGTAAACTCCTGTCAAATAGCTGTCGACGACTATCCCTGCGACCTCCATTCACTGCTGCCCGCCATCGACTTCGTGCGCCGCCGCATGGTGGCCGGCCACACGCTGACGCTCGTGATCGGCGACCTCGACCATGAGGATTCCGCCGAAGCCCCCGCCGCCGACTACCGGCGCCTGGCGGAAGTGTGCGGGCTTTACCACATAGACCGCCTCGTCGGCATCGGCAGGGAGATAAGCCGCTACAAAGAGCTGTTCGCGGCCAACTCGCGCTTCTTCAGCAATGTTGACCATGCGCGGAGGGAGCTGTCAACGTCGGATTTCAACAATGAGCTGATACTGCTGAAAGGGAGCCGCTCGGAAGGATTGGAGCCGCTGGCCCACATGCTCGAGGCGCGCACGCATGAGACTGTGCTTGAGGTGAATATGGACGCACTGGTGCAGAATTTCAACTTCTACCGCTCCCATCTGAAGCCCACCACCGGGATGGTGGCTATGGTGAAAGCCTCAGGCTACGGCGCCGGCTCGCTCGAACTGGCCAAGACGCTCCAGAGCCAGGGGGCTGCCTATCTGGCCGTAGCCGTGCTCGACGAAGGCATCGACCTGCGTAAAGCCGGCATCACGATGCCTATCATGGTGCTGAATCCCAAGGTGTTGAACTATCCGCTGCTGTTTGCCAACCGGCTTGAACCCGAGATATTCAGTTTTGAAATGCTCGCCGAGATTATAGCCGAGGCAAAGAAGCTCGGGGTAAAGCGCTATCCCGTTCATATTAAGCTCGATACGGGTATGCACCGCCTCGGATTCGTGGGCGACGAGCTGCCGCGCCTCATCCATACACTTGAAAATCAGGAGGAAGTGGAGCCGGCATCGGTATTCTCCCATCTGGCCACTGCCGACTGCCTCGATATGGACGACTACACGCGCATGCAGCTGACCACCTACGCCGACTGGTCAGGCCGGCTCAAGCAGGCCTTTCCGGCAATCAAGCGGCATGTGCTGAACACAGCCGGAATACTGCGGTTCCCTGAATTTCAATATGATATGGTGCGGTTGGGTATCGGTCTGTATGGCATCCCGATACTCAACAACGGGATGGAAGACGGGCTGCGGCCTGTGTCGACCCTGCGCTCGCCCATCATCGCCCTGCGCACCTGGGAAGCCGGAACCACCATCGGCTACGGACGCCGGGGCCGGCTGAAGCGCAGGAGCATAATAGCCACAGTGCCAGTAGGTTACGCCGACGGCATCGACCGCCACATGGGGCGCGGACGCGTGAAATTTCTGGTCAACGGGGTGATGTGTCCCACCGTGGGGAATATCTGCATGGACATCCTGATGCTCGACGTGACCGACGCCAACGCCCGGCTCGGCGACTCGGTGGTAGTATTTGGCGAGGAGAACCCCGCAACGGCCCTCAGCGACGCACTGGATACGATCCCGTACGAGATACTGACCTCGGTATCACCGCGCGTCCGCAGGGTCTACTATAAAGAATAAGCTTTATACAATGGGCTACTACAAAGAGAAATCTTTATTCAGAGAATAAAAATGAGCGCCCGCCGTAAAGCCAGCGGGCGCTCATTTTTTATAAGACTTATACGAATTATAAGAGGTTATATCCCAGAAGCTTAAGTATACAGATAGCGCTTGATGGATTTCTTGGGGGTCTTTTCGAATTCGTGGGGGATGAGCTGGACGTGGTCGACGCGCTCGTAGGGGGCAACCAGATGGTTGAGGTCGTTGCGGTTACGCTCCATCACCTCGATGAGAGCCGACATGTCGAGGCCGTCGGCGTCCATGCGCTCATAGTCGGGATAGACTATGGCAGTGAGGCCTTTGCCGCGCTCCACCACCAGACTCTCGCTGACGTATGGCATATTGTTGAGCTTCGACTCAATCTCCTCGGGATAGATATTCTGACCCGAAGCACTAAGAATCATGGTCTTATAGCGGCCCTTGATGAAGATAGTGCCGTCATCGGAGATGGTACCCATATCGCCGGTGTGAAGCCAGCCCTCGGTGTCGATGGTGGCCTCGGTGATGTCGGGAGCCTTGTAGTAGCCCTTCATGCGGTCCTGACCGCGCACACAGATTTCGCCGGGCTTATTTTTCGGATCGTCGCTGATAATCTTCGACTCCATGTTGGGGAGCGTGCGGCCGCATGAGCCGGGAATGAACGAGCGCCAGGGCGTATGGCTGATCAGCGGGGCACATTCGGTCATGCCGTAGCCCACGGTGAAGGGGAATTTGATCTTGTACAGGAACTGCTCCACCTCGGCGTTGAGCGGCGCACCGCCGATAATCACCTCTTCGAAATTGCCGCCGAAGGCCTCCACAAGCTTGTTGCGGATCTTCGAGTAGATGGCATTGTCGATATAGGGGATGGCCAGCGCCCAGCGCATGGCACGGCGCGTGATCATGGGGACAATCTGCTTGCGGTAGATCTTCTCCAGAATCAGAGGCACACAGATGACCAGATTGGGGCGCACCTGAGCCAGAGCGTTCAGCAGCAGACGCGGCGTCGGCGGTTTGCCGAAGATGGTCACATGAGTGCCGACAGCCAGGGGAACCAGCATATCGAAGGCGCAGCCGTAGGCGTGGGCCAGCGGGAGGAACGACAGCGCACGCGAGCCCTCGTAGTGGAGGCGGCTGCGGATGCCGTAGCCGATGTTGCCGGCGAGATTGTCGTAGGTGAGCATCACGCCCTTGGAGAAGCCCGTGGTGCCCGAAGTATAGTTGATGATGGCCGTATCGTCGGGCTGCATGTCGGGGTAGACCACACATTCGCGCGTGAAACCGCCGTGGTAGAGGCGGCGGAAGCGGCGCGTGAGATTGCGCTCGATGCGCGTGGCCGAATGTTCCTCGTCGACGGCACGCTCAGCCAGCACACGGCGCGTATCCAGCGAAACCACAGTCTTGATCTTGGGCAGCTCCTCGAAGTCGAGGTCCTCCCAGATGCTCTGGTTGACGAACAGGAGCGTAGCATCGGAATGGTTGATGATATGCTGGGCGTCGTGGGCGTTGAAATCCGAAAGGATGGGCACGATGGTGGCGCCGTAGGTGATGGTGGCCATGAAGCAGATCACCCATGTGGAGGAGTTCTTGCCGAGCAGGGCTATCTTGTCGCCCCGACGGATACCCAGCTGCTTGTAGAACAGATGGATGCGGGCGATTCGGCGCGCCATGTCGCCATAATTGAGCACTTCGGGCGAGCCATAGTCGCTCAAAGCCGGCAGCTCCCAGTTGTCGCGGAAGCTGCGCTGATAGATTTTCAGGGTGTCTTCGTCGTATCTCACGGTCAGAGTAGTTTTCGGTTGAACCAAGAGAAATTGCACATTTTTTCTTATTTTTGTGCAATTTGTCGCAAAGTAACGAAAAAAGTCCGGTCAAAGCAAATTTTCGCAGCTATAAAGATACAACAATATTTAAGGCCGCGGGGCGTTTTATACTATATAATAGGAAATATTTGAGACGCGATAGGGGCATACGGATGATCCTGTTGGCGGTGACGGCTATAGCCGCCACTGCCCTGCTCGGCTCGTGCTCGCTGAAAAAGAACACGGCCTTCACGCGCAAATATACCGCCTTCATCACGCGCTACAACATCCATTTCAACGGCGACACCCACTACAAGGAGACGCTCCACGAGATGGAGAGCGAATATGCCGACGACTACACGCGCCTGATGTTCATCCATCCGGCGGCGGCCAAAGCCGACCCCAAGGCGCCCCAGCCGCAGGGCAATTTCGACCGCTCGATAGAGAAAGCTCAGAAGGCCATCCAGATACGCTCCATCAAGAAGAAGCCCAAGAAGAAAGCCGGGCGCAGCGGCGACCCCAACTACAAGGCGTGGATGCGCCGCGAGGAGTACAACCCCTTCCTCCACAATTCGTGGATGATGATGGGCCGGAGCCAGTACAACAACGGCGACTTCCTCGGGTCGGCCTCCACCTTCTTCTACATCTCCAAGCATTTTTCATGGCTGCCGCGCACTGTGCTCGAAGCCAAACTCTGGCAGGCCCGCGCCTACTGCGCCATGGACTGGCTTTTCGAAGCCGAGAGCATCCTCAACCGCGTCAAGGCCGACGAGCTGACCTCGAAGCCCATCCGTCAGCTGTACTACACCACTTACGCCGACCTGCTGATCAAGCAAAAATTCTACGACAAGGCCGAGCCGATGCTCGCCGAAGCCCTGAAGCTGACCTCGGGAGCGCAGAAGACGCGCCTGAACTTCCTGATGGGGCAGATTCAGGAGCTGATGGGCCATAAAGAGCTGGCTTACAAATACTACAGCAAAGCCGGCAGCAGCTCGTCGGCTACGTACCGCACCAAGTTCAACGCCCGCATCAAGCAGAGCGAGGTATTCACCGGCACCGACATCACCAAGGAGGTGAAAGCCCTGCGCCGTATGACGCGCTACGACCGCAACAAGGAATACCTCGACCAGATATACTACGCCATCGGCAATCTCTACCTGTCGCGCGGCGATACAGCCCAGGCTATATCCAACTACGAGCAGGCGGTGGAGAAATCCACCCGTTCGGGCATCGAGAAGGCCATAGCGCAGATCACACTCGGCTCGCTCTATTTCGCCCAGCATCACTACGCCAAGGCGCAGCCATGCTACGCCGAGGCCGTGCCGCAGCTGCCTGAGACGTGGCCAGACTACGCTGTGCTCAAGCGCCGCAGCGATGTGCTCGACGAGCTGGCGCTGTACTCGCAGAATGTGGAGCTGCAGGATTCGCTGCTGAGGCTCTCGGCCATGACGCCCGAGCAGCAGCGCGAGGTGGTGGACCGCATCATCGAGGAGCTGAAGAAGAAAGAGAAGGAAGAGGCCGAGGCAGCCGCCCGCGAGGAATTTCTGGCCAACCGCGACCAGGGGACGATCAACAATAACAACAAGGCTCCCCAGACGTTCACGATGAACACCGGCGACGACTCGTGGTATTTCTACAACTCCGCGGCCAAAAACGCCGGGCGCACCGAGTTCCAGCGCCGGTGGGGCAACCGCAAACTCGAAGACGACTGGCGACGGAGGAACAAATCGTCGTTTGACTTCAACGACTTCTCCACCCCCGGCGAAGGGGATGAGGAAAAGCCCGACGAGCAGACCGCAGAGGCCGAAGCTGCCGCCGAGGAGGAAGAAAAAGACCCCAAGGAGGCCGACAAGGAGAACGACCCTCACTATCCGGAATATTACCTCAAGCAGATACCCAAGACCGACGAGGAGCGGAAGACCTCGAACGATGTCATCCAGGAGGGGCTGTACAATATGGGCGTAATCCTTAAGGACAAACTCGAAGACTTCCCCGCCTCAGAGAGCGAATTCGAGCGTCTGCTGACTCGTTATCCCGACAATATCTACCGGCTGGATACTTACTACAACATGTACCTGATGTATATGCGTCAGGGGAACACGGCCAAAGCCGAATATTACCGCAATCTGATTCTGACCGACTTCGCCGAGTCGCCCTACGGGCAGGCCATGCGCGATCCCGACTACATCGGGTCGCTGCGCCGCATGATGGAGCAGGAGAATCAGCTCTACGACAAGACCCTCGAAGCATATTTCGACAACAACAACGCTGAGGTGCACACGCTCTATACCCAAGTGCGCAAAGAGTTCCCGATGTCGGCGCTGATGCCGAAATTCATGTTCCTGGAAGCTCTGGCACAGGTGACCGACCACAACAGCGAGGGCTTCAAGACCACTCTGATGGAGATGCTGGAGAAATATCCCGACACCGACCTGACGCCCTACGCCTCGGCCTACCTCAAAGGGCTGGCTCAGGGGAAGCAACTGCAGGCCGGAGCCAGCAATATGCGCGGAATGCTGTGGGATATCCGTCTGAGCAACGACTCCACGGCGACAGCCGACGGACAGGAGCTGGAATTCGAGCTTGACCCCAACAAGGAGCAGTATCTCGTATTGCTGTATCCCACCGACGAGGTAAGCCCCAACGCCCTGCTCTACGGTGTGGCCCGCCACAACTTCTCATCGTTCGTGGTGAAGGATTTCGACCTCGAACAGATGAATTTCGGGCGTCTTGGCCTGCTGATCATCAAAGGATTCGATAATGTGGAGGAGATCAACCATTACCGTCAGGTGATGGCCGCCTCGACCACGTTCACCCTGCCGCCGCAGGTGCGTCCGGTGGTAATCTCTGCCGCCAACTTCTCGACGCTGCTGAAGAGCGGACGCTCGTTCGACGACTATTTCCGCTATATGCGCGACAAGACCTACCGCGACACCGAGGAGGCTGTGCTTCCTCCTGAGATTTACGGCGAATCGGAAGGCCTCGCCCCGGAAGAGACCGCCGAGGAGACCGACCCGCTCACCGAAGGCGACCAGCCCGAGGAAGCCCAGCCGGAGGAAGCCCAGCCGGAGGAAGCCCTGCCGGAGGAAATTATGCCTGCGGAAACACCTCTGCCGGAGAATACCGAAGACGACAACCTGCCTCAGGTGATCGACCAGGAAGCCGACCAAGAGCTTATCAACGCACCGGAAGAACCCGCCAAGGCGGAGGAGCCTGTTAAGGCGCGGCCTGAGGCGAAGCCTGTACCGAAGCCTCAGCCAAAGCCGAAAGCGGAACCCAAGCCGGTGCCGAAGCCTCCGGCCAAGCCTAAGCCGCAGCTGCCTGTCTACGATCCCGGTTCGGAGGGCGACGACCCGCTGCTTGACTAACGCCCGGAATCACACTGCAACCATCCATAATCCACCATCTGAATTATCTGCCAAATATATGAGCGCCACAATACTTTGGGCCGACGACGAGATTGACCTTCTGAAGCCCCACATCATGTTTCTTCGCTCGAAGGGTTACGAGCCTGTGACCGTCAACAACGGCCGCGACGCCCTCGAACTTGTCGAGTCGCGCCATTTCGACCTGGTGATTCTCGACGAGAATATGCCCGGTATCACCGGTCTGGAGACCCTCCAGCGCATCAAAGAGATACGGCCCCAGACTCCCGTGATTATGATTACCAAGAGCGAGGAGGAGAACATTATGGACCAGGCTGTGGGCAACAATATCGCCGACTACCTGATCAAGCCCGTGAATCCCAACCAGATACTCATGTCGATCAAGAAGAATCTGCATAGCGAGAAGCTTGTGTCGCAGACGGCTGCTACCAACTATCAGCAGGAATTCGGCCGACTGAGCATGCAGATCAACGATGCGCGCGAGATCGGCGACTTCTACGCTCTGTATGAGAAACTTGTAAGCTGGGAAATGCGTCTGGCGGCAGCCTCGGCCGACGCCAATATGGCCGATATGCTAAAGATGCAGAAAGCCGAGGCCGACCTGGCATTTTACAAATATGTAAAACGCCATTACGAAGACTGGGTGAAAGATCTCCCCTCCACCCTCGTGGCCGGCAAGCGGCTACCCGAGGGGGAGCGCCCGATGATGAGTCCGGAGGTATTCGCCACCAAGGTGTTCCCGCTGCTGGACAAGGGACAGAAGGTATTCTTCATCCTCATCGACAATTTCCGCCTCGACCTCTGGCAGACGGTAAAGCCGATGCTGTCGGAATACTTCACCATTGAGGAGAATCTATACACGTCGATTCTCCCCACCGCTACGCAATATGCGCGCAACGCCATCTTCTCGGGGCTGATGCCCGTAGATATAGAGCGTATGTTCCCCCATCTTTGGGTCGATGAGGAATCGGAGGAGGGGAAGAACCTCAACGAGGGGGAGCTGGTGCAGACGCTCTTCGATCGCTACCGCCGCCAATGCCGCTTCTCATACAATAAGATCAACGACTCGGTGGGCGGCGAGAAGCTGCTACGCGAATTCTCCAACCTGGAGCATAACGAGCTGAACATCATAGTGCTCAACTTCATCGACATGCTATCGCACGCGCGCACCGAGAGCCGCATGATCCGCGAACTGGCCCGCACCGACGCTGCCTACCGCTCGCTGGCCGAGTCGTGGTTTCGCCATTCATCGGCGCTGGAGCTGTTCAGGCGCATAGCCGCCACAGGGGCGAAAGTAATAGTCACCACCGACCACGGCACCATACGCGTTGACACTCCGCTGAAGGTGGTGGGCGATAAGAACACCAATACCAACCTGCGCTACAAAGTAGGTAAGAATCTGAGCTACAACCAGAAGCAGGTGTATGAAATCAAACGCCCGAAGGAGTACGGGCTCCCCTCGCCTAACGTCAGCTCGACTTACATTTTCGCGGGGAACAGCGACTTCCTGGCGTATCCGAACAACTACAATTACTATGTGCAATACTATACCGACACCTTCCAGCACGGCGGCATCTCGCTCGAAGAGATGCTGATTCCGCTGGTGACGATGATGGCAAAGTCCGAGAATTGATAAACCGACAACAACTCACAGATATGGAAAAGAAGATTGAGATAAAAGGGGTGGCTGACCTGGAACGCGCCGCCCGCGAGTTCGTCATGCTGATGGGCGACGAGACGGTATATGCCTTCTATGGCGAAATGGGCGCCGGCAAGACCACGTTTATCAGCGCTTTATGCCGCGCATTGGGCGTAGACGAGGATCTGGCCAATTCGCCGTCGTTCTCTATCATCAATGAATACCGCTCCGACACCACTGCCGAACTGATATATCATTTCGACCTTTATCGCCTTGAGAATGTGGACGAAGCGCTCGAAATCGGAGTGGAGGACTATTTCGACTCAGGCGCACTCTGCCTGCTCGAATGGCCCGAGCGCATCGAGCCGCTGCTGCCCGACGATACCGTGAAGGTAAACATCACGGTGAACGATGACGATACGCGCACACTGACCATCCAAACTCCTGATGCCTGATGGGAAAGATATTTGAACTTAAGGAAGTAGACTCCACCAACTCATGGATGGAGCGCAATCTGGCCGACCTCGGCCATGGCGACACCGTCGTGGCCCTGTCGCAGACAGCCGGACGCGGACAGCGCGGCAACTCGTGGGAAGCTGTACCGGGAAAGAACCTGCTCTTCTCCATGTTTGTCCACACGGGAATTGACCCCAATCAGCAATTTTTGCTGTCGGAGTCGGTGTGTCTGGCTGTTGCCACAGTGGTGCGTCAGGCTTTGGCCGAAGCTGTTCCGGCATCGGAAGTGAAGGTAAAATGGCCCAACGATGTCTATGTGGGCGACCGCAAGATAGCCGGAATCCTGATTCAGAACGGCGTGGGGCGCGACCGGCACGGCAACACCACTTTGCACCACAGCATTATCGGCGTGGGCCTGAACGTGAACCAGACCGAATGGAGCGAAGCTGTGCCCAACCCCGTATCGCTGGCGATGCTGGCACACAAGGAATTTTCCGTACCGGAACTGTTCCGCGCTCTGCAGCAAGAGATTATGCTGAGAATAGAGAATGTCAACGCGCCATTTTTCGCCCTTCCACAGCATGAGGAATATCTGCGCTCGCTCTGGCGCCACGACGGTCAGCCCCACCTCTTCGCAGTACCTGCCGATGCCGTCCACCCCTTCCATGAGGGGGACGAAGTGAAAGAGACCTTTGAGGCCACGATACTTGATGTGGACCTCAGCGGTATGCTGACCCTCAGCCTCCCCGACGGCCAGGAGCGGGAGTATACCTTTAAAGAAGTAACATTCATCTTAGGGGGCGTATCATAATGGGGGGCGTATCATAATGGCTCTTCTGCGGCGTCGCGCGAACCTCTCGCGAGGCATCACGTACTGAAGTACGCTCAGACCCCGCTCGGAACCGCGCTCCTACCATCTGAACCATTCTGATAGCGCCCCCTGCCATCCGGACCCACTCCTACTGAGTTAATATCTGACGTCAGAATAATGGCCCATCTGGGGCGATAAAGCATCTTAGCGATAAATCCTATAATTCGCATAACTCGTATAAGTCGTATAATTTTTATAAGGCGTATAACCTGTTGGTTGAATTAAAAATCTAAATATTTACAAATGAAAAAGTTGCACAAGTCGCAGATTATTAGTAAATTAGT
>ERZ808037.302-NODE-302-length-52150-cov-13.714823_pt1 | contig 52150 bp, 42 predicted proteins | sample MGYA00380190_ERZ808037 | MGnify/ENA primary metagenome ERZ808037 (study PRJEB31490, sample SAMN06133399) | mouse gut metagenome | isolation source: J9 | host: mice | place: China: Chengdu | collected 2015-05 ... | reverse complement strand
GAGAGTCGCTTACAAGTTCGCTGGTAGCTACGCCTATGTGGACTTTCACCACAGAGCATTGGCATGCCCGTCATACTACAAAAAGCAGCCTCTATCGGCTGCTCACCATCCGGAATAACCGGGAAACCTTTTTGGATTTTTATGAGACGAGGCGGATTTTCCTCACAGGAAGCTTTTTGGTCTGCGCACTTGCCATGCTTCTGCTCAGTTATATGAGTTACCGGGATTATCTTCCCTATCGTGATTTACAACAGGCATTGCTGCGCACCGGAATGATCACCAAGAACACTGTCCGTTCGCGCCCGGAAATCTATCAGGCGATCCAGACGCTTGATCTCTTGTCACGCCAGAACCGCCTTTTGGACAGCAAAATCCTGCGGGAGCAATATATCTCCAGAAGCCTTCTGCTGAACCGTCTGATCAACAACCAATATGACCATATTGATCGTGTATATAAAAGTCTGGAAAGCTATGGCGTATGCCTGCACTCTTCCTGGTATGCGGTCTGTATCTTTAAGCTGGACCGCTCCCTGCCCGAAAACTTTTATCTGGATCTCCCGGCCTATTACATTGCATGGCCGGACTGCCAGCTCTTTTCCACCATAGAAACCGACCTTCGTATCGCGGTTATTATCGGTTCCGATAACAGCTCCAACCGTCTGCTGGAACCGCTGCTTACGGCTATGCTGGCACAAATCAATAAGCAGGGATGCCATGCGGAAGGTTATGTCGGCGCCTGCTATGCCAATCCGGATCAGCTCCACAATTCTTTTGTGGAAGCACTGTTCAAATATAATTACGACCTGCCGCCCTCCGACAGAATCCATTTTTACCGGACAGAGCTGGCGGCGGGGGCGGCTATTTTGTATCCGCAGGCAGAACTCAACAGCCTGCGGCAGAATCTTTCTGCCGGGAATATCGGTTCCTCAGTCGCAATACTGGAAAGCATCCGCTGCCAGATGATGCAGGATTCTTTCACCTACGCAATGACCAAGACCATTTGTTACGAGACCTTCCATCTGGTCTACGATTACTTTCGTCATCATCCGGATTTACAGGCGGAAAGCATCAGCTTCTATCTCTCCCGCCTCTCCAAAATTAAGACACGCCAGCAGGCGGACGCTTTGCTGCGCCTTTTAACAGATCCGCTCTGCCAAAAGGGCAATCCCCCTGCCGGCGGCCTGGACGCTTCGGTGAATGCCAAAATGGAAAAGGTACAGGCTTATATCCTTGAAAAATACTGTGACCCTGATTTCTTTCTGGGTGCAGCGGCGGATCGCTTCGGACTATCGCCTAATAATCTGAGCCAGCAGTTTAAACGCTATGCGGGAATAAGTCCAGCCAAATACCTCACCGTCCTGCGAATTGATAAGGCAAAGGAACTGCTTACCAAAACAAAAATGCCCGTCAAGCAGGTCGCTTCCCAGGTAGGATACCTGGATCCTTCCATATTTGTACGTAATTTCAAGGCGGCTACCTCCATGACTCCCGGTCAATACCGCAGTAATATGGGACAATCCGTCTCGGTACAGAAACCCTAAACCGCCGCCTTCTTTCGGGAAAGGTTTTTATTCATAAGATCGATTTCCCTATTTTGATTATGTTACATCACTGGGGCCATTGCATACTCCATCTTCCCCCTGATCTTCTCCTATGACGTCAAATCCCGGCCCGATCAGCCAGATTCCCGTGTCCGGGAATTCCTCCCCGGGCCTTACATCCGTAAGGGCCTTAAATGTAACGGACGCCATCTGCCCGCTTCCGCTGCAGAGCTCTTTATCGCCCCGGTTTGCAAAGGCCAGGTTGACATATGCCGTGCCGTCCGCATAGCTCTTATTGACCGTCAGGTTTTCCATTTGGCCCGCCATACTGCCCTGGCCTGCCGATACAAACTCCAGCCGGGAGGGATCGTATGGGATCACTCTGCCGAATGCGTTGGCATTTTCCACGTCCTTGCCCATCACAAGAACCTGGAACACCTCTCCTGCAGATACCTTCTCTTTTTCAAATTGAAGCAATGCGCTTCCGGAAACCTTTCCTTCCTGCTTCGTGCCTCCGTCCAGCTTGAACATGGTATAGGCGTAGTCATAGACGTCGTACACCCCGTTCCCGTTAATATCTCCGTTGCGCTGCTGAATCTGGTTGACAAAGCCGGCTCCGTCCTTCACAGAGGTCCCCAGATAGTTCTTCATGTTCACATAATCGCCCTCGCAGACGCTTTCGTTTTTGTTGGTGCTTCCCACGGCAAAGGGGGCGCTTCCATCCTTTTTAAACACCGAAAGCTCGTGAGCGGCAAAGTAATTCCTGGTAGACTTCACAATTTCAAGCTTCAGGAATCTTGCGCTGACGCCGCTTAGTAAAACGGTCTTGGCATTTTGCTCCATCTCAAGTGCGGTATCGTAGCTCCACTCCTGCTGGGCCCCGCCGTCCCATTCCAGTCTCCAGTGTTTTGCATCCAAGCTGGAATAGAGATTCATCCGCTGCACCGTACCGCTTCCGTAGCTGTCCCTGGGATAGTACTCGAAACGATCCAACTCATAGGCTGAGCCGAAATCAAAGATAAAGGGGGTTTTATCCTTCACCACATCATCGGCCGCAAAGAACAGTCCGCGGTAGCTGTGGTCTGTGGCGTATTTCAGCGCTCCGGCCTCATCGCCGCCTTCCCAGTGTACCTTGCCCAGGGCTCCGATCTCATTGCGCCATGGATCGAGAAGGGTATCCACCGCCAGCTCCTGGCTCCAGGGGGAATATCCCTCCTGATTCCTTGCCCGCACCTGGTAGGTGTGCCTGGAATGATAGGAAAGGGCGTCATGAAAAAAGGTATCTCCTTTTCCCATCCCGTTCAGCTTACCGTCCACCAGCATTTCATAGGTTTCGGCTCCCGGCACCCTTGTCCAGGCCAGCCAGAGGCTGTCGGAGGTTTTCTTTTCCTCCGGCACAGACAGCTCGGGCACTGCAAGGGCCGGGTTCTGCTCCTCCTTTTGCAGGGGCGTTTCGTTGACATAGCCTGTGATTTCCACGCTCTGGCTGCTTTTTGCTGTATCGGCCAAAGCCAGTCTGACCAAAAGTATGGGCGTTATTTTTACATGCTCCACCAATCTGGCCAGCTTTTCTTCTTCCTGGGAGGCATAAGTGCAGATCCCCGGATTTTCATCATAAAACCAGAGTGCTTCTCCCTGTCCGGGGATGGCGGTCTCGAACGCTTCCCGATTCTCTGCCTCCTTCATGCAAAGAAGATTGGAACCGTTTTTCGCCGTGATCTTTTCCGGCTTTTTTGTCAGATGGATTATAAAGTCGGTGATTCTCTCCGGCTCATATCCCTGATAGCTTCCCTCTGACTTTTCGGCTGTGAGCACTGCCCTGTCCCCTTCCACGAAAGAGCAGTATGTAGTGCGTACAGACTCCCCGTAGGAAATATGGTCAATCACCCCGTAATCCTCATCTTCCCGGGTCTGGTTGGAAAGGAACTTTCCATCGTCCTCATAAACAGTGTACCGGCTTCTTCCCTCCGGCCAGAACTCAATAAAGCGCCTGGTCCGGTCAACCTCATCGGGCGTATTGTTTTCCTCATACATGGGAAGGATGGCCCCGCTCTTCACAAACACCGGAAGCTTCCAAAGAGGCGCATCAAAGTTGTTTAAGACCTGTCCCCCCCGGTATTTCTCCCCGGTCAGATAGTCGATCCATATCTGATTTTCATCCGGAAGATAAATATGGTTCCTCACGTCATTGCCCATCTCGTCCGCCGCCACATTCTGGTACACCGGGGCCACAAGAATCTGGCTTCCCAGCATAAACTGATACTGCACCGAAAGACCATAGCATTCTCTCTCCTGGGGATATTCCAAAAACATGGCCCGCACCATGGGAAGGGCTCTGTCTCCGTTTCCCGTATCCAGATTGGCGGCAGAGGCCGCGCAAGTGTAGAGATAAGGCATCAGCCTGGCTTTCTTTTTCATGTACATACGGTTAATCCCTGTATAAGGATCGCCGAAGGTAAAGGGCGCCTTCATATAGCTTCCCCAGCCGTCCATATTCAGCATCTGGGGGGTGAAGGATTTCCACTGATAATCCCTGGTCTGGATCAGCGCCTTTCCGCCGAAAATACCGTCCATATCACTGCCGATATTGGGATTTCCAGCCAGGGAGCTTCCGATATAGGTGGAGATATGGAAACGGATATATTCCCAGTTCCCCCCGGTCTGATCCCCTGTCCACACGCTGTTAAACCTCTGGGAGCCTGCCCAGCCGTCTAAGGAAATCAGGTTAGGCCGGAAGCTTTTCAGCGTAGTCACAAGATCATAGGCGGTTTTTACCCCGTTTAGCTGGAAGGAGTATCCGGGGCCCACCCAGGCCACGTCCGTTTTCAGCGTGGTGATCCCTCCCACACTGACCTCCTTCTTAAAGTCCCTCAGCAGATGCCAGTAGGTCTGGCTGTCGGAATCCGGGGTCAGATTGCTCTCCGTCCAAAGACCGGAGGCCACCCCTCTTTTGCCCGCGTATTCGGTAAATTTCGCCACATTGGCTATGTTGGCATCCACCGCCTCTATGCGCTCTTTGGAGCTGGAGCCGTCCTCCAGCACGCCTCCCTGCATATAATAGCCGTTCTGGCCGTATCCGCCTCCGTACCCGTCGTTGGGCAGAAAATACCCCAAAGGCATATCCTGCTCCACATAACAGTCCAGCACATGCCGGGCCGAATACGCATAGGGCGTATCCACACTCTCCGGATAGTTCGAAGCCGCCACTGCCGGCCCCTCCCCGTTCAGGGATTCGGAGTGCTGGCCCTCTGACAGGCGAAAGCCTACCGCCATGCCGCTTTCATACCGGGTTTTCCCCTCACTTTCGAAGGACTCTCTGCCCTTTATGTTCCACGCCTTGTCCCCGCTCTCCTCTGACCAGGCGTCTCGGTTATAGCAGTTGAGATGGCCTTCATAAAACCCGTATTCCGGCAGCAAAATGGGATTTCCGGTCACATGGTAATACCCCGTCAGAATATCCTTTACGATTTCCCGCCCGTTTTTTGCCCCGGACAAAAAGTAGTAGGCGCTGAAAGCCCCTTCCTTGTGGAGGGTCTTTACGATATTTTCCTCCTCCTTCCCGAAATCATAGACCCCGTCGGAAAAGGTATTGCGAAGCACCCCATATCCGGCCGTGGTGTAATAGAAGGGGGCGGGAGAGGCCACTCCGCCGTCCATCCACGCGCTCTCATTTACGATCTGTATCTTTTCGCCTGTATGTACGAACCGTCCGTTCTGGGTCCCTCCTCCGAAAAAGTGCTCCTCCTGCCTCAAAACCAGCTTCTGGACGCTCTCTTCTTCTGTGACAAGAAGGGGGGCTGTTTCCTCCATAATCACAGTCCCGTCCTTATGCACCTGCATCCTGCCCGTTTCCTTTTCAAAGAAAATGCTTACGCTTTTGCAGGAAACCTCCGCCTGTGCCTTACTCTCCTTAATCTGAACCTCAGGCCTTGTATAAGCCTCAAAATCGTCGGGATACTGCTGGATCCGCGCCTTGTGCTCCGGCTCCCTGGGCTTTGCATAGTCCCCAAAGCTCCCCTGCAGATTTGCGTCATACCGGAAAATATCCTCTTCCAGAAAGGTCAGCTTCCCCTTCAGTCCGTTTCCGAAGGATAAAAGCACGGTGTTCCTTCCATCCTGCCCTATGGTAAAGGGCTCCTTAATCTGTTCCATAAATTCCCTCTCCTTCCTAAAGATTAGCCGCCCCTTATTTCCCTTCCGGATATGTAATTTCATAGGTCAGCTTTTCAAAATCCACACAGACGGCGGCTCCGCTAGAAAATGTGGTCTTCTGAATGCCCGGATTCCCGTTTACGAACTCGTGGCGCAGCATCTCGCATTTCCCCACCTTCTCATGGAAATCAGAAACCACTTTGGAGCGGGCGATCTGCTCCTCAATGGTGACCTGGGCCACCTGGTCAAAGGCTCCGTCGATATTGGGATAAGCGGCGTCCCTTACCAGATAAGGGGCTCCCCCGTTCAGCAGGGCATAGAGCATGTAATCCTCCCTTTCGCTTACCTTATCCATCATCCACGGCTGGATCACGCAGTCATGGTAAACCAGGTTGTAAAGAGGCACAGGCAGGGCCTGCTTGGGCGTTCCCGGCTCATGCATCATGAACTCCTGGGGGGCATAGTGGCAGAATACCTGGCTTGGGACCGCCCAGTCGTTGACCTCCTCGGAGCTTGTCAGAATCCCCTTTTTCAGCAGATATTCAAAGCAGCGGCAACGCTGTTCATAGCACTCCTTCCTGGTCATGCGGTGCATGGGATTGCTGCACTCGTCCCCTTCGTTGCAGGTGAACACATCCAGATAGGCGCAGTCCAGGGAAATCTCCTGTCTTTCCAGCTCCTCAAAGTTGCGCTTCACAAAATAGGGAGCCTGGGTGGCGCAGAGATAGGACTGCGGCCCGCCCGCCCATCTGCGGTGCCTGGGAATCGTACCGTCTGTCAGACGGCAGGCCAGATTCTCGTCAAAGCTGGGGGCCGAGAGATAGAAATCCCGGTACTGGTCATGGATTCCGAACAGATACCCGTACTCGTGCATGGTATCCGCCAGGGACTTCATTCCTTCCCAGCCTCCGGCCTTCTCACAGGCAGGGCCAAAGTCCGGGTGGCGGTTATCGTACCCCGGCTCCGCCCAGCCGTCTAAATGAAGGTAGAGCTTTTCCACTCCCAGCTCATGGAATCTTCGGATTTCTTCTTCCCGCTCGGCAAAGGTAGTCAGATGATTGTTCTTCTGCGGATTCTTTGGGTCAAAAAATTCCGAGTCCGGCTGCACAAAGGTCTTGATTCCCTTATGGAGAAAAGCACAGCCGATCAGACGGTTCACAGAAGGGTTACGGACCGCCTTCTCTTCCAGCGTGCGAAGGCGTCCCTGTTCGTCCACATAATCCCGGTATACCTTGCAAATGTCATTATAATCACAGTCATCCAAAAAGGTATATTTCACGATGCGGCGGTAATCCATCCTTCCAAGACTGGGTTCAAAGTACATGGACACACGGGTAAAGCCCCCTCCTGCCGGATGCTGCGCCCGGTGTCCCCCATTCCAGGGCGTGGTGCATATGGCAAGATAGCCCTCCCTGCCCTTCACCTGGGCAAACCAGGGCATATAGGCTCCCGCCGTCCCAAAAAAACCGTCAAAAGCCAGGGGCTTAAGCGCTGTCTCCCAGGTATTGGGAATCAGCATTCCCTGGCGCTGGGTCAAAAGGGTGTACCAATCCTCCCGCTTTTCACAAAATTCCATGGGCCCGGGCCAGAATACCTTTTTTACCTTAAGTCCCTCTTCCTTTACGGGAATCCACTCAAAGTATACTTCCCCGGTGGCATTCTCTGTCCACACAAGGGTCTGGAACTCATATTCCCCACTCTCCCCCGCTTTCCCGAAACCGCGGTAGGTGCTCAAAATCCCGCGGCCCGTGCCTGTACGATACTCCTGATGGCGAATCTCTTGGGCATCGGCAAACAATACCTCTCCCTCCTCGCATTCCAGATAAGGGGCGTAGTTTCCGTCCCATTTCCACACACACCCTTCCCCCTTTTGGACCGAAAAGGCCAGGGTTTTCTCGTCAAATTGAAGTTTCATTTCATTTGTTGTAATGTCCATTTTTCTTCCTCACATTCGTTCTTTTTCTTTCATTATATAATTGTTGCCTATATATTTCTTATCTTATCGTCCATTTTTGTTGTCTTATCGTCCTTTGTTTGATACAATAAATAAAATAATGTTATGCGGAGGTTTCGCTCATGTCCTACGTCCCCACCTATTTAGAAAGAGAGCTGGTGATCGATGCGGTGGTCACCATCCATTACTTTGAATATATGCGCGATTTTCTTTTTTCCGGGGAGTCCCATGATTTCTGGGAATTTCTCTATGTGGACAAGGGAACCGTTCTGGTCACCGCCGGGGAGCAGGACTACAAGCTAGGTACCGGGGACATTATCTTCCACAAGCCCAACGAATTTCACGCCATCCGTTCCATCGGAAAAAAGGCTCCCAACCTGGTGGCAGTTTCCTTTCTCTCCCGCTCCCCTTCCATGAAACAACTGGAGTCCCGCATTGACACCTTATCCCTTACGGAACGGGAAATCATCTCCCACCTGCTGGCCCTTGCAAGACAGTGCTTTGCCTCCCCTCTCCACGTCCCTTCCGTGGAACAGATCACACTGAAAAAGGCGCTTCCCTTCGGCTCCCGCCAACTGATTCTCATGTATCTGGAAATGCTTTTGATCTCCCTTATGCAGCAGCGCTCTCCCATCCCACACCGGATCCCGGGGTCTGCCTGTGCCTTCAGCAGGCATTCCCAAAAAAGCCGTCTGGAGGATATTCTCTCCTACATGGAGGCCCATATCTGTGAACAGCTCTCTCTGGATATGATCTGCGGCGCCTTCTCTCTGAGCCGTTCCTCCCTGCAGGCATTATTTCATGAGAAAAAGGGGTGCGGGGTCATGGACTTTTTCCAGCGCATGAAGATTGAGCGGGCCAAAGAGATTATCCGGGACGGAAGCATGAATATGACTGAACTTTCCTGCTTCCTCTCCTACAGTTCCGTACAATACTTTTCCAGACAATTTAAAAAGGCCACCGGCATGTCTCCGCTGGAATACGCTTCCAGCGTCAAGGGAATCACCCAGACGGTGAAAGGGATTCGGGTACATGCCGATGGCTGAGCCAAAGCAAAGAGCCTTTAAAATTTTTTCAGCATATCGCTGATTTCAACGTCGTCCTCAACAAGCAGTATCTTCATCCTTTATCGCCCGCCTTTCTGCCGCTTTTCCAAAGCCAGCAGCCATTCTTTTTTGTCTGTTCCTCCGGCATAGCCCGTCAGGCTCCCGTCTGCCCCCAACACTCTGTGGCAGGGAACGATAAGGGAAATTTTATTATGCCCCACCGCGCCTCCTACGGCCTGGGCGGACATTCGCTCAATCCCTCTTTGTCCGGCGATTTTGCCGGCGATCTCCTTGTAAGTCGTTGTTTCCCCGTATGGAACCGCCTGCAGGATTTTCCACACCTCAAGCTGAAAGGGGGTGCCGGTCATATGGATGGGCGGCATAAAATCCGGTTCTCTGCCCGAAAAGTAAACGTTGAGCCATTCCCCGGCCTGCTTGAGAACCGGCGTGTCCCTTTCCTCATGCTCCGGGTCAAGGCCGTCTGCAAAGTATTTGGCTCCGTGGAACCACAGCCCGGTAAGCCCCTCCTGCCCTGCGGCGAGAAGGATCTTGCCCAGCGGCGACAAAAAATAATTTATGTATTGCAATCTTATACCCCTTTTATATTCATTTCCTTTAAAGATTTCGTCTTACGCTCCGTAATTTTATCCTCCTGCGTTATGATTCCGCACAGCAAAGGGGAATGGGAATGATATTTCAGACAGTTGCCTCTTACCCTTTCATCCGAATCGTTTGCATAGCAGTATTTACAGGCGCTTGGGCATGTATTGTAGGAGCCTGCATCTATGCTTTCGATACAGCCGCATGCCGGTCTTTGGTTTTTATCCTTCTTTACGCTTATTTTGCACCCAGTTATTTTTTCGATCAAATCCTTATCGATACAGCAATTACGCTCAATTCCGCAAAAGGACAAATCCATCTCTTCCGCGCACGCGGCTATCTTCATTTTGTTCTCCTTTGCAATAGCAGAAAGCGCCGATACAAATTCAAAGAATCTCTTGTCCTCCAAATTCAGGATAGGAATCCCCTTCATATTTTTCTTTGTCTTGGCATACAGGTCGATAAAGCTTATCACCACCTTGTCTGTATATCCCTGCAGCGTTTTCGCAATTTCCCCAAAAGCCCTGAGCTGATACTCCGGCGTATATCTGTCGTTAAAAAAGATTGGGTCATACCTCCAGATCACTTTTTCCTTCCCTATTTTGGAAGCTAAGCTGCAAAAAATACCTGTCATCTGTTTTCGCTTATCCGGCAGGTTTGGTTCAATATCCTTTCCATAGCCGGTCAGGGTAAACTGAAAGTAATAATTGTACGCCTTCAGCTCATCTAATTTATCCATCATGGGCAAGGGATTTTTGGTCCAGAACACAATGCAGTCTACGATTTGAGGAGACAAATTGATCTTACTGACCTGATGGACATTCATCGGGTTCCTGACATACAAATACCCTTCTCTGATCCGGTTTATGAACCACTCGGAATAATAATTGGGAATGTCTGTCCGCCTGCTCACGCTTAAAATCATCATCACACCTCCAAAGCTTTTTTATGCTGTGCCTTCCCACAGGGCATACGAACCCTGATCAGAAAAAATAGGGCAGGCCAAATCATATAAAACAGTATAGCACAAAACACAGGGGAATAGGTAAACGGCTTAAAATGCGTTTGGATTTTGTATTTTGATCCGTTCCGGTATTGCGCCTGTCACAAATAAGGTGATATAATCTCTTTTTCGGAGGAATAAAGATGACCTATGATTTAGAAGAAACCAGCCTGTTTTCACCTAAGGCCCTGCAAAGGGTAATCGATTACATGGAGGAAAATCTTTTCAGGGAGCTGTCCCCCGGTATGATTGCTTCCCATTTTTTCGTCAGCACATCGTCCCTTTCTGTCCTTTTCAAGACCCTGTGCGGACTGACCCTGATGGAGTATATCCGCAACAGGCGGCTTACCCTAGCGGCCCAGGAGCTGTCCGCATCGAATATTCCCGTTATAGAGCTTGCCTGCAAATACGGGTACGAGACTCCGGAGGCTTTCACAAAAGCCTTTTCCAGATTCCACGGCTTCCCGCCCAGCTTTGTCCGGCGCGGCTTTCAAAGCGCCAGGCGCTTCCTGCCTCTGCAAATCAGTGTGTCGGTTCAGGGCGGGTGGGACCGGGCCGGCCTGACAAAATCTTATTGTCAGGGACAAGATCCCCTGTATCTCCCCTGTTATAATACCTTTATCACGGATAAAGGAGGAAGCAGGATGAACACACAGAAAATCGATTGTCAGATCTGCACGGATAATATGCAGTTCAAAAAGCAGTGGAGCGTTCTCCCTGCGAACGGGCCGAAAGGGACCGGGAAAATCCAATGAGAGCGCTGAAAAAATATGCAGGCTATTTTGACCGATACGACAATGTCCGGATCGCAAACATCTGTGGCTCCTGCGGGAAAAAGGCAATTCCCCTGGCCCTTTTGGGCGCGGAGGTGACTGTATTTGACATTTCAAAGGACAATCAAAAATATGCCCTGGAGACCGCGAAGGCAGCAAACGTATCCATCCGCTATGAGGTGTGCGATATTTTGGAGATCAATACCGAACGCTACGGAAATTATTTTGACATACTATTCATGGAAGGCGGGATTCTGCACTATTTTCACGATATTGACGAATTTATGGGGATCATGTATGCCCTGCTAAAAGCAGACGGAAAAATGATCTGCAGCGATTTTCATCCCTTTACCAAAATATCGGATATTCTGCATTTTGAGCAGCCTGCTATGGACTATTTTTCAACGCAGGTTTTTGAAGGGGAGATGGCGCATGCCCGCTTTTATGATAAGGAGGTAAGGAATCAGATGCCCAAATGCCTCTACCGGAAGTACACAATCAGTGAAATAATAAACGCTGTGATAGGCTGCGGCTTCACAATGGAAAAATTTGACGAGCATCCGGCATGGACGAATGAGAAGGTCCCGGGAGAGTTTACTATTGTGGCCTCTAAGAAAGCTTCCCCTTAATTTCAGACAATAGCTTCACCCTGCCAGGATACAGACTCCCCATAATACTGAGCCTGAGCGCTCCAAAGCCTGTAATACATTCCGTCCCTGTCCCTTACCAGCGCATCATGGCTGCCGCGCTGGATCAGCTCACCCTCATGGAACACGATAATATCAGGATTCTGCGAATCCTGGCACAAACGGCAGGAGGAAAGACGATGCGAGATGAAAACAGCCGTCTTTCCCTCTGCCATCCGGTTCATTCTGCTATATACCTCAAATTCCGCGACCGGATCAAGGGCGGAGGTTGGTTCGTCCAGGACAAGGACGGCTGAATCCTTATATAAAGCCCTTGCCAATGCGATCTTCTGCGCCTCTCCCCCGGAAACGGTAATGCCATTCTCATCAAAGTCTTTATAAAGGTTCGTGGAAAGTCCCCGCGGCAGCCTGTCAAGACGTCTTTCAAAGCCTGCGTCATTGAGACACCTCTCTGCCCTCTCGCGGTCATAGCTTAAACTCCCGGCTACATTCTGACCCAGCTCAAAGGAAAACAGCCTGAAATCCTGGAACACAACGGAAAACAACTGCATATACTGACGATAATCGTACCTGCGTATATCAGTTCCGTTAAGCAGTATCTCCCCTTGGGTGGGATCATAAAGCCGGCAAAGCAATTTGATAAAGGTCGTTTTGCCGCTTCCGTTCATGCCCACCACTGCAAGCCTCTGCCCTGCATGGATGGTCAGCGACACATTACGCAGCGCATAGTCCTCCTGTCCGGGATACCTAAAAGAGACATTACGAAATTCTATCTCATATTCTTTATCTGCGCCCGGTCTGACAGCCCAATCCCCCATCGTCCAGGCCGGCATAATCCTGACCGGCAGGGCAATATTGCCCTGCTCCATTTTGTTCGGTATATCTAAAAACTCAAAGACCATGCGCAAAAAAGGCGTGTTATTTTTCAAATCCCCCAGGGTTTCGACCAGCATGGACAAACCGCCGGATAAGGCGGTAACAGCGCTTACATATTGCACGATGGAGCCTGCGCCGAAAGCCCCGCCCAGGGCCTTCAGGGCTGTAAAAAGATATGCAGCTCCTACAAACACCTGCGACACGGCCCCGGACAGAGCCAGGTATCCTCCCATAGGCCCCCTTGCGGCTTTCGCCAGATTGGAGGTGGGAATAAAGGGGTTATACTTTTTCAGGCTGCTTCTGCTCAAAATATCCTGACGATAGATACGCACATCCAGCGCTTTTGAGGGATCGCTGCCCAGACTGCCCAGCCAAAACCCGAAAAGCCGGTTCCCCAATTGATTTTCCTCCCCATACTTTATCCAGTAGGAACCCGCTTTGACAGATAACACAGGTGCGGCAAAGGTAACGCCGAACATAAGGGCAAGGATACACAGGATAAAAACCGGGTGATCAAGCACCCCAAGCCCTGTGCCTTTTGCCGTGACCGGGAGCAAAAACAGCGGCGCCGCAAGCAGCGCCCCTCCGGTCATAGCCGTCACCGCTCTGATCAGCGCATCAAGACTCTGGGTCAGCTTATACAGCCCCCACCCTCCCGAATCAGTATTTTACCATATCCGGCAGCGAAGCTCCTGTACATGTCCGTCATCCATATCCGCAAAATCCATGGACAACAGCTTTTGGGCAAACACTTTATTCTGAGTATGCCATAAACCGGCTGACCGGGCCTCCTTCCACCTGGTCAGTCCCGCGCCCAACAGGGAAAATACCGCTGTCAGACTCATCCATGTCACTGCATATGCCTTAAGCAAATACGGGTCACGCCCTCCCGCAATCTCGTCGATCAGACGGGCCAACAGCCATATGCCCGCATACGGCGTCAGGGCATCAAAAATCCCGCATATCACTATGGAGCACAGCAAACCGGGACTCTCCCTCCACCACACCCCGAATCCGCGCAGGGCAAGACACACGGCCTCCTTAAAAGAAACAATGCTTTTATCTTGAACCTTTTTCTCCCCTTTTCTCATCAGCCGGCGAAGCTTCATTGCTCTCTCCTCCTTCCCGGTAATATCTGCTTTGAATCTCAAAGAGCTCAGCATAAGGGCCGTTTCGGGCAATCAATTCATCGTGTGTTCCCTCCTCAACAATCCTTCCTTCCGCCATTAGCAGAATACGGCCGCAAAATCTGGTGGAGGCGAGACGGTGGGAAATATAGAGCGCCATCCGGCCCTCTGTAAGCTCATTGTACCTGTTATATATCTGGTTCTCCGCAATCGGGTCGAGGGCCGAGGTCGGCTCGTCCAGGACAAGGATGGGCGCATTTTTATACAGAGCCCTTGCCAGCATCATCCTCTGCAATTCCCCTCCCGACAGATCAATACCGTCCTCAAACACCCTGCCAATGTGAGTCTCCACCCCTTTCGGCAGCCTGCCTATTTTATCCCCAAGCCCGGCCTGATCAATGCATTGCTCCATGAATTCCCAATTTATATTTTCATCGGTCTGGGCAATGTTTTCGGCGATGGTCACGTCAAGCACCGAAAAATCCTGGAATACCGCTGAAAACAGTCTGTAATAATCCCGGCGGTTATAGGCTCTGATGTCTGTATTATTCAGCAGCACCTTCCCCTGTGTGGGATCCAGAAACCCACATATAATCTTTATAAGCGTTGTCTTTCCTGCTCCGTTCAGACCCACAATGGCCAGCTTCTCTCCAGGATGTACGGTCAGGCTGATATGGGATAATATATCCTTTCCAGCCCCCGGATAGCGGAAGGACACATCCCTCAGCTCGATTTGATAAGGAAAATCCAAATCCGGGGTTATGGAAATACCTCCCTGCATCTGAAAGCTTTCAGGGTAATCCAGGAATTCCCGCACCGCACAAATGTCAAGGCTCTGCCTGTGAAGCTCTGAGAGGCCGGCCATCATTTTGCCTATGCCGGCGGTAAAAACATTGACGGTGTTAAAATAGAGTACAAACTCTGCAGCCTGCATCTGCCCCTTAAGCACAGCCTGAATCAGAAAAATACAGACAATGCCGTTTCTTATAAGCGCAAGTCCTGTATCTGTGATATTCCCTCCAAAATTCACGGCCTCCCTGCGGGCGGCAAAGCTCCTATACAGGCGCAGCGTCCTGCCGTATACCTCCTCAATTAAGTCTCCCATTCCGAAAATACGCACATCCTTTGCCAGTGTATAATCCCTTGACCTTTCACTGAGGTAATTCATCCGTCGGGAATACTGTGCTTCTTCTTCTCTGTGCCGGTAGCCCCAGCCGCCCAAATAGTTACTTACCAGAAAGCCCGCAATAGCAGTGGCTAAACCAACCATAATCATGACCGGATCAAGGGCGGAAGAAAGCAATAAGAAATAGACTGTAAATTCAACTGCATTTTTTAACAGCTCCGTCAGAGTTGTCCAAATCGCCTCTGTGGCTTCCGTATTCCCGGCCACAAGCATGGAGGCTTTATCCATCTTTTTTCGGACATTCTGATCCTCCAGATCGGGATAGGACATGGTTAGCGCCTTATTCTGGATCATAGCACCGATGACAAGGCGGACTTCAATACGCCCGAACTGCGAGCAGGATAAAAGGTACGACCGGGCTGCATTCAGCAATAACAGTCCGCCTGTAAACAGAAGTATCATTGCGGTCAGCTCTTCAACAGAAGCCTTCCTTTCAACGGCCCCCAGTACAGAGGGCACAATAAAAAGCCGGATAAGGCTGAGCAGTACACAGACAGCCGCTATGGCCTGCGCAAACAAAATCACACCGGGGCGCTCTCTCCACGCAAGCGATACCATATAGACAATGTTCTCTCCCATGCTGTGGGAAGGCTTTTGCCTTATCTGCCCGGCAGTGCCGGTTCTCTTTGAAAAAACAGTCATTATGATTTCTCCTCCTGCAGCATTGAAAGGCGGCAGCACTCCCTGCCGCTCCCCTCGATTCCCCACCGTCAGGGACAGGCGGGGCGGACTTAGTCCGGAATAATTACATGATCATTATATATTGGGGGGAATGCCCTCTCAATATACAAAACACTACAGAAGCAAACAGTAAAAAAGGGATGCCAGGCCCAGCCGGACATCCGCGGTAAAAAGAGGGCGCCCTGCGGCAGCCCTCAACGGTCATTTCTGATATTAAAGTGAAATTAAACAAAACCCTAATTTTGATTCGTCAATTTATTAATATAGTCAGCAATATCATCTGGAATGGAATAAAAATTCTCCATATCATCAATCGTTTCTGAGCAAGTTGGAATAATATCATGTATATAGTATCGATTTTGAGCTTCAAACAATATCAATTTTTCATTTTCAATCAGATTTTTCTTTATTGTATGCCGCTCCAGTTGATAAATCCTTATTTCACATATATTCCTTTTTTCTTCAGGCAGATCTTCAATTTCCAACCATGCTTCACGTTTTATCTGATTATAAAAATCTGCTATTTCATCCAAATCCTTCATTGTGCAGACAAGCTCTAAATTGGAGTCGAAAATTTCTAATTTCTGTTCTTTTGAAACCCTTGCAAGCCCCTCTGCACTATATAAATGATAATCTTCCCTGTTTTCCGATTTTAAAATTTGATCCGGCTCCTTTAAAACGGCTTCCTCCTCATTTTCAATATCAAAGTCATTTATCCCCCATGAGGCGAAAATATCATTCCTGTCTAAAATATCCGAACCATTTCCTGCCAGCTTCATTATATATTCTCCTGCTGACGCCGGAATACGGCAATATGTGGACTCACCTTTAAAAACAGATTCAATGTAAAAATCTCCGTTGTCCTCGTAAAAATTTTCTTTTCCTACATTGATTTCAGGCGCTCCCTTTTCCACCCAAAATTTCTCCGTTATTTTTTCATAAGAGGTAATGATATATTGCAATTCGGCCTGCACCGGAATTTCATTTACATACTCCCATTCCTCCATTTTTTCATTTTGAAAATATGCAATGATTGCATCCGGCTCGACAACCTGGCAAAGCACAATTTCCTCAGGAGACGCAATTTCAAAAAATTGTTCTTCTGATATTTCTTCCTCCTTTATCATTGTTCCCACGCTTGAATTTGCTTTTAGATTCTCACATCCTGTAAACAGACAAATACACCCCGCTGCTACAATAGACAATATAAAACTTCTGTATACTTTACTCACTCCGGTTTGCCCCCTATCCTGATTTGCCGTTCTGTTATCTGGGTTAATTATATCATTCCATTTGCTTTTTTCAATCTGTTTTCTCCCTTGATTTTCCACTGCCAGGGAAAACACTGCAGAGGCAAACAGCAGGAAACGGATACCAGGCCCAGCCGGGCATCTGCTCTGAAAAGAGGGCGCCCTGCGGCAGCCCTCAACGGTTATTTCTGATATATTATTTTTTTGATAGCGTATACCGAAAGGCAGTACTGCCCGGCAAGCTCCTCCACCGAAACGCCGTCGTGATACTTCTCTACAATACTTCGATTGCGTCTGCCAAGCTCCTTCCGATAGCCGGACAATTCACCCCAGGATTTATGTTGCTCATCTTTTGCCGGAATATAAATATATCCTGCCTGCACATACTTTTGCAGTTCCTCGACCAACATATCAGGGAGAATTTCCGCTGCGTTTATATACTTCATACAGGCTTCCTCCTTGACTGATAAATTCAAGCAGCAAAGCCAGCATCCTATATCAGCGACAAAAGATTCCTCCATGCAAGCGTCGCTGATTCTGGCTTTGCATGGAGACAAACATCGTTGCTCACTTTTGTATTCATAACCTCACCTCCCAGATTTTGATTGTGATCTGACCTTTTCAGCAAAAATATCCGTTAGTATATTTTAGCACACTCTATGGGGATCAGTAAACCGGATTCAGATTTTGCCTGAAAGCCTTATCCGCCGGTTTTTCCAATTTCATCTAACAGGGCAACGGTGACGTTTTTTGCGAACATGGAGGCTTTCGCGCAATTTTCTTCAAAATTCCCGATTCCGCTGTGCGCCGCAGTGTCAGTAACACAGCGTATTGCAATAAAAGGTATGCTGTTTACATAGCACACATGAGCGATACTTGCGGTTTCCATGTCTACCGTTAAGGGCGCAAATTCATCATAAATTTTTTGCCGCCCCTCATCGGTTATAAAGGGCTCTCCCGTCACCATTCTTCCCCAAATTACTTTTCCGTCCGGTTTTATTTTGTGAACGGCGGTTTCCGACAATTCGATCAGGTCGGGATCCGCCGGAAAAAACACGGATTTCATCCACGGATGAAATTCCGTCAATATATCCGGCGCGACATCATGATAACAAACCTCCGTGGAAATCACCGTGTCAAATATTTCAAGCTCCGGGGCCATTCCTCCCGCCGTCCCCGCATTGATGATTCTGTCTACCCCGAATACATCTATCAAAAGCTGTGACGCTATAGCCGCATTTACCTTGCAAACTCCGGAAAACAGGGCAGCAACCTCCACCGCATTAATATGCCCTGTATAGAATTTCAGCATAGCTCTTTCTGTTATTTTACAATCTTTTATCAAGGGCAAAAAAGGGGCAAGCTCCTCATCACCCGCGCATACAATACCAACCTTCACCGTCTGTCTCTCCTATCATTTTCGATTTATCAGCTTATCACCTATTCTATCACAATTCCGGAAAGATGGAAACCCGTCATGCTCCGTGTAATTCCCACAATATCAACCTCCTGAAAGGCATCCGTCCCGATCAGCCTTTGCGGCACCTGCCCCGTAAAGCATACCATCAGAACGCTGTCATAATTTGCCGTTGCAATCCCGGTCACAAGGTTTGTCGCCCCCGGTCCGCTGGTCACAAGACAGACCCCCACCCTTCCCGTGGAACGGGCATAGCCATCCGCCGCATGGATCAGGCCCTGCTCATGGCGCGGCAGGATAACTTCTATGTCTTGATCCCCGTACAGCGCATTAAACAGGTCGATCGCCTGCCCTCCCGGATAGGCGAAAAGGGTACTTACCTTTTCTTCCTTTAATGCCTTTACAAATAAATCCGCACCTGTAATCTGATTCATAGCTTCCTCCTTAATTAATGCGTGTACTTGCTTGCATATTCTTTATTTTTTAGGCACTGCCCTTCGACAGCGCCTGGCTTTACTGCTCTATTCCTTTTATAAACATCTGCACACTGTTTTTTATATACTCGTCCCTTTCCACCTCCGTGAGCTCTTTTCCAAAGGACGCGTTCAGGAACGTATAACCAAATGCAGCCGAAAACACCGTCATTGCCAGCGACTCAAAATCTCTCCGCGGCAGCCTCCCTTTCTCATGCATCCCGTTCAAATATGCGGTAAATGTCTCCAGAAAGGCCTGCGGAACCTTCATGATTAGATGCTTCGTATCCTCATAGACCTGCGGCGCCCGCAGCCCTATGGACAAATTGACGAAATCCGGCGTCATCCTGTCCATGTAGGCCCGCATAAACATTTCCAGATCCGCCTCCAGCTCCCATACCACATTTTCAAAAATATCCGGCGCCACATTCGCCCGCCAGGACCTCTGATTCGCCCCCTGCAAAACAATGTCCTTCTTACTCTCAAACTTGCGGAACAGGGTACACTCATTTACGCCTGCCGCCCGTGCAATCTCTTTCGTTGTTGTTGCCACATAGCCCTTATCCCGGACCAGCGCCATGGCTGCGTCGATAATTTTCTGGCTCGTTTCGTCCAAAGCCGGATTCCCCTCTTTCCATAATCTGTAGTTATGTATGCATACAGCCTTCATGTCATGCAAGTACATGCTTTCATAATAGCAGGCCAAGCGCAGAATGTCAAACAAAAATACGTGCTCTCAAACCATCTCTCAAACCATCTGCATATCATGTCAAAAAGGAACCTTCCGTCAAGTCGAAATCCTCCGACTTAAGGTCACAATAACGCCTTCCCCGAACCGCCGTAAATTTCAATACGCAGTAATCAGGATCCGTGACACCCTTCTTATAATACATGGTATCTCCGCTCTGCCAGATCTCCTCCTTGATCTTCGCATCCTGCAAAACCTCCATGGTTCCCACCAGCATGATTCCCTCATACCGGAAACGCCCCCTGTTATAAAAATACAGACTCGCCCGGGGGTTTTTCAGATATTGCCCGGAGCGCACGGAGGAGGTATTGCTGGAAAAGTAAAAGCAGTTTCCCTCTATCTTGCGGGGTGTGAACACCGCCTTTATATTGGGAAATCCCTCCCCGTCCACAGAGCCGATAAACGCCGTCTTCTGTTTTCTTGCAAATTCTCTGATATATTCCTGTGTGATCATTCCAAATCCTCCTGCCTAAAGCCCCGCTGCGGCCCGTCCTATCCTGCCTGTCAAAGCCAGCCTCTCTAAAAATATCATAATAGAACTGTTCTATTTAAAATAATTATACTGTATCACATAAGCCAGAGGAAGTCAATCTCCGCATTCGTGCGTTTGTCGTGATGTATAAAATACTTGATATTTATAAAGGAATAAATTATATTATGTATGGGAAATGACTTACACTTCACGGTCACGCTGGCAAAGATAGAATCAATCAGCAGCAAACCGGAATTGTATTTTGAAATTATTCTTATTAATAGCAGGAGGAAACAAATAATGTATACTTACAAAACAGAAATCCTAACGGTAGGCACAAAATGGTTTTCTGACAAAGCAGATGCAAACGACATAGATGTATTAGACCAGTTAATTAACGAAAAGGCTGCTGATGGGTGGGAACTTGTAACATATGATTATATGGCAACATCAACGCAGATTAAAGGGGCATTTGTCATTACATTCAGAAAGCAACAGTAACTTTATATATGCTCTAAAACAAATCCGTTTTACAGAATTACAGTCAAAATGAATTGAAAAACCGCTGTATATGCTCAGGCTCAAAGTACGGGCGTACTGTCCATCCTGCAAAGATGGACGGTACGCCCGTACCTAATCCCTTATAAATCCATGAGCAGCTTCCGCTTTCTCTCAATCATTTCGTCGATTTTCTCTATATAGAGAGCCACATCCTTCACATTCTCGCTTCTCTCAATCTGCCCGTCCGGGTACACCCTTTTCGACACGCTCCCGGCGCCGAGGGCCACGATAGACTGTTTCTCCTCCATAATCAAAATATTATATACACCGAACTTTCCCTCCCCGGCATAGCCCACATTTTCAAAATTTCCTGACATGTTTTTCTGCCGGTACAGGTAATAAGGAACCATCCCCATCTGCGCCGCTCCCTGGGCGGTAATCTCCATGGTCTCTTCCGTATTGTTCAAGGCGGAAATACCGTTTTCGATGATCCACTGGCTGAGCCTGGAAGCGCGCTTGATGGCCAGGGAGTGTACGGTAAGGCTGTCCGGCCCCAGCCTTTCAATCTCCTCCATGGTATTTCTCACATCAGACGGCTCCTCGCCGGGAAGGCCCAGGATAATATCCATATTGATATTGGAAAAGCCCGCCTCCCTTGCCATGGCAAAGGCCTCCTTCACCTGCTCGACAGTATGCCTTCTTCCGATCAGGTCCAGCGTCTTCTGCTTCATGGTCTGGGGATTCACGGAAATTCTTGTAACCCCCCATTTCTGTAGCGTCTCCAGCTTCGCCCGGGTAATGCTGTCCGCCCGGCCAGCCTCCACGGTAAACTCCTTCAGCCGGGATAGGTCAAAGCTCTCATGAATTTTTCCAAGAAGCCTGTCCAGCTCAGAAGGCTCTAAGGTGGTAGGGGTGCCTCCCCCGATATAGATGGTATCTAAAACCTTATCTCCATAAATTTCCGCCGTAAAATCAATTTCCTTTTCCAGCGCGTCCAGATACTCTCCCACCCTCTTTTTCCAGGATAGGATCGGATAGGAGGTAAAGGAACAGTACAGACACGTAGTAGGGCAAAAGGGGATTCCGATATAGAGGCTATAGCCGTTTTCATAATGCAGAGTTTCCAGCAGAGCCTTTTCCCTTCTGGCAATCTCTATGGCAAGCTGCTCCTTCTGACTGCTGATAAAGTAGGTGCTGCGCATATAGTCCCTGATCTCTTCCTCTCCCTTCCCCTCCTCCAACATGGACATGGGGATCTTTACCGGGCGGATCCCGGTAAGCGTCCCCCAGGGGAGACATATACCGGTATATTCTGAGAGCATTTGATACAAAAGCTGCTTGATCCGGTTTTTGATTTCCAGCCGGGTAACCTTGCCCCAGGCATCCCTCAAAAGCTCCCTGCTTCCCATAACAAAGGGCGCCGCCTGTAAAGCTCCGCCAGCATGCTCTGCAGCAGCCTTTGAAGCATCCTCCTTTTTTGGCTCCGCCAGGGCGATCCGAACCGCCTCCTCCTCGATCCATATAAGAATGTCCACGGCCTCCTCCCCGGCAGGAAGCGCAGCCTCTTTGCTGTCCTTTCCGATTCCGCCTTTGCCGGCGTTTTCCTTACAGGCTCCCTCTATAGACCCGTTTTCTGTTATCCTCACCTCCCAGGCCGGATAGAAGGATTTTACCAACGCGTGAATATCATATTCAAAGCCTGCCCTGTTCACGGTAACCTTTATTACTTTTTCATCTTTTCCATCTGTCATTGTTTCCCCAACCTTTATATTTCTTTGAACTTCTTCTTAACAGAATTTCCCTGTAAAATTTTGCCTGTCTCCTGTAAAACGGCTTCACTCCACCGTAACCACCTTGGCCAGATTACGCGGTTTATCCACATCCAGCCCTTTGTCCAGAGACACATAATAGGCAATCATCTGTAACACAATGGAGGCCGGCATCACCATAAAGGGATCCGCCATCCGCGGCAGCCTGTAGACACAGCTCCACTGCTCTTTCTCAACCATTGTCTCATTTTCTTTGATAAGAAGCAATACCCTTGCTCCCCGGGACTGCACTTCTCTGATATTAGAAAGCTCCTTGCTCTTTAATTTATCCTGGGTTACCACGGCGATCACAGGCGTATCCTCTGTAATCAGGGCAATAGTGCCATGCTTGAGCTCACCGGAGGCATAGGCCTCGGAATGAATATAAGAAACCTCCTTCAGCTTAAGGGAACCCTCCAGCAAAATGGAATAATCAAGCCCCCGTCCGATCATAAACACATCCCGGGCGTTCAGAATCGTCCCTGCAAGGCGGTGAATCTCCTCCTTTGTCTCCAAAATCCGCTCCATTACCTGAGGAACTCTCTCTAATTCCTTCATAAAATCAGATAATTCCTCTTCCTGCCAGAGCTTCCTTGCCATGGCCATTCTCGCTGTGAGAAGATACAAAACCGCAAGCTGGGTGGTATAGGCCTTGGTGCTTGCCACCGCAATCTCCGGCCCTGCGTTGGTATAGATCACATATTCGCTTTCTCTTGCGATGGAAGCCCCCCGGACATTGACGATCGAGATACTGGGAGAGCCGCATTTTCGGGCAAATTTGAGAGCCTCCAGGGTATCTATGGTTTCCCCTGACTGAGAAATCGCCACCACCAGCGTATCCCGGTTCACCACCGGGTCATTGTACATGAATTCGGAAGCCATCACTACATCCACATGGATCCCGATCATAGCCTGGATCAGGCTTTTTCCTACCAGCCCCGCATGCATGGCAGTGCCGCAGGCAATCACACAGATCCTTTTACAATCCCTGAGTACCTCATCCGAAATACCCTCCTGCAAAAAATCCGGTTTTCCGTCTTTAATCCTGGGCATGATTGTCTCCCGGATGACCTGGGGCTGCTCCATGATCTCCTTTTCCATATAAAAGGGATAACCGCCCTTTCCGCTGCGGCTCACATCCCAGTCCATTTTCAGCCACTCGATCTCCACATGATCCCCGGAAAGATCAAACATCTCAATATTATTCCTGGTCAGACAGGCCACATGAAATTCAGGCAACACAAAATAATCCGATGAAAACAGCGCAATTGCCGTCACATCAGAAGCCAGTATCGCTCCGTCCGTTGTGACTGCCGCTACGATAGGACTCACGTTCCGAACCGCAAAGATCTTATCCTCCTGATCATCAAACATAATGGCAAGGGCAAAGGTTCCCTTCAGCTTCAGCACGGTCCTGCGGATTGCCGAGTAGGGATCCCCCTGATAAAAGTGCTCCACCACAGCCGCCACCACTTCGGAGTCCGTCTCGGACTTCAGCCTTCCCTCCAGAGAATACTTTTCGATCAACTCTCTGTAATTTTCAATGATGCCGTTGTGGATTAAGGTGATTTTGCCGAATCTGTGAGGATGGGCGTTCTCATCGCATACCCCTCCATGGGTGGCCCACCGGGTATGGCCGATCCCGCACTGTCCCAAGGGCTTTTCTACGGCGCACAGCTCCCGTAACTGTTTCACTCTGCCCGCTCTCTTGCAAATCCGTGTCCTTCCCTCATTTAAAAGAGCGATCCCCGCGCTGTCATAGCCTCTGTACTCCAGAAGTTCCAGCGCGTCCAGCATGATTTTTTCCGCATTGCCTTTTCCTGTATATCCGATAATTCCACACATATTGTTTGTTTCCCTCATCTTTCTATGTTCATTATATGCCGTCCCGCGCCCGCTGCGCATTCAGGCTCCAAAAATTTCCATATGAGATCAGATGCTTTCAGGCGGCGTTTATTGACGCCTCAGAGCATCTAACCGTTCTCTCCGCTATACCGTATTTGTTTTGCAGTTACCCGCATATTTGCCGGCATATCTCGTACCGGAGAAATACGAAAGAGCATCCGCCGAATTTTCGATCACTCTTTACCTCGTCAACCTTCCAGAGATTGCTCTCCACGGAAGGCCATGGCGCTAGAATAGGGAAACAATGACAATTTTCAAGACATATTCTGTTTTCAAGGTGCCGCGAATACCATTATACACAAAAACAATCCTGTTGTAAACTATGGGATTTTGGCCCCGCCGTCAAAAAGCCGCACAGAAGACTTCAACCCTCCCATGCGGCCTTTTCAGCTCATTCTCTCTGTTTTATTTGTAATCTACAAACTCTCCGTACTCTTCCCAGATATTGCAGATCCATGTCTTACCCTGGTTAAAAACAATTTCTTCCCCTTTTTCATCATAGAATTTAGCCGGTGTGGCATCGCCGTCAAATCTCTCCCAAGTTCCCTTAATGGCCTTCCCGCCGGTAAAGACGATGGCTTCCCCTTCCCCGTGAACGCCAAAGGCCAGATAATCGTGAGAGTCTCTCACCTCTCCGTGACAGTACTGGAACACGATATTGGAAACAGCAAGCTGCTTGCCGTCCAGCTCATCGATTTGCTCCTTGCCGTTTTGGTATCTGTAATAGAGGTGATCCTCTTCATTATATTCAAAATAGGGGTTGTAAGCGCCGTATCCTCCCTGGTTACCGCTCTGTCCGCCGGGATAGACCATAGTGGCCGCCTCCCCCTCCGGGTAAAGCTCTTCTGCCCTCTCATCATCGCCTGCAAAGGTAAAGGGGGGCACATAAGCATCGTCATATTCCCAATCATAGCCCAGGCGTTCTGCCGCTTCCAGCATACCGTCTATAAAAAGATACCCGGTAAACTCTGTGGCATAACCGGAACGGCTCACTCTATCAAAAGCCTCATGGGCAGGCTTATTGATGCCCTCCATTGCGGCGCTGATGTTCTGTACCGTATCTCTGTTGATCAGCTCCTCCACATAGGGCCTTGCCAGTCCCCAGTTACAATATATTGCCTCATATCCCATTGCCACATATAAGAAATAGTCGCGGCTGCTTCTGACAGGTCCGATTCTATCCAAATCATCAAAATCCTCAAAAACTCCCATCAGTCTTGTGATACGGCCTTCCACAGGGGCCTCATAAATAATGCTTGCCTTGGAAATTCCGTACTGGGGCATCGCAGGGGAATTGTTGGGAATCATTACGGCAATGGGGCGTCTGTTCACCACTGCCTCATCCTTCCACTCCCCGGATAAATAGCTCTGCATTTTTCCGTCCACAGATTCGCGCTCGCCGGATGCGGAAGTATCCTCCGGCGCTTCACTCTCCTCGGGCTCCGGCTGTGTGGTTTCCACAGGTATCTTCTCTACGGTTACCTCGGGTGCTTTAGGCTCCGGCTCCTCTTTGCCGCATCCTGCAAGAGCCATTCCTGCAGCCGCCATGATCGCCGCCATAAAAATTTTTCTCTTTGTTGTCATTTTCCATTCCTTTCTGCTGTTTTCTTTAGCGCTTTCGTATTTTTATAAAAATGGATTATATTTCTTTTCATATCCTATGGTCGTAGAGTCTCCATGCCCCGGATATACCTTCACCTCCTCAGGCAGGGACAGCAGCTTTTCCTTCACAGAACGCACCAGCGTCCCCATGCTGCCGGTGGGCAGATCCGTGCGGCCCACGGACTCCTGAAATAAAGTGTCCCCACTTATCAAAATCTTATCATCTTCAAAATAATAACAGCAGCTTCCCTTGGTGTGGCCGGGTGTCGCAAGAAGTCGGCATGTGATGCCGTCAAAGGTGATTTCCTCTCCGTCCTTTACATAAAAATCCGCTTTTACCGTGCAGGGCCTTCCCGCCCCTTTTGAAACGTTCAGGGAGGCGCTTTCGCATACCTCCTTTTCCTCCTCACAGGCATACACCTTTGCGCCGGACAGCTCCTTCAGCGCCTCCACGCCCCAGATATGGTCAAAGTGCCCATGGGTTAAAAGAATGGCCTCAACCGAAAAGCCCTTGTCGTTCAAACCGTTATAAATATACTCGCCTTTATCCGCCGGATCAAAAACAAGCGCTTTATGCTTTCCCTCTTCATACACAAAATAGCAGTTTGTCTGGCACATCCCCAGCATAATCCTGCCGATTTTTAAATTTGCCATTTTCAGCTTCCTTTCTTTATAGTCCGGGAAGTAAATCCTGTGGTTTTATTTCCCGGCTCTGTTATCCTGTGGTTCTCTCAATATCCAGTATGCTCTCTATCGCGCTCAGCTTATCGATTATATGATTCAGCTCCTCCCTGTTGCTGATCTCAAAGGAGGTGGACAGGGTTGCCGTTCCCTGCTTATTCACCCTTGTGCTAAGCGCAAGAATATCAATATTTTTTTCGGTTAAGGTCTTGGATATGTCCGCTAAAAGGCCATTCCTGTTATTGGCAAAAATTTTGATTTCCGCAAGATATTTTTCACCTCTTGCCTCGTCGGGCGAGCCCTCCCACTCTGCGTCAATCAGGCGCACCCGCTCCATCTCCGGGAGATTAATCACATTGATGCAGTCTGTCCTGTGAATGGACACTCCCCGCCCGCGGGTCACATATCCCACAATCTCATCCCCCGGCACAGGAGAGCAGCATTTGGAAAAACGAACCGCCACGTCATGGATTCCCTTCACCGTGATACCACTTTTGGATTTAATCTGCACCGGCTTTTTGGAAAAATCGTTTTCCGCAACCGCCGCAAGAACCTCCTCATTGGTCATCTCCTTCTTGTGGTTCTTATCGTAAACCTCAAGCATCTTGTTGATGATCTGGCCTTCCTTTAGGCCGCCGTGGCCCACCGCCGCAAGTACGGAATCCCAATCCCTGAAGCCGTATTTGCGCATGATCACTTCCATGTATTCGGTTTTCATGATCTCGGGCACGTTTATATTTTTGGATTTACAGTAAGCGTTTAAAAGCTCCCGTCCCTTAACAATATTTTCTTCTTTAAATTCGTTCTTAAACCACTGGTTAATTTTATTTTTAGCCTGGGTGCTCTTCACCACGCCAAGCCAGTCCCGGCTGGGGCCCTTGGAATTTTGGGAGGTTAAAATTTCAAGCTGGTCGCCGTTTTTGATTTCATAATCAATGGTCACCAATCTGCCGTTGACCCTTGCGCCGATCATTTTATTCCCCACCGCACTGTGAATGCTGTAGGCAAAGTCAATGGGGGTCGAGCCCGCAGGAAGATTTTTGACCTCCCCCGTGGGGGTAAAGCAGTAAACACTGTCCGAAAACAAATCAAGATCGCTTTTGAGCAGATTCAGGAATTCTCTGTTGTCGGACATATCCTGCTGCCATTCCAGAATCTGACGAAGCCAGGAAAGCTTCTCCTCTTCGGAGTCCTCGATTTTCTTGCCGTCCGAGGCTACCTTATATTTCCAGTGGGCGGCGATTCCGTATTCCGCCGCCTTATGCATTTCATAGGTTCTGATCTGAATTTCAAAGGGCTGTCCATTGTTACCGATCAAAGTGGTATGAAGCGACTGATACATATTCGCCTTGGGCATGGCGATATAGTCCTTAAAACGCCCGGGGATGGGTTTGTACATCTCATGGATAACCCCCAGGGCCGCATAACAGTCCTTCACCGTATCCACAATAATCCGCACCGCAAAAAGGTCATAAATCTGATCGATGGTCTTATTCTGGTTTTTCATTTTTTTGTAGATACTGAAAAAATGCTTCACCCGGCCGTCAATCTGAGCCTTAATGCCTGCATTTACAATATGCTCCCGAACCTCGTCCACAATCCCCTGAATGTAGGCCTCCCGCTCGCTTTTGCGGGCGGCGATCTTATCCACCAGGTCGTAATAGGCCTCGGGCTCCGAATATTTCAGGGATAAATCATCCAGCTCTACCTTGATTTTTGATATACCCAGCCTCTGGGCAATGGGCGCATAGATCTCCATCGTCTCTCTGGCGATCCGCACCTGGCTTTCGGGGCTTTTGTATTTCAGCGTACGCATATTGTGAAGACGGTCGGCAAGCTTGATGATGATCACCCGGATGTCCCTTGCCATGGCCAGAAACATTTTCCGCAGGTTTTCTGCCTGCATTTCCAGCCGGTCCAGGGTTTTGTCCCCGTTCTCATTGGCAAAATTAAGCTGCTCTAACTTGGTCACTCCGTCCACCAGCAGAGCCACGTCCCTGCCGAATTCCGCTATGATCTCCTCCTCGGTCATGATGGTATCCTCGATCACATCATGCAAGAGCCCTGCCGCAATTGTTTCCTTGTCCATTTCCAGATCGGCAAGTACAATAGAGACACATAAGGGATGAACAATATAAGGCTCGCCGGATTTGCGCACCTGATTCGCATGAGCCATCTTGGCAAGATTGTATGCCTTCTCTATTAATGAAATGTCATCGGAAGGATGATATTTCCGGACACGCAAAACCAAGTCCCTGTATAATTGCTCGGGACTTTGAAATTCTTCAATGGCCTCTATCCTGCCATCGTCGATCACTAATTCGCTTTTTGCCTGGTTTGTATCTTTTTCTTCCGTCATATAGCTATACCACATTTTTCTCGCTTATTTAAGCTATTATATATTCTTTTGACCGGTTCGTCAACGCAGCGTTTCCTAATTTACTATTAAGTTCGGGCGTGGCTGCTTTTCTCACCTACGTTCCTTTTCTCAGGCAAGAGAAGAAGCACAGCCCGGCTAACAGCTCAGTTCTTAAGAAGCCCTTACAAAAACGTCGGTGCTTAACGAGGTATTTTCGAGTTTAGCACCGTTACGCTTTTGTAGAGCGAAAGCGTGGCGACGCAGAACTGAGCCGTTAGCCGGGCGTTCTCCTTCGTGACCGTGAAAAAAACTTTCTCTTTAAGTATTGCCGGTTCTTACGCAAACCCCTTCTCAAACTGGGCATGGTACATCTGATAATACAGCCCCTTCTTCGAAAGCAGCTCCTTATGGTTTCCCTGCTCTGCAATCCGGCCGTCCCGGATCACCAGAATCTGATCTGCCCCCCGGATTGTGGAAAGCCTGTGGGCAATCACAAAACAGGTCTTTTCCGCCATCAGGCTGCGCATGGCCTTTTGAATCTGCATCTCCGTTCTGGTATCCACATTGGAGGTGGCCTCATCCAGAATCAGCATATGGGCATCCGAAAGCATGGCCCGGGCAATGGTCAGAAGCTGTCTCTGCCCCTTGGAAATGTGGACGCCGTTGTCGGTAATCTGAGTCTGAAAGCCCTCCGGCAGCTTTTGGATGTAGGAATAGATCATCGCCGCCCTGGCCGCCCTCTCCACTTCCTCCATCGTAATATTTTCTCTTCCATAGGCCAGGTTTTCGTAGATGGTTCCATGGAAAAGCCAGGCATCCTGCAAAACCATGGTATAAGCCCCCCGCAGGCTGTCTCTCGTGATTTTGTAGGTATCCTCTCCGTCCAGCAAAATACAGCCCTGGTCAATATCGTAAAACCGCATCAGCAGATTAATCACCGTGGTTTTTCCTGCGCCGGTGGGCCCTACTATGGCAATCTGCTCTCCCGCCCTGGCGTGAAGATTAAAATCCTTCAGGATTTTCTGGCCTGAGGGATAGCCGAAGGATACCTTCTTAAGGGCAACCTCTCCGTAAACCTCCCTGAGAATGCGGGCGCTCTCCTCATCCGGCTTTTCCGGTATTTCATCCATCAGACGAAATACCCGCTCCGCCGCCGCAAAGGCGGACTGCAGCTCCCCCAGAATGTTGGCGGTTTCGTTGATGGGCCCTGAAAATTTTCTGGAATACTGCACAAAAGAGGATATATCCCCGATCCCGATTCCCCCCTGCAGATAAAGAAGAGAGCCGAATACACTGATCAGCGCAAGTGAAGTATTGTTCATAAAATTTACCGAAGGCCCCGCCAGCGTGCCATAATACTCTGCCTTTGTGTTGGCTCCCACCGCCTGCTCATTCTTAAGGTCAAAGGCCGCGATCACCTGCTCCTCCCGTCCATAGGCTCTGGTCGTCTTCTGACCGCCCAGCATTTCCTCCACAAACCCGTTCAGCTCTCCCAGCTTCTTAGAGCGCACCCGGTACAAGGGCCGGGAACGGCTGGTGATAAACCGGGTAAGCAGGGCCGAGATGGGAATCGTCACCACAAAGATCAGTACCATCACCGGAGCGATGGACAGCATCATCACAAGGGAAAACAGCACGGTAATCACGCTCTGCATGATCTGAAGGAAATCATTGGACAGGGACTGATTCACCGTGTCAATGTCGTAGGTAATAATGCTGATAATATCGCCGGTCTGATACTGGTCAAAGAAGGACACTGGAAGCCTTGCCAGCTTCTCAAATACATCTTTGCGCATTTGATAAATGACTTTTCTGGTCAGATTAATGGTCAAAAGCGACAGCAAATACGAAAAGAAGGCGGAGAACACATAAAAAACCGCCATCCATCCCGCATAAAAAAACACCCGCTCAAAGTCTACGCCCCCTGCCCTGATTCCGATGGCGTCAATTGCCTTGCCGGAAAGCTTCGGCCCCACAAGGGCCAGCAGACTGGATAAGAGCATGAGCAAAAAACCCGCTATCAGAAGCGGATAATATCTGCCAAGATAACGCCACAGTCTGAAAAGCAAATATTTTTTCCGGGGCCTTCTTTTTTCATCTTTAGGGCCTTTCCCTTTATTGTTCTCTGCACGGCTGTCTTTCCCGCTCATTTTCCCCTCTTTTCCGTGCGGCATTCTGCGCGCACTTCTTTATTTCCTGTTTCGCCCTGTCTGTTCCTCTACTCTTCTGCGTCCGCACCCATCTGCAGCTCATAGATGAGCCGGTATTCCCGGCAAAGCTCAAGAAGCTCCTGATGGGTTCCATAGCCGATACATTTTCCGTCCTCCAAAACAAGGATATGATCCGCTCCCTGGATGGAGCTGATGCGCTGGGCAATGGTGATGGTAGTTGTCTGGGCAAAATGTGTGTGAAGCTCCCTCCGAAGCTGGGCGTCCGTCTTATAATCCAGGGCTGAGGATGCATCGTCCAGAATCAGAATCCGGGGCTTTGCCGCCAGGGCCCTGGCGATCATAATGCGCTGCTTCTGGCCCCCGCTTAGGTTGTTTCCCCTGACCGCCACCCGCGCATCCATCCGGCCTTCCTTTTCCTTAATAAAGCTCTCCGCCTGGGCATAGCCCGCCGCCTCTGTAATCTGTTCCCTGGAAAGCCCCCGGAAGAAGTCAATATTTTCTTCCATAGACGCCGCCATCAGATAATCATTTTGAAACACCACCCCGAACATTTCCCTGAGCTCGGGATAGGGAATGGTGTCGATTCTCCTTCCGCCAATCCATATACTTCCTCCGCTCACATCATAAAACCGCAAAAGCAGATTGACAATGGTACTCTTGCCGCTTCCCGTTGCGCCGATAATTCCCAGGCTTTCTCCTTTTTTCAGCGCAAAGCTGATATGGGAGAGATGGTCTCCTTTCTTATTATAAGAGAAGGTCACGTCCCTGAATTCCACCAGCGCGGCTTCCTCCCTCTCCTCTAGGGCAGTATTGCCCCTTTCGCCTGTGCGTTCTTCGGCAGTATTTCCTTCCCCGGCCGTGCATTCTTCAACAGCGCCGCTCTCTTTGCCTGTCTCTGCCTCTGCCATATGTACCGGCATCTCCTCCGAAGCCTCCATAATCTCAAAGATACGCCGCATGGATGCAAAGCCCTTTGAGCACATAACAAAAATATTTGTAATCCCAAGCATGGCATTTAAGATAATGGTAAAATAGCTCAAAAATGCAATGATCACCCCCGGGCCCGTTTCTCCCTTCTGCACCAGATACGCGCCTGTCAGGATTACCGCCGTAAGTCCCAGATTCAGCACCAGGGTGGTTAAGGGACTGCTGGCTGAGGAAATTCTTCCTGCCTTCTGCTCAATCTCCGCCAGATTTTCATTGACCCTGTCATATCGCTCCTTCTCGTAATCCGTCCTCGAAAGAGCCCTGATCACCCGGATCCCGGTAATGTTCTCCTGAAGCACACGGACCATCTCATCCAGCACCCTCTGCTGCCTGCCATAGACGGGAATTGTTTTTTTGGTGACAACCCAGACTATCAAAATGATGAACGGAAGAGCCATGGCCAGCACCAGAGTCAATTTGGGCTCCATGCTCATGGTAATCAGAATCCCTCCGATCAGCAGAATCGGCCCTCTGACCCCTAAGCGCTGCATTCTTGCCAACATCCGGTTTACATTGTAGGTGTCCGAGGTCAGCCGGGATACCGCAGAGGAAACTGTAAATTCATCCATCTGCCTGGCGCTCAAATAGGTCACCTTTGAAAAAAGATCGTGCCGCAGCCGCCTGGTCATACCCCCGGCGGAAATCTCCGCCATACGGTTGGCGGTTACATTGGTGGTCACGGAAAAGACCGCGCACACCAACATCACGCCTCCCCACAAAAAAATAAGGCGCACCTGCCCGGTTGGTACAATATCATCTATAATCTTTGCAAGCAGGGAAGGAATCAGTAAATCCATCATGGCTGCCACAAACTTAAGAAACAGCGTGAGCAGCATAAAGGCCCTGTATGGTTTTATGTATTCTAAAATCCCTTTCATTCTCCTTCTCCTTCACAATTTACCCTGTCTGCGTCCTCCCGCGCACCCCCGCATGGGCCGCGTATTTTGCCGCCTGCATTCCGGCCGGCATAATTTTACCCCAAAAGAGCAGGCATGCTCCTATTATAGCATACCTGCTCCTACTACTCTAATGATATTTTAGGTCAATTACTGCATTTTGTAAGGGATCCTTACATCATACCGCCCATTCCGCCGCCTGCAGGCATTGCAGGTGCGTCTTCCTTGATGTTGGCAACAACAGACTCTGTGGTAAGAAGTGTGGAAGCCACGCTGGTTGCATTCTGCAGAGCGCTTCTTGTAACCTTGGCAGGATCAAGAATACCTGCTTCGATCATATCCACATACGTTTCTTTCAGCACGTCAAAGCCTACTCCGGTCTCGGACTCTCTTACTTTATTTACAATCACGCTGCCCTCTAAGCCTGCATTGGCTGCGATGTGGAATAAAGGAGACTCTAATGCCTTCAAAACAAGCTGAGCACCTGTCTTCTCATCCCCTGCCAGGGTTTCTGCCAGCTTGCCGACTTCCTTGGCCGCATGGATATAAGCGGAACCGCCGCCGCAGATAATACCTTCCTCCACTGCCGCCCTAGTAGCTGCAAGAGCGTCTTCCATACGAAGCTTTGCTTCCTTCATCTCTGTCTCTGTAGCTGCTCCTACACGGATTACGGCTACGCCGCCTGCCAGCTTGGCAAGTCTCTCCTGCAGTTTCTCTCTGTCAAAGTCAGAGGTAGTCTCCTCAATCTGTCCCTTGATCTGATTGATCCTTGCAGCGATGGCATCCTTGTCGCCCTCTCCGTCAACGATCACGGTATTTTCCTTCTGAACCTTAACGGACTTGGCGTGTCCGAGCTGATCTAAAGTAGTCTCTTTCAGGTCAAGACCTAACTCCTCGCTGATCACCTGGCCGCCGGTAAGGATTGCAATATCCTCCAGCATTGCTTTTCTTCTGTCGCCGTAGCCGGGAGCCTTAACCGCTACTACATTGAAGGTTCCGCGCAGCTTGTTTACGATCAGGGTGGTGAGAGCTTCGCCCTCTACGTCCTCTGCAATGATAAGGAGCTTGGCTCCGGACTGTACTACCTGCTCAAGGAGAGGTAAAATCTCCTGGATGTTGGAAATTTTCTTGTCTGTGATCAGGATATAGGGATTTTCAAGAACTGCTTCCATCTTATCCATATCCGTTGCCATATAAGCGGAAATATAACCTCTGTCAAACTGCATACCTTCTACTAAATCAAGCTCGGTAAGCATGGTCTTGCTCTCTTCGATGGTGATTACGCCGTCGCCGGACACCTTTTCCATAGCGTCAGCCACAAGCTGTCCAACCTCGTCGTCTCCGGCGGAGATTGCCGCAACTCTGGCAATGTGCTCCTTGCCGTTTACCTTAGAGCTCATCTTTGCGATTGCATCTACTGCACAGTCAGTTGCTTTTTTCATACCTTTTCTTAAGATAATCGGGTTAGCTCCTGCTGCCAGGTTCTTCATACCTGCATTTACCATTGCCTGTGCTAAAACGGTAGCGGTTGTGGTGCCGTCGCCTGCTACGTCGTTGGTCTTGGTAGCAACTTCCTTTACAAGCTGGGCTCCCATGTTCTCAAAAGCATCCTCTAACTCAATTTCCTTTGCAATGGTGACACCGTCGTTGGTGATCAGGGGTGCGCCGAAAGACTTATCCAGAACTACGTTTCTTCCTTTCGGTCCCAAGGTTACTCTTACAGTATCTGCTAACTGGTTTACGCCTGACTCAAGCGCTGCGCGGGCTTCTTCCCCGTATTTAATTTCCTTTGCCATGATTTTCTGCCTCCTGATTTTCTATGATTCTTACTGCTGATAAACTTTTGTTTTCTTCCTCTTACTGAATTACTGCAAGAATGTCGCTCTGCTTTACGATGATGAACTCTTCCTCATCAATCTTCACATCGGTTCCCGCGTATTTGGAGTAGATTACCTGATCGCCAACCTTTACTTCCATCTTTACTTCTTTGCCCTCTACTACGCCGCCAGGCCCTACTGCGATTACTTCTGCCTGCTGGGGCTTTTCTTTATTCTGTCCCGGCAGCACGATGCCTGATTTTGTGGTTTCTTCTGCAACCAACTGCTTTAATACAACTCTGTCTGCTAATGGTACTAACTTCATTATAAATGCCTCCTTATTTATAGTTGCTTACTCTCTTTCGGAAAGGTGCGCCCGGTATCCGCTTTTTCTTTTGCCGGTACCGTTCCCCTCAGCTTCTTGTTAGCACTCAATTATATCGAGTGCTAATTTCTAATGCATATATTAATTTCATATGCGCTCCTTTGCAACTGGTTTTACAACGGTATTTTTTGAAATATCTTCCATTTTCTCATACTATCTCTTTTTTTCTCTTGTTTTCTCATTTTCACATCAAAAACCGGATTTAATAAACAGTTTAGAATTATAAAAATGAGCCGGCCCACAGCCAGCCCATCCTATGTTATTTCAGCCCTTTTTCAAGCCTCTCCCGATACCCCGGGGCGTTTTTGATCTCAAACTTATTGTTGAACATCTCGTACTCTGCGTCGGAAAGCCGCTCCTCTAAGGTTTCCTCTATGTTCGTCTTGTACACCATCCCCACTGCCACTGAGGGGGCTAAAACGGGATCTTCACAGGCCAGGCATCCGTCCTGAATCCGCCTTCTGTAATCCTCCGCCTCCCCTTCCTGCGCCATGGGAATGAGAACCCCGAACACATCGCCGTCAACCCGGCCGATGACAAAGTCCGGCTTTGCCTCTTTTTGTAAAATATCCGCCACCGTCCGAATTAACCGGTCGCTTTCTTCATCTCCGAAGTGGTCGTTTACAAACTTCCAGTCGTTAATATTCACATTCAGCACCGCCACGGGAATCACCTCGGAGCGGTCGATGAGCTTCATCTTGTTTTCAAAGTAAATCCTGTTAAAAACGCCGGTGAGAATATCCTCCCGCTCATTATGGGTCACGATATGCTTTTTGTCCTCTAATTGTTTTTCCAGCTCTTCCAGATAGATGCCGCTTTCTCTCCGCAGATAAGCCTCCTCCCCGAGCCTGCTCAAAATGGAAACGGTGCCGTCCAGCAGCTCTTCAGCCAGCTTGCTGTCCGCAGCTTCTGTCAAATGCTTTACATAGAGATGTCCGATGGTGCGGTTCTTAATGCGCAGCTTCCGTCCCGGTTCTCCAACCACATCCGGGTGAAAGCCCAAAAAGCCTTCCCCCACGGCGACCTCCTTCTCTCCGTGGCGGTCTGTCAAAAGCACGTTCACCTTCAGTACCTCCGCCAGATTACTCAAATATCTTTTCACAATTTCCATATCGTAGAGATTGGAAAGCGTATAATTCCTGATATTTTCTTTTATTCTTTTTTCGTATGGTATTGTATCGTACCCCATAGTAATCTCTCCCCAATTGTTTGATTGATCGTTAAAACCGTTATTTGCCCTAAGTATAGCCTTTTCCCAAAGGTTTATCAAGACTTTCTTTCCGAAAAAGTCCTGCGGTTTTCCTCCATGCGCTCTCTGCGGTAAGCAAGATTATCGTTCAGCTTACAGTATTCGCCGCTCTTACTGTAGGAGTCCATCAGATGAGATTCGGCGTCTGCCGTCAGAATCTCCTTCTGCCGTCTTGCCCTCTTTTCTGCCAGCTCCCGGCTTTTTTGTTTTTCTTCTCTTTTTTTTCGGAAATTTTTCCGGAAATGACTTTTCGGGTCGGCAAGGGCGAAAAAGTCATCCTTCTTTTTTTCAAAATTCTGGAAGGCCACATCGGCCCCTGCTTTTACCCGGTCTTTAAATTCCTCCCACCTTACTGTGACAGGGCGGAAAAAGAACTGCCTGAAAACCTCGGAAATCCCGTAAATCTCCCTTTGGCTCTCAACTGCCTCCCCCTCTTTTGGGGCTTTGTTTCCCTGCCCCGGCTCATCTCCCATGGCGTCCCAGAGCTTGCGCAGCGCTCCGGAGCCCTTTTTTGCGGTTTTCTCCTGCCTTTGTCCTCCTTCGGGAGCATGGGTGAAGGCGTCCGTCTCCTTTTCCCCCGTCAGGCTTAGCGCCCTGCCGCCTTTTTCGCCACTCCTTGTCCCTGTCCCCGTTTTGGGATCCTTAGAGGCCTCCGGCATGGAATAGGTATGAGATTTTTGGTGTTCCCCGCCTGAATAGGCATGATAATTATTTTGTATCTGCATAAAATAAATTCCTTTATTATTTCGGCTTCATGACCTGCTCTTTCCTCACTCTGCCGGCGTTAAAAAGCTGCTGACCGCATAAACCGTCTGTCCGTTAAAGTCGAGCCGGGACCAGCCGTTATCCCCAACGGCAGTCCGTGTAAGCACCTCCCCGTTGTGCAAAAGCCCCACCACCGTATCTTCACTGGCTGTAGAGGGCTCCGAGCGCAGATTCGTCTCTATTTTGGCCGTTACCCGCTCGTTTACCGGCGTGTAAACCGGCCCCTGGACGGGAGCCTGCTGCCCCGTGTCCGCCATATCCGTAGTTAAATAGCTGGTAACCGCATACAGGGTCTGGCCGTTATAAATCACCCTCGACCAGCCATTGTGGCCGATTCCCGTCCGGGTGGCAGTATCTCCATGAACCAATTTGCCTACGATGGAGCCGTCGTTTAAGGTGCTGGGCTCTGAGCGCAGATTGGTTTCCTGCTTGGCCGTCACGGTTTCACTTACCTCCGTAAAGATAATTCCCACCTCCGGGTTGGCCTCCACCGTCTCGGCCGGGGTTTCATCCTTGGCCCGGGCTTCTTTTGTATAACCGAAATAGGCAATGTTTACATCTGTCTTTTTGGAAATCCCTGTCACGGTTCCCTGGCTGGTATACTGCCACATGGCATGTGCTCCCGTATAATCCGAGGCTTTCGTTTCCGGATAGGCCAAAGCCGGATATTGTGCCACCCATATTTTATATTTTGCCGCCAGGGTCTGGGTATCCCACTGGGCGCTGTCCTCTAACTCTGCCTTGGCCGCATAAAACATGGGCGTGTAGCCTGCCGATGCAATTTCGTCCAGAAAGGCGCAGGCGAGAGCCGTCCTTGTCTGCTTATCCAGTCCGTACTGCCTGCTGTCCGCGGACAAAAAATCCTCACAGTTATAGGCCACCGGATAGGTAATTTTGTATTTGGAAATGATCTCACCGGTAAAGGCCGCCTCCGCCCTGGCCTCCTGCAGGGTTATGGCTGAGGAGAAAAAGTAGGCCCCTAATTTGATCCCTGCGGCCTGGGCCTGCTGCATATTATATCTGGCAGTGGGATCCTCAAAAATCTCTCCTGTGGATTTTGCCCGGTATCCCACACGGATCATGGCAAACTCCACACCGGACTCCTTTACCTTTGCCCAGTCAATGGTTCCCTGATACTTGGACACATCAATGCCCATGGTGACCTGGGCGGTTTCATCCTTTCCCATAGGAACCACCGTGACCTCTGCGCCGCTTTCCTCATTTCCCGCCGCAGCACTGCCCTGGGGATCCTGCGCATCATCCAGCGCCCCCACGCTGACCTGCTCCCCGGCGCCGCCCTGCCCGGGTGAGGGCTCCGGGGCGCTGTCTTTTTGAGTTCCTTCTATATCCCCTGTCCTATCCTCTGCCTTCGTATCCCTTTCTTCCCGGTCCGGCTCCCTGGAAAGCCCGGGTTCCTGCTGCGTCTCTGCCTCCGTAACCTCCGGCTGCTTCTCAGAGCGGATTTCGATCTGGGCTTCCACCGCCTGCCTGCGGCTTTTGCTGTTTCCCAAAAAAATAACAAATGCAATCACCCCTGCTATGACAAGCAGAACCCCTATGAGGGCCAAAACAAGCAAACGCCTTCTGGCCGCCGCATCCAGATTTAGTTCCTCCCCGAAATCCAAATCCCGGTACACAGGCCTTTTTCTTTTGTTCCTTTTCATAGCTCAGTCCGCCCTTCTGAAATATCCCCCGCCTTTGTTTCCAGATTCATTATAGCCTATATTTTCTCCTATGGCTATTTCTATTTTTCCATAGAAAGTATCATGTTGCTTTTCAGTCGGTTTATCGGAGAACTGCTCCCTGATCCGGGCGTCCTCTTACCCGACTGTGATAAACAACTTTCTTAACACTATTTTAACGCCCCAAAGCCCGAAAAAAATTGCCCCTCTCTCATAAAGACGGTATAATCAATACAAAAACAGGAGCCTGCATGAATCAATTAAAACTTAAAAAAGCATTTACCTTTTGTATCCGGGACTTTCTGCTTACGGCGCTGATTCTGGTCATTGCCACGGTGATCGCCTTCTGGTTTTTCAGGACAGTCCCTGAAAATTCCGCCAACATCGCATTGGTATATATTACCGCCCTGGTATTTACCGCCCGCTTTACCCAGGGGTATCTCTATGGGATTGCCGCCTCTCTCGTAAGCGTGGTCGGCATCAATTATCTGTTCACCTATCCTTATTTTCAGGTAAACTTTACCCTCACAGGCTATCCGGTAACCTTTGTGTTTACCCTGGTCATTTCCCTGATGGTGAGCACCATGACCACCCGGATCAAGTCCCAGGCCGACGCCCTGGTTGAGAGAGAAAAGCTGCTGATGGATGCGGAAAAGGAAAAAATGCGGGCCAATCTCCTTCGCTCTATCTCTCATGACCTGCGTACGCCTCTGACGGGCATTATCGGCAACAGCTCCGCCTATCTGGACAACCACGGCTCCTTAAGCGAAGAGGAACGCCTTAAGCTGGTAGCCCATATCCGTGAGGACTCTAACTGGCTGCTCAACATGGTGGAAAACCTTTTGTCCGTCACCCGGATTCAGGAAGGCTCCATGAAAATTGTCACTTCCCTGGAGTCGGTGGAGGAGGTGATCTCCGAAGCCCTCATGCGTTTTGGCAAGCGTTTTCCCGGCGCGGAGGTTCAGGTGCAGGTCCCGGAGGAAATTCTTATGATCCCCATGGATGCCATGCTGATTGAGCAGGTCATTATCAATCTCCTGGAAAATGCCCATATCCACTCCATGAGCCCTGTCTCCACAAGGCTTTCCGTCACCTGCTCCCCGTCTCTGGTCACCTTTTGTATCCGGGACTACGGGATCGGGATCCCTCCGGATAAGCTCCCAACCATCTTTGACGGCTCCAGCTATCACCCGGAGAGCAGCTCGGACTCTCACCGGGGCATGGGAATCGGTCTTTCCATATGCAAGACCATTATCACCGCCCATAACGGTGCGATCACGGCCCAGAACCAAAAGGACGGATGCCAGTTTCTCTTTACGCTGCCCCGTCACCAGAACGAAAAATAAATTTATCTCTCTTTAGAGCCAAGAGCCCCTGTCACAGGCTCAAACGAAAGGAGTTACATGAATAATAATCCTGCCAAAACCGGTATTTTACTGATAGAGGATGAAGAAAATATTCGTTCCTTTATCTCCACCGCCCTAAAAAACACCAACTACAAAATCACCACTGCCAAAGGGGGCAATGACGGCCTCCACCTCTCGGCCTCTCTCTGCCCCGATCTGATCCTGCTGGATCTGGGACTTCCCGATATGGACGGCATGGAGGTGATCAGAAAGCTCCGCTCCTGGTCGTCCATCCCTGTGATCGTGATTTCTGCCCGTACCAACGAGCACGAAAAGGCCAGGGCCCTCGATCTTGGCGCGGACGATTACATCACCAAGCCCTTTGGCACCGTAGAGCTCCTTGCCAGAATCCGCACCTCCCTGCGGCACAGCCGTCAGATGCAGGATATGGCCTCCACAGAGCCTGCCCCCTACCATTATAAGGATCTCACCATCCATTTTGAGAACCACGTCGTCACCCTCTCGGAGGAAAATATTCATTTGACCCAAATTGAATATAAGCTTTTGACCCTTCTTGCCAAAAACTCCGGCAAGGTTTTAACCTACACCTATCTCATGGAAAAAATCTGGGGGCCCTACACCGACAGCAACAACCAGATCCTGCGGGTAAACATGGCAAATATCCGCCGTAAAATAGAAAAAAATCCGGCGGCGCCGGAATATGTTTTTACGGAGATCGGGATCGGATACCGGATGGCAGAGGGGGACTAAGTCCCCCTCAAAATTATACCGAGTCCCCCTTGGCCGCATCAATCCTGTCCCTGATGCCCTGCATCTGGTAATCCAGCTCCTCGATCATGTCCGAGCAGCTTTTGAGCTGCCTTGCAATTTCTTCCCCGTCCTCTATGTCTTTTTTGTATTTCAGCTTATGCTCTAAGCTGGCCCAGAAATCCATGGCAATGGTGCGAAGCTGCACCTCCACCCGCATGAACCTCTTTTCCCGGGAAAGGAAAATCGGAATGCCCAAAATCAGATGCAGGCTCCGGTAGCCGTTGGGCTTGGGGTTTTTGATATAGTCCTTTCTGCCAAGCACCTCAATGTCGTCCTGCCTGGAAATCAAATCGGCCAGCCGGTAAATATCGTCCGGGAAAGAGCAGATGACCCGGATACCTGCCACATCATTCAAATGCTTTTCTATGTTTTCCACCGTCACCGGACGGCCCTTTCTCCTGAGCTTTTCATAGATGCTCAAAGGGCTTTTGAGTCTGCTCTTGATGGATTCAAAGGGATTTCTGTTATACTCCATGGAAAACTCCGCGTCCAGTACCCGAAACTTCGTCTCCACCTCCATGATGGCGCACTCATACTGCATCATAAGGTTAATAAAAGGCCTGGCCTCCTCCAAAAGCTCCCCCGGCTTGTCATCCAGCATCATAACCGCTCTGGCCCTATTTTGTTCATCCAGCTTCTTTCCCAGTTCCATGCATGCTCCCATCTGCGTGCCGCGGCACGCGCTTAAGCAGCGGATGCCCGGCTCTGCCAGACATCCGCCGCTATGTCAAAAAAGTTGAAACTCCACTCCCTACTCGAAAGCCACAATATATTTTCCTTCCGCTCTCTTCTTCGGGTCGGAAAGCACCTGCGAAAGCTCCTCCAGCCCGATGTGCTTACACACCATGCTCTCCACATCCAAACGCCCGGAATCGATAAGCGAAAGCGCCCTCTGCTGGGTACAGGGATTAATGTAAGAAGCCTTAAGGGTGAGCTCCTTCTGAAAAATTTCAAAGGGTTTTACCGAAATTGCGGCGTCCGGTTTGGTAAGCCCGAACATCATCACGGTTCCCTTTTTTCCGGCCAAACGGATGGCCTGCTCCATGGTAGAGGGAAGACCTGCGCACTCAATCACACAGCGGATCCAGGTCATGCCTTCCTCCCTTAGTCTGGCCTGTACATCCTCGCTCAGAGGATCGATACATACGTCGGCCCCAAGAGCTCTGCCCATCTCTCTCTTCTTTTCTACCGGCTCTAAAAGAGCCACCTTCACCGCTCCGGCCAGCCTGGCAAGCTGCAGCATCAGAAGGCCGATCATGCCTCCCCCGATCACCACCACCTGATGTCCCGGCTCGATGCCGCACAGATCTATGCCGTGGAGACAACACGCCACAGGCTCTGTCATGGCTCCCTGGGCAAAGCTGGTATGCTCTCCCAGCTTATAGACCTGGCTTTGCCTGACCGCACAATACTCTGCAAAGCCTCCGTTTACCGTGGTTCCGTAGCCGATCATATTGCGGCAGAAATGCACCTGCCCGTTTTTGCAAAAATCGCAGGCTCCGCAGACACAGTTGGGATCAATACAGACCCGGTCGCCCTCCTTAAAATTTTTCACCCGGCTTCCCGTTTTCACAATAACGCCGGCAAATTCATGGCCCAGAATCGTGGGCGGCGTCACCTCCGCGGCCCCCTTATCCCCCTCATAGATATGGACGTCTGTACCGCAGATTCCGCAGGCTTTTACCTGGATTAACACTTCCTCCTCTCCCACCCCGGGGATGTCACTCTCCTGTACTCTCAAATCATGTTTTCCGTAAAAATACGCGCTTTTCATCTGGTATACCCTCCTTTTATGTAATGAATAAACTGCCGATCTGAAATACCAAAACTGCCGCCGTCCACGCAAACAGAATCTGGAAAACGGCAAGCTTTACCATAAATGCCGTGGAACCGCTTTCCTTGCGTATGGTCGCCATCGCTGCCGCACAGGGCACATAAAGAAGCACAAACAGCATCATGCAGTAGGCGTTTAAGGGGCCGAACCCCGGATCAATGCTCTTTAGATTCTCCACCACCATATTCATACTGGAAGCCGCCTCTGAGCCTCCCACGCCAAAAAGGACGGAAAAGCTTGAGACTACTACCTCCTTTGCGGAAATCCCGGCAATCAATGAGACAATGATCTGCCACATACCAAGCCCCGCCGGCTCCATCAAAGGCTCCAGCCATCTGCCAAGAATGGCCCCAAAGCTCTGGGAGGGATCGCTGATCATCCCCTGCGGGCCGAAATTCAGCACCGCCCAGATTAAGATCGAGGCAATAAAAATCGTGGTTCCCGCCTTGGAGAGATAATCCTTTAATTTATTCCACACATAAATCCGGATGGTCCTGCCATTGGGCTTTTTGTACTCAGGAAGCTCTATCAGCAGGCTGTCGCTTTCCGCCTCTTTGCGCCTGCGTTCACTGACATGGAGCACCCTTGCCACCAAAATAGCGCAGAGCATACCGATCACATACATGGAAAAGGCGGCAAGATGGGCGTATTTCCCAAAAAACATGCCTGAAAAAAGCACATACACGGGAAGCCTTGCGGAACAGGACATAAACGGGGTAATGATCATGGTCCTTCTCCTGTCCCGCTGGGTCTCTAAAGCGCGGGAAGCCATAATCGCCGGAACCGTACAGCCAAAGCCCAGGACCATAGGCAGAAAGGCCTTCCCCGAAAGCCCTGCCTTTCCCATAATCCCATCCATCACATAAGCCACCCGGGACATATAGCCGCTGTCCTCCAAAACGGCCAGGGCAAGAAACAAAATGGCGATATTGGGAATAAATGTGAGAATCCCTCCCACCCCTGCAATAATCCCGTCCACAATCAGAGAATTCAGCCAGTCCGCCCCATGAATTGCCGTAAGCAGACCACGGACCTGTCCGGAAAAAAGCTCCAAAAACGCCTCAAAATACCCCTTCAGCCAGTCTCCGATTGCAAAGGTGAGAAAAAACACAAGAGCCATAATACACAAAAAAACAGGGACGCCCCACAGGGGATGGGTTAAAAGTGCGTCTGCCTTATCCGTACCGTCCTTATTTTTTTTGCGGTAAAATAAAGTCTCCTTGATAATTCCTTCTATAAATTCATATTTTGCCTGAATAATCTCTTTTTCATAGCTGCGCTCCACAATATGGCCCACTGTAATAGGGTGATCCGTCTTTACATCCTCATCCCCCTCCAAAAGCTTGATGGCGTGCCATCTGGCCGAGGAATGGGTTGGATAGTTTGTCCGCATCATCCGGGTGAGCTCTGTAAGCTTTTCTTCTATCTCCGGGCTGTAATGGAACACATCTGCCTTTGAGCCCTCCTCATAGTGATGGATCACGGCATGAAGCAGAATATCCAGCCCCTTGCGTTTGGCTGCGGAGACGGGAACCACCGGAATATCCCCCAAAAGCTCCGGGAGCCGGTGAAGGTCGATCTCCATCCCCCGCTCTTCCACCACATCCATCATATTCAGGGCAAGCACCACAGGCTTTCCGAGCTCTAAAAGCTGCAGGGTCAAATAAAGGTTTCTCTCCAGACAGGAGGCGTCCACCACATTGACGATCACCTCAATATCATCATCCATCACGCAGCCTCTGGTGACCTTTTCTTCGATGGTATAGCTGGTAAGAGAGTAGATTCCCGGCGTGTCCACCAGCGTCATGTGGACGTCCTCATACTCCGCCTCTCCCTCGATCTTCTCCACCGTCACTCCGGGCCAGTTGGCCACCTTAAGCTTCGCACCGGTGATGGCATTAAAAAGAGTTGTCTTCCCGCAGTTCGGATTTCCTACAAACGCCACATGGACGGTTTCTTCACGCCTCATCTGTCCACTCCTCCACTTCTATCCCCTGGCAGATCCGTCTGCCCAGGGCAAGCCTTGTACCTCTCACGCGGATGATCAATGCTCCGCCCTTTTTTCTGTTCAGTACCGTAACCACCGTTCCGTGGTTCAGCCCAAGGGCCTGAAGCCTGCGGGTAACGGCCTCCTCGGCCCCCAGGCCCCGGATCTCATAATGGTTTCCTTTTATGCCTTCGAAAAGCGACATTTTATCCCCTTCTTTTATTAGATTTTCACTTTTATTAAAGCACAGCAGCGAAGTCTTTGCAAGCGGTAATGTTTTCGCTTTTGCGCCTTGCATTTGCGCACTCGAAACCAGGGAGGCAATCCGCCGCTGAAAAAGGCGTTCCCTATAAGATAACGCGAAATTGTGTTGGATTTCCAAAAAAATGTGAAATTTATGTGTTATGAGGGAACCTGAAATTTTCCCCGTCATACTATATTATTAAATTACTTTCCTCTTTATGAGAAGAACATGGAAAATGAGGTAAAGATATGCAAGATTACAGTTTCAGCGAACGCTTTGACCGTTTTCCGCTGGCAATGGCCTATGTCCCCTGGCAGCATTTGACCAGCGTTTTTGAGAACCTTGATGAAGCCTATAAAGCAGGTACAATTTTCCCCGAACTGGAAAAACCCTTTACAGGAAGGAGATGCGTGAAATGAATATGCAGAGTAATGAGCAAAGCAGACTTTTTCATGAAATCGGCGTGATCAGCTTTGTGGTGGTGGAGATGAATGAATACTTAGATACCCATCCCACAGACCGGGAGGCCATAGAATATTTAAATCATTATGTCCGCATGCAGAATAAAGCCATGCGGGAATACGCAATGAAATACGGCCCCTTAAGGATTGCCGATGCGGATAGCTGCCCCCGCAAGGAATGGGAATGGGCAACCCAGCCATGGCCATGGGAAGGAGGATGTTAAGGTATGTGGAGTTATGAGAAAAGATTACAGTTTCCGGTGAATATCAAGGAGCCCAACGCCAAAATCGCCCAGGTGATTATGTCCCAGTACGGCGGCCCCGATGGGGAGCTTGGGGCCTCCATGCGCTATCTCTCCCAGCGCTATTCCATGCCTTACCGGGAGGTGGCGGCGATTCTTACTGATATAGGTGTATCGGTAGCAAAATTGCGCATCATAGATTTTAAGTTTACTCCGGAAAGTCGAACCTTCCGGAGTTTTTATGATTTTTGAACAATCTCCATAGAGAGAATATCGGTGTGGTAATCGTCGTTCTTACCATAAGAACAGATAGTGAGTTTCATGCCAAAGGGAACGCTTTTCAGCCATACCTCTACGGTCTTATCATGATAAATAACCATTTTGTCGAGGATTTCCCGATACAGGCTTTCGTTACTTTCATCAAAGGTCATGATCTCGTCCAGAGCGTTTAGATAACTTTCGTATTCGCGCAGTTCCGCTGAATTTGCCTTATCCTGCTTCCCCGCAGCATTCAACGATTCTGAAAGCTCTGCAAGCTGCTCATCATACCATTTTGTCTGCTCTTGTAAGTCTGACTTGGTAATCAGACCATCCAGCATCAGGTCAATCGCTTTCCTTTTCTTGGCAGCGAGTGTATCCATTTTCTCCTGAATACGCTTTGTGTCCGGCTTTTTCTCATGTTTACCTTTGATTTCCTTGATTTCTTGCATTATTTCCCGTTTCAGTTCCTTTTGGTTTGTCTGAAGCTGACAGATGCAATAGTACATACAGGTAAGCAATGCCTTTTCATTGATAGAGCCGTTATCGCAGCCGATCTGCTCCCCGAAAGAAGAAATCTTCTTTGCCCCATGATTAGCTGCAGCATAACATCTCCACGCTTTATAAATGGTTCCGTTTTTCAGCTTTTTCGTTCTGCTTACATACCGCTGACCGCACAAACCGCAGTAGAGCTTTCCACTGCACCAGTAGCGATTACTATGCTTTGATTTTGCATCTTCTGACGGGGAACGCCTAAGAAGTTCCGCCTGCGTCCGATTCCATAGATCTCTGTCAATGATCGGCTCATGGTGGTCTTTCAAATAAACCATTTCTTCATTACCTCGATTGTATTTCTTTGCATGTGTCAGATAATTCGGTGTATACGTCTTTTTCTGGCACAGGTCGCCAACATATTTTTCGTTTCTCAAGACTCTTAGAATAATTGTGTTTGACCACAATTTAACCCGCATAGGACGCATTCCTTCTTCCAACAGTTCCCTTGCAATCACATGAGTGCCCTTACCTTCATTCGTGAATTTATGAAAGATAGCACGAACAATGGGAACTTCTTCCTCGTTGGCAGATAATGTGCCATTTTGAACAGTATACCCCAACATATCACGTCCAAAGACTACGCCTTGTTCCATGCGACGTTTTTGTCCCCATTTCACACGTTCAGAGGTTTTACGGCTTTCCTCCTGCGCAATGCTTGCCATAATGGTCAACCGCAGCTCTCCGTCCGCATCTCTAGTATCTATGTTGTCAATGGTAAATACAACACCGATTCCATTATCTTTGAGTTTTCTGGTATATGAGAGTGTATCAACAGTGTTCCTTGCGAAACGACATACCTCTTTGGTTAAAATCAAGTCTATGCCGCCTTGCAGGGCTTCTTCAATCATTGCGTTGAATCCGGCGCGCTTTTTTGTCTGCGTCCCGCTGATACCCTCGTCATAATATACATCATTTAATACCCAATCTTCATGTTGGTTAATATAATCCGCAAAATAGCGGCGTTGGCTGATTAAGGAATTTGTCTGGTCATCCTTGTCTGTTGAAACTCTGCAATATGCAGCAACTCTAAGTTTATTACGATTCATAGTGTCCTCCTCCTTGTCAGGACACATCACCACTTACAGTATAATCCGCCAAGCTATGATGCGCAAGTAAATCTTTATGCATTTCTTCTTATCAATTCATTTAGTTGCGTATCTGAAAGGTGATCTCTATCATACAATTCCTGATAAATTCCCCTTTTAAGTGCCTTTTTTATATTCAGTTTCTGCGCATCTGTAAGTCGTAAATCCATATTCTTATCCTCCTTGTTACCGAAGTATTCTGATTTTTTTTTAGGCAAAGCATACCTCTTATAAATCCCGATTATTAGAGTGTATGAGTGCTTTTTTGAAATAGTCCAATAGTCCATGCTCTGACAGGAATTTTTCTGTCAGTTTTTTAAATATTCGCAGTTCACGCAGCTCGGATTCCATCGTTGCTGCTGATAGGCGTTCACTGATAGATTGACGCTTGTTAAGCTGCGTTTTCATTCCTTCATTTTCCGTTTTCAGCGTCTTATTCTCTTTCCGTAAAGAAGAAAGTTCTTTCGACATCTTCTTTTCTTTGCTTTCACTTGCCAACTGCTTTTTTGCAAGAGAAGTGACCTTCTTGTAGTCCTCCTCATCAACAGTGATTTTTCCGCCAAACATTGTTTTTCCTGTCGGAATCTGTTCAACGGATTTTATTTCCGCTTTTGTGGAAGCAAGCTGTGAAAGTTCCTGCTTTTCCTTTTGTATGGAAACCGCCAACGCTGCCTTTTCTTTCTCCATATCCGACTTGTATTTTTTGACACTCTTATGAACAGCCGTCGATCCGGCTTCCCCACGCTCAATCTGAAATCCTTTCTTTTGCAAAAATTTTGGCATTTCATCCTGCAACCGAATCAGCACCGAACGGTCTATGATCTTTTTCGCGCAGAGCTTATTTTCTGCCGTCAAAGGCACAAAGCCGAAATGCATATGCGGTGTATGCTCATCATAGTGAACCGCAGCGTAAATGCAATGCTCTTTCCCAAAGAAGTCCTGTAAGTACCGGTTTCTTCTTCCAAAAATCGCCTTTGTTCTTCTACCGAAAGAGTATCAAAAAACTCATTGCTCGAAGATATGATGAACTCACAGAGGACAACCGCATCTTTTCGCAGCACCCTTCCAGACAGATTATCTCGTGCGTTTACCAGCTTCATCACAGAACGATAATAGCCTTCATCATCTCTCTGTATAAGCGAGTAGTTCAGATGCGTTCTTGACGAATCGATTTCTTCATTGCTGTAATTTGTATTTTTGCGTTCATTATGCCGTTCTATGGACGATATACTTCCTTTTTTATATTTCTCCGCATGACATACCAGTTTTGCCATGTAGCCCCTCCTTTCATACCCTCCACACAAGCGTCAGCGAAATGCCGGATACGGCAAGCGAAGCGCTGACACTTATGTGAAGTGTAACCCACTATACTTTACCTGCGGTAAAGTGTGGGGCAACGTTCCCTTGCATCCCTTAAAAAGCGTTGGACAATAGGGACTTTACGGACAACTCAAAATCTTCCTTTGTCCCTATTGTTCTTTTTGTCCATATAAATATGGACTAATGTAAATCACTTCACTTGGTCGGTTTGTGCCAGCCTTTGAAACTGTTTCCTGCCGTATGTAGCCATATTCCTCAATCATATCAAGGATAGGCTTAATTTCTGCCACCTGCTTGAAATAGCTCCCTCTACAGGCACGGAACAATTCTCTGCGTGTAGTTTGTGATTTACCGCTTTGCCTAAGCTTTGACAGAATATACTCAGCCATTTTTAGCGTATTTCCACTGTCCATAACATCATAAGCATACTTGGCATGGGCATAGAAATATCTGCCGATCTCCGTAGCATCCTGCATCGTTTCACCGGATAAAAGCTCTTTGTTTTCTTTGCCGTCTGCAAGGTGCAGGATACCTGCAATCCGCAGTACAGCACCGACATTCTTTGCCAGCCATTCCTTCATAGAATTTGCTCTGTCTGCAAGCAGCTTTTCATTTTCCATAAAATATTTTTCAATGATAATCTTTGCTTCCTCGGATAAACGGATCGTCTGCATTTCCTTGTTACCAGCAGAGAGAAAGATACTCTCTAAAACACTCTGAAAACCGTTTACAGCACTTTCCGGAATTGCCTGTGATAAAAATATGCGCTTCCCAATTCTGGAAGCAGGTATTGCCATAAGAAAGCGTGCGACAAGACCTCTGCCGTTCATAACACGGTTTCCCATGACCTCCTCCAGTACACTCGGCTGGACAGCAAGCACCGTTGTCAGTCTTGGATTGTGGATATATTCTGCATCACGCTTTTTTCGATCAACTCTGATTTCATCCCCACAATGCCCTTTAAGCCATACATCCAGATTCACTTTCTGTCCGGTGTATCTGCCTGCGATAATGTCAAAAATACTTCCTTCGGCAGAGATGACAGCCATAAGACCGTCATTCTCCGCAAGCAGGGTTGTGAGTGCCTCCGAGGAGCAATCATCCGCATAAAGCCGGACATGATTATTTTCCTCATAGTCATTGAGAAAACGGACAAAGCTCTGCATAATAGAAGATTTGCGTTCTCCCGGTTCTGCGACCAAGAGGACATATAGGTTAAGCGGTTCATAATAACCGCTATTTTCCTCTATCCGGTAATAACGCTGCGTTGCAACCGCCAATATTCCAAGTGCTACTACTGCAGCCATATCAACGCTTGTCTGCGTATTTTCGGACAATGCCGTTATGTATTCACCGACAGCAGATGGGAAACAATGAACCGGAAACGTAGGAAGATTATCTTTCGTTTCCGAGATTGGGGATTGGTTCTTCCCAAGTCTGATTGTCTGAAATCACGGATTCTGTCTGCAATTCTCTTTACCAGCCTTTCTTCATATTCTTTGAACTCTTTTATATCCTCGTCCGTACCATATAGGAACAAATCGCAATAGTATTCCATTTTGACAAGTTCCTGCAAACTCTCCACGAACAACGGATGCAAGGGATCTTCAAAATTCTTTGGTGTATATTCTTCTTTCCATTTACGAAGCAGGTAACAATAATCTGTAAGAATCAGATAGGTAGCAGCTTTCCATTTCTTAAACTCCAATTCTTTCCGAATCGATTCTTGACGTTCCCGATATACGCTTGCTTCCTTTTGGTAGTCATAAGACACTTCCGCAAGTCCGAAATCATGTTGAAGTTTTTTAGCTGCATCAAGCGGTTGTAATCCAAAGAGTTTCTCCACCAACGTGATAGCATCTCCGCTGCTCTGGCAGCCAAAGCAGTAAAAATAATCATCATACAGCTTCATGCTGGGTGTCTGTTCCTGATGAAACGGACAGTTGGTGAATCCGGCTCTGTTGATATGCAATCCGTAATACTCTGCAACATCCCGTAGCTTTAATTGTTCCTTTACTTCTGTAAAAATGGACATCAGCTAACCTGTTTCGACTGATTTTCCGCTGCCTCAAGCAATGCCGTATAATCAAACGGATAGTTTCTGATTAACTTTTCAATAAGCATTTCCTTATCCAAATCATGTGCCCCCTTTCCGGTGGTTAAACAACGGGTAACACACATGCGCATGTGTCAGCATTTCGCTGTAAAGAGAGCATACCATTGATTTTCAAAAACACCCGAAAATCGACACATCTGCAAAAAATCAAACACCTCAACACAAATTTTTGCAAATTTGCAAAAGAGCCTGTATAATAAGGAGCAGAAAGCCAAGAAAGGATAGTATATATAAGTGAATTGGGCGGAACAATCAATGAGCGCATCGGCGATCTACGGACAAGCATGAATCTGACGCAGACCGAACTCAGCGAAAAGACAGGTATTCCCATATCAGTAATCAGCCGAATCGAAAGTGGAAAGACTGCAACTGTCGGTCATGATGTAGTGGCAAAGCTGGCATTATTTTTTAATGTTTCTGCGGATTATTTGTTGGGATTGACCGATGTGAGAATGAGAAAGAATGTGGAATTAAGTGAGCTTGGACTTAGTAATCAGGCATTATTTCAGATATTGTCCGGCAAAGTGAACAGCCAGATTCTAAGCATGATGATTGAAAGTAAGAATTTCCCCCGCTTTCTTGATTATGCGCAGACCTATTTTGAAGATGCCAATGCTCCAGCATTTCAGTCGAGAAATGCCATGATTGACTTCGGGATTGATGCGTTAAAAGACTTTGTAAGAGAAAAACCGGAAGCACGCAGAGAGGCAAATCATGACATCAATCGTATGAATGCCGAGAAGATTACCTCCTCCGAAGCGTCTATGATTAAACTACGGGATATAATGATGAGTATTCTAAGGGATATGAAAGAAGCCTATGACAACAAGCCTGCTGATATGGACACATCACAGCTCACCCAAATGATGAACACCATGTTTGAACAAGCAGACGCAATCCGGCAAGAGCGTCCTGTCACAACAGAAGATATGACCAATATTGTAGTGAACTACCTTGCTCAGACCGGACTTGACGAAAAAGCGCAAGAATTACTGAAGGAACTTTGTTTGCAGATGTTCAAAAATACAGACTGATTATTAAATCGAGTAGGGGGCAATCAAGCCCCCCTCTCACACCACCAGTACATGCCGTTCGGCATACGGCGGTTCAACATAAC
>ERZ808037.301-NODE-301-length-52151-cov-30.131063_pt1 | contig 52151 bp, 43 predicted proteins | sample MGYA00380190_ERZ808037 | MGnify/ENA primary metagenome ERZ808037 (study PRJEB31490, sample SAMN06133399) | mouse gut metagenome | isolation source: J9 | host: mice | place: China: Chengdu | collected 2015-05 ... | reverse complement strand
AATAGCGCTGACTCCTGCAATAGAAGCCAGCGCTAATTTTTCATTCGCTCAAAAAGTTTTATCGGACAGCAATAATTGGAAACTCTTAGAGCCGGAAACCATTGCATAGTCCGATCGGAATTTGTGAGATCTGGTTTTAGTCTGCCGCTGCAAACTTTTTGTTGCTTTTAGCGCGAAATCTCTGGCAAAATGCAGTGAAATTCTTACTATGCTTTCCTCTTTGCCGCAAAGGTAAGCAAAATTTACCCATCCGATAAATCCCCCGCCCTTTTTCCGATTTTTATTCTGTTTAATGTTCTTTTTTTGTCCATGGAAATTTGTTTATATTTGTAGATAGATAATAGCGGGCTTGGGCATTGGCCAAGATCCGCTATCGTGAATGTACATAATCCTTATACAATGAAGCTTAAATATATTTTTGCGGCCGTTGCGGCCATGATGATGCAAGGCGCTGTGGCGGAGGAGTTTGTGCTCATCCACACCAATGATACCCACTCGCAGATCGACCCGACCGACAAGGGCCTCGGAGGTGTGGCGCGCCGAAAGGTGCTGGTCGACTCCATCCGGCAGGCGCATCCCAACTCGGTGCTGGTCGATGCCGGCGATGCCGTGCAAGGTACTTTGTTTTTCACGCTTTACGGCGGCGAGGTGGAGATGAAAATGATGAATGAGCTGGGCTACGACCTGGCTGTCCTCGGCAACCATGATTTCGACAATGGTGTGGATGCCTTAGCTAAGAATTTGGCTCTCAGCGATGTGCAATGGCTGACTACGAACTATGACCTCCGGGGGTCGGAGCTACATAAATTTTTCAAACCGTATAATATTCAGCAGTTTGGCAATCGGAAGGTGGGCATCATCGGCCTCAACCTCGACCCGAAGGGGATGATTGCCGAGGGGAATTACGACGGGGTTAAATATCTTGACGCTATAAAGGCTGCCAACGCTACGGCATGGCATCTGAAATACAACGAGGGATGCGACGCTGTGGTGGCTGTCACTCACCTCGGCTACGACGGAGTCAGTCCGACCGATCAGGATCTGGCGGCGGCTTCGGAGGATATCGACGTGATCTTGGGAGGCCATTCCCACTCGCTGATCAAGCCCGGATCGGGTAAGGAATGGCTCAAAAATGCCGTGGGCCGCGATGTGCTTGTGGCTCAGAACGCCAAGAGCGGTGCTTACATTTCGGAGGTGATTCTCGACCTCGACAGCCTCGGGGTCAAGGCGCCCGTCTATCGTCAGCATTGCGTCGATGCCCGTCTCGACAACCGTGTCTCTCACCGCTTCGACTCCATCCTGGCTCCTTACCGTCAGGGCGTAGACAGTCTGATGAACGTGAAAATCGGTCGTTCGGCCTGTGAGCTCCCCAACAGCGGCAACGCCCTGCTGAATTTCCTCTCCGATTTCGTGGCTGATCAGGCTTCTCAGCTTGGTGCCGGAAAGGTTGACCTGGCTATCACCAACAAGGGGAGCCTGCGCCGTTCCCTTCCCAAGGGGGAACTGACTCAGGGACAGATTATTATGATGCAGCCGTTCGACAACCGCCTGATTGTGGAAGACCTCAAGGGCTCTGACTTGCTGGAGGCTCTCAATGTGATGGCTTCACGCGGTGGCGATGGTGTCAGCTCGGGCGTGGATGCGGTCTTCGATCCCTCCACGGGCAAATGCGTGTCGGTAACGGTTGGCGGCAAACCATTAGACCCTGAAAAGGTGTATAAGGTGGCTACCATCGACTATTTGGCCAATGGAGGCGACTATATGGAACCGCTTACCCGCGGCACACAGCTGGCCCGCAGCCAGCGCATCATGCATGCCGACCTTACCGACTATATCCGCACGAAATACAAAGGGAAGAAAGTCAATCCGTCGGACAAAGCCCGCATGCGTCCGCTCTGATTAGATCCGGTTCGACACTATCTGTTAACGGCTTATTTTACGGCAATTATTCGGAAGTCCCCTACTGGGGGCACCAGATCGAGGGATGTCGCAGGGCATCCCTCTTTTTTCGTATTCACCACACGCATCCGGCGGTAATCGGCTCCGAGCATCTGCCGCACTCGCCGCGCCACGGTGCCCATCGTCGGCCGCAGGTTCAGTTCTACGCATGGCACCAGCCGATTGGTGTCGGCCATCATGTCGATCCCCAACGGGCCTACGTATTTCCCGCCGATGATTTCTGTCAGTATCTGCTCAAGAGCTGAGCCGACGGCCTGAAGTAAGGAAGGGCCGACGTAGCGCGTTATATCGGCGACGATTTCGTTGTCGGTGGCAAGGCGGTTGCCGGTGTAGACGCTCTGGCGCACGGTGGAAAATTCCGACCATCCCTGCGCTTTGACCTCTCCGTCGCCACGGGCTTCAAACAGCATCGCGAAGTCGATGGCTTTGTCGTAGGCGGGTTCTATCATGCAGCTCCCCTGAGCATGTATCGTGGATACTATCCGTTGGCGCAGGGACTTGGGATTGCTGTAGTCTCGTGAATCGGCCACTCCGCGTCCGCTTGACGACCATGGTGCTTTTACAAACACTCGTCCGTCCCATAGGCGCAGGGCCTCTTCGGCCTCGGCCATCGTCGCCGCTTCCACGGGAATCTCGGGCCGCTGGCTTCCCATGCTTTCAAAATCTACCATGGCGACGAGCCGTCGGTTTATGGCCGATGTAATCCGTCGGTGGCTCAGTGAGCGAAGGGTCTCAATCTGGCCGGCAGTGGGCAGAAGGGTGTCGCTAACGCCTCTTTTGCGAAGCTGCTCGACGGTATACAGGCTCCATCCCCACGGCCTGACGGCCTTCTGCGGGATGGAGGGATACGGAGAGCTCCTGTCAGCGCCTTTGTTCCCGATGGCGGTGTCAGCAAATTCTTCAGCCGTGGTGACCAGCCGGGGGAGCGATTCGGGCGGTAAGCCCGTGGCGTCTGCCATTCGCTGCAGCCAACGATGCCAGATCTGTCTTTCGCTCTCATCGGCCTCTGAAGGCATCAGTACGGCGTCGCCCGGCCCGGCCAACCACCACACGATGGCAGCGGCCTCACGACCTAACGCCAGGGCATGCCGCGGCGGCGTGAAGTGCGCTCCGCCGTGAGCCAGCGCCAGATCGTTCTCCGGGCAAAACCAATATAATGTCGTCATATCGCTCATCCAGCTGCTCTTCTGCTCCCCATCGGAATATCCTTCTGTTCTCCCCTCGAAATACTCTTCAGCTTTCCCCCTCGAAATTCGGGACGGGAAATGTTCCGGTATTATATGAAAAAAGCGATGAAACGGACATCCGAATCATCGCTTCGTGTAGCGAATCTGGGAATCGAACCCAGGTCTCCACCGTGAGAGGGTGGCGTGCTAGGCCACTACACTAAATCGCCATTTTCCCGGTTTTTGCTCTTTCAAGCTTTTAGTTGACCCTCGCTTGGGTCATCCTCGGTTTTGACGATGCAAAGTTAAGTCTTTTCCCCGAATCCACCAAATCTTTTCCCCACATTTTCCAAAAAAATCTGCGCGCTATTACCCCGAATGCCATTCGGAATGTTTCCGTTTTGCATTGATTATCAGCCTTCGAAAAGCGGATGAAGGCGGATTATTCGGCGAGCAGGTAGTTCGCGCTTCGGCCGCCTTCACCGCTGTTGCGTAGCATCCCTTTGGCTATCAGGTCGTTGATGTCGCGCAGGGCGGTATCTTGTGAGCAACTGCAAATTTTTGCCCACTTTGACGTAGTCAGTTTCCCCTCAAAGCCATCCCACAGGCGGTTGATGATTTTGCGCTGTCGTTCGTTGATCGCTACATCCCGGAATTTGTCCCAGTAAGCGGCCTTCGCTAATGTGCGTTCGATGATGGCCGACGTTCGTGTAATCGCTTTTTCCAGACAATCGAAAAACCATAGAAGCCATTCCGTGATATCGAGCCCGCCTTTCTGTGTACGTTCAAGAATCTCGTAATACGCCTTCTTATTACGGTTGATTTCCGCCGACATGCTGTAATACCGACCGGAATCGATGTCGAGCCGGGCAAGCATCATGTCGGCAAGTGTTCGGCTTATGCGGCCGTTACCATCGTCAAAAGGATGTATGATTACAAACCAGAGATGAGCCACCGCGGCCATAATAAAGGGGGAGAGGTTGGCGGTGTTGCACCAGGCAATCAGCCGCGCCATCTGAGCCGGAACATCGGCCGAAGCCGGAGCCTCATAATGCACTTTCTCATGGCCGAATGCACCGGACACCACCTGCATAGGCTCTTCTCCTTTTCGCCAGTCGGCTACGGTGATGCTGCGCATACCGCTTCTGCCCAATGGGAAAAGTGCCGCATGCCATCCGAACAGCCGGTCGGCTGTCAGTGGCGTTCTGCAATTGTGCACGGCATCGAGCATCACATCAACCAATCCCTCCACATAGTGATCTTCGGCTATCACGCCTTCTTCCTCGATACCAAGCCGTCGGGCGATACTGCTCCTCACTGAATCGGGATTGAGGCGAACACCTTCAATCTCTGACGAACTGATCAACTCATCTGTCATTGCCGACAGCGACGAACGGCTTTTTTCATTAAAACCGAGCATCGACATCCTGCCGTTCAGAAGTCCATGTAAATTGCTGAGACGGCTCATCGGCTCAAGCAATGCTCCTTCATCCCATCTGAAATCTGGCCAGTCGCTCTTCTGCCAGATATAGCTGCTGCTATGGTATCTGGTGAAGCTCTTGTTGTTGCCGTTGTGTCTTTGTTCGTCTGTCATGCCGCAAATTTAAAGAATTGCGGTGAAAAAGCCAAATATTCACCGCATTTTTGCGGTGAATGCGCAAAGTAATCTCCGCAACACTGCTTCCGGAGGCCTATACCCCGGCGCTAATACATTGTCTGTGTTTGATTTATAGCCGAACCGGCTCTTATTTGGCTGAGCGGGCGTGGAGACGGTAGAAGAGGGCGCCGACAAGCAGGGCGCCTCCGACGATGTTGCCGAGGGTGACGGGGATGAGGTTGTGCATCAGGCCCCAAAAATCTACGTTGGCGCCTTCCATCATGCCGGCGGGGATGAAGAACATGTTGGCGATGCTGTGCTCGAATCCGAGCGCAACGAAAGTGCCTACGGGAATCAGACATGCCAGAAATTTTGACGGAAGGGTATCGACCATCAGGCATAGCCACACGGCCAGACATACACACCAGTTGGCGGCAATCCCTTTGAGGAAGGCTGTCAGCGGCGGCAGAGCTGCTTTGGCTTCAGCGATTCCCACCACAGCCGAATGATACGGCTCGGCGGCGGTCAGGCCGCAGAGATACACGCACATGTAAGTAAACACCAAGGCTCCCGCAAAATTGAACAGCCATACCAGAGTCCAGTGGACTACCATCTTGCCCGGCGTGTAGCGACGGCGGGCACAACCCGGCACGAGCGTGGCGTTGTTTCCCGTAAAGAGTTCGGCCCCGAAAGTGACAATCAGGAACAGCCCCACCGGGAAGGTGAGCCCGCTCAGCAGGCGCTGGATGGCGGGATTGCTCTCCATTGCTCCGGCCATGCCGAATCCGGCGATTACCGACAGGATGCCGCCCAGAGCGATGAAGGCTCCGGCCATCACCGACAGCACGGCAAGCCGCTTGAGCGACATAGCGGTTTTGCCCTGACCTATGGCCTCGATTTTTTCAATAAGGTCTGCGTGAGGTGTGATAGACATGGCCTTGGTCGTGGGGCGTTAGTTCATACGCGGATTGGTGGCCTGCGATGCCGTCTTTTTCTGAGTGTAGGTCTTTACCGGGATGGTGCCGTTGAGCGCTCCGAGCGCGTTCAGAGCCAGTGCTTCGAGCTCATCCTCGCCGGGGAATACGGCTACGGGAGCGATGAAGTCTATCTTGCTTACCAGTCGGCTCGTTACATATTCCGAATGGGCGATGCCGCCGGTAATAAGCACCGCATCGACCTGACCGTGGAATACGGGCGTCAGCGCCGCTATGTTCTTGGCTATCTGATATATCATGGCGTCGAGTACCAGTTGCGCGTATTTGTCGCCGCCCTCGATGCGGGCCACGATCTCGGGAATGTGGGTGGTGCCCAGATGGGCGGCCAGTCCGGCTTTGCCGCTTATGCGCTGGCACAGCTCGTCTTTGCTGTAACGACCTGAATAGCAGAGGTCGATCAAGGCGCCAGAAGGGAGCGAACCGGCGCGTTCGGGCGAGAAGGGGCCTTCGCCGTCGAAGGCGTTGTTGACGTCGACCACGCGGCCATGCTTGTGGGCTCCGACAGAGATGCCGCCGCCCATGTGCACGATAATCAGATTCATATCCTCATAGCGCACAGGCTTTCCCGGGTGCTCTTTGCTGAGCTGAGCTGCGTATCGGCGTCCGATGGCGCGCTGGTTCAGGGCATGCCATGTGGTGATTCGCGGCATCAGCGGCGAGCCGGTCACGCGGGCCACGTCATCGAGTTCATCGACTATTCCCGGGTCGGCGATGTACGATTTGCACCCTATCTCGTCGGCGAGATTGCGCGCGATGAGGCATCCGAGGTTGCAGGCGTGGCTGCGGCGCACTTTGTGGATGTCGGTCACCATGGCGTCGTTGACCTCGTATACTCCGCCTGGGATAGGCCGCAGCAGACCGCCGCGCCCGATTACGGCATCGAATTCCAGAGGTATGCCATTCTCGGCCAGTGCATTGAGGATCAGATGCTTGCGGTAGTCAAACTGGTCGATGACTTTCGAAAACGGTTCGAGATCCTCCACGCTGTGGCGCAGAGTGAGGTCGAACACTTTATGGTTATCTTCGTAGACGGCCATTTTCGTTGAAGTAGATCCGGGATTTATGGCAAGTATCTTCATTGTGGGTGGTTCAGGTTCAAGTTAATCGTTAGGTTAGCTCTGGCGGCAGCGTCTGCATCGTTCTGCCACCGGTCAGTGGCGCGGTCAGCAGCCGCGGTTGATGCAGGCAAGGGCCAGCGAGTAGAATTTCGACTCAGGGGAGTCGCTGCGCGACGACAGGAGCACGGGGACTACCGGACCTTGCAGTATGCCGGCCACTGTGGCCGAGGCAAACTGTGTGATGGTCTTGTAGAAGGTGTTGCCTGCGTCAATGTTGGAGAAGATGAGCAGGTCGGCATTGCCGCATACTTCGCTCTTGATCCCTTTCACGGCGGCGCTGTGGGCATTGCAGGCGCATTTCACATCCATCGGACCCCCCAATACGGCTTCTCCAAAGGCGCCCCGGGCGTTCTCGGCTACGAGTGTGGCGTAATCGGTGGAATTGGGGAATTTCGGATTTACCTTTTCGGTGAAATGTATCAGCGCCACCATCGGCTTGCTGATGCCGAGACGATGGAGTGTGGCGATGTCGTAGCGCAACATCGCGCGGCGCTGCTCTATGGTGGGATAGGGGATTACTGCTACATCCGAGAAGGCAAGCAGTTTGTCATACCCCGGCATCTGGGCTACGCTCAGATGGGTGAGTACATCGCCCGCAGGCAGCAGACCGTGCTCTTTGTTGAGGATAGCCTTGATATATACGTCCGTACCGATCAGCCCCTTCATCAGGATGTCGGCGCGTCCGGCGCGAACTTCCTCCACTGCTTTGGCCGCTGCCTCGGCTGCGTCAGCGGCTTCGACGATGCGGATAGCCCGGCTGTCGGCTCCCGCCGACTCCATGGCTGCGGCTATCCTCATGGGATCGCCGACGAAGATAAGCTCGGCAAACCCTTCGCGCATGGCGCGTAAAGCCGCTTCGGCCGATTCTTCGTCATAAGGACATACCACTGCTATGCGATGGGTGGCGCAGCTTTGGCGCAACTTTGCCACCATCTCTTCAAATGTGCGGATCGGGGTCATGATGTCGGGAAAAGGTTCGTTTCTGCAAATATCGCAATTTTTCAGTGATTTCCAATGTTATTCCCGATTATTTTTGCTTATCTATTTGCTCAAATTTTAACGCTGAAATTACGAAAATTAATTAAAAACTTGTATCAATAATAAAATCGAAATTTTTTGACCAAGAATTATAAAATGTGAAATTCAAAACCGCCCCGATTGATTGCACATTCAAACCTAAAATGTGCAATTTCCCCAGCCCTTATGTGTGCACAAAAATGGAGAAGGCTAACCGATAGTCTTCTCCACTCAATTATTAAATCAGATGAAGAGAAATTTCTTGTAATATAATCAGATGAAGAGAAATTTTTCTTTCTGATAAACCAAACAAAACTGGTAAACGAAAAACTAAGTTGAACTAATAAATCTGCATTATGTGTAATCCAATAAGTATTATAAATCTTAATTGTCCGCATTATCTGCGATTATGTTTGCAAAGCTAAAGGTTAATTTTGATATATGCAAGCAAAATGCCGGAATATTTTCAAAAATTGTAGCAATATGTCAAAATGTCGCTTGCTGTATATAGTTATATATATAAATCATGGGCGCCCCCGGTCGGGAGCGCCCATGAGATGAAGAGCCGGTTCGACAATCTATGTTAACGGCCTCAGGCCGGTTCAGCATGTGTAGAATTCGGTGAATGCTTTGCAGATGTAGATATGGTCGGCCACTGCGGCAGTCTCGCGACAGGAGTGCATGGCAAGCTGAGGCGCTCCCATGTCCACTCCGCGCATGTCGAGCTGGGAAGTGAGGATATTGCCCAGAGTTGACCCTCCGGCCACATCGCTATGGTTCACGAACATCTGCACAGGCACATTGGCCCGCTGGCAGATGTCGGCAAACACGGCGGCCGAGTCGGCGTCGGTCATATATTTGCAGTTGGCGTTGATCTTGATTACCGGACCGGAGCCGAGCACGGGATGGTTCGTCGGATCCTGCTTGCTGATATAGTTGGGATGGGTGGCGTGTCCATTGTCGGCCGAAATCATAAACGATGCCGCCACTGCGCGTGAGAAATCTTCCTCGTTGCCGCCTAAGGCAGTGCAGATGCGTTGGAGCACGCGTTTGAGGGTCGGCGAAGCCGCTCCCTGTTTGGTGTTCGATCCCGTCTCCTCGTTGTCGAAGAATGCGGCCACGCAGCTCTGGCGCATCACCTTGCGGGCTGCGGGTTTGGCCTCTCCGGCATAGTCTTCATCCACCTTCTTCCCCTCCACGGCGTTGCAGAGCGCTGTCAGGGCGCAGTGGGCCATCTCCAGATCGTCGATACGCGATGCGGAGATGAATTCGTCGTGCATACCGAAGGTGCATGCCGGTTCGGTGGCGTAGAGCGTAAGGTCGTAGTCGGCAATCTGAGCTTCGGAAATGCCGAGTTCGTCGGCTACCATGCGGGTGATGCACCCCTTGGCCTCATATTGGTCGTCGAGGATAGCCATCAGAGGCAACATGTCGCGCTGCTTCGACAGCGGATTCCCCTCGTTTACCGAGCGGTTGTAGTGAATTGCCAGATGGGGTATGGTAAGCAGCGGACGTGAGAATTTCACCATGCGCACCTCGTGGCGGAAGGGATCTTCCGAGCGCAGCACTACGCGTCCTGAAATCGACAGCGGACGGTCAAACCAGGTGTAGAGTATCGGTCCGCCGTATACTTCCGTGTTCAGTGTGAGCATATTGCCGTCGGAGGTGATTTCGCAGTTGGGCTTCAGGCGGAATCCCGGCGAGTCGGTGTGGGAGCAGACAATGCGGAAGCCTTCATGCGCTTCCCCTTCGCCAACGCGGAAGGCGAACAGAGCCGAATCGTTGATTGTGGTATAGTAATTGCCTCCGGCTTTGAGATCCCAGTGGTCGCGCAGGTCAAGGCTTTGGAATCCGCAGGCATCCAGACGCCGGCGTATGATCTTAACGGCAAGGAAATTGCAGGTCGACTCGTCGAGGAATGTCAGCAAGTCGCGTGTCAGGTCTTTCATATTCAGTGTGGTATTATTCTTTGTTGGCAGAGGGCTTTTCAGCGCTCTCTGCGGCTTTTGGCTCATCGGCGGCTCCGGCCTTATCAGCGGCTCCGGCGCCCTCGCCATTAGTATAAGGTTCTGCGTCTTGAGATTGTTCAGCCGGGGCGTTCTCTCCGCCAGCGTTCGTTTGGTCGGCGTTCGTTTGGTCAGCGTTCGTTTGGTCGGCGTTCGGGCCGGCAGCTTTTGTTGTCGCGGCGGGAGCGGCGGGAGCGGCAGCGGCTGCCTTGGCTTTCTTACGGCCGCCGGGGCGGCCGCCGAACGGTGGCTCTTTCATCAGTTCGAGCATCTCGAATGAGATATTGAACACATCCTCGGGACCTGTAGGACGCAAGGGCTCGAACCAGCGGAACTGCGGCAGGAAGAACAGGCTCTTCTTGGCCAGATACAGCGGCGTCATGGTGCCGGGTGTCTCGGGCCACATCTTCAGCCGTTCGATAGTCTGCCCGTTGAAGTCGGCCGACAGGAACGAGCTCTCGAAGTTGGCGATCTTATTGTAGGTGGAGTCGTTTTCCATCGGAAGCATAATCCCCTGCACGTTGCCCTTGACATCCAGATGCTTGATGCTCTGCTTCTCGAATGTGGCATACATCTCCTTGCCGGTCAACTGGTCGTAGAATTCCTCGTCGATCCATTCGGCCATGAATCCGAAGTCGGGCAGGCGCGCCCAGTCGGCTGTGGAGTCGTTCATGTGCACCTGGATCTCATTGCCGAAAATCTGTTTCTGCTCGTTCCAGACTACCGGGTGATAGTCCATATACATGATCGAATCTTTCTGAACTACAGTCAGCGAGTCGCAAAGCCCCTGAATGTCAGAGCGGAAGAAGCGCACATGCGGGGCCGCCACGATGTGGTGGGTGGTGTCGGCAGGGAGGGTCACCGAGTCGTTGAGCGCCTTTTCTGGAGTGATGACCATGTAGGCACGGATGGTGTCGCCATGCATGAACAGAGTATCCTTGGGCGATGAGTATTCCCTGGCGAGGGCGCGACCTGTCACCAGAGCGCTGTCGGCCACCTCGAAATAGTAGCCGTAGTCGCCCGTGAGCAATACCTTCTTGGCCGTATCGGTCAGCTCGATATTCCCGAAGGCCTCGCCGAATCCGAGGTTGCGGTCGTAGTAGAGCGTATCGCCGGTGAGGGTGTTGCCGTTTTTGGCCACTACCAGCGACCGGCGGTAGAGGTCGGCCTGCGAAGTCTCGGTGTTGTAGACTCCCGAGGTGGTGTAGATGGTGCCGTCGCCTGAGATGATAGTCGACGTGGTGTCGAGCACGGCGATATGGCTCGCCGTATTGTAGATCATCTGCTCGGTGTATATGTCGAGGGTGTCGCTCTCCTTGAGGCTGCTAAGATGCACGTCTTCGCGAAACAGCGCATCCTTGGTTGAGGGGCTGTATTCGCCATACCATGAGTCGAGCCGGTTCTCCTTATCGGTGAGCACACCGCCCACTTCGTAATATCCCAGCTCGATGCCCAGGTCGTAGTTGAAGATGTCGGTGGTCAGTTTGGTATCGCGGTTGATAAGGCGCACTTTCTTCCCCGGGTCGGCATAAAGGATAGCCAGCTGCGTGGAGTCGGCATAGTTGAGTTCGTCGCCGTAGACAAAGAGGGTGTCGCCCTGCTCCATGCGCACATTGCCGTAGGCGTTGAGCGCCCCCGGGCTGTCGTAGAAATTGGCCGAGTCGCAGTACATGTACATATCCCCTTTGCGGAACACCACATCGCCCACCACAATCTGATAGTCGGTGTTGGGGACGGCTCTGAGCTCGTTGGCTCGCTCGAGAAACACTCGGTTGCGCTGGTAGCGGTTGGCCTTGGGGATGGTGGGAGAGATAGGGGTGGTGTCGGGCTGATGGAGCGCCGCGGTCGGTTTTATCGTATTGCCGGCCGAGGGCTTTGCGGCCTGCGATGAGGCTATCACTGAAAGCCCCGCCAGAGCCACGGCTCCGAAGAAAGCGCCGCGCAGCCCCCTGATGCGCCCGGCTGCTGCAGCCGGCCTCCGGCCTTTAAGGCCGCTGCCCGGATGCGGGGCAGATGAGTTTATTTTCTGATTTTCAGCCATCCCTGATGCTCAAATTCGCAGTTGCTCCAGTTGTCCTCGATTTTTACGTAGGTGTCGTTGATCTTCTTCTCGATCCAGTCTTTCACCATTTTGGCTTTGGCCGAGTTTTCATACATCACCTTAATGGCCTGATAGTCATCGCTGAGGTTGGCCTTGTGGGCCGGAATGCGGGCCGTGAGTTTCACGATGGCCACGATATCGGAGTTGCGTTTGGGATCTTTCATCACGAAGGCCTCCGACACATCGCCCACCTGCATGTCGTTGATCTTCTTGGCTACTTCCTGAGGAAGCTCCGACATCTCGAAGCGAGTGGTGTTATTGGCCTGGTTGATCATGCGACCCTGATTATTGCGGGTGTCTTTATCCTGCGAGAGGGCCGTAGCCTCCTCGAAGGTGAACTTTTTGGCGAGGATGTCGCTGCGGAGCGAGTCGAGACGGTTCACGGCGTCGCGCAGGTCGGCTTCAGCCACTTTGGGGCGCAGAAGGATGTGGCGCGTGTTCACCCGGTCGCCGCGCTTCTCGATGAGCTGGATTATATGGTAGCCGTATTGTGTCTCCACGATTTTCGACACTTTGCGCGGGTCGTTGAGGTTGAAGGCCACGGCAGCATATTCCGGTTCGAGGTGACCTTTACCCATGAATCCGATCTCGCCGCCGCGCACACTGCTGCCGTCTTCGGAATAGAGGATAGCCAGGGTGGAGAACTCCGATTCGCCGCGGTTGACGCGGTCGGCATAGTCGCGCAGACGGGCCTTTACATCGTCAATCTCCTGCTGGGGGATTTTGGGGTTGATGGTGATAATCTCTGCCTCAACCTGCGTGGGGATGAACGGGATGGAGTCGGTGGGGAGTTTGTCGAAATATTTGCGCACATCCGAGGGTGTCGTCTTGAGGTCTTTGGAGATGTTGCTCTGCACCTGCTGCACTCGGTACTGATTGCGCATGGCGTCGGCCATCTGTTCGCGGAATTCTACCATCGGTTTGCGGAAATATTCTTCCAGCTTTTCCTTCGACCCCAGATTGGTCACCAGATAGTTGATACGCTGCTCCACAGCCTGATTTACCATCGATTCCTGCACCTCCACGGTGTCGATATCTGCCTGATGCAGAAAGAGCTTCTCAATGGCGAGCCGCTCAGGAATCACGCAGTACGGGTCGCCCTTTATAGGCTCCTTCTCATAAAGCATCTGCTGATAGGCTTCTTCGATTTCACTTTTATAGATGGGTTGGTCGCCTATCATCCAGGCGACTTCTTCCACAATATTGTTGTTGGCTGCCAGAGCGGCCAGGGCTGCGAGGCCGGCCATCGGCGCGAGGATTCTACGGTTGATTTTCACGTGATTCGGGTGTTGAAAATTCTCTGAATGAAGATGTTGCGGCAGGTCGACGCACTGGCGCGCCTGCCTATCAAATCGCAAATTTACATAATTTTCGTGAATATCCCTTTGCCGCCGTCCGTTAAAAAGCCAAAAATCTGCGCGAAACGTGTCTGTGTGCGTCATATTGGAAGATGTGTGGCATTGTTTGGCTCAAACGAGGCAGAGTAAATGACAAAAAATTCTTACCTTTGAAGTCAGTAAAGAAATCTATTTGCCATGACCCTGCTCGAAGCCATATCTGCCCGCCATTCCGTGCGCCGCTATACCGACCGACCGCTTGATGCCGATGTTATAGCCCTCCTGACCGCCAAGATTGAGGAAATCAATACCGCGGGGCGGCTCCATGCGCAGCTTGTCACCTATGAGCCGAAGGCATTCCGCGGAGGCTTCGCCTACGGTTCGTTCCGTGGTGTCACCGACTATATCATCATGGCCGGGGAGAAGGGTGCAGACCTTGATGAAAGGATAGGGTATTATGGTCAGGAACTGGTGGTGTATGCTCAGACCCTTGGACTGAACACCTGTTGGGTCGGTCTGACGTATAATAAGGTCAGCGGTACCTGCAATCTCGCTCCCGGAGAGAAGATCGTATGCTATATCGCTTTGGGCTACGGCGAGTCGCAGGGTTCACCGCATAAAAAGAAAAGCATAGAGCAGCTCGGAGGCGTCACCGCCGACTCTCCGGAGTGGTACCGCCGGGGGATGGAGGCGGCGGCCATGTCGCCGTCGGCCGTGAACCAGCTTAAATGGCGGTTCCGCTGCGCGGGCGTCGATGCCGGGGGCCGCGGTGTGGTAGAATGTGATCGCGGCCGCTCTCTGATAGGATATACGGCTATAGATCTGGGAATTGCGAAATATAATTTTGAAATCGGGGCTGCTCCCGTGAAGATCGTGTTCCGTCAGCCGTCAGGATCTGAAAGGAGCCGTAAGACTTTCCTCGCTTTTGGCATAGCTTTAGGCATCGCTTTAGCCGGCCTGATGACTTCGCCGGCGGCTGAAGCCTCCGACAGCACCCCGGCCGAACTGATGCGCCGCCTGCAGGGCGGCGGCACTGTGGAGCAGGCTGATGTGCACGCTGTGCTTCACCAGCTCGACCGGGAGGTGAACCGCCGCAACGAATATCGCGCCCGACGTGTAGCCCGCATCGACTCGCTGGGCCGTCTGCGCAGAGCCACCGCCGAGCGGTCGCCGTCGTGGTTCCGACATACAATGGAGATAGGGCAGGCCTTCGGGTCGTTCAACAACGATTCTGCCTTGAAATATCTTTACGAAGGGTATGAGGCGGCACGGGCCGGAGGCAACGACTCCACAGAAATCAGTTTCCGCATCAGGTTGGCTCCGGCGCTGTCGATGGGCGGATATGTGACCGATGCTCTGGCAGCTCTCAACGAAGTGGATACCGTCGGGCTGTCGCCGGCACTGCTGCGCAGCTACTACGCCCAGGCCCGGCAGACATATTCCTATGTAGCTAATTATTACGACGGCCTCGGGGCGTCGCGCGACAACTGGAACACGCGGATGGTGGAGTCGCAGGAGCGGCTGCTCCCGCTTCTGGAGAAGGGATCGGACGAATTTCAGCTCAATCAGGGCGAGTATCTGTTCAATACGCACCAGCTGGCCCGCAGCCGCACCATACTGCTCGACCTCGTGGGTCGTCTCGACCCGGATTCTCCCCAGTATGCCATTGCCACCCACATTCTGGCCCAGATAGCCGCCCAAAACGGGAGGCGCAACGAGCAGGTGCTTTTCCTTGCGCTTTCGGCCATGAGCGACACCCGCCGCAGCAATCTCGAGGTGATGTCGATTCAGGAGCTGGGCGGCCTGCTCTTTGAACAGGGTGATACCAAACGCGCCCACAACTATCTGGTGATGGCCATGAACAATGCTGTCGACAGCCGGGCTTCGGTGCGTCTGTCGCAGACTTCGCAGCTGCTGACGGTGATTGAAAACGACCATCTGTTGCAGATACGCCGCTATCGGCGTATCACCACCACGGCGCTGTGCATTCTGGCCGTGTGCCTGCTGGCGATGGTGGCGGGGCTTTGGTTCCTGCGCCGTCAGCTGCACCGTCTCGACCGCCTCAAGCAGCATCTTGAGGTGTCGAACAAGGCCAAGGAGGTGTATATGAGCCGGTTCATGTCGCTGTGCTCAATATACATGGACAAACTGAAGCAGTTCAGCAAACTTGCCAACCGTAAGATTTCAGCCGGTCAGGTCGATGAGCTGTATAAGCTCACGAAATCCGGTAAATTCGTCGAGGAGCAGAGCCGCGAGTTCTATCTGGTATTCGACGATGCCTTCCTGCATATCTATCCCGATTTTCTGGAGAAGGTCAATGCCCTGCTGCGCCCCGAAGAGCGCATTACGCTTGAGGATGGTGAGCTGCTCAACTCCGACCTGCGTATCCTGGCGTTTATGAAACTGGGTATTGATGATGCCCCGCGCATCGCCCATATCCTCAACTATAGCGTCAATACCATCTACGCCTACCGCAACAAGCTCCGCAACAAAGCCATCAACCGCGACACGTTCGAAGCTGACATCCTTGCTATCTAAGCCCGTAGCGATCCATTCACGAAACAGTACCATCAGACACTCAATATCCGCAATGTATTTATTTAGGCTACGATTTAGGCACATCTTCCGTGAAGGCGGCATTGGTCGATGCCGAAACCGGACGGTGCATAGCCTCCGACTTCTACCCCAAGACTGAAGCGCCGATCAAAGCGCTCAGGGCAGGCTGGGCCGAACAGTCGCCCGAGGCATGGGTCACATACGTCAAAGAAGTTACCCGAAGCGTCCTGACCACAGCAAAGATAGATCCCAAAGAGATAAAGGCTATAGGATTCAGCTATCAGATGCATGGCCTTGTGGCCATCGACCGCCGGGGCAGGGTGCTCCGCGACTCCATCATCTGGTGCGACAGCCGTGCCGTTACCTACGGCGAGAAAGCGTTCGCCGATCTTGGCGCTGAGCAATGCCTGTCGCATCTGCTGAATTCCCCCGGAAATTTCACGGCGGCCAAACTCGCATGGGTGCGCGAAAACGAGCCCGAGATTTTCAAAAATATATATAAGGTAATGCTTCCGGCTGATTATGTGGCTTACCGCATGACGGGCCGCATAGTGACCAATCCCGAAGGTTTGAGCGAATATATGCTCTGGGACTTTAAGGAGAATGGCCCTGCCGGGTTTCTGATGGAATATATGGGTTTTGACCATGACATTTTCCCTGAGGTGCAGCCTACTTTTTCTCCGCAGGGATGCGTCACGGCTGAAGCTGCCCTGGAGTTCGGTCTGGCCGCAGGCACTCCGGTCACATACCGCGCCGGAGACCAGCCCAACAACGCCCTGTCGCTGAATGTGTTCGAGCCCGGCGAGGTGGCCTCCACGGCAGGTACTTCCGGTGTGGTCTACGGAATCAACGGCATCGCCGATTACGACCCTCTGAGCCGTGTGAACAATTTCGCACATGTGAACCATTCGGCTGACTGCACGCGCATAGGGGTGATGACATGCATTAATGGCACCGGGGCCCTCAATTCATGGCTTAAGCGCAATATAGCCTCCGGTCTGTCGTATTCCGACATGAACGGTCTGGCCTCAGAGATACCCGTCGGCTCTGATGGGGTGACAATCCTCCCCTTTGGCAACGGAGCTGAGCGCATACTGCAAAACCGCAACATCGGGATGTCGGTGCATGGAGTGAACTTCAACATCCACGACCGCCGGCCTCGACAAGGATTTCAAGGTGAACATCGAGGTAAACCATGCCACGCTTGCGGGCCATACTTTCGAGCATGAGCTTTGTGTGGCCGTTGACAACGGGATGCTCGGAAGCATCGATGCCAACCGCGGCGACTATCAGAACGGCTGGGATACTGACCAGTTCCCCATCGACAACTACGAACTCACTCAGGCCATGTTGCAGATAATCCGCAACGGTAGCCTCGGCAACGGCGGAACGAACTTCGACGCCAAGACGCGCCGCAACTCTACCGATCCGGAGGATATCTTCCTTACCCACATTGCCGGTATGGACGCTATGGCCCGCGCTCTGCTCAGTGCAGCCGATGTGCTTGAAAAGTCGCCCTACAAGAAGATGCTCGCCGACCGCTACGCTTCTTTCGATGGCGGCGAAGGGAAGAAGTTTGAGGATGGAGCCATGAGCCTGGAGCCATGAACCTGGAGGATGTCGTGGCCTATGCCAAGACCAAACCCGAACCCGCGCAGACTTCAGGCAAGCAGGAGCTCTATGAGGCTATCGTCAATATGTATGTGTGAAAATCCACTGATAGATTCAACCCCGAAGCGCAGATTCACAAACGAAGTGCAAAAATTCCAGGCCTCGGGGGAGGAAATATTGTAAAATTTGTTAACTTTGCAGATTACTGGCAGAGCGTTCCGACGCTTACCTGCGGCGGCTTTCCGTAAGCCGCGCAGGGGGAGGAGGACTGTTGGCCTGGTAATATATTAGTAAACAAAGAATTATGAATAGTATAGCTTCCCATGTTGAGTATCTGCTCCGCAAACATGACTGCGTAGTGCTTCCGGGCCTCGGCGCTTTGCTCTGCCGCTATGTCCCGGCCTCGTTTGCCGATGAGGATGGTGTCACACTCAACCCTCCGGGTCGCTTTATGGCCTTCAACGGGATGCTTACCGAATCGGACGGCATGCTCGCCTCATCGGTAGCCCGCCAGAGCGGAGTCACGTTCGAGGCTGCCACGCGCAGCGTGGAAGCTGAAGTGGCTCAGATGCGCGCGCAGCTGGCGCTCCATGGCGAACTGCAGCTGGGCCGACTGGGCAAATTCATCAGTTCGGCCGATGGGCTTATCTCGTTTGAACCCGACGAAATCGCTGGCATCAACGGCTATTTCTTCGGTCTGCGTCCTATCTCGCTGCGCCCGTTTGCCATGCTCCACCGTCCGGCTGCGGCCAAAGTGGCCGAACCGGTGCTCCCCGTATATCAGCCCGAACCGCGCTCGCGCCACTCATGGCGAGCCTACGCCGCCGGTATCGCCGCCTCACTGGCCCTGCTCTTCACGGTGGGATTGTATTGCCTGTCGCCGATGAGCATAAATACGCCTACCGATACGGCTTCGCTGGCACCTGCCGTGCAGGTGAAGAAGTCCACGCAGACCAAGCCGATCACCATCAAAAAAAATCAGCAGCTTCAGGTGCGCCAGCAAATCAAGGGTGTCCCGGTCCGCAGGGCTGTGTCGACGGATTCTGTGCGTATGATCAAAGGCGGGCAGAAGGTTACACCGGGTCAGCCTGTCAAGAATAGTCAGAATGTCAAACCGGTAAAACCCAATGGCGCTGTCAAGGCCGGTAAAGCCGAGATTGTAGAACTTCCCAAACAGCTTGACTACAAGGCCAAGCAGGTCGGAACCAAGGTGAAGCCAACCTCGTCGGTTCAACCGCGCCTGTCGGCCTCCGACCGTTACTGTGTGATTGTGGCTTCGTTTGCAACGCGTTCGCAGGCAGAGGTTTATGTGGCTCAGAATGGTGGAAGCAACCTCGGCATTCTGGAGAAAGACGATAAATTCCGGGTATATGGTGCCACAGGGTCGACTCGCGACGAGGCTAACGCCCAGCGTGCCCTCACCGGCAAAGCCGATGCCTGGGTCTGCGCCCGCTGATCAATCAAAATTAGCTGCAGAAGCGTTATATCTGTGTAGCGCCGGGCGCTCATCAGCTGAGATATGCGCCGGAATGTCTGCAATATTGTCGTAACTATCTTTCTCTCAACCTTTTTTTTGATATGATGGAGAATCTTCACGAACTTCTGATAAACCGCCGAAGCATCCGCCGCTATACCAATGCGCCGGTTGATGCCGACGATGTACGCCTGATACTGGAGGCCGGACTGATGGCCCCGACTTCGAAAAATGCCCGCAGCTGGCAATTTGTCGTAGTGGAGGAAACGGAAATGCTGGCGCTTCTGGGTCAGTGCAAGCCTAATTATGCCACCTCAGTGGCCAATGCTCCTTTAGCTATCGTGGTCACGGCCGACATGACCAAGTCGGAGGCCTGGATAGAAGACGCCTCGGTGGCTGCTTCGTTTATGATGCTTCAGGCCGCCGACCTCGGACTCGGCAGCTGCTGGGTAGAGGTGCGCGACCGCTACCGCGAAGACGGAGAGCCCTCGGAGGAATATGTTCGTAATCTGCTCGGTATTCCCGAAGAGATGGCTGTGGTATGTATCCTTTCGGTAGGCTACAAGGACGAAACCCGCCGCCCGATCGATACCACCAAGCTGCTTTGGGAGAAGGTTCACGCCGGAAAATGGTAATGCAGTCGGAAATCGGAATGCAGTCGGAATCGGCAACAGAAATCCAAGACGAAAAGCGCCCCAAAATTGTAGTGTTCGGAGCGGGCAATGTGGCCTCACATCTTGCTCCGGCTCTGGCTCGTGTAGCCCGTGTGGTTCAGATAGTCAGCCGGCATAAGGAGTCTGCCGCTGCGCTTGCGGCGGCGATTGGCGCTGATTGTAAGGGCATTACGTCGGTTGACGACATCGATCCCACCGCAGATTTCTACATCATTGCGGTAAATGACGATGCTGTGGCCCGTGTGGTCGAGTCTACCCCGGCCTTTGAGGGCATCTGGGCTCACACTTCTGGCAGTGTCCCTGCCGACGTGTTCCGAGGACAAAAAGCCCGCTACGGGGTGTTCTACCCGCTGCAGACCTTCACGCGCTCGGTAGAGGTGGATGTCAGCCGTGTGCCGTTTTTTATTGAAGGTTCTGACCCTGCGACGGAAAAGAGTCTGGTGAATCTTGCCTCGAAGATTTCGTCAAGAGTGGAGATAGCCGACTCATCGCGGAGAAGCCTGCTACATGTGGCGGCAGTGTTCGCCTGCAATTTCGCCAACCTGATGTGGATGGAAGCTGACAAGATTCTGCGTCCTCACGGGTTGGAAGTAGGGGTGATGATGCCGCTATTGCAGGCCACACTTGAAAAATTGAACAGCGTATCGCCTCGCGATGCCATGACCGGGCCTGCCCGACGCGGCGACCTTCACGTAATCGCATCCCATCTTGACCGGCTTCCTGAAGATCAGGCGGAAATCTACCGTCTGCTCTCCCAGACTATCCTCAATGAATTTCATTCCGACTTGAAAATTTAGACCTTACCTCGTTAATTTTCAGCTATTTTAACCTCACCATGAGCAAAATTCCTTACGATCTTACCAAAATCCGCGGCATAGCTTTTGATGTCGATGGAGTGCTTTCTCCCAACTGTATTCCGCTTGGAACCGACGGGATACCGCGCCGTATGGCTAACATAAAAGATGGCTACGCGCTCCAACTTGCGGTGCGCAAGGGGCTGAAAATAGTGGTGATAAGCGGTGCTGTCTCTGACGGACTGATTGAACGGTTCGCAATACTCGGTATCAAAGATGTATACCTTGGCGCCGGAATGAAGAGTGAGGTATTCGCCGACTGGATGGAGCGCGAAGGGCTTCAGCCTGAGGAGGTTGCATTTGTGGGTGACGATGTGCCCGACCTCGACTGCCTGAAGGCGGCCGGACTGGCCGTGGTTCCCGCCGATGCATCGTTTGATGCTCTACAGGTGGCCAAATACGTTTCGCCTGCCTGTGGCGGCCAAGGCGTGGCCCGCGATCTGCTTGAGGAAATTCTTAGGGCTCAGGGGCTTTGGCCCGTGACCGATAAGGCCTGGGGATGGTAAGAGCCTGAATGGCAGATATTATTGGCCTTATAGCTTCCCGGGGTGCGGATAAATTATTGAATAGCAATGGAAAATAAAGAATTTGAATTTCTAAAGGGAAAAACGCTGCTACTGGCCAGCGCGTCGCCGCGTCGCCGCGAACTGCTTGGTAATCTGGGAATTCCGGTAGAATTGGCTACCCTTCACGATGTGGACGAAAGTTATCCCGATACGCTCGCTCTTGAGGACGTGGCTCCATACGTATCAAAGAAGAAGGCTGCGGCATACAAAAGCGAATTTGCTGATGGCCAGGTGCTTGTGGCGGCTGATACGGTAGTAATCAGCGATGGAAAAGTGCTTGGCAAACCGCACAGTGAGGACGAGGCTCGCCGGATGCTCAGGCAACTCTCAGGATCGACCCATCGGGTAGTCACCGGCGTGACCTTGGTGTCCGGAAGCAATACGCTGACCTTTGCCGAACACACCGATGTGACATTCGACGAACTGACAGATGATGAGATAGACTATTACGTGGACCGATTCCGCCCGCTCGACAAGGCCGGTGCCTACGGAATCCAGGAATGGATAGGGTACATCGGTATTTCCGGCATTTCCGGCGACTACTACAATGTGGTAGGGCTTCCTCTGCGTTCACTCTACCGTCACCTCCGCGCGCTCCTGGCCTGAGTTTTCCCAAATGAGTATATACGACCGAAGGTGGACTGCCCGGAAGGGGGCGGTCCACCGTCGGTGGTTTTCGTTGTGACGAATCTCAGAGCGGAGCGTTAAGCTTTCACACGTTCGAGATAGTTGCCTGTGCGGGTGTCAACGCGCACCTTGTCGCCAATGTTGCAGAAGAGCGGCACGCGGATTTCGGTGCCGGTCTCGACAGTGGCGGGTTTGAGAGTGTTGGTGGCGGTATCGCCCTTGATGCCGGGTTCGGTGTAGGTGATTTCCAGAACTACGTTAGCGGGGAGCTCGCAGGTGAGTATGGTGTCGGAAGCGGCGTGAACCATAGCTTCTACGATATCGCCTTCTTTGAGGAATTCCACGCCCTCGATGCTTTCGCCGGGGAGAGCCATCTGCTCGAAAGTCTCGGTGTGCATGAAGTTGTAGCCCATATCGTCCTTGTAAAGATACTGATAGGGACGGCGTTCGATGCGGACTTCATTCACTTTCACGCCAGAGTTCCAGGTCTTGTCAAGGATGCGACCGGTTTTTACATTGCGGAGTTTGGTGCGCACGAAAGCCGGACCTTTGCCGGGTTTAACGTGAAGGAATTCAACGATGAAGAAGTAGTTGCCGTCGATATCGAGGCACATGCCGTTTTTGAAATCAGCTGTTGTTGCCATAAAAATTTATTGTATCTTTTGTATTTATTTGATTTTCAGTATTTTGCTAAATGCGCAACATCAAATTTGAGCGCGCACTCTCAAGCGGTTGCAAAGTTACAGATTTTCCCTCTTTTTACAAAATCCTCACTACCAAAATATTTGCGTTGAAGCGAGAAAAAATGTGGAGGATTGTCGGCTTTTTTGCTTAACTTTGTGAATAATTTACTCTGAAAGATACAGATGAACGAATATAGAAACCGCTCGGGCTATAGATCAGACGACTACGACTCAGATCGCCTGGATATGCATTATCCCGAATCGATGTATGACCCCGATGCTGACCGCGATGACCGCGCCGTCCGCTCTGGCCGCGTTGCCCGTGGCTTTGATGACCATGGCGACAGGGCATCTTCGCCTCGACGCCCTCGCCGACAGCGCCCCCTGACCGATGATACCGCCGGAGATTATGAAAACGGCGCGCGCGACCGCCGGGAGCGCGAGCCAATCGACCGCGACCGCAGAGAGAGAGACTTCCCTGGCCGTGACCGCCGGGATAGAGAGTCCATTGACCGCCGGGAGAGCGAAGCCGGGAATCGGGAGCAGCGCGACGCTAAGCGTGGGAAAGAGCCCAAGGCCAAGGAGCCTAAGGCACCGAAGCAACCGAAAGCGCCGCGCGAACCGATAAACTTCCGCGAGTGGGGAGTGGTCAAGTTCTTGTGCAACAAGCGGTTCCATGCTGTAATCGGTGTGGCGCTGGTGTTTCTGGCCGTATATTTTGCTATGGCTGCAATCTCATTCCTCAAGACCGGAGCCGAAGATCAGAGTGCTTTAAGTTCGCTGACCCTGAATCAGATGGCAGCTACCCCCGGAGCCGTTGGCAATGCCGCCGGACCGGTAGGGGCTGGTTTCACTCAGGCCTTCCTCGTGGAAGGGCTCGGTCTCGGATCGCTCGCAGCAATAGTCTACCTCGTGGTTTTGGGTCTGGCCCTGATGGGGATACGGCGCACCGAATTCTGGTCGCTGACCTTCAAGACCCTGCTTGTAGGCGTCACCCTGTCGATAGTGTTAGGGCTGGTAAGTCTTTGGCTCTCACTCGACTATAACCTTGGGGGATATCACGGAAGATACATCAATGTGCTGATGGTCAGCTATATCGACTGGATTGGCGCACTGCTGGTCAGCCTGCTGCTGCTCACAGCCGTAACCTATGTATATATCACTGACATCACCGCCTTCTACCGCCGTGTGACCGAAATGCGCAAGGCTGTCCGTGATAAAGCCGAGCAGCGCCGCATGGAGATGGAAGCCGACCGCGAGAAAGTGCGTCAGGCCATGGCACAGGCCGATGCCAACGAGCATGAAGCAGCAGAAGAGGAACACCCCGAACTGCAGGCTGAACGCCACGATGACGAGCCGCAGCGCATGGTGCGCGTGGGATTTGAGGACGAACCCGTCGAGGAAACCGACATCTACGCCATCCGCCCCGGAGAAGAATCCGAACCAGAAACTCACGCTTATCATCCAGACGTCCAGGCGGCAGGGGAGACCTCGGAGGCTTCTGCATCAGAAACTTCTGAAACGGCTCCGGCTCCGGAGACAGATGAAGAAACCGCTAATGGCACTCCCGCAGCTGAGGCAGCCCAGCCGGCAGAAACCGCCACTGAGACAGTCATGGCGGCTACCGCCGGTGGAGAAGGCCCGACACTTGAGGTGGTGACCAACACCATCGAGGCCGGACATAACGGCGTGGAAAGTGTCTACGACCCCACAGCCGAACTGTCGCGCTTCCGTATGCCCTCGCTCGATCTGCTCCGCGATGTGCCCCAGAAGACCAACATCGTCGACCAGCAGGAACAGGAGGAGAATAAAGAGCGAATCACCAAGACCCTCAACGACTACGGCATCTCCATCAGCCATATCCACGCCACCGTCGGCCCGACCGTGACCCTCTACGAGATTATCCCCGCCGAAGGCGTACGTATCGCAAAGATCAAGCGGCTCGAAGACGATATAGCCATGAGCCTCGCCGCTCTTGGCATCCGCATCATAGCTCCTATTCCCGGACGTGGCACCATCGGTATCGAAGTGCCGAACAAAGACCCCCAGACCGTCTCCATACGGTCGATTCTCGGCTCGAAGAAGTTTCAGGAGTCGAAATATCAGTTGCCCATGGCAATGGGTGTCACCATCTCCAACGAAGTGTTTATCGCAGACCTCTGCAAGATGCCCCACCTGCTCGTGGCCGGTGCTACCGGTATGGGTAAGTCGGTGGGCCTCAACACTATAATCGCGTCTTTGCTGTATAAGAAGCATCCCGCCGAACTGAAGTTTGTGCTCATCGACCCGAAGATGGTGGAATTCAGTCTGTACAGTGTGCTGGAGCGTCATTATCTGGCCAAACTGCCTGAGGGAGAGGAAGCTGTGGTCACGTCGATGGACCGTGTACTCGACACTCTGAATTCGCTCTGCGTCGAGATGGACCAGCGCTACATGCTTCTGCGCGACGCCAACGTACGCTCAATCACCGAGTACAACGACCGGTTCATCCACCGCCATCTCAATCCCGAGAAAGGCCACCGCTATCTCCCTTATATCGTGATGATAGTCGACGAGTTTGCCGACCTGATCATGACGGCAGGCAAGGAAGTGGAGAAACCCATCGCGCGTATCGCCCAGAAGGCCCGCGCCGTAGGCATGCATATGATCATCGCCACCCAGCGACCCTCGACAAATGTGATTACCGGTCTGATCAAGGCCAACTTCCCGGGCCGTATGGCCTTCCGCGTGCAGCAGATGGTCGACTCCAAGACCATCCTCGACCGCACAGGCGCCAACCAGCTCATCGGTAAGGGCGATATGCTTATCTCGGTCAACGGGTCGCTGGAGCGTGTGCAGTGCGCCTTTATCGACACCCCCGAGGTGCAGGCCATCTGCGACCATATCGACCAGCAGGCCGGCTACGAACATGCCTACTTTCTTCCCGAACCTCAGATTGAGGGCGACGGCGCCACCAACCTCGGCGCCGTGGGCGACCGCGACCCGCTCTTTGAGGAAGCGGCGGAGATTGTGGTCAACACCGGTCTGGCATCCACCTCGTCGCTCCAGCGACGCTATTCTATCGGCTACAACCGCGCCGGCAAGATCATGGACCAGATGGAAGCTGCGGGGATTGTGGGTCCGGCGCAGGGCGGCAAGCCGCGTCAGGTGCTGGTAGACCCCATGCGCCTGCGCGACATCCTCAACGCCATGGAGTAAGGCAGTCCGGAAACCGAGCTTTGGGCCATTTTGGCTACAAAATCAACCAATCCGGAGTCACGAATGTTAGTAATATAATATCAGGGAATCTTATTTATGAGATATATAAATCACATTTTACCCGCACTGCTTACGATATTGCTCACAGTGATGACATCCGCAGCAGCCACCCCGACAGCTGCCTCACTGCTCCAGCAGGCAGCCGGCGAACTGCGCAAATCTCCGGCCATTGAGGCACGCTTCTCAGCCACGGCCTCCGGCAGCAAGACCTCGGGCGATATCCTGATTTCAGGCAACCGCTTCCGCCTTACCACACAGGACGCTACGGTATGGTTCGACGGCCACACCCAGTGGGCCTACTCCGCAGCCAACAAGGAGGTGAACATCTGCGAACCGACGATGGAAGAGATCTCGCAGGTGAATCCCTTCGCAATAGTCAGCGGGCTGCAGAAAGGGTACAACACCCGCCGGCTGACAGCGCCCAAAGGGAGCGACCGACTGGAATTTACCCCCAAGACCAAACGCGAAGCCTTCCGCAAGGTAGTGCTGACGCTCAACTCAGCCAGCCACCTGCCGCAGGCCATAGCCGTGACCCTCAGTGACGGATCTGCCATCTCGATCAATGTCAGCTCCATAAAGAAGATAGCCAAAGTGCCCGGAGCGGAGAATTTCCGATTCGAGAAAAAGAAATATCCCGGGGTGGAGATTGTAGACCTCCGATAGAGAGAAAGAATTGATTCATTTTTTGATAATAACCAAACAACAGAATACGACAATGTCAGAATTTATCACCAGATGCGCCATTATCGGCGGAGGACCGGCCGGTTATACGGCTGCCATCTATGCTTCTCGTGCCAATCTTGCACCTATCCTCATCGAGGGGATGCAGCCCGGCGGTCAGCTAACCACCACCACCGATGTGGAAAATTTCCCCGGGTATCCCGAGGGGGTGAACGGCACAGAAATGGTGATGCAGTTTCGCAGTCAGGCCGAGCGGTTTGGTGCCGACATCCGTCTGGGAGTGGTCACCGATGTGGACCTGACCAAGCGCCCCTTCAAGATTACGCTCGACAACGGCGACCGGATTCTGGCCGGCAGCGTCATTGTGGCCACCGGAGCGTCGGCACGCTATCTGGGTCTGCCCGACGAGCAGAAATATATGGGGATGGGAGTGTCGGCCTGCGCCACATGCGACGGATTTTTCTATCGCAAGAGAGTGGTGGCAGTGGTAGGCGGCGGCGACACCGCCTGCGAAGAAGCCCTGTACCTATCCTCGCTGGCGCGCCAGGTGTATCTGATTGTGCGCAAGCCCTATCTTCGCGCCTCAAAGGTGATGCAGCAGAGGGTGATGGAGAAAGACAACATCGAAGTGCTCTTCAACTGCAATACCCTCAGCCTTTATGGTGAGGATGTGCTTGAAGGCGCAAAACTTGTGGAGAACAAAGGCGCGGAAAACGAGCGCGAGTTTGACCTCCCCATCGACGGCTTCTTCCTCGCCATCGGCCATAAACCCAACACAGACCTATTCCGCGACAAGCTTGAACTGGACGAAGCCGGCTATATCAAGGTGGCTTCGCCTTCGACTCGAACCAGTGTGGCGGGAGTGTTTGCTGCGGGCGATGTGGCCGACCCGACCTACCAGCAGGCCGTGAACGCCGCCGCCTCAGGATGCCGCGCAGCCCTCGATGCCGAGCGCTTTCTGGTGGATACCGGGGCGTGAGCAAATCTGCAGGCGCGTTAATTGTTATATTTTAAAGCGGCGATTCCAGTCCGGGGAAACTCAAACGCGCTGACCATCGCAACCGGACAGCGCCTTCACAGACGCAAGGAAGCCGCAGAAAGGAGAATCACACGATGAGAACTGATATGCCGAATCTGGATGCGAGCTTGTTCCGCATCAATATGCCCACTCTCACTCCCAAGGTAGGCAGCCTGCTTGTGGCCGAACCGTTTCTGAGAGAGTTTAGTTTCAATCATGCCGTGATTTCTCTGCTTGAATACTCACCGGGCAAACCCGCCATGGGGCTTGTGCTGAATAAGCCCACCGACATCACCCTTGGTGAGGCCATCGACGGAATCGACGAGGAAGTGGCAGTGCCCATCTTCCGCGGCGGTCCCGTGGGAGGCGACCGGCTTTTCTACATCCACCGGCTGGAGAAAGAGATACCCGGAGCTAACCATCTTACGGGCGATCTGTATGTGGGCGGCGACTTTGAGAAGATGAAATCATACCTGAATATGGGGTTGCCCACCGAGGGGCTGATACGCTTCTTCATCGGATATACCGGATGGGGACCCGGACAGCTTGACGAGGAGATACGCCGCCATGTGTGGGCTGTAGCTCCCAAGCCGTCGGACGATGTGATCCTGAGCGAGGATGGACCCGGCTACTGGCACGATGTGGTGAGGACGATGGGAGTGCCATACCGCAACTGGCTGTACCATCCCGTTGATCCTCAGCTTAATTGAGCATGGGAAAGGCCCCATGCTGAGACCAAACCCAAAGGGAAATCCCAAAGGGCAAATCCGGAGGGCAAATCCGGCCGGAGAAGAGGGAAAACGGTAAGAGAACGAGGAAACCCTGATAATTTACATTGTTTAACAAAGAGATGCCGCAAGGTTGCACACCCTGCGGCTTAACTTTGCATTGTCAGGAAGGGAAAAACAGAAACTCTAACTCTCTAAAACGTAGTTATCATGGAAGCAACATTCGTTATTACCCCCAATGTGATCAACACAATCAACTCGCTGCCGCTGGAAGAGCGTGTGGCCATGGTATCGGCACTTGCCGGCGAACTGATACTGGGAGCAACGCGAGCAGAAGGTGAGCTGACACCAATGCAGGAAGTGATGTATTCCATGATTCGAGGATATGTGCGCCGCGACACCGCCCGGTTTCTTGAGGGACACGCAGCAGCCGGCATCGCCTGAAGAGGCGATGCGGCGCAGGAGGGATTATTGAAAGACGGACCGCCCGGATTGCCTGCAGAAGGACCGGAGGGACTACCGGCAGAGGGACCGGAGTCGGATAGCGAGATGGCCGCTAAGGGTGCGTATGGACGCTAAGATCGCGAAGGGTACGAAGGGTGCGTATGGGTGCTAAGGCCGCGAAGGGAGCAATCAGCCGCAGTGGAGATGGCGGGCGACGAGAGTCGACATGAGGTCAGGGTCGGCGTTGGCGCGCGAATGGAGCGTGGAGTCGGAGAAAGAGCGCAGGTTTGCCATCAGTCCTGAAATCATGGCGGCGGGGAAAATCCCCTCAGCTTCATAAATATCACGCTGAGCCTCCAGACAGTCGGCGCTGGCGGCGCAGCACGACGGCAGTTGGCTCAGAGCCGAAGCCTTGGCGGCATTAGCCTCATCGTGGATGTTGACATCAACATAGGTGCGGTCGGCCACCTCCAGAGCATCTTTCATCTCGAAGCCATGGCGCGCTGCCACAGCCAGAGAAGCCAGCAGCATATATATGTCGGCAGAACCGTCGGCAGAGCGGATCTCGATAGTCTGCTTCTGAGAGGCATCGTAGGCTGAGGGAGCCTCAAGCGGATTGGCGACGGCCGACATATCGCGGTCGGAATTCCAGCCCAGCGGGACGCGAACCAGCACAGAGCGATTGCGGTCGCCCCAGCAAACGCTTGTGGGGGCTTCCTGATGAGGTACGAGGCGGAAATAGCTCGTGGGGTTGGTATTGCCGAAAGCCGTAATCGACGGGGCGAGGTCCATCAGTCCGGCAATCAGGCGGCGAGCTTCCTCGCTAAGGCGGCGGTCAGCGCCGAGCATGGCATTCTTGCCGTTGCGCATCAGGCGCATGTGGATGTGCAGACCCGATCCGGCTTTGCCCGCCGTGATTTTCGGAGCGAAGGTGACATTGTAATTCATCTCGCGAGCCAGATTGCGGATTACCCATTTGGCAAGCATCAGCTGGTCGGCTGCATCTTCGGCCGCAACCGGGAGGAATTCGATCTCGTTCTGCTCATAGTTCATCCCCTGAAGGGTGAAATTGCCCACTTCGGAATGGCCATATTTGATACGCCCTCCGGTACGGGCGATGTAGAGCATGCAGCGAGTGCGGAAATCGTTGAATTTTGCGAACGGACCCGACTCATGGTAGCCGTGCTGGTCGGTAGCGGGGAATACCCCGTCGTCGGGCGAGATGACATAGTATTCCAGTTCGCCCATCGCCTGGAATTCCAGTCCGGTGGCCTCTCGGAAAGCCCGGCAAGCCTTGCGCAGCGTCTGTTCGGGCGATGTGGCCAGCGGATTACCATCCTTGTCGAAGAAGCTGCAGAGCATGGTCAGCGTGGGGATTTCGGCAAACGGGTCGCGGAAAGCTGTAGCGTAGCGCGGGATGACATAGAGGTCGGAATTGCCCGCTTCGACAAACGAGAACAGGCTTGAGCCGTCGACACGTTCGCCTGCGGTCAGCACCGATTCCAGATGCTCCAGATCGTTGATGACGAAATTAAGAGTTTTCAGGCGGCCGTCGCCGGCAGGATACATGAAATTGACCATCTCGATGCCGTTGTTGACGATATACCTGACGATGTCGGCGCGAGTGAACGACTTAGGATCCTTGCCGAGATAGGCCACAACTTCGTTTTTGGTAAGAGCCAGATTTTGCATGGTAACAGTAAAGGTAAAGTGGTTTGGGAGACCGGAGGAATCAGAAGCCGCCGGTGTCAGAAACTTATGCAGATTTATAAGGTATCAGTCGAGTATGATTTTGCCAAACGATTCCGGATGGTGGAAATCGGGATGAGCGGAGCTTATCGGGGCCCAGCTGAGATAGTGAGGCTGGGAAGTGGCCGAAGCGCACTTGTTGAAATTGCCGCGCAGAAGCAGGGGAGAGCCGGCATATTTTAGCTCCATGATATCGAGCGGTATGGCTACTGCAACGCTCCATATGAACGAGCCCTCCACTTCGCGGAAAGGCCGCGGCCCTACAGAGGCGTAACGCCGAACGCGTTTGAGCTGATCTTCGGGGAGCGGAGCGCAGCCCGACGCCTGCGAGCAGATGGCGGAATTGAGCACACCGACACAGTTGAACTCAAAGGTGAAGTAGCGGTCGCTTTGCGGGTCAGGCTGGAGATAAACCTCCACGCAGGAATCTTCGCTGACGGGTGAATTGTCGAGATAGTTTTCGGCGCGGAGATAGTTGCACCTTACAAGAAAGTCGATGAAGAGAGTATCGTCGGTGTGAGCGGCCGTGACCACCGTCAGCGGGCGGTAAGGGAATTCAGCAGGCCAGTTGAGCGACTCCACCGGGAAACGGACGCCGCCATCTTCCAGGGCGTTGGCGATTTCAGGCATTGACAGCGAGGCCAGCGAAGGGATATATGGGATGTGAAGCTGATACATGGAGGAACAGGGGTTTTAGCGCTGTGTGGCGACAGCCGGGCCGTCAGGCGGCTATGTATCCGACAATCCCCTTGTAGAGGCCCACAAGAGCCATAATAAAGAGGATGGAAGCCACAATGCGGTTGAATATCCAGAGCGAGCGCACATTGAAATGAGCGCGGGCCTTATTTACGAAATAGGTGATGAGCCACCACCAGAGCAGGGCGCCGCCTACGATGGAGGCATAGCCAGCCACATAGTGATAATAGCGGAACTCCGGCAGCAGAAAGTTGAATCGGGCGAACAGACCGATTATGAAGAATATAATCAGCGGGTTGGCGAAAGTGAACAGGAAGCCAGTGACAAAGTCGGTCCAGAAATTATTGGGCGCATCGTCGGGCTTTTTCAGTCCGGCGGTAGGATTCTTGCGGAAGAGGTATGCGGCGAAAAGGATCAGGAGCACAGAGCCGGCGATCTGGAGCAGCATCTGGCGCGAAGTGACGAAGTCGGTGACGAAGCTCATGCCGAGGCCCGTCAGCAGGCAGTAGGTGAGGTCAGACAGCGCTGCCCCCATGCCCGTGAAGAAGGCCGGACGGCGCCCCTTGTTGAGGGTGCGCTGAATCACCAGCATGCCGATCGGCCCCATCGGCGCTGAAATCAGTATGCCGACGAGAACGCCCGAACTCATTATGTTCAGAAAATGCTCCATGCAGTAAGACATCATCACGCGGATCAGCCGCAGCCTAATCCGGATTCTTGCAAATTTACGCTTTTTTATCAAGAGAAGCAACAATGAGAACACCTGCGGAGCATAAAACGGCCCAAAACGGGAAAAAGAAGGCAAAAAAAGGAGGCGAAACGGCCAATCAGAGCCATTTCGCCTCCAGGCGGAAGGTTGAAATCAGGATTATTCGGCAGCGGCTTCTGGCGCGGCGTCAGCTTCCGCAGCAGCGGGAGCCACATCGGCCTTGGCAGGCTGCTCCTCCTCATCAGCCTGCGGCTTGAGCCAGCGGTCGAGCCAGCGGAAGAACACGCGCTGCCAGAGTATGGCATTCTGCGGACGGAGAATCCAATGGTTCTCCTCGGGGAAGATTACCATTTCAGCCGGCACGCCGCGGAGTTTGGCGGCATTGAAGGCCATCTCGCCCTGCGACGAGAGGATGCGGTAGTCGTATTCGCCGTGAGTGATGAGGATAGGAGTGTTCCATTTGTCGACAAACTTATGGGGCGAGTTGGCGAAAGTGCGCTGAGCGACAGCGTTGTCCTTCTCCCAGAAAGCACCGCCCATATCCCAGTTGGCGAACCACATCTCCTCAGTTTCAAGATATTGAGCCTCCATATTGAAGATGCCGGCATGGGCAATCAGAGCTGCGAAACGGTTTTCGTGGATGCCGGCGAGCATATAGACGGAGAAACCGCCGTAGCTGGCGCCGACAGCACCGATGTGAGCGCCGTCGATATAGGGACGCTGCTTCATATAGTCGACAGCTGAGAGGTAGTCGCGCATATTCTGACCCGGATAGTCGCCCGAGATTTGAGCGTTCCATTCCGTGCCGAAGCCCGGGAGTCCGCGGCGGTTGGGGGCGATGACCACGTAGCCGTTGGAGGCCATCAGCATAAGATTCCAGCGATAGCTCCAGAACTGGCTTACAGCCTGCTGCGGGCCGCCCTGGCAGTAGAGGATAGCCGGATATTTCTTTTCAGGATCGAAGTTGGGCGGGAGCACAACCCATGTGGTCATCTCCTTACCGTCGGTGGTAGGCACGAGCACCTTTTCAACCGAAGGAGCGACAATCTGAGAAAGGACATCGGCGTTGACCTCGGTAAGCTGAGTGGCTTTGCGACCGGTCACGGCGAAGATTTCGTTCGGGTAAAGGATAGAGTGGCGCATGGTGACCACGGTGCTTTCACCCAGCGGAGCCAGAGCGGCATAGTCGGCCACGTCGGCATTGGAAGTGACCATGGTCACCTTCTTAGAGCCGAGTTCAACCGAGAAAATCGGCGTAACGCCCTGGTATGCAGCCAGGAAATAGATTGATTTGCCGTTGGGATTCCAGGCTATGGCATCGGCGGTATAGTCCCAGTCGGCGGTGAGATCGGTCTTGACGCCCGAAGCCATATCCATGACGAAAATGCGGTTCTTATCGCTTTCATATCCATCATGTTCCATCGAGAGCCAAGCCAGCTTGGTGCCGTCGGGCGAGAAAGCCGGGTTGGTATCGTAGCCCATCATCCCCTCGGTGAGATTGCGTGTGGTCTTAGCCTCCAGATCGTAGAGATAGAGGTCGGAGTTGGTCGATACGGCATACTCTTTGCCGACCTTTTTGCGCGATACATATACCAGCTGCTTGGAATCCTTGCTCCAGGCGAAAGATTCGATGCCGCCGAAGGGTTTCATGGGCGATTCATAAGGCTGACCCTCCATGATGTCGACAAGATTGTCGATTTTATAGCCCGTGAAATCAGCGATGAAGGGGTGGGGGATTTCAGTGACCCACTCGTCCCAGTGCTTATACATCATATCGTCGATGATACGGGCGTTAGCCTTGGGGAGGTCGGGATAAACGTCCTGAGCGGTGCGGGCATATTTCACAGTGGAGATAAGGAGCACCTTCTTACCGTCGGGCGACACCGAGAAGCCATGCACACCGTTTTCGAGAGCCGTGACCACGCGGCGGCCGGTGCCGTCGATATTCATCACCCACATCTGGGGTTTGCCGGCTTTTTCAGCCACGAAAGCGATACGCTCGTCGGAGAGCCATGCGGCTTCGCCTTCCGAGCCCGGAGTTTTAGTGACGCGACGCTTGTCGGAGCCGTCGGCGTTCATGACCCAGAGGTCGTTGTTGCTCTTGTTCTGCTCCACGCTCTCATAGCTGACGGCGTAGAGGATTTTGGAGCCGTCGGGCGACACCTTGGGGTTAGTGACGCGACCCAGCGCCTCCAGCGCTTCGATATCGAAAATGCTGTCGGTGGTGTGGAAGTCGGGTTTGTCGATAAGTTGGTCCTGCTTGGAGGAGCAACCCGTAAGGCCCGCAACGGCTGTGGCAGACATTAAAAGCGGAATAAGAAATTTGTTCATTATATAAATCTGAGAAAAGTTGTTTAGTTTCGCGATTAGACAGGCGGAAATCAGCCCAAGACATAAGAAACGCGGATAAACCGCAAGCTGCGGCGACTTCCATTTGCAAAAATAGGGAAAAATCGCCAAATATTTTGTAATTTTGCGCTGATTTTACACCGTAATAAACATCATAATATATATGCTTGCTACGAAATACAACCCCTCAGAGGTAGAAGACAAATGGTATGCCTACTGGATGGAGCATAATCTGTTTCATTCCGAACCCGATGCACGCGAACCCTACACCATCGTAATTCCGCCGCCAAACGTGACCGGAGTGCTCCACATGGGCCATATGCTCAACGAGACCATTCAGGATATTCTGGTGCGCCGCGCCCGCATGGAAGGGAAGAACGCATGCTGGGTGCCCGGCACCGACCATGCATCGATCGCCACCGAGGCCAAAGTAGTGGCAAAACTCGCCGCCGAAGGGATTAAGAAGACCGACCTGACGCGCGAGGAATTTCTCAAGCATGCTTGGGAATGGACCCGTCACCACGGGGGAATCATCCTGCAGCAGCTGCGCAAACTCGGCGCTTCGTGCGACTGGGAGCGCACGGCCTTCACCATGGACGAAATCCGCTCCAAGAGTGTGATCAAAGTGTTCTGCGACCTGTACGAGAAAGGGTTGATCTACCGCGGAGTGCGCATGGTCAACTGGGATCCTGCGGCGCAGACGGCGCTCTCGGATGAAGAGGTGATCTATAAAGACGAACACTCCCACCTGTTCCATCTGAAATATTATGTGGAGGGTGAAGACCGGTATATAGTAGTGGCCACCACGCGCCCCGAGACCATCCTGGGCGATACGGCAGTGTGTGTGAACCCCAACGACGAGCGTTACACCTGGCTTAAGGGAAAACGCGTGATAGTGCCTATGGTCGGACGCTCCGTGCCCATCATCATGGACGAATATGTGGAGATGGACTTCGGCACCGGCTGCCTGAAAGTGACCCCGGCACATGATGTCAACGACTATATGCTCGGCGAGAAATACAATCTCCCCGTCATCGATATTTTCAATCCCGACGGCACCATCTCGGAAGCCGGCGGCATGTATGTAGGTCACGACCGCTTCGCCGTGCGCAAAGAGATCATTGAAGATCTCAAAGCCCGCGGACTGGTGGAGAAGATCGAAGACTACGACAACAAGGTAGGCTACAGCGAGCGCACCAAAGTGGTCATCGAGCCCAAACTGTCGATGCAGTGGTTCCTGAAGATGTCGACGCTGACACCTCCGGCCCTCGATGCCGTGATGGACGATGATATCCGCTTCTATCCTCCGAAGTTCAAGAATACCTACCGCCACTGGATGACAGACACCAAAGACTGGTGTATCAGCCGTCAGCTCTGGTGGGGCCACCGCATTCCGGCCTACTTCCTTCCCGAAGGCGGCTATGTGGTAGCCGAGACACCCGAAATCGCTCTGGAGAAAGCCCGCAAGCAGACCGGCAACGATGCCCTGCAGCTGTCGGATCTGCGTCCTGACGAAGACTGCCTCGACACATGGTTTTCGTCATGGCTGTGGCCCATCTCGCTGTTCAACGGCATCCTTGATCCCGACAACAAAGAGATAAAATATTACTATCCCACCACCGACCTGGTGACCGGACCGGACATCATCTTCTTCTGGGTGGCTCGTATGATAATCGCCGGATATGAATACAAAGGGGAGATGCCCTTCAAGAATGTGTATTTCACCGGTATCGTGCGCGACAAACTCGGCCGCAAGATGAGCAAATCTCTCGGCAACTCGCCCGACCCGCTTGATCTGATCGCCACATACGGCGCCGACGGCGTGCGTATGGGCCTGATGCTCGCAGCTCCAGCCGGCAACGATATCCTCTTCGACGACAAACTCTGCGAGACGGGCCGCAACTTCTGCAACAAAGTATGGAATGCGTTCCGCCTGGTAAAAGGCTGGGAGGTAGACGACAAGGTAGAGACACCCGCCGTGAGCCGCAAAGCCATCGAATGGTTTGAGGCCAAGCTCGGCCAGACGGCCGCCGAGGTAGCCGACCTGATGGGCAAATTCAGGATTTCCGAAGCTCTTATGGCCATCTACCGCCTGTTCTGGGACGAATTCTCATCGTGGTATCTTGAGATGGTTAAGCCCGCCTACGGTACCCCGATCGACAAATGCAGCTACGAAGCCACGCTCGGTCTGTTCGACTCGCTGCTGCGTCTGATGCATCCGTTCATGCCCTTCATCACCGAAGAGCTCTGGCAGAATCTCGCCGAGCGTCGCGAAGGGGAGAGCATAATGTATGCGCCGCTGCCCGCCGTGGGCGTAACCCCCGAAGGGGAAGCCCTGCTTGAGGCCATGGATACCGCCAAAGCGATCATCACAGGAGTGCGCGGCGTGAGAGCCCAGAAGAATATCTCGCCCAAAGAAGCGCTGACGCTTAAGATTGTAGGGGCAGCTCCCGAGGCCAACCTTACCGCTCTGATAGCCAAGATGGCAAATCTGGAGAGCGTGGAAGCCAACGCCGCCAAGGATTCCGCCTCGGCCTCGTTTATGGTAGGAACGACAGAATATGATGTGCCTCTGGCCAACAATATCGACGTGGAAGCCGAGAAAGCACGTTTGAGCAAGGATATAGCCTACTATGAAGGATTCCTCAAAAAAGTGGAGGCCAAACTTGCCAACGAGAAATTTGTGAACAATGCTCCGGCAGCCGTGATCGAAGGCGAACGCCGCAAGCAGGCCGATGCCATGGCACGTCTGACCCAGCTTAACGCATCGCTTAAGGCGCTGTCGTGATAGCTCTCTGTCCACTTTATCCCTAAGACCTTCCGAGCATGATGGATGTAATCCAACTGCTGCCCGACTCCGTGGCCAATCAGATTGCCGCAGGCGAGGTGATTCAACGCCCCGCCTCGGTGATCAAAGAGCTTGTGGAGAATGCTGTGGATGCCGGAGCTACCGACATCCGCATCATATTGCGCGACGGCGGAAAGACGCTCATCCAGGTGATTGACAACGGATCCGGGATGAGCGACACCGACGCGCGTCTCGCCTTTGAGCGCCACGCCACATCGAAGATTTCCAAGGCAGCCGATCTTTTCGACCTGCATACGATGGGTTTCCGCGGCGAGGCTCTCCCCTCGATAGCCGCTGTGGCGCAGATTGATCTTCGCACCCGCCGAGATGATGACACAGTGGGGACACACCTTCAGATAGCCGCATCGAAATTCGAGAGCCAGGAGGCCGCCATGTGTGCCTGCGGCACGAACATCAGTGTGAAGAATCTGTTCTTCAATTTTCCGGCGCGCCGCAAATTTCTGAAGAAAGATTCGGTGGAACTTACTCATATCATCCACGAATTCGAGCGGCTGGCGCTGGTGAATCCCGATAAATCGTTCACGCTGATTCACAACGATATAAACCTGCATCAGCTCGGAGCCGGAAGTCTAAAGAAACGCATACTTGACCTATTCGGCAAAGCCCTCGACAGGCAACTGATACCTGTGGCTACCGAGACCTCGCTGGTGAAAATCGAAGGCTTTGTGTCGCATCCTGAGAATGCCCGCAAGCGCGGAGCCCTGAAATATTTCTTTGTCAACGGCCGCAATATGGTGCATCCGTACTTCCAGAAAGCCGTGATGACATGTTTCGAGAATCTGATTCCGGCCGACTACCAGCCCAGCTTCTTCCTTGATTTCAAGGTTGATCCCTCCACAATCGACGTCAATATCCATCCGACGAAGAGTGAAATCAAATTTGAGAACGAGGCCCCCATCTGGCAGATACTCGTGGCCGCCATCAAAGAAGCTCTGGGAAAATTCAACGCCGTGCCCTCGATGGATTTCGACTCCGCCGATTCGATAGATATACCTGTATTCAACCCCAAGAATACTCTGGATATATCCGATGCACCTCTGATGGATTACAACCCCTTCACAGCATCGAAGAAGAGCGGCTCATCGCCATCGTCAGGAACGTCACGCCGCACAATGCCGTGGGAAAATCCGCAGGACCGCACCACGCTCAACAACTGGGATAAGCTTTACGAAGATTTCAACTCGGCCTCTGAGGCCATAGCGCCATCTTCACCCTCAGCAACGACAGCCTCTTCAGGATTTTCAGTTCCTCAAGGCGACCTTCAGCCCAGCAAACTCAACAACGGCACCGAGCCGGACAGCACGGCCACGCCCGATGAATCCAATCTAACGCGCGGACTTCTGCCCGAGATGGACGATGCAGGCGACGTCGCCACCACCACCATGCTGCAGTTTGGCGGTAAATATCTTGTGGTGCCATCGCGTGCCGGGATGATGGTAATCGACCGCACACGAGCCCATGTGAAAGTGCTTTATGAGCGGTTCATCCAATCGATCTACCACGCACTGGAATCGCAGCAGGTGCTCTTCCCCGAGACACTCATGCTTACTCCAGCTCAGAACGTCACCATGGAAGAGATAGCGCCAGATGCCCGACAGCTCGGTTTTGACCTCTCGTATCTGGGCGATAACGTATGGGCCATCAACGCCATTCCCGCTGCCATCAACAATCTCAACCCTGTAGAGACACTCATGATGATGATAGCCGATGTGGCCGAGCAGACACAGACAGCGTCTAATTCGCTTCGCAGCCGGCTGGCGCTCGCCATGGCCCGCGCCGCCGCCATCAAGCCCGGCAACAATCTGAGCGAGGCAGAAGCCGAAAATCTGCTCAGCGCCTTTTTCTCGTTGCCCGACCCGGCCTTCACCCCCGACGGACTTCCCACCTTTTTCACTCTCGACCTTCAGGAAGTGGCCAAGAGGCTAAGCTAAGATCTTTAGTTACTACAAATATAACGCGCCGAGGCATAAGAGCCGGCGCGAAATGTTTAGATATATTACTGTTTAGCGGACAGTAATAAATTTCAACAATTTTTTCACGGTCGAGCGATTGTATCAACTGACCATACACCGGCTGTCCGAAGAAATGACTACTTTTGCTCATGGTTATTCATGGTTTGTTGGCGACACCAAAATAACCACAAAGGGCTGACTCCTGCAAATAGTAATCGACTTTAGTCGCTTGCTTTGCAAGAATCAGCCCAATTTTTGACACAGCCCTCAATTTTTAGCGGACAGTAATAAAAGAAAAATTTCATGGGTGTGAGGATTCAGGTAAAAATGGGGTATGATTGGGTGATGTCAGGTGCTGGATGTGGATGCAAAAGCCTTGGGGGTCAATAGCTTTTGCGGGTGGCGTCGAGTCGCAGAAGTATAAACAGCAGGATGGTGAAGCCCCATAGCGACGAACCGCCATAGCTGAAGAAGGGGAGCGGGATGCCTATGACAGGACACAGGCCTATGACCATGCCTATATTGATACTGAAGTGGAAAATCAGATATGATGCCACGCAATAAGCATAGACGCGCGAGAAGGTGGTAGGCTGACGTTCGGCCAGCGATATGACTCTGAGGATCAGAATCAGGAAGAGAAGCACCACGGCCGAAGTGCCGATAAACCCCTCCTCTTCGCCGATGGTGCAGAAGATGAAGTCGGTGTGCTGCTCAGGCACATATTTCAGTTTGGTCTGGGTGCCCTTAAGGAAGCCTTTGCCTGTGAAGCCGCCCGAACCGATGGCAATCTTACTCTGGTTGACATTGTAGCCGTCGCCTCGCGGGTCGTTTTCAATGCCCAGAGCCACCTTGATACGTTTCTGCTGGTGAGGCATCATATGGTCGAACACCATATTCACCGAGAAGAGGAACCCCACGGAGAGGAAGGCTGTAGCCGCTGTGATGATGAGAGCACGGCGTTTCAGCCGGAAGAACTCAAACAGGCAGTAGAGCATCCCGATACCGATGACAGAGAGGAAGAACACGTAGCCCGGCAGCTGCACATCCCAGATCGAAAGCACAGCCTCAATAATGGAGCAGCCGCCATACCAGAACAGAAGGTTTCGAGCCACCTCGAAGCGTTTGACATACACTGCCGCCATCCCTATCATCAGCACCATTACCATGCAGAGGATACCGAATTCGCCCGAGGGGATGCCCAGAATCAGAGTCTCTGAGAATTTGATTGCAACCACGAAGATTATCACCGCCACAAGGGCTGCGAAGAGCACAAGGCCGCTCATCCCCTCGCGGTAGAGCACGAAGAACAGCGACATATAGACCAGAGCCGAGCCGGTCTCCTTCTGGGCTAGAATCAGGATGATGGGTGTGAGGATAATCAGCAGGGCGCGGAAATAGTTGCGTCCGGAGGCATTGAGCGAGAAGTTGTATCCGCTGAAGAGTTTGGCCAGCGCCAGCGCAGTGGCGAATTTGGCGAACTCGGCAGGCTGCAGGCTCATCGGGCCGAACACCAGCCAGGAGCGCGAACCCTTGATGTCGGGCGCTATGAATATGGTGACCACCAGCAAGATAAGTATGCCAAGATATATCGGGTAGGCATACGTCTCATACATTCGGGCGTCAATAATCAGGAGCACCAGACCTATGACGAACGACAGGCCGATCCAGCATGCCTGTTTGCCCGAGAACTCATCGAACGACAGGATGCTCGCATGGTCGAAGTCGTAGCTGGCTGCGTAGATGGAGAAAACACCGCCGATGACGAGCAGAAGATACACCACCACCGTGAACCAGTCGAGGTGGCGGAACACCGAATTTTCAAACTGCTTATTGCCTGGGGAATAAACCATCTCAGATTATATAATAGATTTTAGAGGGATTAATGCTTCCGGACGCCGGAATAGATGATAGTGTTGGAGTTGAGCATACGCTCCTCGATATATTTTCGATTCTCGGCGATGTGCCCCTTGAGATATTTTTCGATGATCAGCGAACCGATCGGGACGCCGAAGGCGGCTCCGTAGCCTGCATTTTCCACATAGACACAGACAGCAATCTTCGGGTCGTCGTAAGGGGCGAAGCCGATGAAGGCCGAGTGGTCGCGCCCGTGCGGGTTCTGGGCCGTACCCGTCTTGCCGCACACCTCGATGTCGGGGAGATTGGCCAGACGGCATGTGCCGCCTGTGACAGCCATTCGCATCCCTTCGGCCACCTCGTTGAAGTAATGTTGCCCGATGGTGGGGATGCGGCGCGTGGTGTATTTCGGATCGAGCACCGTGTCCTGGATCTCTTTGACGATGTGGGGCGTGATGAACCATCCGCGGTTGGCTATAGTAGCGCAGAGATTGGCAATCTGTATGGGAGTGGCGAGAATCTCACCCTGGCCGATAGATACGGAGATGATAGTGTTGGCGCTCCAGCGCCCTTCGCCGTAGATTTTATTGTAGAATTTGGCGTTGGGGATAAATCCGCGGCCCTCCGAGGGGAGGTCGACTCCAAGCGGGTAGCCGTATCCCAGCGATACCAGATGGTTTTTCCATACTTCGAAAGCCTTGGCCGAAGAGCCGTATTTCGAGCGTTTGTCTACCAGCGCCTTGAATCCCCAGCAGAAATAGGCGTTGCAGGAAGTCTGGAGAGCCGGTTTGAGTGTGATGGGGGAGGCATGTGGGTGGCAGCCTACGCGCAGGCCGCCGTTGATGTATCCGCGATAGCAGGGGAAGGGGGTGGAAAGGTTGACGATACTTTCCTCAAGCAGAATCAGCCCCTGCGACGGTTTGAAAGTGGAGCCCGGAGGATAAGCACCCATCAGAGCGCGGTCGAAGAGCGGTTTTTGCGGGTCGTTGTTAAGCGCGCGGTAGTTGGCGCCGCGTTCGCGGCCTATGAGCGTAGAGGGCTTGTAGGTCGGAGCCGACACCATGGCAAGAATCTCACCCGATTTAGGCTCGATGGCCACGATGGCGCCGATTTTGTTGACCATCAGACTTTCGGCATACTCCTGAAGCTTGATGTCGATGCCCAGACGCAGGTCTTTGCCCGAAATGGGAGCGATGTCGTGGGCTCCATCCTCCAGACGGCCACGGATGCGGCCACGGGCATCGCGAATGAGGATTTCTTCACCCTTGACACCTCGCAGAAAGTGGTCGTAGCTTTTCTCAATCCCCAGGTCACCGCAGTAGTCGCCGCGTTTGAAGTAGGGGTCGCGCTCGATATCTTTTTCCGATACCTCGCGGATATTGCCAAGAAAACTGCCGCCCACGTCGAGGGTGTACTGGCGCAGGATGCGCTTTTGGATAAAGAAGCCCGGATATCGGTAGAGCTTCTCCTGCAGTTTGCCGTAGTCTTTCGCCGACAGATGGGTAAGGAGAGTCTGGGGAGTGTAGGAGGAATAGTTGCGCGAAGCCTTCATGTCGGCCAGCCGCTGGCGGAATTCATCGGGCGACAGACCCAGAGTGGCGCAAAAATCGAGAGTGTCAAAATCGTGGACATCGCGCGGAATCATCATCACATCGTAGGCAGGCTGATTGAACACCACCAGAGAGTCGTTGCGGTCGTAGATCAGGCCGCGCGAGGGGTAGACAGTCTTGCGCAGATAGGCGTTATTGTCGGCGTAGTCCTTATATTTGTCGTCTTGAATCTGCAGTCCGAAAAGACGCAGAAGGTAGATGGCGGCGATTACAACGATGAAACCGCCGATCACATATTTCCTTTTTTCAAGTTGATAATTCTTTCGCATTTAGAACAGGGAGAGACATTCGTCGGATGTGCGGCCTCCGCACTTGACGGCTGCGGAGACCGGGGATGAGAGAACAGTCAGCGCCTGCCGGAATTGCAGAATCCGTCGATAGCCAGCACGATGACAAACGTAAGCATAGCCGAGCAAACCACCCTGAGCAGTGTCAGCCACAGATTGAATACAGTGAAGGATTCCACCAGGAAATACATCACAGCATAGAGCAGGCAGAGCGTCAGGGCATACTTGGAGAATACGCCTAAGCCGAGATTGCGGGCCGAAGGCTCAGGGTTGGGAAGGTCTTCCTGGCGCGGCAGATACAGATGGAGCACCGGAGTGCGGCTTACGGCCAGCAGAGTGCAGCAGAGAGCGTTGACGCCGTAGGTGTTGGAGAAGGTGTCGATTACCAGCCCCATAAGGAACGATAGCGTCATCACCTTGTTGATGCCCAGATTCAGCGGCAATTTGAGGACGAAGAAGATGAACACCAGAGGGATGGCCACATTGAAAATACAGATATGGTTGAAGACCAGGACCTGGCATAACACCAGAAGCAGGAACATCAGCGCGTATTTCAGTATTTCTTTAGCCATATTCAGCGAATGGGAAGATAATGAATGGTCAGGTCAGTGCGGGGGCAGATCAACTGTCGGCAGGGGTCTGCAGGTCGGTCTCAGCCTCGCGGATATCGACCACGTCGCGGTTGGAGATAACCTTAACGGTCGACAGCGTCGAGAAGTCGGAGAGCAGGCGTATGCGCAGAGTGTGGAAATTATCATCTTCGCCGCGGGCCGAGTCGAGGATAGTGCCGACGGCAATCCCTTCGGGGAATATTGCCGAATAGCCCGAGGTGATAATGGTGTCGCCCTTGGCGAATTTCACCTGTTTGGGCAATTCTTCCAACACTGCCTCATAAGGGTTTTTGCCGTCCCACACCAGCGAGCCGAAGGCGTTGTTGCCGCGGAGTTTACACGAGAGTTTGAAGTTGGGGTTCAGCAGCGAGATGATGCGCGCATGGTGGTCAGAGACCACATTGACCACGCCCACCACGCCGTTCTGGTCCATCACGCCCATCTCGGGGGCTATGCCGTCGGCCGCGCCCTTGTCGATGGTGATATAGTTGTAGGGGTGGATGACACTGTTGTTGACCACCGAAGCGATGATGAAGTCGAAACGTCCGAGCGAGTCGAGGCCGCGCACCGAGTCCTGCAACAGCTGCTGGCGCAGCATGCGGTTCTGGTGGCGCAGGGCCAGAATCTCGTTTTCAAGCGAAGCCGTGTGGCGCTGGAGGTCGTCGTTGATGTCACGCAGACTGATATATCCGGTCACATTGCTGGCCACGTCGTAAACCGTCCCGACCACGGAATTGGCCGAGGTGAGGAAGACATGGTGCTGATAAGGATTGCGGCTCATCAGCAGCGCACAACTCAGGAACACATAGAACGCAAAGAGGAACCATGAGTTGTAGTGGACCAGAAAATTCAGAAGATTGCGCACGTCCGGAAGACTTTAGCGGATCAGGAACGAGAAATTCTCGATATTTTTCAGCGCTACGCCGGTACCCTTGGCCACGCAGAGCAGAGGGTCCTCGGCTACGTGGAACTGGATGCCGATCTTGTCGGTCAGACGTTTGTCCAGACCGCGCAGGAGGGCGCCGCCGCCGGCCAGCCAGATGCCGTTGCGCACGATGTCGGCATAGAGTTCGGGAGGCGTCTGCTCCAGAGCGCTCAGTACGGCAGTCTCAATCTTGGTGACCGTCTTTTCGATGCAGTGGGAGATTTCCTGATAGCTGACGGGAATCTCCATGGGGAGAGCCGTCATCTGGTTGGGGCCGTGGACGATATAGTCTTCGGGCGGATTGTCGAGTTCGGTAAGAGCCGAGCCGACGCTCATCTTGATGAGTTCGGCAGTGCGTTCGCCTACTTTCACGTTATGAGCGCGCTTCATATGGCCCTGAATATCCTCCGTGAGGTCGTCGCCGGCAATGGTGATGCTTCGGTTGCTGACGATGCCGCCGAGCGAAATCACGGCGATTTCGGTGGTACCGCCGCCTATATCCACAATCATGTTGCCCTCCGGAGCCTCAACGTCGAGACCGATACCGAGAGCGGCAGCCATAGGTTCGTAAAGCATGTACACATCGCGGCCGCCGGCATGCTCCGACGAGTCGCGTACGGCTCGGATTTCCACCTCAGTAGAGCCCGAGGGGATGCCCACCACCATGCGTAGCGAAGGGGAGAACCAGTTGCTCTTGGTGCTTGCTTTCTTGATCAGTCCGCGAATCATAAGTTCGGCGGCGTTAAAGTCGGCGATGACGCCCTTGCGCAGGGGGCGCACGGTGCGGATTCCTTCCGGCTCCTTACCCTGCATCAGCTGGGCTTCGCGGCCCACAGCCAGCAGCTTGTCAGTGCGGCGGTCGAGCGCCACGATTGAGGGCTCATCGATCACGATCTTGTCGTTGTGGATAATCACCGTGTTGGCGGTGCCCAGATCGATGGCTATTTCTTTAGTGAGAGAAAACAATCTCATGTCCGTAGTTTCTGATATCTGAGTTAACTGTATACTATATAATAATGTGTCAATGCTTGAAATGGCGGAATCCCGTCATCACCATTGCCACATGGTTTTCGTTGCAATACTTTATCGAATCGTTGTCGCGAATCGAACCGCCGGGTTGGATCACGGCGTTGATGCCGGCGTTGTGAGCTATCTCTACGCAGTCGGCGAAGGGGAAGAAAGCATCAGATGCCATTACAGCCCCGTTGAGGTCGAAATTGAAAGTGTGAGCCTTGTCGATAGCCTGACGCAGCGAGTCGACACGCGAAGTCTGACCCACGCCGGCGGCGCAGAGCTGCTTGTTTTTGGCCAGAACGATGGCATTGCTTTTGCAGTGCTTCACCAGTTTGTTGGCAAACAGCAGGTCGTCGATTTGTGCGGGATCTACCGGAGTCTCGGTGACGGTGCGCAGATCGTCGACCGACTCCACTTTGAGGTCGCGTTCCTGCACCAGTGCTCCGTTGAGCACGCTGCGGAACTGGCGGACAGTCTGCAGCGGAGCCTTCTGACGAAGGATGATGCGGTTTTTCTTCTCGCCAAGTATGCCGAGCGCTTCGGGGGTGAAGTCCGGAGCAATCACCACCTCGAAGAAAATCTTGTTGATTTCCTGAGCGGTGGCGGCATCGATTTCGCCGTTGGTGATAAGTACGCCTCCGAAAGCCGAGACAGGGTCGCCCGCCAGGGCATCCTTCCATGCTTCGGCTACAGTAGCACGCGAAGCCACGCCGCAGGCGTTGTTATGCTTGAGGATGGCGAATGTAGTCTCCGAGAACTCGCTCATGAGCGAGATGGCGGCGTCGATGTCGAGCAGATTGTTGTAGGAGATTTCCTTGCCGTGGAGCTGCTCCAGCAGGTCGTCGAGACGGCCGAAGAAATAGCCCTTCTGATGCGGGTTTTCACCGTAGCGCATAGTCTTTTCGCCGTCGATGGCGATGCGCAGGGCAGTGGGGTGCTCGGCCAGCGAGTCGAAATAGCTGAATATGGCTGAATCGTAGGCCGACGAGACACTGAAAGCCTCTTTGGCGAACCACAGGCGGTCTGCAAGCGTCGAAGTGGCGTCGGGATTCTTCTCCAGAAGCTGGCGGAGTGGTTCATACTGATGCTTGGAAGCCACGATTACCACATCGTTGAAATTCTTGGCTGCCGCGCGGATGAGCGAGATGCCGCCTATGTCGATTTTCTCGATGATGTCGCTTTGAGAAGCGCCGGAAGCCACAGTGGCTTCGAAAGGGTAGAGGTCGACGATTATCAGGTCGATGTCGGGGATATCAAATTCAGCGGTCTGAGCCTTGTCGCCCTCATTTTCGCGGCGCGAAAGGATGCCGCCGAACACTTTGGGATGGAGCGTCTTTACGCGGCCTCCGAGAATCGAAGGGTAGCCCGTGAGGTCTTCCACAGCATCGCAGGGATAGCCGAGCGATTCGATAAAACTGCGGGTGCCTCCTGTAGAAAGAAACTTCACTCCGGCCTTTGCGAGAAGTGCGAGAGTCTCGTCGAGGCCGTCTTTATGATACACTGAAATAAGGGCTGTTTTAATCCCTTTGATGTCCGACATGTCGTTGGGTTTTTTATTATGGTTGGTTTTGGGTGCAAATTTACGAAAATTTCCCGGGGAAAGCCCCAGAACAACCTATAATATTTGCATCATCAGGCATCTTTTCCCACAATAAAATTTGTTAAAACCTTTCCGGCTCTAAATTTTGAACACGGGGCGCCTGAGGATTGTTGTTCTGATATAAAACAGAAACAAACGCTTACAAGCATGAAAAAAATAGGAATTTTCTACGGATCGACCACCGGCACCACAGCCGAAGTGGCCCGAAGGATAGCAAAAGTGCTGGGTGTCGCCGACGCCGACATCCATGATGTGACGGAATCCGCCCCTTCACAGGTGGCGCCATACGATGTGCTCGTGCTAGGTACCAGCACATGGGGCGACGGCGAACTGCAGGACGGCTGGATGGACTTTGCCGACGGACTCGAAGAGCTCACCCTCAAGGGAAAAGACGTGGCGCTGTTCGGCTGCGGCGATGAAAGTATGACAGATACCTTCTGCTCAGGAGTGGGAGAACTCTACGCGCGTCTGCAGGCCACCGGAGCACGGTTTATCGCTCCGTTCAATACCATAGGCTACACATTCGAACATTCCAAGGCCAAACCTGACGATGCTCTTGAAGCCGTGGGTCTTCTTCTTGATGAAGTGAACCATCCCGAGCTCACCGCTCCGCGCATCGCCTCGTGGTGTACCCTGATACTCAATCAGGAGAAATAATCCATTATTGAAATTATAAAAATTTGTAAATACCGCACCGAAAGTTGGGCTTTCGGTGCGGTTTTTTTAACTTTGCAAATTAAAATCCGACGCTACGGGCCGACGCGCTCCCTGTAAGCCGCAGCCGCCCGGCGAAGGAATATGTCATCTTTATGAAGCAGATTATTGATTCGGCTACGGCAGAAGAGTTGAGCCGATTGCTCAAAACCATACATAAAGCGGTCATTACCTGCCATATGGCTCCCGATGGCGACGCCCTCGGGTCGTCGCTGGCGCTATGCCGGGTGCTCCACAACCTCGGCATCGAAGCCAAGGTGTGTGTGCCCGATGCCCTGCCGCGCAATATGCTGTTTCTCCCCGGAGTGGACGCCATACTCGACTATCACCGCGACCGCGAAACCATCGACACATTGCTTTCAGAGGCTGATGCTATCTTCTGCCTCGACTACAACGAAGCCCGCCGCACGGATGCTATGGCTGACTCGCTGCTTAAGTCGCAGGCTACCAAAGTGATGATTGACCATCACCTCCATCCCGACAGTTTTCCCGAAATCATCTTCTCCCATCCTGAAGAATCATCGACCTCCATCCTCATCTACCGCGTATGTCAGGCCGCCGGTATCGCTGACGTTATCGACCTGGATGCGGCCGTGTGCATCTACACCGGTATGATGACCGATACGGGCAATTTTTCCTATAACGCCAACAATCCCGACATCTATCTGGTAATAGCCGATCTGATTGAGCGCGGAGTGGACAAAGACGCCATATACCGTCAGGTGTATTATTCCAATACGCTCAACCGCCTGAAACTCAATGCGTTCGCGATACTGAGCAAACTGGAGGTATTCCCCGCTCACCACGGCGCCCTCATCACGCTCACACGCGGCGAACTCAACGAATTCCACTATACGAAAGGGGATACCGAAGACCTCGTCAACCGTCCGCTTACCATTCCCGAGATCACATGGTCGGTGTTTATGCGTGAGGAAGAGGGGTTTGTGAAAGTGTCCACCCGTTCGAAGGGGGCTTTCCCAGTCAACGAAATGTGTAAGAAATATTTCGGAGGCGGAGGCCATCTGAACGCTGCCGGAGGCGAATTCCGCGGCACACTCCCCGAGGCCGTAGACCAGCTGAAAAACATCATGGGAGAATTTGACAAATACCTTGACAAATAAAAAGAACACAGATAAAAGATATAGATGAAGCGCATATTTCTTGCCCCGCTTGCAGCTGCCCTGCTGACGCTGCTCCCCTCGTGTAACGACAATAAGAGTTACGCCGAACTTCTTACCGACGAATCGCACGCGGTCAATAACTTCCTGCTCAACCACAGCGTGGAAGAGACCCTGCCCGACAACAACGATTTCCTCGTCGGCGACGACGCCCCATACTATAAGCTCGATCCGGAAGGTAACGTGTATATGCAGGTGCTCGACAAAGGGAATCCCGATTATAAAACTGAAGACGATGAAGAAGTCTACTTCAGGTTTACGCGCTGGTCGCTGCTGAACTACGACCCCTATACTCAGACACTCCCCGAGGGGTGGGGCAACGCCGACGATATCACGCTGGGCGCCTGCTCGTTCCGATTCAACAACTATACCCTGTCGTCGTCAGCACAGTGGGGATCGGGCATTCAGATGCCGCTCAACTATCTCTATCTGGAGTCGCACGTCAGACTGATCATCAAGTCGCAATATGGCCTGACATCGGAGATCTCCAATGTGACCCCGTTCCTTTACGACATTCGCTATTTCAAGAGCGGTTCGACAGGAGCCGAAACCGCCGAATAAATACTCATTCCTCATGTCACTGATAAAATCTATTTCAGGAATCCGCGGCACCATCGGCGGACGGCCCGGCGAGGGCCTCAGTCCGGTGGATGTAGTGAAATTCACCGCCGCTTACGCAACATTCATCCGCAAGAACAGTCAGAGCAAGAAAAATATAATCGTGGTGGGCCGCGATGCCCGTCTGTCGGGTCCGGTGGTCGATGCTCTGGTATGCGCCACCCTGCGAGCTATGGGATTCGATGTAGTGAACATCGGACCGGCCTCCACACCTACCACTGAAGTGGCGGTGGCAGGTCTGGGCGCTTGCGGCGGCATCATCATCACCGCCTCGCATAACCCCAAACAATGGAATGCGCTGAAACTTCTCAACGAGAACGGCGAATTTCTTAACGACGCCCAGGGTAAGGAAGTGCTCGCCATCGCCGATGCCGACGATTTCCAGTTTGCCGAAGTCGACGACCTCGGCCAGCTCATCCCTGACCACACATGGAATATGCGCCATATCGAGAAAGTGCTCGCTCTCAAGCTCGTAGACCGAGAAGCAATCGCCAAGGCCAACTTTACCGTGGCCATAGATGCCGTCAACTCTGTAGGGGGAATCGTCATACCTCAGTTGCTCAAGGCTTTAGGTGTAAAGAATATTGTGGAACTCAACTGCGAAGCCACCGGCAAATTCGCCCATACCCCCGAACCGATTCCCCAGAATCTCACCCAGATATCCAACCTGATGAAGAAGGGCGGCATCGACGTAGGTTTTGTAGTAGACCCCGATGTTGACCGCCTTGCAATCGTGATGGAAAACGGCGAAATGTTTGTAGAGGAATATACTCTGGTGGCCGTTGCCGACTATGTACTGAGCCATACCCCCGGAGCTACAGTGTCGAACCTCAGCAGTTCGCGTGCCCTCGGTGATGTCACCCGTGCTCACGGTTGCAGCTACGAAGCCTCAGCTGTAGGTGAAGTCAATGTGGTCACCAAGATGAAACAGACCGGCGCCGTAATCGGCGGAGAAGGGAACGGCGGAGTAATCTACCCCGAGGCACATTACGGACGCGATGCTCTGGTAGGTGTGGCACTCTTCCTGACGCTTCTGGCCCAATCGGGCAAGACTGTCACGCAACTCAAAGCCGGATATCCTCCCTATGAGATAGCCAAAGAGAAAGTGCAGCTCACCCCCGACATAGATGTCGATGCAGTGCTCGAACGGATGAAGCAACACTATGCCGGCGAAAAGATTACCGATATCGACGGAGTGAAGATCGACTTCGCCGACTCATGGGTACACCTGCGCAAATCCAACACCGAACCGATCATCCGCATCTATGCCGAGGCCCACACGATGGAAGAGGCGGAGCAGCTGGCCGCTACGGTGAAGAAAGTGATGGAAAACATCTGATCAGCAGCCCGATATTCCAGGCTGCCTCTAAACTATGCCAGTCGGAAATCCACGACATGAAACGGATCATTTTTCTGATATATCTTATGATTGTTGCGCTCGCAGTCCGGGCGCAACAATCATCTTCTGACACATCATGGGCCCTGACCCGGGTGTCGGTGGCCAATGTGCGCGAAAATCCCTCGCATGCAGCCGAGATGGGTTCGCAGACGGTGATGGGTACCCCGCTGAAGATTTCCGGCTGCGAAGCCGAAGGGTGGTGGCGCGTGGAGACCCCCGAAGGGTATCCCGGATATATCATCGCCAACTCACTGCAGACCATGACTCCGGAACAGATGGCCCGGTGGCGCCAAGCCGACAGGGTAGCGGTGACTGCCCCGGACCAGACCTATATTTACCGCACAGCCTCGGCTCGACGCGACAACCGCCTGTGTGATGTCGTGCCCGGTTCGGTGCTGGAGAAGGTCGTTGCTGCCAAAGCGGCCACGCAACGCCCCGACTCGGCTTTCGTGGCGGTGGCTACACCCGACGGCAGAAGCGGGTATATTCCGGTGTCGGATGTCACCTCTGTCGGACAGTGGGCCGGTACCGACCGGATTGGGACTCCCCTGGACACATGCCCGGCAACGCATGAGCTCACCGCCAGACAGGAGGCTGTAATCGACTATGCATTCGGACTGATGGGGACGCCTTACCTATGGGGCGGTACCTCATGGAAGGGTACCGACTGCTCCGGACTGGTGAAGTCAGCGTGGCTGACGCAGGGCGTAATTCTCCCGCGCAACGCCTCGCAGCAGGCTCGCATAGGGGTGGAAATCGCCCAAGCCGAACCATCCGATTCGCTCGATGCTACTTTGCTGCTGCCTGAGATGGAACGCGGCGATCTGCTCTTTTTCGGCAACGCCCGCGGAAGGGTGAACCATGTGGGGATATATCTGGGCAATGGCCGGTTCATCCACTGCTCGGGACGCGTAAGACTGTCATCGCTGGTCCCCGCCGACGATGCTGCAGCTTCCTATGAGCATTGGCGCCTGATGGGCGTGCGTCGGCTGAATGCAGAGTGGATCGACAGGATGTCTGTGGCCCGTTCGCCATTCTATTTTTGAATCAGAGCGTTAGAGCCGGCAGGCTGAAAATCGTAAAATAATCCATATTTATTGCCTGTTTAATCATTCCGGCAACGGGTCGGAAGAGGTAATTTTGCATTGTCGGGTGGAAGGGGCTCCGACAGCAAAATAACCAAACAACGCGAGTTCGGGATAAGCAATCCCCCAAGAAAGTTGAATCGGCAGCTTGAAAAAGTTGCCGATTCTTTTGGTAATGTCGCTGATATTTAGTAATTTAGAGGTACCAAACAATAAATACTGTATCATGATTACCGAGAGCGCAGATTCTACCTGCAAGTGCAAAATTAGGCAATAAATTTGAAGAATTCAGCGACCGGGGTTGAAAAGCCAAGTTTCAACCTCGGCCGTTTGTTTATTTTGATTACAATTTCTTTAAGCATCTGGTCTGTAATAGTATTGAAATTATTGCTGTCCGATAAAAATTGGAAAAGGCATAAACGCATAGCTCAATCGCAGATTTAATGCGGTTGAGCTTGCTTA
>ERZ808037.300-NODE-300-length-52153-cov-4.995699_pt1 | contig 52153 bp, 60 predicted proteins | sample MGYA00380190_ERZ808037 | MGnify/ENA primary metagenome ERZ808037 (study PRJEB31490, sample SAMN06133399) | mouse gut metagenome | isolation source: J9 | host: mice | place: China: Chengdu | collected 2015-05 ... | reverse complement strand
ATGGGTCTGTTCGAGTCAGAATCCGCTACTCTTTTGTCTGTTTAGTACAAACAGTCCTCCGTTGCTAGGCTCATCGTTAATAGCCGATAAATTGTAAATATAAGTGTTGAAAAGATATAAAAATGTACGAATAAATGAAAGGAAGATTTTATTTATGGTAAGTATAAAGGAAACTGAAAGTAAGGTAACGGTTGCAAAGAAAAATATCACCATTAAGGATGCTCTTGTAAGTGAACTTAGATTTGTTGATGAAACTGGTGATGTTACGGATCAGGTATTATCTGCTATCCCAGAAGATTTTAAAACAATCAATGTAAAAATTACTTTGGAACTTCCAGAAGTAATGGATTTATCTGAAAATGAGTAAAGGTGGTGGCTACTCTGAATAATTTCACAGAAGAATTATCAAAGTATGGATTAACCACTGAAACTTATGAACAAGTATGTAAGGACATTTCTGATAAACTAGAAGGTAATAATGATCTTGATTGGACAGAAATACAAGTAAAATACCATATTACTTGTAATCCTGATACAATTCGTAAAGCATCTTCTACTATCTTTGGTGGACAATTCAGAACAGAATACTTAAAGAATCAAATCTATACAAATCCAGAAGAATTTTCACGAGAAAAAGAACTAGATAAGAAAATTGCAGATATTCGTAAGGAAAAACAAAAATTATTTGACCAACGTAGAGAATATAATAAATTACTTGTTTCTGATGCAAGAGCAGAACATCTAAATGATGAACTATTAAGTATCGCAGAAAATCTCAATAAAGAATATCCATTAGTTCAATTGGAAGAATATAAACCAGTAAATACCAAACGAGAAGCACTGTTAGCTTTATCTGATTGGCATTACGGAATGGTTACAGATAATATATGGAATACATATAATACAGATATTTGCAAAAAGCGTGTAGAAAAGTTAGTATCTAAAGTAATTGAATATTTAAAACTTAATCAAATTGATATGCTTCATATCGCATTACTTGGAGATGCAGCACATGGTGGTTGTCATGTATCATGCAGGGTTAAATCTGAAGAAGATACTTGTGATCAGATTATGCATGTTTCTGAAATTATGGCAGAAGCAATCAATAAATTATCTATGTATGTGAATCATAACACTGTTTATTCCTGTTATGGTAATCACTTAAGAACTATTCAAAACAAACAAGATTCTGTAGATTCTGATAATCTTGAAAAGTTGATCCCTTGGTGGTTGAAACAGAGACTTAAAGAAAATACCAAAATTGATATTGTAGAATCTGAATATAAAGAATTTACACGCATTGATGTGTGTGGATACAAGGTTTGTTGCGTACACGGGAATCTGGATAATTTTAGAAATATAGGTAGCACGGTTAATACAATTTTCTCCCGTAAGTTTGGAGAAACGATTGATTATACTATATCGGGTGATAAACATCATCTTGAAGAATTTGAACAGTTTGACATTGAAAGTATTCTTATTCGTTCTCTTTGTGGTACTGATGATTATGCAAATGGGAAGAGATTATATTCTAAACCAGGTCAAACTTTAATGATTTTCAATTTAGAAGACGGGCGTGAAGCAACTTATCATATTCCATTGAATAATGTGAGGTAAGAATATATGGTATTTAAAAATTTATCAAGAACGATAGAAAAAATTGAAAATACAATAAGTAAAACAGAGTCTGGTTCTGTTGATATTTCAAAAGAAGAATATAATTCATTAGATTATATGGATTTCCTGATTGCTCAATCTATTATTCAAGATATTGGGAAAACGACTTCTTTGCAAATTGCAAATCATATTCTTGCCCATTATGCAAATGACATAGAATACTAATTTCATGACAAAGTAGACTGTGTACAAGTGACACAGTTTTTATATTATATGCACATAAGTGACTATGGAAAACAGGACTACTCTTCTACTTTTGAGTAGTCCGTTTTGACGAGACGATATAGCGTCACTACTATATCGTATCACATTAATTCCAACTGGCAGAGGTGGTCATTAGTCGTACTACACCCTGAATTAATAGACGGCTCGGAGATAGAGAATTGTTGGTGTTGCTATCTCACTTTTAAAAAAGATTGCAAATTGAAAGGAATAAAAAATTATATGAATAAAACAGAATTGATCACAGGTATGGCTGAAAAGGCTGAAATTTCTAAAAAGGATGCTGAAAAGGCATTGAATGCCTTTACTAATATTGTTGCTGATACATTGGTTGATGGAGATAAAGTTTCCATTACAGGTTTCGGAACTTTTGAGGTTATAGAACGTGCAGAACGTCAGGGTCGGAATCCAGCCACAGGGGAAACAATTACTATTACAGCTTCTAAATCTCCCAAGTTTAAGGCTGGTAAAGCATTAAAGGATGCTGTAAAGGCTTAACTTTTTGGAGGTAGTTATATGTTGAACTTTGAAAATATTGAAAATTTAGTATCTCATATGTTTAACAATTTAGATAACGAAGATAATCTTGTGTCTGTAATTGCAAATAAAAAGATGGTCACTGATATTATGGTGGAATTACTTAATTACAAAAATGTAATTCTTGAAAGTTGTGAACTTGATTATGATGAAGAATACGATAGAGAATATATTATATCTCTATTTGACGATGTAGAATCCGATAATTGGCACGTTAATGTAGAAAAATGCTATCTTGCCCAAAAGGATAAATACGTTTCCACGGATGGTTATATTTTATTTCATGAAGATGTGAATAGCAAGGCACTAATTGATATGCAGAATAATGAGTATATGCCATTAGGTGAGCATGATTGGTTTACTATTGGTAATGAGGAATCTGAAAACACTGATGAAGGTGGTTTGGATGAAGAAGGCAATTTAGATAATGCTGATCCTGAAGATAAATCAAAAGATTCTGGATATAGTATTACTGTAAAAGTCGGTTTAGATACTGATGAAGCAGAAAAGATTATTCGTGATATGAGGAAAAATTTTCAGAGGGAATTTTATGATGTGTTTGATATGTTGTATAGACCATATCTTTATGAATATCGTCCACAGCCAATTAGATTCTTTTGGTAAATATAATATCTGATACTTAATCAGAATTTATAGAAAAGACTTGCGTTAAAAATTGAGCGTGAGTCTTTTTTGTTTAGAGAAGTATAACTTAGAGATTTGCAGTGAGTGAAAGTAACTGCCGATCAGTGAAGCGACTGATTAGCTTTAGACGGATAAACCATTGGTGGTACGCATGTGTAGGGTATGCTCCTACCACACCAACAATGGGAGAGACTTACAGGATAATTACCTGTCCTCTCCTTTTACTGAAAATAATATTTTTTAATAGAAGGAGAAAAATTATATGAACGAAATTTTAAAACAACACAAAAACACTATTACAACACTTGAAATTGCTGAAATGCTTGGAACGAAGCACTATAAAGTTCTTGAGAAATTAGAAGGTACGAAAGACGGAAAAACAAAAGGTATTATTGATATTCTTAACGCCCACGATTTCGTGGTGGTTGAATATTTTATAAAATCATCGTATGTAGATGCAAAAGGTGAAGAAAGACCTTGTTATCTCGTTACAAAACTTGGATGTGATTTTCTCGCAAATAAATTTACTGGTGAAAAGGGTGTTTTGTTTACTGCAAAATATGTAAAGCGTTTTGATGAAATGGAACAAGAACTTAAAAATCCATACAAACTACCGACTACATATAAAGAGGCATTAGTTCAATTACTTGAAAAAGTAGAAGAGAATGAAAAACTGATTGAAGAAAATAATCATAAACAGGAAGTTATTAATGGTTTTACAGATGATGTAGACATTTATAAAAAACGTGCAATCATTAATCGCATATGCAAACGAAGATCTGGAAATTACGCAAATAGATATAAGGAATTATACAAATGTTTTAGAGAAACTTTTCATATTGATTTAGAGGCAAGATGCGAAGGATATAATTTAAAGCAAATTAAAAAGAAAGATCAACTTACTACTATTGCTTATGCAGAAAAGTTTGGACATATAGACGATTTATATTCTTGTTGTGTCAAATTATATGAAACAGAAGTTAATGAAATTATTGAAGAATTAAAAACCGCTCAAAATTAATATAAAGCTTGTCGCTTTCATCGGCAACAAGTCTTTTCAGAGAATTGTAAGGAGTGAAATTACTTACCCACCAGTGAAGGGGCTGGTTACTTATTGGACGGAAGGAAGTGAGAAATAGATGGCGGAACGCAGTAAACGAATTTGTTTATATGACAAAGAAAAGATTGAACATACAAATCCTGAAACTTTAAAATTATTTCAGAAATATCAAATAGACATGTCTATTCGTGATCTATCACCAAATAGCATAAAACAATATACATCAGATTTATATCAATGGTTTGTTTATATGTATGATAATCAATTTAATTTATCTGTATTGGAAGCAACCGATGATGATTTGAATGAGTATTTTTATTTTAGGAAGCAAGAAGGCAATAACGTTGCCAGACAAAGACGTGTTATGTCTTCTATATCTGCTTTCTATAAATTTTTGAGGAAAAAGAAATTGATAAAAGAATCTCCTACTGAATTTTTGGAAAGACCAAAACAAGGACAGCCTGTTATCAAACAAACATTTTTGAATGTAGATCAAGTAAATAAATTACGAGAAAAATTAGCAGAATATGGTGATACTCAACTTCAAACATATATTTTCTTTGGATTATCTACTATGGCAAGAGTTAATGCTATGGCTCATCTGAGATGGGAACAGGTTGATTTAGACGAAAGAACTTGTATAGATGTGCTTGAAAAAGAAGGCAAAATCGTAGATTTATATTTTTCTAAAGAAGTCGAAGAACTTTTGAGAAAAATGAAATCAGAACGTGAAGAAAAGCAAATTAATGACTACGGATGGGTATGGTATACACCATATATTACAGAAGAAGAATGTATTAACAATGGTACTCTTAATGATTGGTGTAAAAAAGCTGGTGAAATGATTGGTGTACCCACACTCCATAATCACGACTTGCGCCACTCAGGTAGTAATATCTTGAAGGAATTAGGTATGGATATTCAGGACATTGCTGAACTTTTACATCATGAAAGTACAGAAACTACTGTTAAACATTATTTGACTGTTAATAAGAAGAAGGTTAAGGACAATAAAGATAAATTCACTTTCTAGTCTTGAAACTCCAATTTCAAGGTATGACATTCATAAATTTTGATGTGGAAATCAACGCTACCACTTTTCGGAGTGGTTGTCTGTGATAGGCAGTAATTAGCGAATGGCTGCTGGGCGGTCTGACATTATGGAAAGACATAACATTTCAGGAGAGTATTCATTACTCTCCTATTTTCATGGGACATGTAGCTCAGTACGGCGAGAGCGTTGGACAGCTAAACCAAAGGTCACAGGTTCAAATCCTGTCGTGTCCTTTATTGTAAAACGAAAATATACAAAGAAAGCAGGTGAACAAATGGCAAGTAGATTATCTATTGAAGAAGAACGGCTAAAAGTTGGACAAGTACGAACTATAAAATCCAACAACGGAAAGAAAATTGATTCTATTACTCTTCTATTAAGTAACAATGTTGAAGTTCTATTTGTCCCCAAAAATAATGGTACTTTAGAATTTACAATTTCAGATCCTAATATTGATATGTCAAATTTAGATTGTACAATCAGCGAAGATGTATTATATGATCTCACGATTCAGATAAAAAATGCGTACAACCAAGTAGTTTCAAATGAAAGAGAGGAAAAAGAAACATGAAATTAAAAGTAAATAAAACTATTGAAAACAATATTATTACTGTTGATATTAGTGTTGCAGAACTTGGCACGGCGACATCAACAGAAATCGAGGAAGCACAGGTATTAACAGATTTCCCTAGAAGCGTCAGGTTTAGCGATATTACATTTAAAGAAAATATGAAAATTGATGATACCACTGGCGATCCCGTTGTTACGTCTGACCCTGTTGACAGTACAAACGTTGAAGAAGTGCAGATTGAGAATCTTATCAATAAGGAATACGCAATCAATCAGGACATGAATATTGTAATGACTTTTGATGTAACAAAGATTCCTTCTAGTGCGCTTAATAATGTGTTTGATACAGTAGAAAAGTTAGGTAAGGCATATGCAGAACTGTTTTCTGTAAAAGTAAAAGAAGAAATTGGTAAGAAACTGACTGAATTAAGAAGTCTCAATACAAAATTTGAAGGCGAAACAGAGGTTGTTCTGTAATAATGTTTTAGGAGCAGAGAGATATTTTGAACAAAAAAATAGATAGAGAATATGGAACCCAAGATAGAAAAGAGATGTTTTATCTGATTGATAACGGCATCTCTTTTTTATTTGCAAAAACAGATAAAAATGGAGTAACAACTTGGAAATTCAAAAAGGACAAAAGATTGTTTAAATTATTAGCTGATTATTATTCAAACAGAGAATAAATAAGTAAATGAATTAAGGAGTAGTGAATTATGAATAAATTAATAGACGATAATTTAATTAAAGCAGCAAATAAAATAATATGGAGCAAGAATATAGGTAAAAATGTAAAAGTTTTATATAATGACAGCGAATACTTATTTACTATAAGGGCGCTTGATACAAATTCACAGAATATTATTGTTTCATACAATGGTCAAGATTATATAACTCGTAGAAAAAGTTTTAAAGATGGTAAAATATATAAAATCATATCAAAAGATTTTCTATTCAAAATAAACGAAATTATAAATAATAATATTATCCTTACACAAGAAAGAATCAATGGTTCTAAATATTACAAAGTGAAATGTACAAAATGTGGATATATTAGGTTAATATCAGAGTACGATTTAAAGAAAAAACATCATTGTGCTGTATGTACAAATAAAATTATAATTAAAGGCATTAATGATATAGCTACTACTCACCCGCATTTAATAAAATATTTTAAATATAAAGAAGATGCTGATAAATATTCTTATGGGTCTGGACAAAAAGTTTGGTTAAAATGTCCCGATTGTGGATTTGAAAAATACACAACTATTTTTTCTATGAATAAATATCAATTATTTAATTGTCCGCGATGCAATGATGGTTTTAGTTATCCAGAAAAAATGATAATTAGTATTTTAGATGAGTTGAATGTAAATTATATTCCTCAATATCAGATAAAAGACAAATCATTTAAATTTAAAAACAAAGATTATAAACCAATATATGATATATATTTTAAAAATGGAAATATTAAATATCTTATAGAAATGGATGGTGGATTTCATAAAAAAGCATATAAGAATTTAAAATTTTATACAGAAGATATTAGACTTATTGATAACAAAAAAGATATATTAGCACAAGAAAATAATTATATAATAATAAGAATTGACAGCCAAAAAAGCGACTTTAATTATATTATGGATAATATAAAAAATAGTATTTTGTATAATATATTTGATTTTTCAAAAATCAATGAAAAAGTCATAAATTCTAAAATATTTAGTTCTTTAGTAAAACAAGTATGCATTTATTATAATATAAATGAAAATTTGAGTACAAGGAAAATTGCAGAGTATTATAAATTAGATAGATCTACAATTGTTAAGTACCTGAAACTTGGTAAAGAACTCGGATGGTGTGATTATACTGTTCATAATTCTTATACTAAAAACGCAAAATCACGAGAAGTTCAAATAATATGTTTAAATACACAACAAATATATAATTCTATTCAATCTATTATTAGTGATTATAATTATATTGATACCGGTTCTGTTAGTAAATGCTGTTCTCATAAAGCAAAACATGCTGGATATATCATAAAAAATAATAAAAAAGAAAAATTGTGTTGGATGTTTTTAAATGAATATAAAGAAAGATTTAAAACAGACGATGATATAAAAGAATATATAAAAGTGCAAAATAATAGAAAAGTAGTTAAAAGGATGAATGTTAATAAAAAAGTTATTTGTTTAAACAATAAACAGATTTTCAAAAATTTATTAGAAGCTCAAAAATTTGTTAAATTAAAAAGTCTGAGCGGTTTATCACAGTGTTGTAATGGTCTTGTAAAAAGTGCAGGGAAAGACCCTATAACAGGTGAGCCATTAAGATGGATGTATTATGAAGATTATTTAAATAATATTTCTAAAAATATAGAATGTGCATAAATTATTTTTTATAAGTCTTTTGGATACATATAATAGAACTGAAATTGTTCCTGTATCATTAGAAGAATATGATGTAGATTTACTTTGGAATTCAGATAATGTGTAAATTTGTGGAGAGTAGTCATCACTACTCTCTTACTTTGTAAAGGTATAAAAGTTTGGTTTACTGTAATCATTTTTTTAAACAAATGTGCAAACATGTATTGTAAGTTAAAATTTTATCCTTTCTATTATGCTATTACCGACTTCTATTAAGTCGGTTTTTATTAGAAATTGACTTAATAATAAGGAGAAAACATAATATATGGATGATACAAACTTTGTCGACTTTGAAGGACATATAACCAAATCAAATATGCAAGATGAGCATGAAATTATAAAAATTATAGAAAAGAAACCAACGGTATCTGATATTGGCAAAATTGTAAGTGGTGATTCAAATTCGAATATTCTTACTTTTGAAATTAATAGATATTATGATGGTGTTGATTTACTCAATAAGATTATTAAAATAATTGTCAAAACTGAATCTGGCATTTTTACTGAAGATGCAGTAGATATTAAATATAATGATACACTATTAAGATTTTCTTGGATATTGTCTAGTTCAGTTACTCACAAAAGCGGAACAGTTAATGCTGCGATTATTTTTATTGGGACTGAAACATCTAGTAATTACGCACTAAAGTCTCTTCCATTCAGCATAACAATTGAAAATAGTCTTGATTTCTCAAACACTGAACCACCTTACATGGATTGGTATATAGATATAGAAAATGAATTATTTGAATTAAAAAAGATGATTTTAGATTCAAACATTTCTGGCATTGAGCTTCATGAACATTTGAATAAAAATGTTTTAGATAAATTGAGTTTATCTGATGATGGTAATTTGTTATATGACGGGAAAGAAATTGTTAACTCTCAGCAACCTTTGTCTGCTTATGATGTTGCAGTTTCTAATGGTTATAATGGTAGCGAATCAGAATGGCTTGATTCATTGAAAGGTCAGCAAGGAGATAAAGGTATAGATGGTAAGGATGGGGTGTCACCTACAGCCTTTGATGTTGCTACTCAACTAAAATCTGATACTGAATTTGTTAATTCTTTAAAAGGTGAAAAAGGGGACAAGGGAGATCCTGGGCAAGATTGTTCTATTGTTATAACATCATCTGAAGTAGTAACAGAACTAAAAAAAGATGCCGAATTCTTAGAAGCTGTTAAGGGAGAAAAGGGTGATAAAGGCGATAAAGGTGATTCTGCGGATGGTATAAATTTAGAAGTCTTGGATTCTATTGAATCCGTTCATAATAATACAACAAGTGGTAAACTTGTCGACGGCCTTGTAATAAAAGAGGTTTTTCAATCTGTCAGTAATGGGAAAGAATTGATTGCATCTGCTATTACTGACAAAGGTGTACAGACGGATGCAAATGTAACTTTTTCAAAAATGGCTGAAAATATTGGGTTAATAGAAAATTATAATGAGACTTTTGATTCTGTAGAAGTTAAACAGATTAATGATTTTTCTATGACACTTTCAGAAAGTATACCAAAGATACTCACAGCTTTAACTGATATATATGCAGGAGATGTAACTTCACACTCTTGTACAAAACTAGATATAACTGTTACGGAAGGATAGGTGATATAAATTGTATCATAGAAAATACTTTGCTGGTAGTGTAGAAAATGCAAGCGAAAAAAAGACAGTACAATCAATACTGTCTCCTAATGCTACTTTGAATATAGAATATGTTAAAAGCAATATAATTTGCCAAGCTATACACGAAACCCTGCAAGAAGTTAATATTTCAAGTATTTATGATGAAGAAAATTGCGTTTTAGAAATCAATGGATTAACAATACAAATATACCAAATTAGTTGCAGTATATTTTATAATGTTAATGGGAAAGCCATTGGATATGAAAGTAACAATATATTTTCTGGAGATAATTACAGAACTTATATAACTCTTAAGGGTGATAAAGATAGCGTATTAATGATACATATTGGTTCTTATAGCTCACCAAGTTCTGAATTATATGGCATAACAATATGTAAAGGAACTGATCTAAATGATAAGTCTGAAATTCACTTAATTCATACAATGACAAATAGTAAAGCAAGTAGTTTTTATATTATAAAGGAAGATAAAATAACCGACCTTATTATTAATTCGTTAAAATTTGGTCAAAAATTATCTAATAATTCCGCACTAAATGGAAACGGGGTTTATGTTACTTTATCTCCATGTATATCAGAAGCTGGGCGATTTAAAATTAATAATTGTTATATTGGTAATTCACAACTCATGGTAGACTCCTTTTATAATATTGGCGGAAAATGTTTTTATACATTTTCAGACAACATACTTGTTAAATGCGTGAATCAACAAATAGCTACCTGACATATTTATTCATATTAAATGAAATAGACTTATTGATTATAATTATATCTGATGGTATTATAACACTTTCATCCATAAAACAGATTGGTGGAAATGTAAAATAAATTGGATTTCTTTTATATCTCTAAAAGTATATTATGATAAATTTTCAAATACTATCCATGAGGTGAAAACATGGATAAGAAAACACAGGAACAGGTTCAAGAACAGAAAAATTATGATAAATTCAATAATATAACTCAAAAAGTTACACCTGAAAATCAGAATCAGACACACAATTCCAGAAAAGAAGGTATACAGCCAATTAATCAGAAAAGATAGAGTCGCCAGTTTTGACGACTCTTTATGTGTTAATTTTTACATTTCTGATACATTTCATTCACAGATTCAGCAAAAATGGAGCAAGAATGCTTATTGAGATTATTATTGCGATTTTTCTTATCAATATAGTAATCTTGTAATTCTCCCCAGTGGTCATTGCATTTTAACCAAGCAATTCTCTTTTCTAAATTTTTAAAACTTCTACTTTGATATTCCCATGTGTAATTATTTCGATCCTTGTTAAATCGTATGTATTGTTTCCTTCCATCTCCACAGTTATATACAAGTGCAAAATCACAGCTATGTATAATTTGAGAAGTAAATGTATTTACTTTTTTGATTGTTAATACCCTAGTTGAATCTTCGCAATGTTTATACCCATATCTTGGTGCCACTTGATTTATTGCATTTTTTATTATATGGCAAATTTCTTCTGGAATATAATTTTCTTCATCGTCATTGATTTCCAAGTCAAAATCGAAATCAAAACCTATGTTGGATTTTCTGTCATAAGTAATCATATTTCTACTGGAACTACCCACGGGTCTGAACTGAAAAGTAAACTCTGGTCTTACTATATCCTGTACTTCATGAATAATTTGGATTAATTCGTTTTTAACTGGTTGTGCCGATGATTTAGTTACATATACAAAATCGTGCATTCTAATATCCTCCTACAATTTAAATATAAATCATTACAGAATAACACAGATTTCTATTTTGTCAAGAGGCTAATTTTAAAATAAGCATTTCATTGGTATATGTAGTTTTTATATACTTCTATTAACGCTTAATTTATAAAGAAAACAGATTCTATTATTTTGATTCAAAAAATTCATAATACGCACCGTAAAAAAATGAACCAATAATTGTTAATATCAAACTAATTGCTGCTGTATTATTAAAACCAGATTCTTCCATAACTTTATTCACGCTATATGGACCAAAAAAGAAATTAGACCAATAAATCATAAATACTAAACAGCAAAAAGCCAAGAGATATCCTATAAAACCACCAATACTATATATTAAGGCATATATAAAATGAAATTTTTTGTGATTAATAATACCATCTATTAATGGTATCATACCAATTACAAAGATTGGAGTACTGAGAATAATCGGAATCCATTGATAAATTTTATTAAATATCCAAATCACTACTATAAAAATAACTATTGCAAAAAACATCCCAATATTACTCATATCATTACTAGATGTATTAGATGAATTTTTCGTAGATGATTTATTAATAAAATCATTTAAATCAGATTGATTCTCGTTTTCGATAAGTTTTAACAAATTATAATATTCATCGTCTGTTAAACAAACATAAGTATCATCGTCAAAATATACACAGTGAAAGTTTACTCCATCCTCATATACGCTTTCTTCTTTAATTATTTTCATCTATATAACCCTCATAGCAATAGATTATTATCGTCTGTCTTTTTCTAGCACAGCATTACAATCTGCAATAAGTTGATCTTTAATACTTTCACAATACTTTAATACTTTATTTTGTTCTTTAAAACTAAGATCATCTTTTTTAGGTTTATCTTTAAATCGACAACTAGGCAAGTATATTAATGCGACACGTGCTCTATTCACTTTAACGACATGACAGTGTAATCCATGACTTTCAATATCATCTGGATTATTATCAACTACGATTTTAATATTATCATCCATTTTATATGATGAGCATTCTCTTTCCATAATAATACAAGCCTCCATATTTTAAAAGAATTGTTTCATTGGATTTTTATTTTACTTCTATATTTACAATACCAACTCCTATACTTTGTCTATCCGCTACTGTGGCTATTTTTAATTGTTTTGCTCCATTTAATTCAATTTCATAACTTTCAACCATACCTTCTGGATCTATTGGTATAATTTTTACAGGATTGGAATCTAATTTATCTACATAAATATGTATTTCTCCATATGCCATGACAGTTCCATCTATATGTCCAACGTCAAATTTTATTTTATTATATTTTCCATCTAAATTAAATAAAGCATAATAGCCATCACAAGCAAATTCCATTCCATTTGAATATGCAACTCCACACATTTTAACATTATTGTCTATAATTGATACATAGTTCGTTTTATAATACGGTGTACATTCAGATAGAAAACTTCTATATTCACTACTGTCATCATAATTTATATCTAGCGATAAATCATTTGATACATTGTTTGGATTTTTTTGATATTCTAATATTGTAGACATCAAATCTTTATTTTTACTTTTTAATTCGTTTATTTGTTCAAGAAGTTTACTATTTTCGTTGGATAAATTAACAATCTGACTTTCTAATGATGTATTGCTTGTTTTTAATTTGTCGTTTTCTATTTTTAGTTCAGAACTTTTATCACTTAAATTTTCTACATCTTGTGCAACATATGAAACTTCTTGACCATTAATATTTACAACAATACTTTGATTTTGTGTTTGTTCTTGTTTGGATTTTATATATTCTTTTGTTCCAAAAATGCTAACAATAGAACAAACTAAAGCGATTATTCCTTTAATAATTGCATTTTTTGTAGATGTTTTCATATATATCCCTTATAAAAAATATGATAGAAATAATTATACTACAATTAATGACAATTTACAATAAATACCATTAAAATATTTCACACATATCGTCTAACGGGCAAGCCCTTCGTCTTCCACTCCAATAATAAAAGTCTGACTCTTTCTGTGTGTTTTCAGACAGTCGCCATGACTGTCTTTTTTAATTGAACAAAAAATTTTGAAAATGAAAGGATGGTGGCAACATGCCAAGAAAAAAATCACAATCATCTGGCAATAAGCCGTTGCCAGCCAATCAGCAAAAAGGAAAAAAGGTCTGTACATGCTGTCATGAGGAGAAGAATTTAACAGACTTCTATTATAGCAGCTCCCCTATGTACTCTCTCGATGAGCGCATACCTGTTTGTAAAGAATGTTGCAAGACTTCTGTTCTATCTGAAGACGGAAGAATTGATTTTGATAAATTTAAAGATTTGCTTAGAAATATTGATAAACCTTTGTATTTTGACCTACTCTTCTCTTCTGAGGAATCTGTAAAGAAAGAAAACAGTTACTTGAGTGATGAAGAAGTTTCACTACATGGATATGAGATATTACAGAAGTATTTTACACTAGTGGCGATGAGGCAGGATAAAGCAAAATCATACTCTGATGCAGAGAAAGAAGGTTTTATTCACCAGAACAGTAACCGTACTAAAAAGGAAAAAGATGAAATTTTAAATAGATATTCTCATTTGATTAATCAGTATTCTAAAGTCTCAAACTCCACTAATCAATCCAAAGCAAAAACTTCACAACAGCATATTCAAACTGAATCTGATGAACTTATTTACGATGATAAGTGGATGGGTAAATATAGCCAAAAAGACATTGATTACTTAAACAGTTATTATGCCGGACTTGAACGAGATTATAAGATAATCACAGAAAACCACCGTGACTATGCCCGTAAGATTGCAAAAGCAAGTCTTCAAATGGATAAAGCGTTTGATGATATGATAAATAGTATTGAGGGAGCTGATGCAAAATATAAAAATGCCAGGGAAGCGTTTGATACTCTTTCAAAGTCCGCAAAATTCAGTGAAAGTACCAGAAGTGTAAATGATGTAGGTATAAGTAGTTTTTCTAAAGTTGCCGCTATGGTAGAAGCCCATAACTGGATTCCAGAATATAAACCGCTAAAGAAAGATACAATTGATGAAATGATAGATTATCTAAGCACTATCACAAAGTCATTGTAATGGTGCGTTTATGGATAAATATGAAAAGCAACAAGAAAAAGAAAAACAATTATACGATAAAAAACATGCAGAAGATTTTGATTCTACATATTCCAATGATCCAATTAGTGAAGTATCTATAGATTACGAAGCATGGACGGAGTTCTTTTCTTATTACAGATATTACATTGATGAATTTGCTATTGACATATTGGGAGTAGACTTATTTCCATTTCAGCGAGTAATTCTAAGGGCAATGGGCAGAGGTCAGTTTAGTGTACTTATTGCCTGTCGTGGAATCGGCAAGTCGTGGATTGTTGCCTTGTTTTATATATGTGTCTCTATTCTTTATCCGAATGTCAAATGCGGTATTGCCAGCGGTAACTCTCAACAGGCTCGTAACGTAATCATTCAAAAAATTAAAGGTGAACTTTCTAAAAATGAAACAATAGCAAGGGAAATTAACTTCCCTATTAGAACTGGTGCTGACGATTGTTACTGTGAATTTAAAAACGGTTCTGAGATTCGTGCAATCACTCTTGCGCAGGATCGTGGCGGTGATAGTGCAAGAAGCTGGAGGTTTAATTACCTCCTTGTTGATGAAGCTCGGCTTGTAAAAGATGATATTATAGAAACTATTTTGATTCCTATGACAAAAACAAAGCGACAAAATGCTTTAAAATGGAAACAAAACGAAAAGGGTAAAGTAATATTTATATCTTCGGCTTACCTAAAAACAAGCGGATTATATAAGAGATTTAAATATCATTTTGAACAAATGGTATCAGGAAATCAAAATTATGTCGCTATGTGTTTTCCTTATCAGGTTGGTATTCAGGCAGGCTTATTTGATTCAGATGATATTGAACAGGAACGTGCAAAACCTACAATGACATCTGATAAGTTTGCATATGAGTACGAAGGTGTATTTGTTGGTTCAAGTGGTGAAAGTTACTACCCCTATGAATTAACAATGCCTTGTAGAATTCTTGAACATTGTGAATTAGAACAGCCCAAAAAATCTGATTCTATATATCTTATCACTCATGACGTTGCAGTATCTACAGCTAAAAACTCTGATAACGCTTGTACTCATGTAATCAAATTGAAATTGCGTCCAAATGGAACATATACAAAATCTGCTGTTTATATAAAAGTTGTCAATGGACTTCCACTCGAAAAACAGCGTGATTATCTTAGAGAATTAATTCATCTTAAATTTCCCAATTGTAAAAAACTTGTTATTGATGAGCGTGGTGCTGGTAATGGACTCCCCCGTATGTTTTATGAATCGTGGGAATACACAGACCCTAAAACAAAAGTGACAGTTGAATATCCACCACTAATCAAGGACAACGATGAAGAAGGATTTTTGTTGGATAATGCAATTCCTATGATAAGAGCAATCAATGCGACAAATGATTTTAACACAACTTATTATCCATATATGAAATCGTGTTTTGAGGATAGAACTTTGCAATTATTAGTAGCTTCTGATGAAGTTGACTCACTATATAAATCTGGAGAAATTACTCCTGAAGAGTATGCTCAGTATATTGAACATGATACTTTACAGAGTGAATTAAGCAACATCAAACAGGAATATTCTGAATCTGGTAATCTACAATACAATCGTATTGTAAAAACAAAAAAACGTGATAGGGCTACGTCTCTATTCTATGGTTTGTCTGTAATTTCTGAATGGGAATTGGAAAATAGACAAAATCTTTATAGTAACAAAAATGCAGGATACGATTTATTAAAACAATACACATATCTATGAGGAAGGAGGTAGCATTTGAGTCAATCCACAGATTATGAATTGTCTTATTTTGCCGAATACATAAAGGCATTTAATTCACAGCATTTTTATGGAAATACATTTATGTTATCTCCTCAGATGCTTAATACAAGTTTAAAAGATGTAAACATGTTTTCTTCGTCTTTTTCAACAGAACAGATACGAAGAATGGTTATGCAACCACATGAATACGAAGAAGAATTGAGAAAACTTTCTTTCTTTAATTTTAATACTGTTGGTCTATATAAACAGATAATCAATCTATGGTCTAAAATGCTTACATTTGACTGGAATCCAATACCTTATACAGAAAATGGTAAACCAATCATGGCTACGGAATTTCACAGTAAAGATTATAAAGAAGACTATGCAGAACTGACTAAATTCTTCAATAATTTTAAAGCAAAAGAAGAGTTTTCTAAAGTGTTATGGAATCTTTGTATGTATGATACATATTTTACTTCTTACAGGGAATTTGATGGACATATTTATTTGCAAGAACTTCCGCACTCACACTGTATGATTGATGCGGATTCTTATTTGGGATATTTATTCTCTTTTGATATGTCATATTTTATGAATAGTGGTGTTGATATCAACGCTTACTCTCCTACTGTTAGGAAGTTGTATAGTAAAGCATTGAGCAACAGAAAGTTAAATTATCGTCCCAATATGCCTAACCGTAATGGTAAGTGGGTACATTGGACTCCAATGATACCAGATGATGCTTTTGTATTCAAATTCAATAGGCAGTTTGCAGGATCAGTACCGCCACTGCTTTCTTCTATGATTGATTATAGTAAGATAGACAAATATAAAGAACTGGAAGATGTCAAAAAGGAATTGGAAGCATATAAGGTTATATTCGCTACTGTCCCTAGACTTACAGGAAACAAGACTGGTAATAAGTCAGATGACTTTGCTATTTCTGCAACAGAATTAGGTAAATTTGTAGCGGCTGTCAAAGAGACTCTTGGATGTAAAGTTGATTTTAAAGCAGCCCCACTCGAAGATTTCAAAGCATTTGATTTTTCACCTTCCGCTAATGAGGCAAACTTATTAGAGACAGAATTAAGAAATATCATGTTACAGTCTGGAACTACAGACGCATTAAGCATGACATCAACAGTAAATATGGCTTCTGCTGGTATCTACAAATTATTCAATTCAGCAAATCTATCTGATGTATATGGGCAGTTCTCTAACTTCTGTGAGTACCATATTAATAAGAAATGTAAGAAATATAAATGGAAAATACAGTTTGAAGGAACTATTTTTGATCGTGAAGATAGAGTAAAACAATCCAATACTGATATGCAGAATGGTTTAATTACACCACGTATATTCACATCGAGAGGTATTCAGGTAACAGACGCACAGAATATGACAAATATGATGTATGCTATAGGATTTCCTGAAAATCTTAGACCTGTACAAACTGCATCCACTTTATCAAAAGCAGACAAGAAAAATAGTGGCGGTCGGAATCAAAAAGATGAATCCGAATTATCTGATGCTGGTGCAGCTACAAGAAATGCAGATGTGAATGCAAATACAAAAGGAACGGAGGTCAAAGAAGAATAATGTTTGTAAGAAACTTCTCCTCTATTCCGCCAGATTCAATTGTATTAGTTGATGCTGATACAAAAAGATATTTAGAATCTATCGGTTTTTGTGTGTTATCAAGCACTAATGGAAAATTTGCTTTTACAAAATCCAAAGATTTGTTAAATAAATTATTATTGTGGGAAGGAGGTAAAACTGGTGGATAAGAAACTAATCTCCTTTTCAATTGACGAAATAGAAACAGTTAAAACATTGGAAGAAATAAACGACTCCCAATTTACAAAAATTCGATTACGTGCTTTTAGTGATGGTGTTACTCGTCATGGCTATGGGTTTTCATTAGATACTATTAAAGAATCTGCTTTCACCATATTAGGTAAACCTATTTTATTCAAATATGATATGTGGACTGATGACGCAAGTTCTCATGAACCAGAAGAAGTTCAGTGTGGCTTTGTCCCAAAAGATGAAAAAGATGCAGATATTCAGTTTGAATATGATAAAGATTTAGGTAAAACATTTTTAACAGTCAATGCATATCTATGGAATGTATATCAGGAAGATCTTATTCGTATATTACAACGTGACGATGGATATAAGAATGTATCGGTTGAAATGTGGCTGATTGAATATGACGAAAGCACAAAAGAGGAAAAGGGGTATATTACAGTCAATCAATTCGTATATAACGGGATAACTATCCTAGGCTCTTCTGTGACAGAGGCATGTGAAGGTGCTGATATGCAGGTTGTAAAATTTTCATATGACGATTACCAAAAAGCACAGCTTCAATTTGAATCACGACTAAATAACTCAATTAATCAGGAATCCGATGAGGATTCTTTTTTAATACAAAAAAATAGTGAAAACAAGGAGGAAACTATGGCAAAAGAAGTAACTAACGCTGCTACGGAAACTCCAGAGGTATTAGAGAATGGTACAAAATACACTACAACAAATGTAGGCGTTTCTGAGTATACAGATACTTATGATGACAATGGCAATTTTGTTGAAAGCACAAGTGAGTATCATTCCAGATCTGAAACTACTGTTGAACACACAGAAGATACCCCAAAGGAAGTAGATAATGCAGCATCCGCAGATGAAAAGAAGGAAGAGGTTGACAACGCTGTTTCTGAAAATAATTCCTGTGAAACTGTAGAGGAAAAATGCAGTGCATTGGAAGTTAAATGTTCTGCTCTCGAAGCGGAATTGACTACTCTGAAAAACAACTATTCTGCTCTTGAATTGAAATGTACGTCTTTAGAACAGTATAAGACCAATAAGGAAAATGAAGAGAAAACTGTTGCTATTGAATGTGCGTTAAATGATGTGGCTGATATTTTGTCTGCCAAAGAAATTGAACAGTGGCGTGAGAAATCTCTTACGTGTTCCAGTGTTGATGGTTTCAAAAATGAATTAAAGGCATTTGCTTTTGATGTTCAGAAAGAGAATGGCGTTAAGCCTGTAGAGACTTTAAGAAATTCTATCCCAGTAGTTCAGGAAGATGAATCTACGAATGTTTGGGATAGATTAGCAAAAACGGTTTAAGGAGGGCTATCCAAATGGCTGAAACAAAAAATGTATATATTTTACGTGATGTGTCTGCTGACAAGGTAAGAACTGGCAAGGCAGAAATTAAATTGAGAAATGGAGATATTGTTGCAATTGGCGCAAAGGCAGATGGTGTCTATACGTTGACTGCTCCTACTGCTGATACCAAAAGATTTGGCATCGTTTATAACGCTGATGTGGTTACTGAGGCTGGTAAGTACAGAGGTCTGTCTGATGATCCCAGAGATGTCGTATTTAAAGCAGGTACAGTTGTAAACTTTTATATTCCTAAACAGGAAGATGAAGTTGCAATTACTGTTGCTGATGGATTTGACGCAAAAACTTCTAAGGTATTAGTTCCTACTGTTGGTAAAACTGGATATACCGCAAAGGCATCTGCCGCTACAACTGATCACCTTGTATATGAAATCACACATGAGAGTTTTGTTTCTATTGGAAATGAACGTGTAAGCACTATTGAAGCTGTATGCACATTAGCATAATAAAGGAGGATATACATAATGGCATTTAAGACTGTTACTTTCTCCCAGGATGGAGAAAAGAATTTAATTCCTGCATGGAAGGATTATGTAAACAACTATAGAGCAGTTAATTTCTCTGTAAAAAAAAGTTATGACACCAGTAAAACTTTGGACGAAAAAGAGGTACTGGTGAATGCTGCCATTGACAGAGAAATTGTAAATCTTATGAAGGTTGATTGCTCTTTTGTCGATAAGGAAGCATATGTAACCAATCCTACATATCAGTGGGCTAAGTTTGCTGTCATTAATAAACTTGTTGATATGATCATTCCCGATATTGTTAAGGAAGATTATATGCAGGTTGCAAATACACAGACTATCGGTTATGGCGATTCTGCTGTTTTTGATATAAAGTCTGGTGATTTGTTTACTGTTGTTGAGAATGGTAATTCTCGTAGACATGTAGAAGCTCAGAGACAGTTTACTGGTCAGAAAGCACTCGTTCCTACTAATCATACGGTTACAACTGAGGTAGATCTTTATCGTGTATTAGCTGGTAAAGAGAATCATGCAGAATATGCAATGAAGGTTGTTTTGTCTATTGAATCTGAAATTGCAATTGATATTATGGCGGCTGTAAAAGACAGCTTTAGTGTGCTTACTGCAAACTTCAAGGAAAATGCTTATAGCGAGACTGCATTTAAGAAACTTGCGGCAAGAGTTGGTGCGGCTAACGGTGGTGCAAAGGCAGTTGCTATCGGTACTGAACTTGGTCTTGGCACTATTATGCCAACAAATGACTATCTGAAGATGGGTCTTGGTGAGACATATTCTAAGATTGGTTATCTTCCTGTATTTAAGAACGTTCCTCTTATTGCTCTTGCACAGAAGATTGATTGGAGTTCTGCTGATTATGATTTTGCATTAGATGATTCTTATATCTATATGATTTCTCCTCAAACGCAGAAACTTGTACAGGTAGTATTTGAGGGTGGTTCTCTTGCTATCGCTGACGGTCAGTTTGCTAACAGCAACCTTACTCAGAAGGTTTCTTTACATAAGAGATGGGTTGTTGGTTTGATTACGAATAGCAAATACGGAATCATGAAAACTACTGTCTAATATATAATTATTAATAGAGTCATCTTTTATTAGGTGGCTCTGTTTTAAATGGAAAAATGGAGGAAATAAAAATGGCTGGATTGACGAAGGAAGAAAGAGCCAAAAGGGAAGCTGCTGAAAAGGAACGACTCAGAAAAGAAATTGAAGAACAGGTTCGATCTGAAATGACATCTTCTTCAAATGAATTAAATGATGATTTGCTTAAAAAAGAAAACGAAGAACTAAAAAATCAACTTGCAGAAATGATGAATATGATTAAGGATTTACAGACAAGTAAATCTGAACCAGAAAATGTGGCTGTTGAAAATGGGAATACGGATAAGCCAGAAAATATTGAAGATGTAGAAATGAATGCAAGAATTTTGGTCACTTCAATTACTACTGGTGGCGTAAATCTCAAAACCTCTAATGATGGTTCTGCGAGGCATTTCAGATTTGAAAAACTTGGTCAGACAATTCCAATCATATATGAGCATTTAATTAACTGCATCAATACTGATAGATGGTTGTTTGAAGATGGTCTAATTTATATCAGTGATCCGAATGTCATCAGGGAACAATGTTTGGAAGACGCATATAAGAAATTTCTTACGCCAGATACAATTGAAAATATCTTGGACTTTGATATGAATGTAATTATGGAAATGATTACTTCTACCACTCCTGCTATTCAAGAAACTATCATAGATCTTGTTGTTGATAAATTGAATCATGGCGGTTCTATTGATATGAATAAGGTAAACGCTATTGGAACTGCATGTAATGTAAATATTATGGAACTTGCAAGTAAATTGAAATAACGGAGGTGTCTATGGTTACAACATACTCCGATATTTATGAATTGGTTCTTTCTTTGATTAGTTCATATAAGATTGATGATATATATGTGAAAGATGGTGAAGATGGCATAGAGACTTTCTTTATGCCATATTTAAAAATAGCTTCTGGAGAATTAGAAAATAGTGCTGGTATAAATATATCCGACAGGGATGACATTTTGCGTCAGTTCAATGATAAACTTTCTGATGGAAGGCAGCTTATTATTGCAAAGTATATTATGATTGGGTACTTATCAAAGGAAACCCATGACATTATGCAGATGCAGTTACATTTACAAGACGGAGATTTTAAAACATATGCGGAAAAAAATAACTTGGAAGGTAAATTAAATGCTTTATATATGCTAAAAGAAGAAGTTGGATATGATGTAAAGCGTTCAGGATATAATGGGTTTAAGTGGTGATGAATACGATTTATCAAACAACCATATCAAATAAATTGACTTGTGATTATCTTGACTTTTTAATAAATAAAGTATTTGCCTTACTCCCAATGTTTGAAGAATCTACTATTTCAGAAGAAAAGAAAAATTCCCACACTATATATCAACGAAACTTAATACAGACAATTAATGGCAATATAGAATTAATCAAATATGACAACTATATTGTTGTAGATATACTGTCTCACTTGCAGTCTTTGTTTGACGTATCTGACCATGATGATTATAAAAGACATATTCTGAAAGTTTGTAACCTGTTATCAGAATTAAAGAAGGAGGTAGTTGGTAATGGCATATGAGTCATATAAAATATCGCTCCCCTCTTCTGCTTCTGTACGAAATAGAATGCTAAGTCAAAAAGAACGACAGATACGATTTTTGTATGATCAGGCGATGGACAGAGAAGATGATACGTTACTTAACGGTAATCTTTTTACAGAAAGTCCAAGAATATTTGATAGGAAGTTTGTTGATACAATTCATCATAAAATCACTGTAGAAACTATTATTGATAAAGACTGGATTGAATGTGGCGATTACTTAGAATATGGAGGAATGGTTTGGTTATGCCTGAATTCATATTCATTTCACAAGCTATATTGCCGTGCTACATTTATGAGTTGTGACTGGAAAATATATTGGATAAATGAAAATGGTGAATTAAAGAGTCAGTATGTTATTGACCAGAATAGTACACAGTACAACAGTGGTGAGACAAGTAATTCAACAATGACTCTTGGGTCGGCACAACATATGTTAAAAATGCAGTGTAATGATGATACTATTCTGTTGGATTCACCAATGCGGTTCGCAATAGATAAAAATATCAAAAAGCCAACATGTTACAAAGTTACACAAAATGATAATACTGCTTACAACTATGGTAAAGGTCTTTGTTGTGTAACTGTTACAGAAACACCGCTAAATACTGAATCAGACAAACTTGTTACTTTAAATGATGGTTCACAGGTTTGGATATGTGATTATGTTGAGGCACCTCCTCTCCTACCCACCCCATCAGAACCCGATGAAACGACAGATTTAAGGTGTATGATTTCTGGCAACACAAACCTGAAAAATGGATATAGGCGCACATATACTGTGACATTTACAGATAAAGATGGGAATTCTGTTGATTGGCAGGAAGTTAATTATGAGTGGAATGTAAAATCAGATTTTGATGTGAAACAGACTACTAGTGGCAATAAGATAACCACTTCTGTTAGCGATGAGAACCTTATTGGAGGTTCTTTTTTTGTACAGATCGTCATTGAAGAAACTGTCTTGTCAGAAGTAAAAGTAAATATTGTGGAATGATGGAGGTGAATACAAATGGCAAATGGTACAAGTATTTCAGAAATTAAAAGGTATGTCATAGATGCGATTACACATGATGACACAATTTTTTATGCTTTTGATGCAAAGGAATGTGAAAACGGCGGTGATTTAAAAGACACACATATTTTTGACAATAATAAAATTCCTGAAACTATTACAAATGTTTCAACATATATGACAGTTATGGTGTATACAAGAGCAACTGGAAGAAATAAAACTTTTGTAATACCAACATTAGAATTCTATGTATATGTTCATCATGAGCACATGAAAATGGATTATAAAATCACAAAAGATAATCGTTGTGACTATATAGCTGGGCTGTTAGAAGATATGTTTAATGGTTCAAGTCAATACGGTGGTATTGGACAATTAAAATGTACATTAAATAAAGAGGGGACATACAATCAAGAATTTATGTACCGACATTTAATATTCGAGACAATGGACATAAATGTTTCAGCATGTGAAGGTTGGTGATAATTTGCAGAATGATGAGTTAAAAATATATCGTGGTGAAGATTTTGTTGTTTCCAAATATATCAAAATACATCAGCCTTCTCTTTCTGAAATCTGCGATTATGGGGAACAGGAATATTATTCAATGATATATCACTTAACCGCAACACCACAGACAATGAAAGTTCAGCTATGGGATATGGAGCCTAGAATTGATTATACAAAAATAACTCCTTATGAATTATTTTATAATATATTATATAGGCTATTCTCAAAAGAAAAAACTTCTATCATTTTTGGAGATTTAGATTTTACAAAATTTCAAATTATGCAACGAAAAGATAATGGAGAAATTTTGTTATGTCAGTTCGTTAATGATGAACAAGTTATTATTGATGAATTTACATATAATCTAATCATGGATTATTTGCGACAAGTGCATGGAGTTCATATAGATGAAAAAATGCCTGCAAATAATACAACAAAAATGATTTTGATTGAAGATGCAAGAGAAGATTTTGAGAGAAATAAAAATAAAGAACACCATTCACAATTAGTCAATTTGATTTCATCAATGGTTAATAGTGAGGGTTTCAAATATAATCATGCTCAAGTATGGGATATGAAAATAAACGCTTTTATGGATTCTGTAAAAAGAATATCTAAAATAAAAAACGCAGAACTGCTTTTACAATCTGGATATTCTGGCTTTGGAATCAATTTAAAAGAAATAGATGAAAAACAATTAGATTGGCTTGGAGAACTCAAATAGAGTTCTTTTTTTATGCCTAAAAGGAGGAAAATTTATGAGTTTTAACCCTAATGAACTTGTACTTGAAAAAATTAGGTCTGTTGAAGAGTATGATCCTGCCACATTGGAATTAATCGGTAGATATACTCAGATCGAGAATCCTAGCTTGAAGACAAGTGCAGAATCTCAGGAAGTAACTGATGCTATGGGAAGTACCGTTGCAACATTTTATAAGGCACAGAAGGGAAATTTTGATTTTAGTAATTCATTCTTCTCTCTTGATCTTGCCGCATCACAGTATGGTTCTGAAAAGGTTCTGGCTTCTGATGATAAGAAGATTATCATGCCCGTATCTGAAACCATTGCTATCGGTTCTGACCACACAGTAACTTTGAAATATGTTCCTGTTGGTACTACTGGTGCAGAGGTTAAATATGTAAAGGTTATCAACGCAAATAATACCTTTGGTGATACATATGAAGTTTCTGCTACGGCAGGTGATGGTAAATTTACTCTGGATGCAGAAAATAGAAAAATTACACTTCCAGAAGGTGTAACTGGTAGAGTGTTTGTTAATTATGAAAGAGAAACTACCAAAGCTGCCCAGGTTACAAAGAGAACTGATAATACGCCTAAAGTTAAAACACTGCTTATTCATGCTATTTTTCACGAGATTTGCAATACCAATGTAGTGTATGCAGGTATTATTAGATGTCCTAGAGCGCAGATTGATCCTTCTAGTACAGAAATTGCTCTTAGTCCAGATGGTAAACATGCGGCTTCTTATATTTTACAGCGTGATTACTGTGATGATGAAGGTGTATTGTTTGACATTATTGTTAGCGAAGACTAAGAAATTTATAGGCAGTTTGAAATATAACTGCCTATTACATGAGGTGAATTATGGCTGAAAATAACATCAATGCCTACTGCAAAATTTGTGGTCAAGGGTATCATGTTTGTAATTCTTGTCAAAATCAAAAAATTTTTAAACCTTGGAAATCTATAGTAGACAGTGTTGAACACTATAAGATTTATATGACAATTCATAGTTATACGATTTCCAAGAACAAAGAATTGGCAAAAGAAGAATTGCAGAAGTGTAATTTAACAGGATTAGAAAGTTTTAATCCTGAGATAAAATCTGTTATAAAAGAAATTATGGAAACACCAGTAAAAGTTAAAATCTCTTCAAGAAAAAGAAAAGAATATATAGAAGTAGAAAATGAAGAAAATAAAATTAGTGAATAGTGATTTTAAAAGTATGTAGGGTATACAGACACTATTCATTAGTTATCTGTGTACCCTATTTTTTACGTTAGGGGTGATAGAAAATCAAAGAATATAGTGAAATATTTAATAAAGAATATGAGATTGAAGACACCGTAAGAATTGTAAATACTCGGCAAGCTGGGCTTTATGTAAAGAATAACATTCCACTTGTTGATTTATTTTGGTCACGAGATACATTAGTTTTTGTATTTGATAGAGAAAAAAGTAAAGCTGCTTACGATTTATGGTGCAAGCGAGAATTAGCATAAAATTGTGATTAGGAGATTTTGATGGATTTTATAAAAACATTAAACCAAAAAGAACAACGATTAGGAAAAGAGAAATATAATAATCAAGGTTGTTTAATGAAAATAATTGCATATAACAGTGCAACAGATATATTTGTTGAATTTCAAGATAAATATAAGTGTCAAATAAATTGTGAATATAAACAATTTAAAAATGGAAATCTTGTTAATCCGTATTCCCCAAATGTGTTTAATAAGGGCATGATTGGCAATAAATATTCTTGTAGAGAAGATAATAAAGATTGTAAGGAATATATTATTTGGCATTCCATGTTGTCAAGATGTTATAGTAATTATACAAAAAGCAGACAACATAGTTATCAAAATGTGCTATGTTGTGAGGAATGGTTATTATTTGATAATTTTTATGAATGGCTACATTCACAGACAAATTTTAAAAAATGGAAAAATTTAAGTCGAGGTGCATTAGATAAAGACATACTTGTTAAAGGCAATAAAATATATTCACCTCAAACATGCTGTTTAGTTCCAAATAATGTAAATGCACTTTTTACTAAAAGAAATGTTCATAGAGGAAATACTCCAATAGGAGTATCGTATCACAAACGAGATCGCATATATGAAGCTCATTGTAATGACGGATCTGGTATTCCTCAATATTTAGGAAGGTATTCTACATCAGAAGAAGCATTTAATGCCTATAAAACATATAAGGAGTCTTTAATAAAGCAAATCGCAAATAACGAATATTTAAACAAGTCGATAACCAAAGAGTGTTATGAAGCAATGATGAAATATATAGTTGAAATAACAGATTGAGGAGGACAATATGAATTATCTTGATAATGCAGCTTTAGAAAAACCAAAAGATGATATTTTAGAATATGTTTCAACTATATTAAAAAACAATTGGTATAATCCAAATTCGATATATGATGTAGGTGTAAAGTCAAAACAATTAATCAATCAAACGAAATCTATAATATCCAAAGAAATTAATTGTGATCCAGAAGAAATTATTTTTTGCAGTTGTGGTTCTGAAGCAAACGCTCTTGCTACTGTTGGGTATATCCGTGCTAATAATCAAGAAAATTTTATTACAAGTCTAATAGAACATTCAAGCATATTAGAAAATCCTTACGCAAGGAAAATTGTAACAGTTGATAAAAATGGATACTTTAATATAAATATTATAGAAAATATCCATGATTCGTTGGTTTCATTACAGATGGCAAATTCTGAAATTGGAACAATACAAGATATAAAGAATATTGTCAGTATACTCCACAATAACAATTGTATTGTACATACTGATGCTGTTGCAATATTTGGAAAGCATAAAATCGATGTAAGTGACTTAGATGTTGATATGATGACTGTAACAGGGCAAAAAATAGGTGGTATATTAGGTGGCGCATTTTTATATAAAAAAAAGAATATAAAAATTGAACCAATAATATATGGACATAATACACTACGAGGTGGCACACCAAACGTTGCTGCAATAGCATCACTTGGGTTGGCTATTAAATCACTAGACTACTCTTCTATCTCATCAACCAGCAGAGATTATGTATATGATTACATACTGAAAAACATTCCAGATAGTTATTTGGTTGGCGCATCAATAGAATCAGGTAATAGATTACCACATAACTTGTACATTTGCCTCAGATACATTGAAGGAGAATCTTTAATGCTTCTTCTTGATATGAATAGAATTCAAGTAAGCACGGGTTCAGCTTGCACATCTGGAGATTTGACACCTTCTACTACCTTATCGGCTATCGGTATGAATGAACAGGATATCCATTCGTGTATTAGGCTAACATTCAGTGGCGAAGAAACCAAACAAAAATTAGATTATGTATGCAAAACATTAAAACAGTGTGTTGAAAGTTTAAGAAACTTTAACGCCCAATAAATCAACAATTTCAAGTGGTGATAATTAACATGTATAAATATATGAATAATAGCCCGAAAAACTGCGGAATAAGAGATAACGAAATTGCTGTATTTAGTTTTTATCACAGAACTAAGAAAAACATTTCGCATCATTACACATATCAAACAAATGAAAAAACATTAATGGCATGCGGCGGCGGTGGTGGAGGCGGTGGCGGTGGAGGAGGTGGTGGAGGAGGTGGAGGAGGTTGTTAAAAAATATAGTAAGTGGTGATATAAATTGAAACGAAAAACAAAAACACATGAACAAAAAATGCAAGAATTAGCAGTCAAATATAAGGTTGCTAAACAAAAACGAAATGAACGAAGATTGAAATATGAAATTATTAAAATGTCTCTTCCGTTTCAATTAACATTAAAATTCAATAAACTAATAGTACTACTATCTATTGTCGCAATCATTTCATACACGGTTGCGGCTATTTTGTTGCAAAAATATACAATGACAGAGTTAAGTCCTACACTTACAACATGTGTATATGGATTCTTTGGCACTGAGTTATTAGGACTTGCTGGAATTAAAATTTTTGATACTAAATATCAGCAGATTGAAAGTGCCGTAACAGAAAATATTATTGAAAGCGATCCTGATGCGGTCGGTTAGGAGGAAATGTGGAATTTTCAGAAATGCTTAATTATGTTTTATATGTAGTGTTGACAGTTATTATGCCAGTTGTTGCTACATATGTGGTTAATCTTATTAAAGCAAAAATTAAAGAAAGTAATATCATTGCTGATGCTACCAAAAATGAAGATTTAAGTAAAATTGTTGAAGGTGCATTATCAGATGTCATGGATGCAGTCTTATATATAAATCAGATATATGTAGATTCGTTAAAAGCAAGTGGACGTTTTGATGAAAAAGCTCAGAAGGAAGCATTTAATCGTGCCTATGTAGAAGCGATGAATATAATTTCTGATGAAGCAAAGAAAGTTATTGAACAATTATATGGTTCTTTTGACAAGTGGCTGAAACTCAAGATTGAATCTTCTGTAAATATGGCAAAGAAACAGTAAGGATGTGATAACTTATGTCCAAAAATGTAAAAGAAGTTGTTTCTTATTTTGAGAAACTTTACGATAATAAGGCAATATATTTGTGGGGAGCCAACGGTGAATTAATTACACAGCAGTTATGTGATAAACTTTTTAAAACATATGGATCATCTACATATAGCAAACAATATTATGACAAAAAATTCAAAGAAGGCGCAGGGCATATAGGCGCAGACTGTTCAGGAGCAATGTGTCCTGTATCTGGATTTGATACTACTGCACAGGGGTATTATAACAAATGCAGTACAAAAGGTAATATTGCTTCTATTCCTAAAGATACACCTTGCTTAGTATTCAAAGGAAAATCAACCTCTGCAATTAATCATATCGGATTTTATCTTGGTAACGATTATGTTGTTGAAATGAAATCCAGTAAAGATAATTGTGTTAGAGACAAATTATCGACTGGTAGTTGGAAATGGTATGGTATTCCAACGTGGATTGAATATTCATCTGTTCCTACGTTAAATATATCATCATATATTAAATGTGTAGATGTAAGTTCCTATCAGGGGAATATTAATTGGTCTTTAGTTAAAACTTCTGGTGTCAATCATGCAATTTTAAAAGTAATTCGTAAAGACCTAAATCCAGATACAAAATTTGAGCAGAACTGGAATGGTTGTAAAAATGCTAATATAGAAGTAAGCGGTGTGTACAACTATTCCTATGCTACAACTGTTGCAAAAGCAAAAACTGATGCGCAAAATGTATTGTCCATTTTGAATGAAAGAAAATGTACTGTTTGGCTTGATGTAGAAGATAAATGTCAACAAGGTATTGGCTCACTGTTAAAAGATATAATCAATGCATATAGAGATGTTATTGTATCTGCTGGATATGATTTTGGCGTATATACAGGAATGTCATTCTATAATTCTTATATTAAACCATATGCTACACAAATTAAGTGCGATAAGTGGTGGATCGCTAGATACTATAATGGGTACAGTAAATTTCCTGTTGCTAATAAGCCTAATGAGCAATACAATCCCAAAACATCCATTGGCAGAGATATTTATGGTTGGCAGTATACTTCTAGCGGACAAGTTGCAGGTATAAATGGGAACGTAGATTTGAATATTATTTATTGTCATGTATCATCTTCTACTATCTCTAAACCATCTACAACAATTACTGAAACACTTATCACTCTTCTTGGTAAAATCAACACTAAGTCTGGCAATCTTAATATCCGTTCTGCTCCTAATTCATCATCTTCTAAAGTTGGTTCTTATAAAAAGGGAGAATTGGTCCAGTTAATTACTAAAACTTCTGATAATTGGTACCGGACTGATAAAGGATATATTTCTGGCGAATATGTCATTTCTGCTAAAGGCAAAGTATTTAATTGCATCAAATTAAATATGCGGAAAGAACCAGAAGTTAAAGCAAACAATGTTGTTTCAGTGTTAAATGTAAATGATGAAGTTTATCTCATGAAACAAGCTGATAACGGATGGTATCAGGTAAAAACAAAAGATAATCTTGTTGGATATGTATCTAATAAGTACATTACGATTTTATAAGGAAAGGCAACTATATGAAAAATGGAAGAATTATTAACTAAATATTTAGAAAACATCAATCCTATGATTATACTTGTTGCACTTGTGCTTCTTATTTCTTTCTGTTGGATTGTTATTAAAAACAGAAAAGTAATTTCTGATTTTTTTAATGATTTATATAATAGAAAAAAGAATAGAGAAGAATTATTACAAACTATAAAAGACAATCAATCCAACATCAAAATTATAATGGAAAATAGGATTCATGATCGTGAACAATCTTTATCAATTCAGAAAGAACTAACTGAAGCACAAAACAAGCTTTCAGAATCACTATCTAGTATTTCAAAAAAAATAGATGATATGCAACACAATACAGATGAACGTTTTATGGAAAGTGAGCGAAAAAATAACAAGCGTATTAGGGCTGAATTAAAAGATAAAATAAGCCAGTCATATAGATACTATCATTCTCTTGGCAAAATCAATGATATGGAATTGGAAGCATTAGAGGATCTCATTGAGGAATATGAGTCAGCCGATGGGAAAAATAGCTTTGTTCACAGTGTTGTGCAAAAGGAAATGTACACATGGGAAAAAACTTCCCAGACATAGCTAGTAACTAAAAAGTGATTAAAGAGTGATTTCATTGAATATTTTCAATAATTACATTATTTTTTTGATTATTTTCAAAGATTATATGAATATAATCAAAAACTCATTGAAAATAATCATACAATATACTATAATAGTTACATAAAAGATGCGCCCGTAAAGCAAACGGTTTGCCTCGGTTTATATTGTTACTTCAAAAAAGCAACTCAACTTTGGTCGGTGCGGTTGCTTTTTTGATGTCTTAATCTATCTACTAAGTCGATTGCTTTTACAATAGTGCCTATTGCAGACACAATTATTCCAGCAATCTTGAGAATCGTATCCAACACCTCAAAGAGATTTCCTCTTGTGTATTTTCCATCAAATCACCTCCGTTGATTCTGGAAGTTCTCGTATGTAATACGGCAAGAGACGAACCGCTTACCCGTTTTGGGCGCATAGTTATTATAGTATATATGGAAAACATTAGCAAGAGTGATTCATTATGGATTGCTCTTTTCTTATGCCCTGAATTATAGGGGAATAAAAAATTTATCCCTGATATTTTAGGGTGTAATAAAGGAGCGATTATTATAAGTAAAAATATAGGAAAGATTTTTGAACAGAATTGGAAAAATTCAATTCCAGATAATATATTTTATTACCGTCCTCCTGACTCTGCTCAGTCATTTGGGGAAAATCAGAATTTAAGATTTAGTGCAAAATCTCCGTGTGACTGCTTTATGTTCACTGGGGATTTTCTATATACTCTGGAATTAAAATCAGTTGGTACAAAATCAATATCTTTTGAAAGGCAAAAATCTGATAAGGGTGTAATTCATAAGCATCAGATTGATAATCTGAAAAAATTTTCTACATATAAAAATATTGTTAGTGGCTTTATCTTTAATTTTAGATTGTCGAATAAAACCTATTTTTGTTCAATAAACGATTTTATTACAATGATAAATAATTTAGATAAAAAGTCATTTAATGAAAAAGACTTGTTTGAATGGTGTAAACCCATTGAAATTATGAAGAAGAAATTAAAAGTAAATTACCGATATGATATAAATAATTTCATTAAGAATGCTGGCGGTAAATAATGTATTCTTATGAAATAGAGCAACTATTAGAATCCCAGAATTATAATATAGATTCAGAAACATACATAGGCATTTGTAATACTAGCCCACAAATATCACGCGTGAAATATGACCCATATGATAATAAATGTGAAATTTGGACTAGCGACAATTATTCTTGGAAAATAAATGTTTACAGAAAGGGAAAATGAATTATGATCAGAAATTACATTAAAATGAAGAAAAATGAATGGAAAATTAAAGCGACAATATATGGCGTTATTGCTACCACTATTGATAACCAGAAAGAATTTTTATCAATGATACAGAAATTATATATTGCTTTGAAGGATGTTCCTATGGACGATTTACAGAAAGAATTTATTGATAAATTGGTTGAGATAATTCATTCAGAAAATAGCAAAAAATAATACCAGCATTTACCTCTATATTTTTACATTATATATGTTATTATAAATTATGTAAACTAAGCATGGAGGTGAAAACTTTGGACGACTATTATTTCAAATTAGTATGTGTTAACGAACAAGATCCGTTGGCGTATGGACTCCTAGAGGATGTTAATTTGGGGAATTTAGAAGATGTTCATAAATATGTCGTGGAACACATTAAAAATTATTCTCCAGAACGCATAAAATGGATGTTGATACCTATGAAAAAATCAGGAGTAGAAAACACATAAGATTATACTAAAGAACCTGCTTACGCGGGTTCTTTTACGTTTAAATGTCTCTTTCATTGGGCAGAGAAATAGCACCGTATTTCTACGATGCTACTCTCTCGTCATTTCCCTAACCTCCTGAAATGATCCTAAATGTTTGCAATTAGCCAAATTGCAGATCTAAGATAAAGATTAAGTTGTGACATTCATAACCTGCTCTATAGCTTATTATATCATTGATATTTCTGATGTCAAGCAGATATTTTCACCGTTTATTCTTGCTATATCTCAGAAACATATGCAGACATAGGATTTGTGTTTATGATTTTGTGTAGTAGAAGGTGGCTAATTTCCTACCGTTTCATCTAATTCACATGAATAAACGGATACTCATATCTTTGTTACTTATGTTACATTATTTCTTCTTGTTGTCTCTGTAAATCGTGTATAGTAACCCTAAAACCGCTATACACACAGAGATAATTGAGCAAGTTACCTCTATCACAGCAATTCCTTTCTCTACCTATGTTGCCACAGATATGAGTATTATAACATAGATGAAATATTTGGTATATAAAAATTATTATTACTGCTCTCTCACTAACATGTGAGGAGTATTTTGTGTAAAGGATAAAAACATATGGCGCAAGTTATAAAAAATCTAGGTCAATTTGCAAAAGCATTAGAACCTAAAATCATAGAAACTCTTGAAGCGGTTGCTGAAGATACAAAACGGGAAATAGATGATTATTTACAGGCTTATTATGACGAGTACGATCCTCTTCTTGGAGGATTATTAGGAAGATTCTTTTATCAAAGAACTTATCAATTAAGAGATTGTTGCAAAATAGGAAAACCCCAAATTATTAATGGAAAAATCAGCATAGAAGTTTATTTAGACATCGACTCATTACATTATGATACAAAAGGTGCTGATGCTTTTAAGACCGTTGTTGCTGCCAATAGCGGTCTCCACGGTGGCTGGGATGTTGCAAATTTACAAAGTGGTCAAGTATCATGGGAATCAATTAGTGGAAATACTGGTGAAAGTTTTGGTTCAGGCACTCAGATATGGGAAGAACCAATACGAGAACTTATTGATAATGGAAAACTTGTAACAATATTTAAAAAACACGCAAAAGCACGGGGATTAAATTTGAAATAACTTTTAATACATTCTGCTCTCCTTCTCAAAGGGGGAGTATTTTTATGCGTATTTTTAGAGAAGGAGGAAACTTAAAATTGGACAATAACGATTTTATACTTAAAATAGTTGCAGAATTAGAGCAAAAAGGTATAAAAACTGGTTTTGATAAATTGAAAAAGGAACTTGAAAAAGATCCCGCAAAAATTGATGTTATTTTAGATACTTCTGGTACTGTTGGTAAAACAAAAGGCAGTATTAAAAAACTTGCCGCTGAGTTACACAATGAATTATCTGTTGAAATCAGTAAACTTCAAAAGCAAGGACAAGATATAAACTTTGATTTGTCTGTTGGTGATGTAGAAGAAGTAATCCAGAATGTTATTAATCACACAAAGAAACTTGGAGAAAGTTTTGATGTTGCGTCAGACAAAGCACAAAAATTCTTAGCAAAATTTAATAAGAAGTCTGGCGGTGTACTTATTAATTCAGACGAATTTAAGGCTGTTCAAGAAGCAATCAATGGCTTGGGGAATACCCATACTATTGAAGATTTAAATAAAGCAATGAACACGCTAGAAGTTACATATGATAATATGTCTTCTAAACTTCGTAATTCTGGAAAATCTCTTAATCCATTTATCAACGCTAAAAATGAAATGGCCACGATGGATAAAACCATTGAAGGAATTTCTTTAGAATTTGATAAGTTATCATCTAAACCAGATGATGTTGCAAATGCCATTAAGGAATTATCTGTTCAACAGAATAAAGTAAATAATTTTGCTGTTGGTACGATGGAGTGGGCTGATGCATATGGTCATTTACAAGAAATGATCAGAAATGTAACCAAAGATATTAGCAATCTTCAAAAGGCGCAGTCTTCTAAATCGCTACAGCCAAGAATAGATGAAATTCAACTTTCAATGGATAATGGTCATGGCGCAAGTGAATACCAGAACCGTATTAATGCTGTTACTGCTTCTTTAGAAAAATATGGAACCGAAACACAGGAAGCAAAAAATATTACTGCTTCTCTTCAATCTACTTTTGATAGTATGAAAGGAATGTCTGGTCAGGAGCTTGTCAATCAGGCAGACAAACTTGAACAGGAATTTAAGGCCGTTAAAGCGTCCGTAGAACAGGCTAAAATTGCATATGACAAGTATATGCAACCTGTTTCAAATGAGAAAGCAACTTCTTTAATTAACCGTATTAATACATTTTTATCAAAAAATACGCGAATTACTAATGACGCAAAAATAGCATTACAAGGATATGCAGATGAATTAGGGCGCGGTGTTAGTCTTAGTAGATGGAATGAAATTAATGGAAAACTAAAAGAAACTGAAAATTCCATGCGTGGATTACATAGGCTAGGTGCTTCTCTTAAAGATCAGATGTCACAAGCTGCTCAAAGTTTTACTCAATGGCTATCTGTAAGCTCTGTGGTTATGTTATTGGTTTCTAAAATCAAAAATGCTATTACTGAATTAAAAGAAGTTAATAGTATAATGACAGAAATAAGTAAGACGGCAGACCAATTGAGTAAAGCTGATTTATCTAAAGTAGAAAATACTTCGTATAAGACAGCTAGTAAGTACGGCAAAAAAGCTTCAAATTATTTAACTGGTATCCAGGAAATGTATCGTGCTGGTTATGAAAATGCTGAAGATTTAGCTGAGTTAAGTACATTAGCACAAGCCGCTGGTGATATGCAAGCTGATTTAGCGAATGATTATCTTATTGCTACTGACGCAGCTTATAAACTAAAAGGTAATACAGAAGCATTAAATGATGTGCTTGATGGACAGAACTATATTACCAATAGGAACGCTTTGTCAATGCAAGATTTAGCAGAAGCAACTAAGATTGCTGCTTCACAATCTGCAAGTTCTGGAATTGCTATAGACCAAGCCACTGCTGCTATGGGTACAATGATCGCCACTACAAGGCAAGGTGGTGATGTTGCTGCTAGGGCTTGGAAAGGTATTCTTATGAATATCCAACAGGTAGAAGGAGAAGTTGAAGACGGCGAAATTATTGATGCAGAATCATTAAGTAAATATGAAAAAGCATGTGAATCATTAGGAGTTTCATTAAAGGAAGTTAAAGATGGTGTAATTTCTCTTCGTGACCCTATGCAGATTCTTAAAGAATTATCAGAAGCATATACTGCTTTGGATGAATCTGATGCTCGTAGAGCAAATCTTATAAGTGCAGTTGGCGGGAAATATAGGGGCAATCAGTTGAATGCACTTCTCGAAAATTGGTCACTTTATGAGAAAATGCTAAAAGACTATGCAGAAGGTAGTGGATCTGCATTAGAAGAAGCAATGAAATCCGCTAATAACTGGGAAGGTTCTATGAACCGCCTTGGCAATACATTCACGAAAGTCGTCAACAACATTGTAAAGTCTGATGCAGTAATAACAGGCGCAAATGGCTTAAATAGTTTACTTTCTATTATAGATAAAATCACCTCTAAACTTGGTTCATTAGGAACTATCGGACTCGGAGCAGGATTATTTGCAGGAGTCAAAAACTCTGGTGTGCGCAAGTGCGTACTTTTCATCTGTTTTTTGTTTTGAATATGCCCTCTTTAGCCAAGAAATGACCATTTCAAGGGTAGAGATGTGTGGATTTAGTCAACCCACAAGAGTTTTAAAAAAAATCGTAATTGGCATATGCTATATGTCAGTGCTGGAAAGAAAGAATAAAAATACCGTATAAATAAAATAACCCACTACAACGTGATCAGAAATGATGAGCGTGAATGTATCCCGAAAGGGTGTCGGCAACGGCAAGAAAAGTCAAATTCAGAAATGAAGGTTATTTGGGCACGGGAGCAATCCCTAAGTGCTATGCGTTACATGAAAATGTGAAGCTAAATCGGCTATCAGCAACGGAGCCTATTATATATTTTATAATGGGAGTGTCCAGAGAGTATAAACGATTTTGAGTCGGAAGGCTTGTAACAGGTACTCCAAGCGCAGTTCTCGATCTGTCCCGTGACTGGGGTAAAATCGTAAAGAGTGATACTGCTCTCCTATTTCTTTATAGCAACTGTTTTTCATAGGAAGAAATAGGATAATGTTAGGATTTCTCCTAGCCGAAAATTGTGGAGATTTGAACGGAGAAAGCAAATAATTCCCCAATAAATAGGGCGAAAACGTATAAACCACTTGACTACGTTCAAGAATGTGTTATACTAACAAGTAAAAAGAGACAAATACAAAAAGGCACTACCATCAAGCAGAACGGTTTGCCTTGAAATTTAATTAAATTCTAGCAAGAACCAGAAAGTAACCGTATTCCTTTGGCGAGGGCGGTTACTTTCTTGCATTCTTACCATTTTCGTATCCTAATCTATATGAAGCACCGCAAAGAATACCAGCGATTGCAACAATATAGTATAACGTTTCTATAGTAATCATATACAATAAGTAGTCCTCCTTTCGCATAAATTCCCCGAAAGGTTTCTATGTATACAGAGCTTGTACTCTCTGGTGGAAGACAAACCGTCCTACCGTACTTAGGTAGTGCCTTGATAATATTGTAACACGCTGTAAAATATTGTCAAACAAAAAAAATAAAACTTTCAAGCTTTTAAAATTGTTTTTCTCAAAATCATTTACATTTTTTATAACATATGCTACTCTGAAAATATCAAAATTTTTATAAAATTTGAAACGGAGGTAGCATAATGAAAGTATCAAGTGGTAATAAGCCAGTACAAACGCTAGTAAACAAAGTAAAACGTGGGAACATAATATTAAAGCACAAGCTTCAGCGGCGTGAAGGTGTATGGAATAAAGAAACAAAATCTTTACTTATTGATTCTTTATTAAAGGGATATATCGTAAATCCTATCCATACAATTTCAGAAGGCGGAAAGCAATATGTGATTGACGGGGTACAACGACTCAGTACACTATCTTCGTTTCTTAATGACGAATTTTCACTGTCAAAGAATTTAAAACCTGTTGAGATTGAAAATGAATCTTATGAGATCGCTGGCAAAAAGTTCTCTAAACTTGATGAGCCAGTTGCGGACGCTTTAAACAGTGCACAAATACAGGTTTATGAGATTACAGAATACACAGATAAAGATGTAAGAGAAATGTTCTCCAGGCTTAATTCTGGAAAGCCTCTGAACACGACTCAGAAGATGACTCCGAATATGTCTGATTATATGAGTGATGCAATAGTTGATATCGTATCACATCCTTTCTTTGAGAAAGTCTTGACGCCCACACAGTTTAAGAGTTCTGTGGATCATACAACAGCTTTGGAAATACTAATGCTATGTGCAACAACCGAAGGCTACGAGATTTCTTCTTTCAGTAGAAAGGATAAAGAAAAATTTATTGAACAACACAATTATGATCAGCAAGATGAAAAGGTCGCATTGATCAAACAGGCGTTAGATAAAATGGACGAAAATTTTGATGATGAAGTTAAAATACCTAAAACGAGCCTGAGTTTTATCATATTCGCTGTTTGTCGTGTGATTAAAGAAAAGAAGGGTATGACAAGAGCAATGGATGCTATTAAAGATTTCCTTGCAAATTATGATTCCAACGAGGAATATAAAGGATACATTACACAGGGCACTTCTGGAAGTGAAAGTATAAACAATAGATTGCAATTCTGGCGGAATATTGTTAAATCATTATAAAATTGTAATAATAATGTAATGCGAAGGAGCCTGATCATATGGTCAGACTCCTTTATAGCTTCACTGTTCTTTCCTATCACTCAGACCAAGAGATAATCCAACTACACCCAAATACTTCGCCACCATAACCAACTCATACGCTTTAGGTGCCACCCTACTATCTGGGTCGAGCCAGTTATTTATCTTGGTAATTGATATGCCTGTAAATATTGATAGGTATGTTCTGGATTCTGGTGTTGGTAATAGTGTGTGGAGATTGTGGAATAGTGGTTTATATTTACACATTAGTTTTTATTGATAACTTATTGTTGGATTACCAATTCCTAATATTGGATGTCTCGATCCCTCGTTTGGATAATCTGCATTTAAAAAACATATTTTTAAAAATTCAACATTTGATATGTCAACACTAATATCAATTGGATTATACTTTGGCGAAAAATCTGAACATGTATATAACAATACATCATCACCATATATAGATAGTGTGGCGATATCCCATCCTGCATAATCTGGATTAACTGTTCTAGCTGATTTTACAACATAAACAGTACCAGATAAATTTGTATATTCTTTACCAACATGATATTCAATATATGGGTCTTCATTATCAAAAACTGTGCTATATCCATAAATACAAGAAGCATATACATTATCATAATTATCTATATTTTCATATGACGATCCAGAGTAAACACCTTCAGTTTTAGAAAAACATTCAACATTTTTCAATAATTTATACGTTTGTTGTTGAAAATCGTCAGAGTTATATGTTTGCAATTCTAATTCTGCTAATTCATTTTTTAACTTTTCATTTTCTTTTATTATACCAGTATATGTGGACTCACTAACAACAATTTCTTCTCCATTATAAATAAAAGTGAATGATGGGGGTTTTGCAAAATAGTGTTGATATCCGATTGTAATAAATACTCCAAGTAAACCACTACAAATACTAATCATAAATTTATTCATTAGAAATAACACCTCTAAATGCCAAAATATAAATTAATGTTTTTATTTAGACATAATAATATTATTATATTTTGTAATATATTTGTAGTCAGAACATTTGTTCTGTAAGAATTAATGAAAGGAAAATAAATATGAATCAAAATGAACAATCCAATTTTGAGAGGCTTGGAAAACTATTGAGTGAAGAAAATCCACAAATTTCTATTAATATTGATTATCCTATAATTCATTCAATTTTGCAAAATTTTCCTCAAGATTTTATACAAGATTACCTCTTTTAGATGAAAACTATATATCTAATATATTAAACAATTAGTGTATTTAATCTTCGCTATATGTAATATTCCCAAAACCAGTTTCATGTGCGTGAATAATTTTAACTACTTTACCAATTAAAGTAAAGTTACTCTGTTCCTGATTATATCGACCTTTATCTTTGTCATTTGGATTTTCGGAATTAAAATCATATGTTTGATTATCCTCATTTATTGTAAGCCTTTTACATATTAGTTCATCTCCAAATCGGGCTACTACTATTTCATCATCTAAACTGTTAGGTTCTTTTTGGGACGGATCAATCAGAACAATATCATTCTCATATAGTATTGTTTCCATACTGTGTCCTTTAATAAACATACCAAACACAGCTTTCTTTGGTAAAGTTTTTAGTTCAAATTCCTCCATTTGGTAATCTTCTGTTACAGAAAGTTTTCCGATACCAGCAGCGGCACTTTGGTAGAATACAGGAAAACGATATATTTTTGAAGGTCCTGTTTCTCTTTGTTCAATATCTGTAAGACCCATTAAATAATCCACAGAACACTCAAAAAACTCTGCTATTTTATAAAGAGCATCTGCACTTGGCTGTGCTGACTTATCGGGATTAAACCAATCGCTTATATTGCCAGTGGATATTCCTGTTGCCTTTGAAAGTTTTATTTTCTTTCCAGGTTCATTTAATAGTTTTTGTAAATTGTTCCACTGTATCATTATAGATTACCGTCCTTATGGTTACAATTCTAGCATAGAATGTAGAAATAATAAATAGGTGTTGCAATTCTCGAATAATCGAGTTATAATGAATATCGAACATTTGTTTTTAAACGTACGTTCTCATTGTAGAATATGTCATATAATGGTAAAATGGATTCATACATTAAAAAGAAGGTATAGTTATGTACAGAAGATTGGCAGAATCCATACCAAATGATATAGTTGACAAAATATATGAATATGGAAAAGAAAATCCTGAACGTATTGTTTACAGATTTTGTAAACGAGGAATAATAAATGATATTGCATTTATGAATTCTTATGATGAATATATGCTTGAAAATAGAGAAATAAAAGATTCCATTGACAATGTAACAACATTTTCAACTTCATGTTCTTTAACAGATAAGAAACCGAAGCAGCTTTATAAACTTATAAAAAAGAAATATTTTTCGCAGTTTCCTACCCCTTGTGTAATTACTGGACATACAATTGGAGGCTTATCACAAAGAACTAAAGAACGTGATCCAGATTATCCAGATAAAAATCATATTGATTGGTGGATATATCAGGATTGTATTGAGGATATTATTGCAGATTTTATAATAATGAACGAGAGAAACATCGAGGTGAGTAAAAATGAGTAATATATTTTTTGGTAATATTCCAAATACTGGGGACTTATTTATTAACAAAGTACTATTGGAATATGAATTAGAACCAGTTATATTTGTATGCAAAGATAGTTATAACAATTTCTTTTTATGTATATGTGATGATTTTATTGATACAAATAGGTCTTGGATTGTTGTTAAATTAACAGTACAAGATTTATTGGATGTAATAAAAGATAGAATCACTTTACTCTCTGCTTTTAAAAAATCAGATAATAAATCTATTGTTATTGATTATTGTTCTGATAAAAATACTTATGATTACCATATGATAGATTTTTCTGATATTGATGAAAACGAGCTTCCATATGAAGATCAATATTTGGATGAAAAGGAAAATTTATATGATTATATTGATTATTTGAAATCATACATTATATCATATGACATTCAAGATGATTTTAATTATTTAGATACAATTTCTATTAATGTTAATAATAATCAGGAAGATAACTTTTCTATTGGAAAAGAATATAATCCAGTTAAAAATGATGGAACATTAGAAAAACCAAATGAAGTGAATATTCAATCTAATAGCAAACTATTAGTTGCAGCTTAGGAGACAATATGAGAAAGAGTAAATTTCAATTTAAAAATCCACGTATCTCATCATTTTTAATTAATGAAAATAAAGATTTTAATAATGATAAGTTTGATGGTTTTTCAATTTCTACAAATGTGGATATACAAATAAAAGAAGCCGATAAAGAAGCAAAGGTATCTCTTACAATAAAAATCGGAGACAAAAATGATCAATACCCGTTTTTTATAATTGTTGAGACTTATTCTTTGTTTAAAAATGATGGAGCAGATAATTTTAATGAGTTATTAAAAGTCAATGCACCAGCATTGCTCTTATCAAACGTAAGACCAATAATTGCTCTAATGACATCACAACTTGGTTTCAAGCCATTTTATATCCCATTTATGAATTTTACAAATTCTAATGATGAAATACAAGAAGACACCTAATGGTGTCTTCTTATTACACATTCCATATACTAAGACAATCAACTAACATAAATTGTAATGTCATTTCCCTCTTTATCATTAGTAGTAATAGATAATGTTCCATTAAACCACTCAAAAATTTGATAATCATTTTTGCTTCTTATATAATATTTGTTTTGCATTTCATCATCCCACGAAATATCAACAAAAGAATAATTATTTTCAATTGAAGCATATACACTGACATTTATATCATATATTTTCTCCTTTTGATTTTTAATTACTACTCTAGCTTCTCGCATTTCGTGATTACAATTGTGATATGAAATATATTCCATTATAGCTTCTTGTGATTCAGTAAATTGATCAATACTTACTTGCATTACATTTCCTCCATACAATATTATAAATACATTTTTTGATTCTGTTAAAATTATGATAATAAAAAGTATACCATATAAACTACATTAATTTCTAGTGCAATTTATAGCGTAGTCTTATACTGTAAAAATATTTTGAAAGGATGTGATTAAATTGATTATGTAACTATACTACTCTTCTATTTCAAAACGTACTTCAATATTTCTTAAAATATTATCATCAACCATAATCAGTGTACCGTTTTTACCATACCAAGTATAACAATCTTGCCCTAATTTATCAGACTTTAATTCAGTTTCATCAGGATCACCATTTAATTTGATAAGTTCTTCATATATGTCTTTTGGCATCCAATGAGAAGTATCTATATCAAAGATAATACCTGATAATTTTTCATCAACAAAATAATATGTTTTAATGCAATCACTTCCATAAAAAGAAGTATTTGTGTATTCAACTGTAAAATCTTTTTTATTTTCATCATTTTCATACCTGAGTTCACTATCTTTTAAAGTATATTCTTTAGAAGTTTCTATTTTAAAAAGTTCGTCTAAAGTAATTGCTGTTGACATATTATTAAGTACCAAAGTTCTTGTAGCTTTGCTATTTTCTATTCTGTCTTTGAATTCCTGTTCTTTAGTATAATTTATTGTGCAAATAATAATAACTGGAATCAGAATTATCGAAAAGAATATGATTAAAAATATTTTTGATTTTTTATCTAATTTCATAAGTTACCCATTAACCCATCATAATAAAGAAATTAACCACAAAAGTTATTATTGCCAAAACAGCAAACAAAACCAAAATATTTTTTATAGTGTGAATGTCATTATACATTCTCTCCTCTTTTGAAATATATTTGCTATTCTCTTGTTTTTGATTGTTTAAATAGTATTTATATTTTTCTTCACTATATTGAATCAACTCACCTTTACATTTAGGACATTTTGTTAATGTATCATCATTGCAAAGCTGTTTACATTTTAAGCAAATTTTCATGATATATTTTTCTCCTATAAATAAAATTGTACTCTCCACAAGTACAAAAGCACAACTCCACATTGTGCCAGCGTAACTCCACAATATGCCAATGCTCCTCCACAGTCTGCACAATGTATAATCTCCACAATTATACACCTTTATAGTATGATATTCAAACAAATTGACAGTTCTGTTGATTTGTTTTGGATATTAAAAAGACTCACCTGAGTTGATGAGCCTTTTATAATTTATTCTGTGTCACCAAAAAGATACTCTGTTGCAATCTGTATCCTACATTGTACAAGATTCATTGTCATTAATATTTTTGCAAGCTATATATAACTCTTCCATATGCAACCAGTTTTTTCTTAGGAATACTTGAAAACCTAAGTACGCTTTCAGGTTCCTCACTTTCAGAATGACAATTTTGTATTATGACTTCATTGGAAGACGCAAAAAATAGTACAGCATCATCATTAAATTTCTGAATCGTTTGAATAAATAATATATCACCTTTATGATAAAGCGGAGATAATGATTCGTCTTTAATACGCAATCCATATTCAACAGAACGTAGCTGAGAATCACTAATTCTTAATTTACTTTTTTGCAAAGTAATATATTCCGATGAATTGAAATCCAATTTAGGCGTATTGGTAGTGTTATTATCATAAATGCTGTATGTCATAAGCTCAATTATCCGTCTAGTAGGACGAGTATTATATTCATGTAATTCTTTATATGCTTTATATAAAACACCAATTTTTTCATCTATTCCTTGTTTAGCTTGCATTTCTGGCGTAACCCATTTAATATTATTAGTTCCTTTTACAATAGAGATGAGATACTTCTTAATTTCTTCGTCAGGTAATAATATATACTTACTATAGTTTTTCATGAAAGCATAATATGAAAACTGTCTTACTGCTCTATCGCCTTTACGGCACAAATATAACGATTTAGATGTTTCATCCAAAAGAAATGCACAGTTTAATAAATTCATCATGTTGTCTATATATTCTATAATAGAAAGCAGATTCCCTTTTGAATTAATTATGTTTGATATGGATAAAATTTCTTTACTGCCATATCCAAAGCTATCATTAATAATGCAATCCGCTCCTATATTTTGCATAAAATTTTTCAAAAGGATAGCAAATGAAATTGGTGGTTGGTATCCAAATTTATTAAAAGAAAAAACAATGCTACCTTCAGTTATTTTTTCAAATCTCATTAAATCAGAATTATTTCTGCACAAAATTAAATCTAAATATCCTTTAACAAAAGAAAACGAATACATATTTTTTAGTGTATTAAGGGTATATAATCCTCCGTTTTCTGAGATTTGCTGTAAAAGTGTTGTTTTATTTTCTGAAATCATCCAATCAATTTCTGGACGTTTACATATAAGTTCTTTGTTAATATTACTGTTTATATGTTTGTTTGAATCAATTCTTAATCTATTGTAGTTATCTGTCGCCAATTGAAATAAACCAAACGAATCTAATTGACTATCGTAAGGCTTTTTTCCTTCATTCACATATTTAGTAGCAATGAGTCTCATGCGTTCAATAGTGTTTTGAAGATTCGTATATAATCCATATGGAAGTAGAATAGGTAATGTTGAAAAATATTTTTCTGCATTAGAAATAAAGTCCTCATAATCAGGAAAATGTTCATAAAACTCATTACGTCTCTTAATTATCTGATGTCCTTTGTGAATTTCTGAAAGTTGTTTCTTTTGCTCAATGTATCCTTCAATTCCAGGAAACTTAGTAATACAATGGGAACCTACATTTAATAAAGTATTGTTTTTACGATTTCTGATATAATAGAGATATTTATTTGGTGTATTGCACAATCCACACCTAACTTTTTGAGCTGGATCTTCTTCACTCACTCTTTCTGCATACCATTCTTTTATAACGGTATCAATAAATGTTTTTTTATTATATGTCAATGCAGCTTTAGCTTTATTATCTATATCTGGTAATTGTTCTAAAGTAACCGCTTTTAACTTTGGCAAATCACAAATAATAGAATATAAATTTCCATATAGTTTAATATTTTTAGGCTCTTCACTGTTTAGTAATAAACTCATTTCATCGCGTGACAAAATTGATTTAGTAGTTTTTCGACCCATATAAATATCCTCTTAATAACACCTTAAATCATCTTTCAGAATAAGAACCACAGTCAACTCCCATACATGGTGCATGAGCACAGGTACAGAACCCGTCTTTATGATTTTTACATTTCTTTTTACTGCGCCTTGTTTTCTTCTTATTAGGATCAGTTACAGCCTCTGGGTGATTTTCAATAATCCAACCTTGGGAATCCTCTAATAATGAACTTGCTCTGTTTAAATCTCTGTGTCGTGCCATTTGTATATCCTTAAGTTATTTACCAAGTATACCCACAATTTTTGCATTTGAATGTTTTATTAATCTTTTTACTAAATAGCCCCAACATAGCAACTGATGTAACTCTTTCACCTGTACTGATTTTTTGGACATTTGTAGAATTACAAGTTGGACATTTTGGAACATTCGCTTGTTCATTAAGCACTGCCCTACCAATAGCCATTTTAGCATTCATATCATTATTTTTAGCTTGTATAATTTCTTCTTTATGCTCAAAAAGATAATGGTCAAGATTTGGAGATTTTTTAATTACCTCTTCAACAAATGCCTGCTTACCATCACCATCACGCCATCTGAAGTTGTCTATATATTCTCTTGGTATCGGTTTTAACGGTGAGTTTGCGCAACAATAACATTTTTCGTCATATTCATCTCCGAGATTGCCACATTTATCACAATAGTATAACATTCTTATTACCTCATAAGTTTTTTTAAATTATAGCATAATCAAAATAAAAATACCACTCCACATGGTATAAAATTTGCGTTCTCCACAAACGCGTACCTTGTGATTCTCCACAAATCACAAACCGTAATCATCCACAGATTACAAACCTAATAGTATGATATTCACAACAAAAAACAATGAACTTGCTATATTCGGGAAAACTATAGATGATGTAAGGAAGAAACTGATTGATTTTAATGATGTAATTATGCAAGGTGGTTCTTTTGGCGAGAAGGCAAAAAATAAGTTAATACCATATAGCCAAATGTTTACTGAACTATCAAATAATGAAGCTAAAAGCATCGTTGATACATTAAATCGAATAAAGGATGGAACTGATGAAAATTGGAAATCAATGGATGGTTATTTAACTTTCTTAGATTCCAAAGGCAAAGGTTATATAAAGAATTATGTAAAAGAAAACCAAAACCAAGTTTATGTAACAGATGACGTTATTGATGCTTCTAGGCAAGCAAGATTAGAACAAATTGCTTATAATGAAACAATCAGACAGTCTACACTTGCATTTAGGGCAGCTTCAATCGCAAAAAGAATTTTTGCTACAATTGGTAATATGGCTGCGATGTGGGCATTAAGTAAAGCAATAGGTGCTGTTACAGAAAGTATTGACGAGTTAGTTCATTCTGAAGAAAACCTTAGGCAATCTGCAAGTGATTTAGGTTCTGAATTATCAAACAATTCCTCAGATATAGAAGGTTATAAAAAGAAAATAGAAGAACTAAAGTCTACAATTAACGATAGTTCATCTTCTTTTGATGAGGTATCACAGGCCAGAATTGATTTAATGACCATTCAAGATGAATTGATAGAGAAATTCGGAACTGAAAAAGGTGTTATTGAAAGTATTACAAGTGCAATTAATGACCAGACTGATGCGCTCGATGAGTTAAGTAGAAGGGCTTATTTTCAGAAAAAGAATGAGTTTAATGAAAAAACTAATGGTGATAAATTTGCTGACTGGTTATCGTTTGGCAATACAAGTGATGATCGTATTCAATCCAATATGGATAAAATGGTCAGTGCAATGCACTATAGCTTCTATGAATTAGAAACCACTGGAAACGAAGTATTAGATAACCTGATTGCAAAATCATATGGCTTGAATATTGTCGAGGATATGTATGGAGATGGCAAGCATTTTCAAATTTATGGTGCTCTTGATGAAATTCAGGATAAGTTATATGGTATACAAGAATTATCACAAGATTTTGATTTATCTACTGGATTTGAAAACAGTTTTACGAAAATATCAAATGATGTAGATGATGCACTTACAAAATTCAAAAATTTATATGATCAGTATGTGTTATATGAAAAGATATTAACTGATAATCCAGATAACCAATATGATGAGCAATTTGATTTAATTAATAAAGCAAAAGAAGCATATAATGAAGCTGTTAAATCAGGAAATGAAGAAAACATTAAAACTTCTGCTGACGAGTATGCTAAAACATTGCAGTCTGCCATTGATTTAGCAATGGGAAATTATGACTATGATGTAGCTGATTATTTCAAGGCGATGTATCCTGAACTACAACAAATGTTTGGTGAATGGCAATTTAGTCTTAATTTTGAACCAAACACTGATGGATTACAAGATAAAGTTGCTGATGCATTAGATTCTATTGATGGTGTATCGGACGGTACTACTTCTTTCTCTGTAGAAGATATCGAAAACTTTAATCCGAATGTTGCCACACAGGAACAGATTGATGCTTATGGAGAATTGACTAATGTAGCAGAAACATATGGTCTTACAGTTAAACAGTTAATTGCTCTATTGCAAACGATGGGATTAATTCAGTCCGAAAGTTATCAGCAATTAGTTGATACATTTGGACAAGATAATGTCGATAAACTCTTACTAGAAGATTTGGAAATTGCTTACACAATCAAAAACGTTGGCAATATGACATTTGAGCAATTACAGACTGAAATAGAGAAAACGAAGCAGCAAACCAATGAAACTGGTATTTCACCTCTCTCCATCTCAGACACAATCGACCAATTAAACACACGTCTCAAACCAGCCATGGATTCACTACATTCCGCTTGGCAGGACATGTTCAATGATGACGGCAAATTTGATTTAAAGAGTGTAGATATTCTATCCACATGTGATGCAATTAAGTCCAAATTAGACGAGATGTCTGATCCAGAAGGGTTGAATCTTGATGTAGACTACTCTTCTTTCGAGAGTTTTGTCAAAGTATTAAGCAATACTGAATCTACGGAACAAGATGTGGAAAAAGCGATGGATTCTCTTGCTGATTCAATTACTGAAGCTGCTCTTTCTGGCACAGAAGACTTCGAGACTATGAAATCTGTCCTTGAAAATTTAGGATTAGAAAATAGTGAGCTTGTTGCCTTTGATGCATTGATCAGTAATACAGAAGCATTGAAAGAAGCTGGTCTTGATTTAGCCAATGCTTCAGATGCACAGATACAAGCATTTGCTAATGAATCTGTTTCTGCTGAAAATACTGCACAAGCATACAATATGCTGGCATTCCATAAAGAACTATGTAATTTACAAGAAATGAATACGGCTGGCGAAGTAGCCAACCTTAAAACACTAGCTGAAAATGCTGGTTATACTGGCGAAGTTATTCAGTACCTTACAGAAATGGAGCAGATTTATCAAGAAGTGGCCAGTGGTACTCTCACGCCAACGCAAATCGGATTTAAACTTGCAAGAGCCGTTGCATTAAAAGCTATGATTGAAGGTGCTGCAAGTCAAGTTCAATATGCTCCTAAAGTTGATTGGAGTGGTGCTGTAAAGGATGCTGGTAAGGCTGGTAAGGATTCTGGAAAGTCTTACAAGGATAAACTCAAAGAGCAATTAAGTGATCTCGACAGTGTCATCTCAGGTATTACGGGTAGGATTGATGACCAGATATCTAGCATAAATGAACAGAAGTCTGCCGCATTGGAATCTATTGATGCCCAGAAAGAAGCACTTGAAGAGGCTAAGGATGCTGCTGTTGAGGCACTTGAGGAAGAAAGGGATGCCAGACTTGAAGTTATCGAAACTCAGAAGGCTCAACTGGAAGAACAGATAAAGTTAATCGAAAAACAGATAAAGAGTAAGCAGGATGAAATTGATCGAATTAATAAAGCGGCAGAAGCCAGAGCCAGAGAAATTTCGCTTCAGGAAAAACAATATGCTCTTGAACAAAAAAGGAATCAAAGAACAAAGCTAGTATATACTGAATCATCTGGGATAATATACCGTCCTGACGAACAAGGTATAAGAAAAGCTAAAGAAGAAGTAGATGAAGCAAAACGTCAAATTGAGATTGCAAACATCCAGAAAGAAATCGACCTATTGGAAGACCAGAAGGATCTTTTGAATGAGCAGATTGATTTATTGGATGAACAGGCTGATGCTGTAAATAAGTACTACGAGGAGCAGATTTCTCAGACGGAGAAGTATTATGATAACCTTCTGAAAAATCTTGAGAAACAGCGTAAGGAAGTAGAGGCATTTTATAGTTCCCTCACAAAATCCCTTGAACAGCGCAAAGATAAATTCCAAGAACTTACCGAAATCCTAGAAAAAGCAGAACTCTCAGCAAAACTCAAACAGTTAGGTATTGACGAAGAAGCATTACTAAATGGTTCCGAAGAAGAATTTAATAAACTCAAAGATGCTTACATGAACATCGTATTCCAGCTTAATGAAGGAAACGATGAAGTATTAAACAAACTTAGGGAACTTTCTGGCTATGAAGGTACTGCTCCTACTATGCTTGAAGAATCTAACACTAAGTTAGGTACTATGAATGATGAGTTGGGTACAGCAAACACAGAAGTAGGGAATGTCAATTCATCTCTTGATAAAACAGCATCTACTACAAGTGATGTGGCAACTAATGTTTCTGATGTAAATACAAATATTGGTGAAACAACAGGTCTTATCAATGAAGAAAAAGGTGCTTTTGATGACCTTAAACAAACAATAGACCTTATTGTAGATGCAATCAATCAAAAGATACAAGCTATTGAAACAGGACAAGGCACAGTAGCCAGTGCGGTCGGAAGCGAAATGGCAAACTTCCAGTTATTAATCAATAAGATTCTGGAAGTAAAAGAGAAACTGGATGAAGTAAACAATACTGTCACCACAATGGAGAGACAGCCGATTGACAACCTTACAAATGCATTCCAATTACTCTATGACAAACTTTTGCTTGTATCTAATCTCCTTGGTGTTAGTGCCGAGGGTGAAGGTGCTGTAAACGGTATTTCTGGTGCGATACAGGCACTTAATGAGATTTCTTTAGAGGAAGGTATTATTGCCCAATTTACAAACCTTAAAGCAGCTATAGACTCCGTTACAGCCGCGATCAGTGGTGGCGGTGGCGAATTATCAGAAGGTTCTAGTTCTGGAGGTACATCTGGCTCTAAAGATGGTGAACATGGTGGAGCAGGTGGCAAAGGGTCAGCAGGTAAGGATGAATCTGGTGGTGGAGGCAACTCTCTCACTGGCGCAATCAAAACTATGGGCGATACTGCTAAAGAAGTCATTGGTGAACCCGATGCTGAAGGTGACGGAACTGTTATCGGTGAATTTGGTTCTATGGAAACCGCTGTCAATGATGTGCGTGATGCGATCGGAACAGAAAGTTCAGAAAGCGAAGGTGGCGGTTCCGGCTCTGGTGGTGAGACTGATGATACTCTGGTTGGTTCTATCGAATACCTTGGTGATAAGACTGAGGAGGAAATGGGCGAATCTGGCGGTGACGGTATCATTGGAAGATTTGAAGAGTTTAGGGATGTCATCGGACAGGCAGATGAACATGTAAAAAGTATTTCTGATGGGCTTAATGAGATTGATGGTAAAGAAGTATCGTGTACTATCCATGTAAATATTGAAACATCTGGCAGCACTGGTTTTACTGGTTCTGCACAAGTATTAGGCTCAATGAATCTGAATAGTGCTGATTATAATGCGCAATATACTGGAAATGCGCATTATGAAGGTACTGCTGAAGTTACAGGCGATTGGGGTGTAAAAAAAGGTGG
>ERZ808037.299-NODE-299-length-52337-cov-11.208917_pt1 | contig 52337 bp, 46 predicted proteins | sample MGYA00380190_ERZ808037 | MGnify/ENA primary metagenome ERZ808037 (study PRJEB31490, sample SAMN06133399) | mouse gut metagenome | isolation source: J9 | host: mice | place: China: Chengdu | collected 2015-05 ... | reverse complement strand
CCAGAGAAGGATAATGTTCTTGGAAAGACGGTCATTGTGGCAGGAAAGGCAGTGGTGCTGATGGATAACCACAAAGGACAGGTGTACGGCATTCCAGAGGGGACAGAGGCGGACGTTGTGGAGGAGGCTTCTACAGAGGCGGAGACACAAACTGAGCCAGACAAGACAGATTATTCAATCAGCGTGAGCTATGAGCGAAGCGGGGAGGACAGCATCGCACAGCGTAAATTCTATAAACAGAAGGATTTGACAGAGATTCAGTTTGAGGAGAATATTAAAACAATTGGCAGACTGGCATTTGCAGAGAGCGGCCTAAAGTCAGTTGTCATTCCTGAAAATATTACAGAGATTGAATACGGTGCATTTATGGCATGTGCAAATCTAAAAGAGGTGACGATACCCGACACGGTTTCCGTAATCGGAACCAAGGCTTTCGAGGGTACGCCGTGGCTGAAAGAATGGCTTGACGGTACAGCTGGCACTGAGGACGGAGACTTCCTGATTGTGGGCGACGGCATTCTGATGGCGTACAGAGGAAGCAGTGAGCATGTGGAGATTCCCGATGGCGTGAAGCAGATTGGTTCAGAGACATTTAAGGGACACAAAGAAATCCTTGATGTGGCAGTGCCAGCTTCCGTGGAGAAGATTTGTGCCGAGGCTTTCCGAAACTGTAGTTCACTGACAGGCCTGACAGGATGCGAAGGCTTAAAGACCGTTGTGCGCGGCGCGTTTTATGGAACACAGATTTCGGAGGACGATTTTAAGAAGTAAGGTATATTATAAAATGAGAAAGTAACCGGGGAATACAGAATGGAAAAACTTTTTTGGGGAATGGTAGGCGGATGCACTGTTGCATTTGCAATCCTGCTTGGAATGTATCTGAATAAAACGGGAGTGATCGGCGCAGAGCCTGAAAGTTCGACAGAGATTGTATCAGAGCTCGAGACAGAGACGGAGACCATCACGGGCACCGAGGAGATGACGCTGGCTGTGAATGGTGAATTTCCGGCGGATATCCAGTCAATCATCGAGGACTCACAGAAAAATTATTCACAGGCGATGCAGGTGTTTGAGGAGGAATCCGCGGAGGCAGCTTCAAGAGAGACGGCGGAAGCCTCAAAGCCGCAGGGAACGACAAACAGTTCAGGTACTGCGTCAAATTCGGGCACTACATCAAGCACCAATACGCCGTCATCGGGTTCATCGGGCAGTAATCCAAAGACAAATGGTTCTGTGGATGGCAATCGAAATGATAATCACGAGTATTTTCTCGAAAATCCTTCTGAGGAAGTGACAGAGACAGAGGAGTCCAGCGAGGAGGAGCCCTCCACAGAGGAAAACAAGACAGAAGAGAAGAAGAACAGCGAATACGAATATACATTGTACAAGGACCATGTGGCAATCAAAAAGTATGTTGGCACAGCGTCCACGCTCGATATTCCTGATTCGATTGACGGCAAGCCTGTGACAGAGATTATGGATTCAGCATTTGCAAGTTCTAAGACACTTGTCAGGGTATCCATTCCTGATGATGTGACGAAGCTTGGCAGCAATGTATTTAAGAGCAGTGAACTTTTGGTAGACGTCAGTCTGCCAGATGAGCTGACCGAGATGGGAGAGGGCGTTTTTGACAGTTGTTCGAAGCTTACGCGTGTCACAATCCCAGACGGTGTGACGAAGCTTGGCAAGAAGCTGTTCAATGAGTGCGAATCTCTCAAGACAGTCAAACTTGGCAATAATATAGAAACCATCGAGGAGCAGGCGTTTAATAACTGTGCGAAGATGGAGCTGTCGAAGCTTCCCTCCTCATTGAAGAGGATTGAGAAGGAAGCATTTAACGGCTGTGCAGCGATGGATATAGAGAAGTGGCCAAACGGGCTGGAGGTGATAGGAGAGAGCGCCTTTGCAGAATGTGCAGCGATCTCCGAAGTAAAGCTTCCGGGTACAATGCGGACCATGATGGAAAGTGCATTTTTAAACTGCGTGGGCATTAAATCGCTCACTATCAAGACTGGTATTGAGGCAATACCAGAAAGTGCATTCAGCGGCTGTACAGGGATACCGGAAGTGACATTTCCCAAGTCGGTAATCAGTATCGGTGACAGTGCGTTTAACGGCTGTACAGCGCTTGCAAGCGTGACAATCCCGAAGAATACACTTAGTATTGGCACCTCTGCCTTTGCGGACTGTACGTTCAAAGAGGTGACAATCAATGCAAAAAGCTCTTATCAGGATGATTCGTTTGAGTCAACTGTGAAAATTAACAATTATTAACCGCAGGAGGTGGAGGGATGCGAAAGAGTTTTAGAAAAAAAGCCGCAGCGGTTATGATGGCAGCCGCAATGTTGTTTACATCTGTACAGACAGAGTTGGCGGCATATGCGAAGGGACCTACCTATACAGCGATGCAGGACGTATATTACACAAAAGATAATTGTGTTGTCTATGCAGAGCCGAGTTATGAATCAACAGTTCTGACGACAATAGGCGCCAATGTGCCTGTGCGTGTTGTCGGCATGTATTCGAATGGATGGTATCGGATTAATCTTGGCGTGATTGCCTATGTCAAGATGGACTCTGTCACTTCTGCGGGGGCAATCGGCATCAAGAAAAATGATGACAAGCAGGTTGCGGACGCACAGCGGACAGCGGCAGAGCTGGGATATGAGTTTGTCTATCTCACCTTGAATAAACAGAAGGTGATCAAGAAGGATATCTACAACAGTTATGTCGGGAAAAAGGTAATGCTCTATGCCAAGATCAATGACGAGCTGGGCATTTCCTTTAAGATGCTCTATGACGACCCGATTAAAAAAGACCTCGACCTGAATGTGACCAAGTATGAGTACACATCGCAGTGGTCTCCCTCGGCAGCGCCAGTGCCGACACCGCCGCCAGTGTCAGATGCTTCGCGGGTGGTGTATTATCAGTTCAATAATCCAGTCGAGCTGAAAGGGCAGCTTGCCATCTTCCAGTTTAAGACGGGATATGATAAGATTGTGGAGATTTTTCCCTATGATGTGGAATATACGGATTCGTACGAGCATATGAATAATTACTGGACAGAGTTCAGCGAGTTTGCATATGCCCCAGTGACACAGGTAGCCAGCATCGCAATTGTGGAGACAGAGACAGCAAGTTCTCTTTTGGCTGACGAGCGGGATATTATGTCAGATTTCAGAAAAGGGATAAAATATCAGAGTGATGACGACAGTGCCTACAGAAATAATATTGTGCATGGAAAACTCCGCAAAGATACAGAGTATGTGGACTATGAGTATTGATCTATAGAGTAAAAACGGGGATAAGATTAAGCGTCTTATCCCCTGCTTTTTAAATCTTATTTTTTCTTATTTAGGTTGCAACTTTGTATAATGTGTGCTATGATTTCAATGGAAATCGTACGAACTGTATTAAGTCATGTGATACAGTTTGCGGTTTCTGTGTAAATATCAACAATAGGTTTCTGAGCGTCCTAGTATGTAGAAGTATACCATTCTAAGACACTCGCAAATACAGGGGGCTGAAATGTCTGGGGTAGAAAAGGGAAAGGAAAAAACAAAACCGGTCATTGTGGTGAAGGATTTGTATAAAGTGTACCGCATCGGTGAGAACAGGGTGCGCGCCCTAAATGGCGTGAGCTTTAGCATCAACCGCGGCGAGTTCTGTGCCATTGTGGGAACTTCCGGTTCGGGTAAATCAACACTGCTCAATATGCTTGCAGGTTTGGAAAAACCGACGAAGGGCGAAATCGTCATCATCGGTGAGCATATGGAGAAAAAAAACGAAAACCAGCTTGTCCGGTTCCGGCGTGAGCACATTGGATTTATTTTTCAGTCGTTTAATCTGATGGGAACGATGAATGCGGTGGAGAATGTAGCACTTCCGCTGACTTTTCAGGGAGTGTCCAAGAGAGAGCGCATGAAGCGGGCAAAGAAGATGGTACATATGGTAGGACTGGACAAATACTGGGATCACCGGCCCAATCAGATGTCCGGCGGACAGCAGCAGCGTGTCGGCGTCGCGCGGGCGCTTGTGGTGAATCCTGAGATTATCTTTGCGGATGAGCCGACTGGAAATCTTGATTCCAACACGTCGCGGGAGATTATGAACCTGATGCAGAATGTCGTGCGGGAGCAGAAGCGAACGCTGATTATGGTAACACATGACAATACGCTGGCAAGTTTTGCGGATAAGATTATCCGTATTGTAGATGGCAAGATTGTAGATATGGTTGATAATACAGAAAAAGCGCCGCCGGCTGCTTCTGAAACTGTACAGAGCACCGCAGAGAACAAAGAAGCAGAACAAACGGAAAAGAAATAGCATAAAAGTAGTGTGAGAAAAAGTGTAATGCAAAAGGGGAAAACGTTGAAGAACTCATGAATGGAGGACGAAGATGAGACAATTAAAAAAAATACTGGTCATGATGCTGATGGCCGTGATGTTGTGCGGCAGCACGCTGACTGTTTTTGCGACAGAGGGAGATTCGCCAGAATATGTATCGGACGAATGGAAGGACCAAATCAGAGGCCAGCTCAATCGTTTTTATAGTGATTTAAAGATGATTTACAACTTGACAGATGAAAAGATTAAGCGTATGGATAAAATCTATAACAGCGCGATGACATACATGAAAAACGCAGGGCTTACCATGTCAGAGCTGACAAGCTACGAATCGGAGATTGAAGGCTATCTGAGTGAGATTGCCAAGGAAAACACATCGGGCACAGAGAAATTTTTGATGCTCTCCAATGAAGTGCCTATTTTAGATGCAAAATATGGTGAGCAGACTTTTGTCGTGCTGTCGCTGATCAATCTGGGCAAGACAGATATCACAGACGTTGTGGTGACGCCAACAGTATCTAACGACAGGACGAAGTGGCCATTTGATATTCAGCAGGCATATGATGCCCAGACAATTCAGATCATACAGGCGTCAAATGACACGACAGATGCATTTAATAAGCGCATGGACATTGGCTGGTATTTTAATGTCAGACAAGATGTACTTACAGGCTGCTATCCATTGACCTTCCATGCGACGTATTATCAGAGCGGTGCGCTGGTGGAGACAGATGTCACGACGTATATTAATATAAAGGGTGCAAATCCGAATAAGACATTGATAGAGGACCCAGACAAGAAAACCTCCAATCCGCGTATTATTGTAACAGGATACCGCACAGAGCCAGAGGTGGTCTATGCAGGCTCGACCTTTAAATTGTCGGTGAGTGTAAAAAATACATCGAAGTCAACTGCCGTTGAGAATGTCCTGTTCAACTTGGAGGCAACTGTAGAAGGAAAGGACGCAGATGCTACATATTCGGCATTTCTGCCGACGTCTGGTTCCAGCTCGGTCTACACAGAGCGTATTTCGCCGGGTGAAACGTATGATATGAGCATCGAGATGGAAGCGAAATCCGACCTTTCACAGAAGCCCTATGTGCTGACAGTCAACATGAAGTATGACACGGACGATCAGATCAATATGTCCGATGTCGCGCATGTATCCGTGCCGATTAAGCAAGAGGCAAAGATTGACACAGGCGCAGCGGAGATTATGCCGGAGTCGATCGCAGTGGGCGAGCAGTCCAATGTTATGTTTAGCGTATTTAATACGGGTAAGACGACACTTTACAATGTAAAAGTCACGTATGAGAGTACATCGGTGGAGAGCGGTATCACATATCTTGGAAATATTGCGCCGGGTGCAACACAGAATGTCGATTCCATGCTGACAGGTATTGCGCCGGATACGGGAGAAGGAATTGTCAAGGCAGTGATTACCTATGAGGACGAGGCAGGAAATGAGACACGTTTTGAAAAGGACCTGAATCTGATGGTCTATGAGATGGTGATGGACAACGGAATGATGGAGGATATGCCTGTAGAGCCTGTGGAGGAAGAGCCGAAAAAGAAGGGATTGCCGCTGGTTGGAATCCTTGGCGGCGCTGCGGCAGTGGCGGCGATTGTGGCAGTGATCGTGATTGTCTCTAAAAAGAGAAAGGCCAAGAAGCATCAGGAGGATATGGATTTACTGGATGGGGATGATGAATAATGAAATTCTTTGATTTATTGCGCATGAGCATCTCAAATCTGTGGAAACGAAAGCTTCGTACAGTGCTGACAGTGCTGGGTGTGGTGATTGGTATTACCTCAATCGTCGTGATGGTTGCACTTGGAAATGGCCTCAAGGAGTCCATGTTGGATAATTATTCTAATTACAGCTCGATGACACAGATTCAGATTTCTGGCGGCGGATATTATTTCTCTACCAGCAGCAGCGGCAGTGGTCAGGATGAGGAGAAACGGCTCGATGATGCGTTTGTCCAGCAGCTTCTGGGAATGGAACACGTCAAGGAGGTTTACCCGCGGCTCAATATTTCGGCGATGGCAAAAGTTGGAAAATATGCAGGTCATCTTGATATCTACGGCGTTACGAAGGAAGAGTTCGAGACGATGAATGTGTCGATTGGCAAGGGAAAGCTGCCCGATTCCGATACGGAGCTGCAATTTTTCTATGGAAACAACGTGCTCACAAATTTTTATGTGGAAAAGACAAACGTGTATTCCTTTTGGGAGACGGGGGAGGCGCCGGATATTGATTTGATGGAGGACCCGATTTTTGTCATCTTTGATACAGATGCGTACTGGGGATCTCAGGGAGGCGGCAGCGATCCGAACGGCACACCGGTCAAACAGCCCAAGAAATATCTGATAGAAGCGTGTGGTATCATGGAGGGTGAGCTTGGAGAGTGGAACAACAATAACAGCCAGAGTGTGCTTTGTAACATGGAGGCATTGAAGGCAGAGCTAAAACGCATCTTCAAGAAAAATCCGATACCGGGACAGCCAACCAGAAAAAATGGAAAACCCTACAATGAGCTGTTCTATTCAGAAATCATTGTTCAGGTCGATGACATGGCAAATGTGACAGAGCTGACGACATGGCTGAAGGACAGCGGTTATAATGCATACAGCTCCGCAGAGTGGATTCAGCAGGAGCTTGACACGATGAACATGATTCAGGCAGTGCTCGGCGCGATCGGTGCAGTTGCCATGCTGGTTGCAGCGATCAGTATCACCAATACCATGATGATGTCCATCTATGAACGTACCAAGGAGATAGGCGTCATGAAGGTGTTAGGCTGCGATATCCGCAATATACAGGGTCTGTTTTTGATGGAGGCTGGCTTTATTGGTTTTATCGGCGGCGTGGTCGGTGTCGGTTTCAGCTATGGGCTGAGTCTGGTGATCAATGGACTGGTGGCAGGCAGTGACGCGACTGCCAATATGGGCATCACAGGCGCCATCTGCCGGATTCCGCTGTGGCTGAGTCCGCTGGCGATTGTGTTTGCGATTGTGATCGGTATGATTGCAGGTTTTATTCCGTCCTTGAGGGCGATGCGGCTGAGCCCGCTGGCGGCAATCCGCAACGAATAGCAGTGAAAAGAGGGGCTTCTCAAAAAGAGAAGCTCCTTTTGTGTACTTTAAAGCATTCCCAACATATATTAATGTGAAGATACAACGTGATGATTTGCCTGTCAGATCATTACAGAGGGAATGAAGATGAACAGAGTACGCAGAATGACTGGCTGTGACCACAGAGATGTAAAGCCTTATACGGGAAAGGGCGTGTATGCAGCAGTATTGGATAGTGGTGTGGCAGCGCACCCGGATTTGCGGGGAAGGATTGCTGTATTTAAGGATTTTGTGTCGAATAAGAGTACAGCTTATGATGACAATGGGCACGGTACGCATGTGTCCGGGATTCTGGCTGGAAACGGCGTAATGTCCAAGGGGAGATACCGGGGGATTGCGCCGGAGTGTATGCTGGTATGTGGAAAGGTGTTGGACAAAGAGGGCGGCGGCAGCCTCAAAAATTTGACAAAAGGTTTAATCTGGATTTCTGAGCTGATCAGAACTGTTCCGATCAGGGTGCTCAATATATCAATCGAGATGGAATCAGAGGAGGGCATTGACCCACAGGACTGGGAACAATTTCGAAAATATATTCGATATTTGTGGGATCAAAATATGATGATTGTCGCGGCAGCGGGAAACAAGGGCCCAAATCCTATGACGCTCTCGCCGATCGGTGAATGTGGGGGCTGTGTCTGTGTGGGCTGTCATGACGGCGACTATAAACCAAAGAGCGGGCGGCTCTGCAATGAGTATTCCAGCAGGGGACCCGGCAAGGATACCTCTCTGATCAACCTGATTAATCCTCTGAAAAAACCCGATATCGTAGCGCCGGGAACGGATATTGTGTCATGCGGCACCCATTTTCGGACGACGCCGTATGTCTCAAAGAGCGGCACTTCCATGTCGGCACCCATAGTCAGCGGTGCATGTGTGCTGTGCCTGCAAAAATATCCTCAGCTTACCAACCGGGAATTACGGCGCCTGCTGCTGGGGTCGGCAATGGATATGGGACAGAGCTGGGGCGTGCAGGGAGCTGGAATGCTTCGGATTGACAGCCTGCTCGCGCAAGGTTATTTTTAACTTTTGAATTACATATTGACAATAACTGTATATTTGTATACAATAATACAAAAATGCACTTGCGCGTGTTCTCGCTGTTTCAGTCGAGTACAGATGGCAGTATCCGGGCGCACTTGTGTGAAAAACTGAGGAGGAAAAGCGATGGCAGACAAGAGTGAATATTTTGAAAACCGACCTGTTACCATGAATGAACATAATAACCTTTTGCAGATTGAGGAGCATATGTTTCAGCTTCAAGATGTGGAGAAGCCCAATGCATTCCGCAATATGTTTCCCTATGACGAGATACCAAAGATACCCTTTAATGACAGAGTGGTTCCGCACAATATGCCAAAGGAAATCTGGATTACAGACACGACATTCCGCGATGGACAGCAGTCGAGAGCACCGTACAGCACAGAGCAGATTGTTAAGATTTATGATTATCTGCACCGGCTTGGCGGGCCGAACGGTATGATTCGGCAGAGTGAGTTCTTCCTGTACAGCCAGAAGGACAGAGACGCGGTCTACAAGTGTATGGAGCGCGGCTATCAGTTCCCGGAGGTGACATCGTGGATTCGGGCCAGCAAAGAGGATTTCAAGCTGGTCAAGGGGATTGGCATGAAGCAGACAGGTATCCTTGTAAGCTGCTCAGATTACCATATTTTCCTGAAACTCAGAATGACAAGGCGGCAGGCGATGGAACACTATCTGTCTGTTGTGCGGGACTGTCTTGAGGAGGGCATCAGTGTGCGCTGTCATCTGGAGGATATCACGAGGGCGGATATCTATGGATATGTGGTTCCGTTCTGTCAGGAGTTAATGCGGTTGTCAGAGCAGTATCAGCTTCCCATCGTGGTGCGTGCCTGCGATACTATGGGATATGGCGTGAATTATGCAGGCGCGGTGATTCCAAGAAGTGTACAGGGAATAATCTATGCATTGTACACCCATGCAGGCGTGCCGCATGAATGGATTGAGTGGCATGGGCACAATGATTTTTACAAGGCAGTCACGAACTCAACGACTGCGTGGCTATATGGCTGTTCTGGCGTCAATACTTCACTGTTTGGCATCGGGGAACGCACTGGAAATACGCCGCTCGAGGCGATGATATTCGAGTATGCACAGCTCAAAGGTACGTTAAATGGTATGGACACGACCGTCATCACGGAGCTTGCAGAATATTATGAGAAAGAGATTGGATACCATATACCGGAGCGGACGCCGTTTGTCGGGAAGAACTTCAATGTCACAAGAGCGGGGATTCATGCGGATGGACTGCTGAAAAATGAGGAAATCTACAATATTTTTGACACAGAAAAGTTTCTCAACCGCCCTGTGCTCTGCGCGGTGTCGAACACCTCAGGACTTGCGGGCATTGCACACTGGATTAATACGTATTATAAGTTAAATGACGATGCGAAGATCAGCAAATCCTCCGAGCTTGTGGCGTATGTAAAGACATGGGTAGATGCAGAGTATGAGAGCGGCAGAGTTACAGTGCTCACAGATGATGAGCTGCTCTCCGTGATCGCTGAGGGCTGTGAGACACTCGGCGTCACGCTGGGAGATCAATGACGAGGTGGCAGGTTTGAGAGAAGAGCATTTTCAGGCTATTGAATGCAAGGAGTATAAAAATGAGTGAGTATGATGTGAAGCATGATGCATCGGACAAGTATTCACTGCGTGGCAGGGTATTTCGGAAGCTGCGGGAAGCGATTCTGAATGGCTCTTATCAGGAGAAGGACGAGCTAAAGGAGGCAGCAATCGCAGAGGAGCTTGGTGTGAGTAGAACTCCAGTTCGCGAGGCGTTCCGACAGCTTGAACTAGAAGGGCTGATTCAGATTGTGCCGAACAAAGGGGCGTATGTCACAGGAATTTCCGCGGCCGATGTGGCAGATATCTATGAAATCCGTTCGCTTTTGGAAGGGCTGTGCGCGAGATGGGCGACGGAGAAAATCACAAAGGAAAAAATCGAGGCGCTGGAGGAGATTATCCTGCTGAGCGAATTTCATTTGTCCAAAGAGCATTACGAGCAGTTGATTGAGCTGGACAATCGGTTTCATCTGCATTTGTATGAAGCGTGTGAGAGCAAGATGCTGATTCATTTGTTAAAGGATTTTCACCAGTATGTGCAGAAGGAGAGACAGCAGACGCTCTCTGACAGGGCGAGGAGTGCGGCGGCTGTGCAGGAGCACAAGAGCATCATGGAGGCGATGCGTGACGGCAATGCCCAGCTTGCAGAAAAACTTGCGGACGAACATATTTGTAATGCGTATCGAAATATGGTAAAATGTGGTTTGAGCACAAAACACAAGTAAACGGATTCAAAGTAGGAGGAGACAAATATGGCAAAAATTCAAATGACAACACCTTTGGTAGAGATGGACGGGGACGAGATGACCCGAATCCTCTGGAAGATGATTAAGGATGAGCTGATTCTTCCGTATGTTGATTTAAAGACAGAGTACTATGACCTTGGTCTGGAATACCGCAATGAGACCAACGACCAAGTGACGGTGGATTCTGCGGAGGCGACCAAAAAATATGGCGTGGCAGTGAAATGTGCGACCATCACGCCAAATGCAGCCAGAATGACAGAGTACAATCTCAAGGAGATGTGGAAAAGTCCAAACGGCACAATCAGAGCCATTCTCGACGGAACGGTTTTCCGTGCACCCATTTTAATCAAGGGGATTGTACCGTATGTGAAAAACTGGACCAAGCCCATCACGATCGCACGTCATGCCTACGGTGATGTATACAAGAATACAGAGATCAAGATTCCGGGAAAAGGAAAGGCAGAGCTGGTATTTACAGCGGAGGACGGAACAGAGACGAGAGAGCTGATTCATAATTTTGAGGGCGCCGGAATCATTCAGGGCATTCATAATACCAAGGAGTCCATCTCGAGCTTTGCAAGAGCATGTTTCGGCTATGCCATTGACACCAAGCAGGATTTGTGGTTTGCGACCAAAGATACGATTTCCAAGAAATATGACCATACGTTCAAGGATATTTTTCAGGAAATATATGATGCAGAGTACAAAGAGCAGTTTGAGAAGCTGGGCATCGAATATTTCTATACGCTGATTGATGATGCCGTTGCGCGCGTGATTCGCTCGGAGGGCGGATTTATCTGGGCGTGCAAAAATTATGACGGCGATGTCATGTCCGACATGGTAGCGACGGCATACGGCGATTTGTCCATGATGACTTCTGTGCTGGTATCGCCGAGCGGTGTCTATGAGTACGAGGCGGCACACGGAACAGTGCAGCGCCATTACTATAAGCACTTGAAGGGTGAGGAGACCTCCACGAACTCGATTGCGACAATCTTTGCATGGACAGGTGCACTCCGCAAGCGCGGTGAATTAGATGGCATCAAAGAGCTTCAAGAGTTTGCAGACCGGCTGGACAAGGCATGTATCAAGACTGTGGAGGACGGCAAGATGACAAAGAGTCTGTCGCTGATCTCAACCTGTGAGAAGCCAGTGATTTTGAACAGTCTGGACTTTATCAAGGCGATTCGGGAGACATTTGAGTCTTTACAGGGATAATAGAATTTATTCAGAGAAGATAAACAAAAGTTCGAACACAAACAGGGGAAGGTAAAACACCTTCCCCTGTTTTTACAGTCTTAACTCTGTGATCAAGCTGTTCATCTCGTAGTGCGTGAGCGCTTTTTTTAAGGCGGCTTTGTCAATATGCAGCGCGAAATCCTCCAAGGTCTGTGCGATGGGAATATCGTCCTTCATCTTGGCAAGCTGATAGCTTAGATAGACGGTTTCTTTATTTTCTTTTAAGGCATTGAGCGGACTTCGCCCGATGCCAAGATTCTTTTTCCAGAAATCGGTGAGTGCCTTCTCTTTCTTCTTGTTTCCCTCGCAGTCCTCGATTGCCGCATAGATGGCATCGAGAGAGCCATATTCATTGACGAGCGGGGCTGCTGCCGAGGAGACGCCTTTGCAGCCGGGAATCCCGTCGCCGGGGTCGCCCGTGATGGAGAGCAGCGTGACGATATTTTCAGGATATACGCCCTCCTCCGAATAGACCGTATCGGCAGTGTACTCAAAGATGCCCGCCGGGAGAGAAGCATAGCCCTCCTTGCCGGCACAGAGGCCGTAGCGCTGCTGCATGTCCTTGACTTTATCCTTGTCTGTGACGCGCCACAGCCTAGTGTGCGGACTCACTAGTTGGAAATAATCGTGGTCTTTGGTGAGAACATAAGTTTCGAGATCGGGGGACTCGAACTTTTTTACGAGGGAGGCGGCGAAGTCGTCTGCCTCATAGTCCTTGTCCATCAGCACCTGACAGCCTATGTCTTGCAGAAGGTTTTCCATGGCAATAAACTGTTCCCTGAGCGGTGCGGGGGCTTCCTTGCGGTTTGCCTTGTAGGAGTCCGCGCCGAGCTGAGTGCGCCGAAAGGTGTCCCGCGACACATCAAAGGCGATTGCGACATAGTCTGGTTTTACCTTTTTGTGAAGGGAGATCAGGGTTCTAAGCATTGTGAAAAGGGCATTGGTGTACTCGCCCTTGGAGGTGCGCAGGATTTCGGCGTAGTGTTTTTCTTTCTCCTCATCGGTCTTGGCAAAGAGCACAGACTTGGGGAGATTCCCATAATAGGAGGTGCTGAGCATGGAGGAGCCGTCAATGATCAAAAATTTTTTCATGATAGATACCATACCTTTCTATAATAATGCGAATGAATAATGCGTGACAGGTTATTATAAAGCGTTCATGAATCTAAGGGGAAGATCAGTTTTCCAGTAATTCCTCCCACTTGGCGTAGAGCGATGCAAGTTCATTCCCGAGCGCTTCTTTTTCTTTGGCGATTTCTTGGAGTCTTGCGGAGTTTGTGGCGATTTCTGGCTTTGCCATCTCCTCGTCGAGTGCAGTACTTCTGGCTTCGAGCGTCTCGATTTTTTCTTCGCACTTTTTGAGGTCATTTTCTTTTTTGCGAAGCAGTGCCTGTGTTTCTTTTTGCTGCTTCCAGTCAAGCTTCTGGGCGGAGGGCTGCTCTGTTTTGACGCTGCTCTCTGTGCTGGACGCAGGCGTTAGAAGCTCTTTTTTTTCGAGATAATAGTCATAATTGCCGATATAGTTCACAAACTGCTGGTGTGTCAGCTCTAGGATACGCGTCGCCGTCTTATTAATAAAATAGCGGTCGTGCGAGACGTAGAGCACCGTTCCCTCGTAGGCGTTCAGCGCCGTCTCCAAAATTTCCTTGGAGGTGATATCAAGGTGGTTTGTCGGCTCGTCGAGAATGAGGAAATTTGCTTCGGACAGCATGAGCTTTGCGAGGGATACACGCCCGCGCTCTCCGCCGCTTAACGCGCTGATTTTCTTAAAGACATCTTCCCCGGTAAACAGAAAGGCGGCGAGCGTATTTCTGATTTCCGTGTTGGTCAGATCAGGATAATCGTCGCTGATTTCTTCGAACAGCGTCTTGTCCATATGCAGTACGTGGTGTTCCTGATCATAGTAGCCGATTTCGACGTTGGTTCCCAGCTTGATCATGCCGCTGTCCATGGGAACAAGTTCATTGATGATTTTTAACAGGGTCGTCTTGCCTGTCCCATTGTCTCCTATGACCGCGACATGTTCGCCGCGCTTGATCTCAAACGATACATTTTCAAACAGCAGATGATGCCCGAATTGTTTAGAAAGTCCCTCAACCTGCATGACATCGTTGCCGCTTGTCCTGTGCGGGGTGAGCGCCAGTTTCATGTCTGAACGGACCTCTGTGGGCTTTTCGAGCCGCTCGATTTTATCAAGCATCTTTTCGCGGCTCTCGGCGCGCCGTATGGATTTCTCGCGGTTAAACTGTTTGAGTTTATCTATGACCTCCTCTTGATGTTTGATTTCCCGCTGCTGGTTGAGATAGGCGTTCATCTGTTCTGTGCGCAGGTGCTCCTTCTGGACGGCGTACTGGGAGTAGTTTCCATGAAAAGAAGAGACAACGCCATTGTCAATCTCAATGATTTTCGTGGCGATCTTGTCCAGAAAATAGCGGTCGTGCGAGACGATAATGACAGCGCCCTTATAATTTAGCAGATACGTTTCAAGCCACGCGATTGAATTTAGGTCGAGGTGGTTTGTCGGCTCGTCGAGCATGATGAGATCGGGCTTTTGCAGCAGCAGCTTGCCGAGCGCGACGCGCGTTTTCTGGCCGCCGGAGAGCGTGGCAACTTTCTTGACAAATTCTTCTTCCGTAAAGCCAAGACCTTTTAAAATGCCTGTGATTTCACTTTTGCAGGCATAGCCGTTCATGTCCTCGAAACGGTGTGTCAGGTTTGCATATTTTTTCAGCAGAAGCTCTAGCTCGTCGCCGGAAACCAGTTTCATATCGGCTTCCGTCTGGCGTATGGCGGCCTCTAGGTCAAGCACTTCCTGCTTCACGGTGAGAAGCTCGTCGAAGATGGTATTCTCGCTGTCCACCGCCTGATGCTGTGCCAGATAGCCATAATTTTTGTCCTTGGCAAAGGTTACGCTTCCTGCGTCGGCTGGCAGATGCCCTGTTATAATCTTGAGCAGGGTGGATTTACCGGCGCCGTTGATGCCAATGATAGCGGCTTTCTCGTAATCTTCTATGTGAAATGATGCATTTTTGAGAACATGGTTGTCTACAAATGTTTTATCTATATTACTGCATGACAGAATCATGTGGAACCTCCTTATGTAACTTTGTAATTCAAGATGTATAAACTGCCAGTATCCATTATAAAAGAGAATCGCAATAAAAGCAATCGGAATCGTATGCGAAACGTATGCGGAAAAAGATTTGACAAGTATTTAACGATATTGTATACTTATGCTATATATTTTGTTATTTTTTTGGCAACTATGTATATGGAGGTAGGACTCGTGGATGATAAGAATATATCACAGGCGGTTGTCTCGAGACTGCCTAGATATTACAGGTATCTGGGTGAGCTGAAGGACAGTGGTATCGAGCGGATATCATCACAGGATTTGAGTAAGCTGATGAAGGTTACTGCGTCGCAGATTCGGCAGGACTTTAATAATTTTGGCGGTTTTGGCCAGCAGGGATACGGCTATAATGTAGAGTATCTGTATGAGGAGATTGCTAAGATACTCGGACTCAACAAGACACATAATCTTATTATCATAGGTGCGGGAAATCTGGGACAGGCGCTTGCAAATTATATGAATTTTGAGCGCAGCGGATTTATTCTGAGAGGAATATTTGACAAGAATCCTGCATTATATGATAAGGAAATCAGAGGAATTGCAGTGCAGCCTGTGGAGAACATAGAGCGGTTTATCAGGGAGAATGACATTGATATCGCAGTGCTCACCATACCCAAGGATGGTGCTGTCAAGACTGCTGAAATACTTGTCAGGTGCAGCATCAAAGCCATTTGGAATTTTGCGCATGTGGATTTGAATGTGCCGGAAAGCATCGTTGTGGAGAATGTACACCTTTCCGACAGTCTTATGAAGCTATCGTATGGTATTATGAACCAATGATAATAATAGGAAAGAGGGTTATAGGATGGAACAGGAAGATGAGGTCTTTCGGGAGGCATTAGTCGGTAAAAAGATACCGATTCTAACGCTTGACAACCAGTGGCACAAGCTGTTTACGCAGGCGGGAGAAAATGAGGAAATCCAGCGTCTTGAGGAGGAACTCAATGAGGTGCTCAAACGTCAGGGAAAGCTCAACACAGAGCTAAAGAGTCTCGCTGCATTCAAAAAGAAGCTGATGCAGGAAATCGTCTCGATCATGGAGCTTCCAGACAGCTCCGCGAAGGAAAAGAAGATGGAGGAGAATAAGCGCATGATTGAGGAGGCCAAACAGAAGATGGAGGACTACAATGATGAGCTTATGGAGATTCCAAAACAGATTGATGAGGCAAATCTTGCACTGATGCTGGCAAGTATGCGGGTGTGTTATGGCAGGATTCAGCAGAATGTGCGGGAGATCAATGAGATTAACCAGTGGGTTTCTGATTTTAAGGTTCAGCTAAAGAAAAAGATTATTCTAAGGCAGCAGAAGGAGATCTGGAATGATGAGATGTATAACTATATGCATGATATATTCGGACCAGATGTAATCAATATGTTTGATATGAAATACGACCCCAAGAATGTATTAAATAAGGAAAAGGATTTGATTGGCGGAAAAACTCCCGGGCAGGAATAGCTGTCAGGGAGTTTTTCGGATGGGAGGGCTTATGGAATATGTGTTGACATCGGCGGAAATGAAAGCCTGTGACCAGAAGGCAATTGAGGAATATGGCATAGGTGCGCTTGTTCTGATGGAGCGTGCTGCGCTCGAGACGGTCAGGGTGCTGTTAGACCGGTTTGGCAGGGACATCTATGTGGGCGTCATGGCAGGCAGCGGCAATAATGGCGGCGACGGAATTGCCATCGCACGGCTTCTTCATGAAGAAGGAGTCCATGTAGAGATCAATATGATTGGTGATTCCGCGAAGCTGTCGCCGGAGGCGGCAGTTCAGCTTGAGACTGCGAAAAAGTTAAATATTCCGATTCATTACGGGGTACAGCATATATTGTATGACGTGATCGTCGATGCCCTGTTTGGCATTGGCATTACGCGCGAGATTGAGGGCAAATACAGAAAGGCAGTCGAGGCGGTGAATGCGTCGAAGGCAAAGCTTGTGGCAGTCGATATCCCGTCAGGCGTCAACGCAGATGACGGGCGTATCATGGGGTGCGCCGTGAAGGCGGACATGACAGTCACATTTGCATACAGAAAATTGGGCCTGATGCTGTATCCGGGGGCTTCGTGCGCGGGTGAAGTCATCTGTGTGCCGATCGGCATTCCCCGTGCAGTGACGGAGAACAAGCGGACAGGAGTTGTCACCTTTACAGATGTAAAAGAAGACCTTCGGTTTCCAGAGCGCAATCCCGCGGGCAATAAAGGAACGTTTGGGAAGCTGCTGCTGGTTGCTGGCAGCAGGAATATGGGCGGGGCTTGCTTCCTCTCCGCTTTGAGCGCTTACCGGTCCGGGGCGGGAATGGTTCGGATTTTTACAGCAGCCGAGAACCGTGACAGCCTGTTAAAAAAGCTGCCGGAGGCGATTGTGGATACTTATGGCGAGGATTTGTGTGAGGAGGATTTCGTTACACTCCAGTCAGCAGTCGAGTGGGCAGATGTGGTTGCTGTCGGCCCGGGGCTTTCAATGTCGGCAAAGGCGAACGCCATTTTGGAAATGACGCTTGAAACTTGTGACAAACCGTTGGTGCTTGATGCAGATGCGCTGAATATACTGTCGCAGAAGGAGGAGCTTTTAAGAAGGTTTGAGTACGGACGCAGAAAAAAGGACAATGATGTCATCTTTACACCGCATTTGGGCGAATTTGCCAGATTAAAGAAATGCCCGGTGACAGAGATTAAGAAGGACTTGATTGGCAGTTGTAAAACGTTTACCAAGAAGTATGATATCTCTCTGGTTTGTAAGGACGCCAGATCTATCGTGACAAAGAGAGGGAAGCTGACTTATCTAAATGGAAGCGGGAACGACGGCATGGCGACAGCGGGTTCGGGCGATGTGCTCACCGGTATTATAGCAGGGCTTTTGGCGCAGGGCTACAGTGGGTTTGAGGCGGCCGTGATGGGGACTTACGCACATGGACTTGCCGGCGATGACGCGAGAAAAAGAACTTCTGCATATTTTATCATGGCACAGGATATCATCAAATCGCTAAAGAATATTACATCATAGGGAAATGGAGAGTTAGGGAGCATGAAACATTATGACAGGGCTTGGGCAGAGATTGATCTGGATGCGCTGCGCTTTAATATAGAAGAAATTAAGAAATGCATTGACGGGACAACACAGATCATAGCAGTATTAAAGACAGACGGGTACGGGCATGGCGCCGTACAGCTTGCGCGGATACTGGAAAATGACAGGCAGGTATGGGGCTATGCAGTTGCCACTGCGGAGGAGGCATTTGCATTGAAAGAAGAGGGAATCCGCAAGCCGCTTCTGATCTTGGGCTATACGTTTCCGTACAGCTATGAACGTCTGGTTTATGAGGGCGTGCGCGCTACCGTTTTTACCCTTGAGGCTGCGGAGGAACTGTCGCGTGCCGCTGTAAAGCTGGGAAAGCGGTGCAGCGTGCACATTAAGCTCGACACAGGCATGACCCGCATTGGCATTTATCCCGACGAGGAGGGGCTGGCATTGGTCAGGCAGCTTCTTGCACTGCCCGGATTGGAGATCGAAGGTATTTTCACACACTTTGCGACAGCAGATGAGGCAGACCGCACGAAAGCGTATCATCAGATGACGCTGTTTCAGGACTTTGCAGAGCGGATTGAGCGTGAGCTGGGGATCAAGATTCCAATGAAGCACTGTTCAAACAGTGCGGGCATTGTCGAAATGCCGGAGGCGCAGATGAGCGCGGTGCGGGCAGGGATTATCCTGTATGGGCTATGGCCGTCAGAGACGGTGCAGTCCGACGAGAAGATACAGTTAAAACCCATGCTGTCGCTAAAATCGCGCGTCGTGTACGTCAAGACGGTTCCGGCTGGACAAGAAATCAGCTACGGCGGAACCTTTACGACAAAGCGTCCTACAAGGGTTGCGACAATCTGTATCGGATATGGCGATGGGTATCCGAGAAGCCTTTCGAACACGGGGTATGTGCTGATCGAAGGACAGCGGGCGCCGATCCTGGGGCGTGTCTGTATGGACCAGTTTATGATTGATGTGACGGATATATCGCTGCCGGTCTGTGTGGGAACGCCGGTGACGCTGATCGGAACAGACGGTGACGCCTGTATCACAATGGAAGAGCTCGGGCGGCTGTCAGGCAGATTCAACTATGAGCTAGCCTGTGATATCGGGAAGCGCATTCCTAGGATTTATAAGCTGGACGGCACTTTCATCTATGAATAGTTTATTTTTTGTGATTAGAATTGTATAAAAAATTCTCCGCTGGAAAAAATAGTATCATACAACAACAGAGAGGTGTATGAGAATGAGAAGAGGAGATATTTATTATGCAGATTTAAGACCGGTCGTAGGCTCTGAACAGGGGGGCGTGAGACCTGTACTTATCATACAAAATGATGTGGGAAATAAGCACAGCCCGACGGTCATCTGCGCGGCGATCACATCGAAGATGAACAAGGCGAACCTGCCTACGCATATAGAACTGAATGCGGGACATTACGACATGGTAAAGGATTCAGTTATCTTGCTCGAACAGTTGAGAACGATTGATAAGAAACGTCTGAAGGATAAGGTATGCCATCTGGACTCGCCGATTATGCAGAGAGTCAACAGAGCCTTACAGATTAGTCTTGAGCTTGATACATAGGGCTTTGGATATTGACGTTTATCAATAGTAATGTTATATTAGTAAGGTGTAGTCTGCAAGAGCAGTTTACACCTTCTGTTTTTATGCACAGTTCTGTTCATAAAAACAGAAAAGTATTAACATTCAAAAGTGAAAAGGAGAGAAAGTAGAAAATGGACGACGGAGCGGCTTCGGCCGGTAGTGTGATATTGTTTTTGGTGATGCTGTTTATTGAGGCAGTTCTTGTTGGATTTAACAAGGCGATCGTCCTTATGAATGAAAAGGAAATCAGCCGCAGGGCAGAGGAGGACAAGGACAAAAAGTCCGTTCTTCTGAACCGGATTATTGAGCGCGCCACCATCTATGTCAATTCGATTCAGATGATTACAACGCTGATTGAGCTGGTAATGGGGTATTTTTTCCTGCCAAGATGGGCAGCAGCACTCCGAAAGGGCCTTGAACAGATGACAGTGCTGCAGGAGGTCAGTGAGACGCTCTTGGGCTGGCTGTCACTGATTCTTGCGTCTGTCCTGCTCATGTATGTGCTTCTTACGTTTGGCATTCTCCTGCCCAAGAAGCTTGCGCAGAAATATCCGGATACGTGGGCGTACAAATTTATACGCCATATACAGTTTCTAAGAACGATGCTGTATCCGCTCACATGGATTATCGCGGTCTCTGCAAACGGCCTGCTGCGGATATTCGGGCTGCGCAATGAGGAGGAACAGGTGGATGTCACGGAGGAGGAAATCATCTCCATGGTGACGGAGGGGCATGAGCATGGTGTGTTTGAAGCCGGAGAGGTTGAGATGATCACCAATATCTTTGAATTTGGCGACAAGAAGGCAAACGATATCATGACACACCGCAATCACATTATGGCGATCGACAGTGCCATGCCGTTTAAGGATGCACTTGATTTTATGCTCGAGGAGAGCAACAGCAGATATCCTGTCTATGAAGAAAACCTTGATCACATTGTGGGGGTGCTGTACTTGAAGGACGCCATGCGTATGCATACCAATAACGAGGGCTTGAATCAGCCGGTCGGGACTGTGGAGGGGCTTCTGAGGGAGGCTGTGTTTGTGCCTGAGACCAAGAATATTGACGATTTGTTCCGAAGCATGCAGTCGGGCAAGAATCAGATGGTCATTGTCATGGACGAGTACGGGCAGACTTCTGGCCTGGTGACGATGGAGGATATTCTGGAGGAGATTGTCGGTAATATCATGGACGAGTACGACCCCGAGGAAAATCACATCGAGGAGAAGGGTGAGAACGAGTATGTCATTGAGGGCATCATGAAGCTGGAGGATTTGGAGGCACGGTTTGACATTTCATTTGGCGAGACAGAATTTGAGACGCTCAACGGATATCTGATCTCCAAACTTGACCGGATACCGGACGAAGATGAAAACTCTGAGATTGAGATCGACGGGTATCTGTTTAAGATTGTAAAAGTGGAGAAAAATGTGATACAATCGGTGCTGGTCACAAAAGCTGCAAAGGAGGAGCCGGAAGCAGACGCGGACGAAGGCACCTCTGAAAATACATAGATCAAAGCGATATAGAAATACTTGAAAAAGTGAAGGGAGAACAAAACATGTCAGGACATTCAAAATTTGCAAACATTAAGCACAAAAAAGAGAAGAACGACGCGGCGAAAGGAAAAATCTTTACGATTATCGGGCGTGAGATCGCAGTTGCAGTGAAGGAGGGAGGCCCCGACCCCGCCAATAATTTCAAGCTGGCGCAGGTGATTGCCAAAGCGAAGGCAAACAACATGCCAAACGATACGATCGACCGCGGTATCAAGAAGGCTGCCGGCGATGGAAATGCAGTAAATTACGAACATGTTACATATGAGGGATATGGTCCAAACGGCATTGCAATCATTGTGGAGGCGCTGACAGACAACAAGAACAGAACCGCAGCGAACGTCAGAAGTGCCTTTACAAAGGGAAATGGCAGTATCGGCACACAGGGGTGCGTCTCCTTTATGTTTGATGAAAAGGGGCAGATTATCATTGACAAAGAAGAGTGCAGTATGAGTGCAGATGACCTTATGATGATTGCGCTCGATGCGGGCGCAGAGGACTTTGCAGAGGAGGAGGACAGCTTCGAAATTCTCACAATGCCAGAGGATTTTGATGTGGTGTACAAGGCGCTTCAGGAGAAGCAGATCGAGATGGCAAGCGCAGAGGTCACGATGATACCGCAGAATTATGTCTCACTCACAGACGAGACCGCTGTCAAAAATTTAAACAGAACCCTTGATATGCTTGACGAGGACGACGACGTACAGGCGGTATATCATAACTGGGAAGAATCATAATAATAAAGGGGGCGCACTGATGGCAGAGGAGAAAAAGGGATTTTTCAGCCGTCTAAAAGAAGGGTTAACAAAGACAAGAGATAATATCGTGGCAGGGATTGACGCTGTGTTCTATGGTGCATCTGAGATTGACGATGACTTCTATGAGGAGTTGGAGGAAATCCTGATTATGGGGGATATCGGTGTCAATGCGACCAACGATATTATCGAGCGCATGAAGGAGGAAGTGAAAAAGAAGCATCTGCGGCATCCGTCTGAGTGTAAGGAGCTGCTGGTTGAGAGCATCAAGGAGCAGATGCGTGTCGGAGAGACCGCATATGACTTTGAGAAGGAGCAGTCTGTCATATTTATCATAGGAGTCAACGGTGTAGGCAAGACTACTTCTGTCGGAAAACTTGCAGGTATCTTGAAAAAACAGGGCAAAAAAGTACTGATTGCCGCCGCGGACACTTTCAGGGCTGCTGCCGGAGACCAGTTAGCGGAGTGGGCACACCGCGCGGGGGTGGACATGATTGGCGGAACGGACGGCGCAGACCCGGCCTCTGTGATCTTTGACGCAGTCAACGCGGCAAAAGCCAGAAATGTGGATGTGCTGATCTGTGATACCGCAGGGCGCCTCCACAACAAGAAAAACCTGATGGAAGAGCTCAAGAAGATGAACCGCATCATCGACCGGGAGTTTCCCAACGCCCACAGAGAAAATTTGATCGTGCTGGACGGTACAACTGGGCAGAATGCGCTTGCACAGGCGAGAGAATTTGGCGAGGTGGCAAATCTCACAGGCGTGATTCTCACCAAAATGGACGGTACGGCAAAGGGCGGTATCGCGGTGGCGATACAGTCAGAGCTGAATGTGCCAGTAAAATATATTGGTGTCGGAGAGACGATAGAAGATTTGCAGAAATTTAATGCAGATGAATTTGTAAACGCACTGTTTGATGTCAAGACAGACGAAGTCGCAGGGGAGGAACCTGCCATGACGGACGGTCTTGCGGCAGAGGAAACTGTATCCCATACAACCGCCACCGAGAGCGCTGCACAAGAGACCCCTGTAACAGAAGTAGTTGATTCAATAGCAGTTGAATCAGAAACATGTGTACAGGAAGCTGCTGGATCAGAATCATATAAATCAGAAGCAGTTGAATCAAAGACTTTTGAATCAGAGCCTTTTGAAGCAGAGCGTTCTGTATCAAAAGCAGCAGTATTTGAGGACGCAGCGTCCGATGAGAGCCGGATAACAGGCAGTGAACACGCAGAGGAAGCCGTGCAGAGCACAATAACTTCTGGGGAAGGTGACATGGCGATGCAAAACTCAGAGGAACAGCATGATGAGGAGGACAGTCCGGCAGAAGAAGTGGAGAAACCTAAGAAGAGAAAATGGTTTTTCTGGAAGTAAGGAGAAAAGAAATGTCAGATATGCTTACACTTGAAAAATTTGAAGAGGCATCAGAGCTCGTGAAGAAAGTCACGTCAGAGACAAAGCTGATCTTTAGTGAGTACCTGAGCGGACAGACGGGCAATAAAGTCTATCTCAAGCCAGAAAATATGCAGCTCACAGGCGCCTATAAACTCAGAGGTGCATATTATAAAATAAGCACACTCTCGCCGGAGGAGCGCGAGAAAGGGCTAATCACGGCATCGGCGGGCAACCACGCCCAAGGTGTCGCTTACGCTGCAAAAAAATATGGCGTGAAGGCAGTGATTGTGATGCCCACGACGACACCGCTCATGAAGGTGAACCGCACAAAAGGTTATGGTGCAGAGGTGATTCTAAAAGGAGATGTCTATGACGAAGCTTGCGAGTATGCCTACCAGCTCGCGGAAGAGCACGGATATACGTTTATCCATCCGTTTGATGACCTGACCGTTGCGACGGGACAGGGAACAATCGCAATGGAAATATTTAAGGAGCTGCCGTTGGTAGATATCATATTAGTGCCGATTGGCGGCGGCGGTCTTGCAACAGGGGTATCGACGCTTGCCAAACTGCTCAATCCCAAGATTCAAGTGATCGGTGTAGAGCCGGCAGGCGCAAGCTGTATGCAGGAATCCCTGAAGGCAGGAGAGGTGGTTACACTTCCCGGAGTCAACACCATCGCAGACGGCACGGCAGTGAAAACACCGGGAAAGAATATTTTTCCTTATATCAGAGATAATATAGATGAGATTGTGACCGTACCTGATGAAGAGCTTGTGGTTTCCTTCCTTGATATTGTGGAAAACCACAAGATGATTGTCGAAAATTCGGGGCTTCTTACTGTGGCGGCACTGCGTCATCTTGATGTGAAGAACAAGCGGATTGTATCTATTTTGAGCGGCGGTAATATGGATATCATCACGATGTCCTCAGTGGTACAGCAGGGGCTGATTTTTAGAGACCGTATTTTTACAGTATCTGTGCTGCTGCCAGATAAGCCGGGCGAGCTGACCAAGGTGTCAGAGGTCATTGCATCACAGAGTGGCAACGTCATCAAGCTTGAGCACAACCAGTTTGTCTCCATTAACAGAAATGCGGCAGTAGAGCTTCGGATCACGCTGGAAACCTTTGGCACAGAACATAAAAACCAAATCATCAAGGCACTAGAGGAGAAAGGCTATCAGCCAAAGCAGGTAAGGACAAATATCTAATCTCGCGAGGTGTTATGAAAGAAAAAGCGGTTAAAAACCTGAAAAATTATGTGATACTGACAGCAGCGGCAGTCATTTACGCCGTTGCTATTAGTTTATTTTTGGACCCGAACAATATTGCACCCGGAGGCGTGACGGGTATTTCTATTCTGGTAAACCGTTTTACCAAGATACCGACCGGTACAGTCAATATGATGATCAATATCCCCATTGTTCTGCTGGGATTTTGGAAATTTGGGTGGCGGTTTATCTGCTCGACCATGTATGTGCTGGCGCTGATAACCATCTTCATCAATTCTCTTGCAGTTTACGGGGCAGTGACCGATGATCTGCTGATTGCCGCAGTGCTTGGCGGGGCACTGATTGGCGTTGCGCTGGCGCTCGTGTTTAAGGCAGGGGCGACGACAGGGGGCATTGACATCATTGTCAAGGTGGTACGGACGAAGCGCAAGCATATCAAAACCAATATTTTGTTCCTAGCCTTTGACAGTATGGTAATTCTTGCGTCATGGCTGGTCTTTCAAGATTTGACAGTGGCTTTTTATGCAGGCATTGCAGTCATTACGGACTCAATTGTGATGGATAAGATATTATACGGCTCTGATGAGGCAAAGATGATCTTTGTGATTTGTGATAAGCCTGAGCAGGTGAAACAGAGGCTGTTTGGCGAACTCGATCTCACAGCGACCATTATCCCGGCAAAGGGCGCCTACACCAACGCGCCAAAGCAGATGCTGATGATCGTCACAAGAAAGCAGGTCTATCCAAAACTTGAGGAGGTCGTGAAGGATGAGGACGCGTCTGCATTTATGATAGTGTCCTCTGCCAGCGAGATTTTTGGTGAGGGGTATAAAGATATTACGCGGGAAAAGATTTGAGATATTTTGAATAAAAACGACGAGTGTTGAAGGCTCGTCGTTTTTTGTGTGCTGATATTTCTGATATTTAATTTTTGCGGTTGGTGCGTTCTAAGAGATAGTCGATACTTACGTGGTAGTAGTCAGCGATTGCAATCAAAATATTTGTTGGAATATCCCGCGTACCATTCTCATAATGAGAGTAAGCTCTCTGGGATACATTAAGATGCTGGCTGAGTTCTGTCTGTGTCAGATCGGCATCTTCACGCAGATTTTTGATTCTGTAGAAAATAGTAGTTCCTCCTTTTTTAATATAATTTTAATCTAATTTTAATGTTCAAAAAAATGTTCTATTGACATTTAGCCCAATTTGGTCTAAAGTGGTTTCATATAGAAAATCCGCATTGAAACATTAAAGGAGAAAGGAAAATTTTAAAAAATGAAAATAATATTGAAAATAGGTAAATTTATATATTTCTTTACTTGTTTTTTTGTGTTGCTGGGAAATATATCTTTGGCATATATAGACCCATCCGCAGTGAGCTATGTGATTCAGGCAGTGGCAGGCGTGGCAATAGCAGCAGGCGCTGCATGTACAGTATACAGACATAAGATCATGAAGTTTTTCCGAAACCAGCAGAAGAAGCGTGCGCGGAAAAAACAGCATGAAAAAGAGGATTAATTCAAAAGAAGAAACATACGGAGAATACGATTGTTATGGGTTATATAGTAGGTCTGATCGGCAGTATTTTAGGCTGGCTTATGTATTATTGTTACCGCATTCTGCCAAATTATTTTATATCCATTATCCTTTTTACATTTGGGACAAAGATTGTTCTGCTGCCGGTGTCTTTGTGGGTGCAGAGAAATTCGATTAAGATGGTGAAAATGCAGCCCGAGATCAATTTTATCAAGGCAAAATATTATGGAAATGGTGAAAAGATTTCTGAAGAACAGTATGAACTCTATAAAAGAGAACACTATCAGCCATTAGCGGATTTGATTCCGCTGGCGATGCAGTTAATTTTGCTGATGGGTGTGATCGACGTGATCAATCATCCTTACCAGCATATTTTTCATGGAAAATCAGGCGTGCTGAACACAATGCTTGGAAGTCTTGACCTGTCGTCCGTTCCCGCGGAGGTCGGGGGAATTTCGTATCTGGTTCCACTGACCGCTGCATTTTCAGCATGGTTTATGTGTTTTATACAGAATAAAATCAATGTTTTACAAGCAGAGCAGAGCAAATTAAACCAATTAGGAACGATGGTCTTATCAGTTGGATTGTCGCTGTATCTGGGATTTTTTGTCAAGACCGGCGTCGGCATTTACTGGACTTTTAGCAATCTCTTTTCTGTAGTGCAGTTGTATTTTTTAAATATGGCTATGAATCCGAAACACTATATTGATTATGAAGCGCTTGAGAAAAGCCGTGAGGAGTTAAAGGAAGCTAGTGCATTTAGCAGCCAGCACAGGAAAAAAATTTTCAAGAAAGATCCTTACCGGAAGAAAGAAAGGGCAGATTACAAACGGTTTCTCAAAGATTATGAGATACAGCTGGTCTTTTATTCGGAGAAAAATGGTTTTTATAAATATTATCAAAATATAATAGAGACGCTGCTGGAGCAGTCCGATGTAATTATTCATTATATTACCAGTGACCCGCAGGACAAGGTTTTTGAGATGGAAAGCGAGCGGTTTAAACCGTATTATATCAGCGGGAACAAGCTGATTGTCCTGATGATGAAGATGGAGGCGGATATTGTCGTGATGACAACACCGGATTTAGAGAGTTTTCATATCAAGCGCTCGCTGGTCCGCAAGGACAACGAGTACATCTATGTGCCGCATGATGTCAACAGTCCCAATCTGACATTCAGAAAGGAGGCACTAGATCACTTTGATACGATTTTCTCGTCGGGCTGTCTGTGTACAGAGGAAATCAGGAAACGTGAGGAATTGTACAAGCTGGCACAAAAGAAAATTATCCCATGGGGGTCAAGTGTCATTGATAATATGATACAGTCGTACAATGCGATGGACAAAAAAGAGAAGCACTTAAAAAATATTTTGATCGCACCCTCATGGCAGAAAGACAATATTTTATCTGTGTGTATTGAGGAGATCTTAAACAGTTTGCAGGGATACGGCTATCATATTATTATACGGCCACACCCGCAGTTTGTACGCCATGAGCAGGAGCGTCTGAATGCGCTGAGAGAAAAATATCACATTGACGCGCGCAGCAATATGGAGATGCAGACTGATTTTTCCTCAAACCGTACAGTGTATGAGGCAGATGTATTGATTACGGACTGGTCTAGCATTGCCTTTGAATATTCCTTTGCAACGTTAAAGCCGTCACTTTTTATCAATACGCCGATGAAAGTCATGAATGAAGATTATGCAGAGCTTGGCATTACCCCAATTGACATTGAGCTTCGTAATCAAATTGGCAAAAGTATCGAAACAGACCAGATTGCATTACTGCCAGTGGTTGTGGAGGAATTGCTTAACGACAATGCCTTTTCCATAGAAGCCCTTGCTAAAATCCGGGAGAAATATATCTATCATATCGGCCACAGCGGGGAAGTTGGCGCAGCATATATTATGGAACGTCTTGCTTATTACCAGAAAAAGCATGAGGAGGAAGAAGAATATTAAATGCATAAATTGATACGAAAGATTTTATTGAATCCGGGTCCCGCAACGACGACGGACACTGTAAAGATGGCACAGGTTGTACCCGACATCTGCCCACGGGAGAAGGAATTTGCATCAATGATGCGTCAGATGCGTACAGATTTGGTGCGTATCGTTCACGGTGATTTGAACAAATATACTGCCGTATTATTTTGTGGTTCAGGCACGATCAATATTGATGTCTGTCTGAACTCTCTGCTGCCAGAGGGAAAGAAAGTTCTTATTATTAACAATGGTGCGTACAGTGCAAGGGCGGCAGAAATCTGTGAATATTATGGTCTGCCAATGATAGAACTGACAATGCCAGTGGATGCGCTGCCTGATTTGGAGCAGATAGAAACAGTCTTGAGGGAAAATCAGGACATTGCACTTGTCCATATAACGCACAACGAGACAGGTACAGGTATTTTGAATCCAATCCGTGAAATCGGCGCACTCGCACACCAGTACGGCGCGGTGTTTACGGTGGATACGACATCGACTTATGCAATGCGTCCCATTGATATAGAATATGAGAATGTTGATTTCTGTATGGCGTCGGCACAAAAAGGGCTGATGGCAATGGCGGGACTTTCTTTTATTATCGGAAACAGAGCACTGATCGAACAGTCTGCGAATTATCCCAAACGTTCTTATTACTGCAATCTGTATCTACAGTATCATTTTTTTGAAACGACAGGAGAGATGCATTTCACACCGCCTGTACAGACTATTTATGCCGCCAGACAGGCATTGGACGAGTATTTTGCTGAGGGCGAGCAGGCAAAATGGCAGCGGCATTTAAGTGTTTTTAGTGCAATTCATGCAGGACTTGACCGGCTTGGTTTTCAGGATGTCATCAGGAGGGAGCTGCAAGCGGGGCTGGTGGTGTCTGTGCAATATCCTGATGATGTGAACTGGGATTTTGAGAAAATACATGATTACTGTTATGAGCGTGGTTTTACGATTTATCCCGGCAAGGTGTCAACGCAGGATACCTTTCGTCTCTGTGCATTGGGTGCAATCACAGCCGAGGATATTGAGGCGTTTTTTGAGGTGTTTGAGGAGGCGCTTCGAAAATATCAGGTTCAGATCCCTGTTCGGTATGCAGATGGCCGCAGAAAGGTTGGGGTTAAGAGATGAAAAAAGTATATACTTGCTTTTGTACAGATGTGATTCATGAAGGGCATATAAATATACTGCGCGAGGCGGCTAAGTATGGTGAGGTGATCGTTGGAATCCTGAGTGATGCGGCGATGATCAAATACAACCGGTTTCCGACAATCGCGATTGAGGAACGGGAACAGATTGTGCGCGATACGGGACTGGCGCAGTCGGTGCTCATACAAAACGAAATTATGTACGATAAAATCATCGCTGAACTTTTGCCAGATTATGTGATACATGGGGATAACTGGTGTGAGGGACCAGAGCGTGCGATTCGCGAAAATGTACTGCAAAATCTTGCAAAATATGGCGGGGAATTAATAGAAGTTGGCTATACATACAATGACCGCGTTCGAAAAATTGACGACAATATCCGTAAGCGCCTTTCTATGCCAGAGTACAGGCGCCGCCGTCTGCGGCAGCTTATAAAACTGTGCCCTGTCGTAAAGACCATTGAGGTACACAGTGGTTTGACTGGATTGATTGCCGAAAAAACCATCGTTGCACACAATGGGGAGCTGGACCAGTTCGATGCGATGTGGCTGTCCAGCTTGTGCGACTCCACGGCAAAAGGCAAGCCAGATATTGAGCTTGTCGATCTGTCCTCCAGACTGCGCACAATTGATGATGTGATGGAGGTGACAACGAAACCCATCATTCTTGACGGGGACACAGGAGGCTTGGCTGAGCACTTTGTGTACAATGTACGCACTCTCGAGCGCATCGGTGTATCGGCTGTGATTATCGAGGATAAGACAGGATTAAAGAAAAATTCCTTGTTTGGAACGGAAGTGGAGCAGACACAGGATTCCATAGAAAATTTCTGTCATAAGATTCGCGCAGGGAAAAATGCACAGCGCACAGAAGAATTTATGATTATCGCGCGCATTGAGAGCCTGATTTTAGAAAAGGGGCAGGAGGACGCCTTGCGGCGGGCAGCCGCATATGTCGGGGCAGGAGCAGATGGGATTATGATTCATTCTAGGAAAAAATCACCGGAGGAGATTTTTGAATTTTGTGACAGATTCCGCCGTCAGGACAAGGAAACACCGTTGGTAGTCGTGCCTACATCTTTTAATAGTGTGACAGAGGCAGAGCTTGCACTGCATGGCGTAAACATTGTGATCTATGCAAACCAGTTGACAAGGAGTGCATTTCCGGCGATGCAGAGCACCGCAGCCGAGATTCTGAAAAATCACAGAGCACTTGAAGCTGATGCAAAGCTGATGCCGTTTCAGAAAATTATCACGCTCATTGATAATATGTAAATTTTAGAACAGTTTTTGAGGAAAAGAATATGGGAAAAGAGATCGGAATCATTATGGCGGCTGGGCTGGGCGAGCGTATGCGTCCGCTGACATTGAAAACGCCCAAACCGCTTGTGAAAGTATTTGGAAAACCTTTGATCGAGACAGTGATTGAAGGACTTCTCCACAGAGGGGTATCGGAAATCTATATCGTGGCAGGATATCGAAAGGAACAATTCGCGTACCTGTGCGAGACATTTCGTGAGGTCCGTCTGATAGAAAATCCTGACTATGAAAAAAAGAATAATATCGCCTCAATTTATGCTGCAAGAGAGGTGCTTAGGAGAGCAGACTGTTTTATCTGTGAGGCGGATTTGATGGTTTCGGATACATCGGTTTTTGACAGGCAGTTTACAAGTTCTGGCTATTTTGGGAAGATGGTACAGGGGTATTCAGACGACTGGGTTTTTGAGTTACGCAATGGTTTCATTTCCAGCGTGGGCAAAGGGGGGACAGATACCTTTAACATGGTAGGAATCTCTTATTTTCAGCAGAAAGACGCCTGTATGCTCGCGGATGTTATCGTGGAGGCTTACGCCAAAGAAGAGAATGCAGCATTGTTCTGGGATGAGATCGTTGACCGGAATCTTGATAAGTTCCAACTTCGTATTTTTCCAGTTGAGCCGGGGCAGATTGTGGAAGTTGACACCGTGGAGGAATTGACTTTACTAGATAAAAATGCATTGGAACAAAATGAATTAGGGAGTATATGCCAATGAGAGCAAGTACTTTTTTACAGGAAGTGAAAAAATTAGGAATCCGTACTATTGCAGGGGTGCCAGACTCTGCTCTGAAGCAGTTTTGTGATGCAGTCCGTCTTGACGGCGGGAAGGAATTTCAGCATTATGTGACAGCAAATGAGGGAGCGGCGGTTGGACTGGCAACAGGCGTCTATCTGGCAGAACAGCGTCCTTGTCTGGTCTATCTGCAAAATTCGGGGCTTGGAAATCTTATGAATCCCTTGGTGTCGGTTGCCAATAAGGAAGTATATGGAATCCCGATGTTGTTTGTAGTCGGCTGGCGCGGAGAGCCGGGGACAGCAGATGAGCCACAGCATGTTTTTCAGGGAAAAATCACCTGTGCTTTTTTAGAAGTGATGGACGTGCCTTATGCTGTGATAGATGCCACGACGACCGATGAGCAGCTCGGAGAATTGTTCGCAGCAGCCAGAACTGCGCTGGAGGAGAACAGGCAGTATGCGGTTGTTGTCAAGAGAGGGACTTTTGAAAAGGAGGCAGAGTTTGTCTGGAGCAATGGCTATGAGCTGGTGCGCGAGCAGGCATTGAAAATATTGATAAAGAAGGTTTATCAAGAATCGTTTCTCATATCCACAACAGGTAAAATTTCTAGGGAGCTGTATGAGCAGTGCGATGCTTTGTACGGAAATCATGACAGACTTTTTATGACGGTGGGCGGTATGGGACATGCCTCGATGATCGCGTTTGGGCTGGCACAGGCAGATGCTTCCAAGCGCATTGTATGTGTTGACGGTGACGGGGCAGTGCTGATGCATATGGGGGCGCTGGCGGTTTTGGCAAAGCAGTCACCCAGCAATTTTCTTCATATCGTGATCAACAATGCAGCGCATGAGTCTGTGGGGGCGGTACCGACAGGATATGGCGGACAGACATATGCACCAATTGCAAGTGCCTGTGGCTATCCTCATACGGCACTTGTAAAAACAGAACAAGAGTTTGATAAAGCACTGACAGACACCATGAAAAAGCGTGAGCTTTCCATGATTGAGGTGATGGTGTCGCTGGATTCAAGGGAAAATCTTGGCAGGCCAAAAGAGCGGGCGGCGGAGAATAAGCTTCTGTTTATGCGCGCCTGTGCAGAGGGAGAAAAATGATAGGATATATACTGCTTTTTGGGATAGCAGCAGGTACAATCTCGATGTGGACAGAGCAGAAAAAAGACTGGTATAGGACAGTTTTATTTTTCTTTGCGAGTCTTTACTTTACAGCATCGGCGGTCAAACTGTATCTGGGCGAGGCACAAAACACTTTGTCAGAGAGTTTCTGGGATATTGAGGATACAACATATCTACATTATGGGATTATATTTTTTGTAGTGTCAGCAGCGGTTCTTCTTGCAATGAAGCTGTTATTTTTATCATTTGCATGTCAATTCATGCAGATATTTAATGCGCTGTATATCCTGACTGTTTTAGGCCTGTTTTTGTTCTATGGAAGGATAGACAATAGGGCGTACTGTATCCTGTATGTGTGCTGTATGCTCGCAGCAAGTGTATTTTTTCTGGTTTGTGTACGGCAGGAATACGGACAAACTCTGTCTGTGCTGATTGAATCGGGTGAGCGCAGGAAAAGTTTTCTCGAGGCACTGCCGTTTATAAGCATATGGGTAGTGATGACAGGGATCTACTTACCCAGTGAGCTGTATTTTCATAATACAGAAGAATTTACAGGCCAATATCTGCCCTTTCTGGGTATTATGCTGTCAGGAAGCATTGCTGTGATTTTCTTATTAGATTTGGTTTTCGTACTTTTTTTGCCCAAAAAGTTTTTTCGGGCAGCGTATCTTGTGGTTGCAGGAATCGGCTGTGCAGGATATCTGCAAGAGATGCTGCTCAATGGGCGGCTCGATGCCATGAATGGTGAGGCGCAGTCATGGTCCGCGCCAAAAGTGTTGATCAATAGCTGTATATGGCTTGGCATATTGCTGATGGTGGTGGCAGGCGGAATTTACAAAGCATCTATGCGGGCGCTGTGCAGGCTTGTCTGTATCTATATCTCACTGATTCAGATAGCATCACTAGGCTGGCTTCTTTTGACATCGGACTTAGACAATGAGCATGTCAATGCGGCAATTACGACAAAGGGGGCACTGGAGCTGGCCAAGGAAGAGAATGTGCTTGTGTTTGTGCTCGATAACTTTGACTGTAGCTGGTTCGAGGAACTCTGCGAGGAGGATGAGAACATCTTGGAACCCTTGGCAGATTTTACATATTACAGAAACAGTACTTCGCAGTTTGCCCATACAGGAGATGGGATTGCCAGCCTGCTTACCGGGGCTGCGTGGAAAGAAGATGCAGGCAGTTATTTTGAGTATGCATATCAAAACTGTGATGTCTATGAGCAGCTTACTGAGCAGGGCATAGATGCCGCAATATATACAGATGCCGGGCTGCTTCCGAAGAAGATATATCAGCAGATGGACAATTATGCAGAGAATGTGGTACAGAAGTTTGATATGAATAAAACATTCTGCACAATGATGCGCACATCTTTGTATAAGACAATGCCTTTTTTATTAAAACAGCGGTATGAATACTATACATCTGATATTAAAGAGATGTATTACAATGAGAATGTCTGGAGTATTGACAATGACTTGCTATTTTATCAGGATTTGATGGAGAATGGCTTACAGGTATCCGGGCAAAAAAACAGTGCCTTCCGCTTTTATCACATGCGCGGACCGCATGGACCTTTTTATATGACAGAGGAGTTAAAATATGAACCGACTGGCAGAATGTCATCGCGTAGTGCACAGGGAAAAGGCAGTTTGAAAATCGTGTACGAATATCTGGAGCAGTTGAAGGCACTCGGAAAATACGAGGACGCCACAATCATTATTACCGCTGATCATGGCGTGGGAAAGATTGTGGATACTGGTCAAACAAGCGGATGTCCCAATCAGACGTCCAGACCGCTGGTTCTGGTAAAATTACAAGGAGAACAGCATACCGGAATGCAGACAAGCGAGGCGCCTGTCACACAGGCAGAACTGATACCAACCATATTAGATGCATTTGGGATAGCGTATGCGGCGTATGGCCGTACATTTGCAGAGGTGCCTGCCGGGGAACAGCGGCAGCGGGTTCACATAGATGATTATTATGACCGACGGATCGTATATATGATTGACGGTCATGCAGCCATACTTGACAGTTGGAGGATTGCACAGGCAGTGTATTACTGATGTGTATTTATTATTTATAGAATGTAAGCGGAAAAAAGTTTATGTATGAAAGTCTGATGCAACGTGTGGATATAGTATTGCATCAGATTTTTTATCAGAAAAAGGTAATAATTATTGTACAGAAGAACAATTTAAGAGACTGATAAACTATATTATTTATTAAATGCCAGTATACCCAGCGGCATAGCCTAAAAAAATAAGTGGAGTATATTGTAGTGGTGAAGTTTGCAATGTGAGGAGTATACTCCCGTAAGGCTTTACACAGATTGCTTTATCTGTTATGATTAATCTGGTAATATTTTATTGAAGAGTACAATGTCTGGTACTACTATCAGGCAATGCACTTTTTTGAGGAAATATTACATTTTCCGATGCAGTAACGGACATATTAGTTTAATATGGCAGAAGATTTAAGCTGAGGTGTATAATGAAAATAAGTATGAAAAACAGGATAAAAATAATCTTGATTATGATGGTTGCAGTAGCAAGCCGTGCAATAGGAATCGGGACATATCCAATAGGAATCCACGCCGATGAGGCATATGCAGGCTATGAAGCCTATTCTATGCTCAATTATGGCGTGGACTCGTGGGGATATCACAATCCAGTCTACCTCACGGTATGGGGAAGTGGTATGAGTGTTCTGGAATCCTTGTTCATGATGCCGTTTATCAGGCTGGGCGGGCTGAATCTGGCGATGGTCAGAATGCCGCAAATGCTTCTGGGCGTGTTGTCAGTATTTGTGCTGTATCTCCTAATCAAAAAGGTATCAAATCAGCAGATGGGATTGTGGGCAGGTTTCTTGATGGCGGTTTGTCCGTGGCATATTATGATGAGCAGATGGGGGCTGGATGCAAACCTCGCACCTGCTTTTATTTTATTTGCGATGTATTTTAGTGTATTGGGATTGGAAAAAGAGCGGTATTTGATTTTTGCTGCGCTGTTCTGGGGATTGTCTCTGTATACGTATGCGCTTACATGGATTTTTGTGCCGGTCTTTTTGGCCGTCTCGTTTGTGTATTGTATTGTGTACAAGAAGCTTAAATACTCAAAATACGTTTGGATTTTCGTTCTCATACTTGGCTTGATGGCATTGCCGCTCATGCTGTTCGTGGCTGTCAATAAAGGCATTCTTCCTGAAATCACAACATCGTACCTCTCCATACCAAAGATGGCTGAATTTCGCAGTGATGAGCTGGCGTTTTCTGGTATTGTTGAGAATTTACGGGATTTCTTACGGATTTATATCAAACAAAATGATATGAACCGTATGAATACAATCCCGTATTTTGGATTGTATTATTTGTTCTCGCTGCCGTTTGTGGTATTGGGTGGCTGGAATTGTCTGTCAGGGACGTATAAAAATATAAAAAACAGAACATTTGGTTATGATATCTTTTTGCTGTTCTGGCTGCTCAACTGTACGATAATTGGAATCATGCGCTCGATGAGTGCATACAGGGCGAATGTGATGAATCTTGCAGTATTGATTCTGGTCATAAAAGGAATCTATCATTTGTGCCAGAAATTGAACAGAGAATGGTTAACAAGAGGTCTGATTTTGCTGTATATGGCCAGTTTTGGCATTTTTGAGATGTATTATTTCACTGTTTATCAGGAGGAGATCAAGAATATCCAAAATGCGGGACTGGCACAGGCATTAGAGTATGCGCTTGATCTGCAAGGTGACGGAGATAAAATTCATGTGATGAATCAAATCGCACACCCGAAGGTCCTGTTTTATACAGAGTGTCCAGTAGAGGTATTTCGCAGTACTGTTACATGGAAAAATTATCCGTCTAAGTGGATCTACGCAGAAAGCTTTGACGGTTTCGTATGGGATGAGGAGAAAATGGAGGGGAACATTTTTTTGATTCGTTCTGAGGATATGGAACGGTATGAGGCGGCAGGGTACCAAACAGAGCAGTTTGAAGCGTGTGCGGTGGCGTATTGGTGAGAATCTATTGAAGTTGGGCACTATCTAAAAGCATTTACGTTTCATCGACTGTCAAGTGCAGACCAAAAGCCAGACAAATTAATTTGTCACAGCTTGGTATTATAGGTAAAGTATTTTATAATTGAAATGTTTAAATATTATGCTATAATGATAATATATTTACTTGAAAGATATACTTTTTTAAAATAAAGGTAACAGCTTAATGGGAAAAATAGATACACTCACAAAAGAATATATGAGACGTCCAATCATATTTGCGGATGTTTTCAATCAATTTCTATATCATGGACAGCAAATTATTCAGCCAGACAGGTTAGCCGAGTTGGACACAACAGAGATTGCAGTGCCATATGGAGCAGACCATGTATCAGTACCAGAGCAAAGATACAGAGATGTATCCAAAATGCTGATGGCGATGACGGACGGAAAGGTGGCATACTGCATACTGGCTGTGGAGAATGAGTCAAAGATTCATTATGCAGTCCCCGTCAAAAATGGATTATATGATTTTCTACAACTTGCGCATCAAGTGTCGAAGGCCTCTGCATCACATAAAAAATCAAAATCGGAGGAGAAACCATCAAGGAATGAATTTTTAAGTGGTTTTTACAAAAGTGACAGATTGCTTCCAGTACTGACAGTTGTGGTCTATTTTGGCGCAGAAGAGTGGGATGGACCGCTCAGCCTGAGGGAGATGTACGCTGACTGTGATGAAACAGTTCTTCAGTATGTTGCAGATTACCGCATAAACCTGATCACGCCAAGAGGCTTGTCTGACAAGGAAATTGATGAGTTTCAGACAAATCTGAGAGAGATTATGCGATATATCAAATATTCTAATGATAAAAAGAAACTGGATAATATCCTCAAAACGGAACAAAGATTCAGGAATGTAGAGCGAAGCGCAGTGGAAATAATCAATGCAGCGACCAATTCAAAGGTAAAGATAGATGAGGGAAAGGAGTCGGTTGACATGTGTCTTGCAATACAGGAAATGAGGGAAGAAAGCAGAATAGAGGGCAGGAATGAAGGCAGGAATGAAGGAGAACTAGAAGGCGCAATAACATTTGCAAAGGAATTAGGAATACCAAAAGAAGAAGTAAAAAAGTCTTTCATGCTCAAATATCAAAAAAGTGAACAGGAAACGGAAGAACTTATGAAGCTTTATTGGAAATAAATACGTAGGTGGTGGAGATGAACAGAGCACACATTCTAACTAACAGACAGAAATTTTGTCTCGTAAAGAAAAATTGCTTGACACCCACCACCTTTTGTAGTATCCTGTTAAAGTCGCATAACAATATGACTGGAGGAAGTGGCATGGAAACGGGGAAGCTGATAGCTGAAAATGCAGTGAACGGACTGAAGAAAAGAGAATACAAAGGTATGCTCTATGATTTTTATGGAGAGCTTTTGACACCACATCAGAAGAAGCTGTATGAAGATGCGATCTTTCATGATTTGTCCCTGAGTGAGATTGCGGACGAGCAGGGAATCAGCCGTCAGGGCGTACATGACCTGATCAGGCGGTGCGACAAGATTTTAGTGGAATATGAGACAAAACTTCGTCTGGTGGAAAAGTTCTCCAAGATCAAGCAAAATATCCAGCAGATTAACCGGCTTACGGATGATGAGCAGATAAAACGATTGTCGAATGAAATAATGGAGGAGCTTTGATCGGATGGCATTTGAGAGCTTAACAGATAAACTTCAAAATGTATTTAAAAATTTAAGAAGCAAGGGACGCCTGACAGAAGCTGATGTCAAGGCCGCGCTCAAGGAAGTCAAGATGGCGCTTCTCGAGGCGGACGTCAACTTCAAGGTCGTAAAGCAGTTTGTCAAGTCCGTGGAGGAGCGTGCGATCGGTTCCGATGTGATGAATGGCTTGAATCCCGGGCAGATGGTTATCAAGATTGTAAATGAAGAAATGGTAGCCTTGATGGGTTCTGATACAACAGAGCTGGAATTGCAGCCCGGCAAGGCGACGACCGTCATCATGATGTGCGGCTTGCAGGGTGCAGGCAAGACGACTGCTGCGGCGAAGATTGCTGGAAAGCTGAAATTAAAGGGCAAGAAGCCATTGCTTGTAGCGTGTGATATCTACAGACCCGCCGCGATCGAGCAGTTAAAAGTGAATGCGGACAAACAGCAGGTAGACTTTTTTTCGATGGGAACAAATCATAAGCCTGTCGATATCGTGAAGGCGTCCTTGGAACATGCCGCAAAGAATCATAACAATATTGTAATTATAGATACTGCCGGCCGTCTGCACATAGACGAGGAAATGATGGCAGAGCTGCAAGAGATCAAGGCGAATGTCGAGGTGCACCAGTCTCTTTTGGTCGTGGATGCGATGACCGGACAGGATGCCGTCAATGTGGCGAAGGAATTTGATGATAAGGTAGGCGTGAGCGGAGTTATTCTCTCGAAGATGGACGGCGATACCAGAGGTGGTGCGGCGCTCTCGGTAAAGGCGGTCACAGGCAAGCCGATCTTATTTGTAAGTACTGGCGAAAAGCTGACAGACATGGAGCAGTTCTATCCAGACAGAATGGCGAATCGTATTCTGGGAATGGGAGATGTCCTCACGCTGATTGACAAGGTTGCCGAGGCAAATCTTGATATGGATGCGGAGAAGGAAAAAGAAATGGCTTCGCGTCTGAAAAAGGGCAAGTTTGACTTTGAGGACTATCTGGAGAGTATGAGCCAGATGAAAAAGCTTGGCGGTCTGTCGAGTATACTTGGCATGATGCCCGGTATGGGAATCAAGGCGAGTGATATCGAGGCGGCAGTGGACGACAAGCAGCTTGCGCGCATGGAGGCGATCGTACTGTCCATGACACCCGCAGAGCGCAAGGACCCAAGACTGCTGAATCCGAGCCGGAAACACCGTATCGCAAAAGGTGCAGGCGTGGATATCGCAGTGGTAAACCGTTTCATCAAGCAGTTTGAGCAGTCTCAGAAGATGATGAAGCAGCTCCCGGGAATGATGGGAGGTTTTGGCGGAGGTAAAAAGGGAAGATTTAAACTTCCTTTTTAATACATTATTATATTAATAAAAAAGAAAGATTTATGAGGTGAAGAAAAATGGCAGTAAAAATCAGATTAAGAAGAATGGGTCAGAAGAAAGCTCCTATCTATAGAATCATCGTAGCAGATTCGAGATCACCCAGAGACGGAAAGTGCATCGAGGAGATCGGTACCTACAATCCAAACACAGACCCAAGCGAGTTTAAGGTAAATGAGGAGCTCGCAAAGAAGTGGTTGTCAAATGGCGCACAGCCGACAGAGGTCGTTTCTAAAATTTTCAAGGCGGCAGGAATTGAAAAATAAGATGAATCGAACACTCATGGAGGTGTGAATGATGAAGGAGTTAGTCGAAGTTATCGCGAAGGCTTTAGTGGACAATCCTGATGAGGTAGTCGTTACAGAGAAGACAGAGGGTAAAAATATCACTGTAGAACTTCATGTAGCACCGACCGATATGGGGAAAGTGATTGGGAAGCAGGGCAGAATTGCGAAGGCAATCCGTTCTGTTGTCAAGGCAGCATCTTCCAAGGATAATCTAAAGGTAGATGTTGAGATTGTGTAAGGTCATAAAAGGGTGTTCTTATGAACACCCTTTTATTTGCGCAATACAGTACTGAAACATATTTTTGGAAATCAGAAGGAGGATTCATGGACGATTTATTGCAGGTAGGGGCGATCACGCAGCCGCACGGCATTCACGGAGAAGTAAAGGTGTTTCCCACCACAAATGATGTGAGGCGATTCAAGAAGCTCAAGGAGGTTATCTTAGATACAGGAAAGGAAAAGAAACTGCTTGAAATAGAAGGTGTCAAGTTCTTCAAACAGTATGCAATCCTGAAATTCAAGGGCTTTGACAGTATCAACGACATAGAAAAATACAAGGGAAAACCGCTGCTTGTGACAAGGGAAAACGCAGTAAGACTTGGGCGCGACGAGTATTTTATAGCGGATTTGATTGGTTTGGCAGTATATGATGATCAAGACCAGTATCTCGGCGTGCTGACGAATGTGATCGAGACCGGCGCCAATGATGTGTACGAGGTCAAGTTTGAGGACGGCAGACAGGTATTGTTCCCGGCAATCAAACAGTGTATCCTTGACGTGGATTTGGAGAATAGGAAGATGAAGGTACACATTATGGATGGACTGTTGGATTAGGGAGAGGATTTATGCATTTTCATGTTATGACACTGTTTCCTGAGATGGTGCTTGACGGGCTTCGGACTAGCATTATAGGACGGGCAGAGGAAAAGGGCTGTATCTCCATAGAGGCGGTAAATATACGCGACTACACACTTGATAAGCACAAGAAAGTGGACGACTACACGTATGGCGGCGGTGCAGGTATGCTGATGCAGGCACAGCCGGTGTACGACTGCTGGCAGGCATTAGAGGAGAGGATTGCACTGCGCAAAGGTGCAAAGCACAGAACGCGCGTCATCTATGTGACGCCGCAGGGAGAGGTTTTCCATCAAAAAAAGGCAGCAGAGTTGTCACAGGAGGAGGATTTGATTTTCTTGTGTGGACATTACGAAGGAATTGACGAGCGGGTGCTGGAGGAGATTGTTACGGATTATATTTCCATCGGTGATTATGTGCTTACAGGAGGCGAGCTTCCTGCGATGGTACTGATCGATGCCGTGTCAAGGCTTGTGCCGGGGGTGCTCAATAATGGAGAGTCGGCGCAGACGGAATCCCATGCCAACGGGCTTTTGGAGTATCCGCAGTACTCAAGACCGGAAATCTGGCATGAGAGAAGGGTGCCGGAGGTACTTATGAGCGGGCACCATGCCAATATTGAAAAGTGGCGCATGGAGCAGTCTTTGGAACGGACAAAGGAGCGCAGGCCGGAACTGTATGAGGCATATATAAAATCTTGTCAAATTTTACAAAAATAGCGCGAGGAAACTGTTTAAAAGTGAAATTTTAGAAATTCGCTCTTTAAAATTACCGGGATATAGTGTATTATTAGGAAGGTAATATGTTCAAGTAAACGAATTATGGAAACATGTTTGAAGGGTACTGCTCTCAAACGATGGACCGGCGTGCTGTAAGGGCACGCTACGGATACGAAGATGAAAGGACAGCAATGGATTGTAAAGAAGCACAGCGCTGTATTCATTTATTTTTAAAAGATGAGTTGGATTTGGATACGGCATATCAGTTTGTAGAACATATATCTTCCTGTAGTGAATGTATGGAAGAGCTTACGGTAGAATACCTTCTGCTGGAAGGCATCAGCAGATTGGAGAATGCTGAGGATATTGATGTGCAGAGTGAACTGGAGGACAGGCTGAATCGTACTATTACGCGCAAAAAGGTATATAAACAGCTCAAAGCCGGTCTTTTTTTAGTTGGCTCTATGATAGTATGTATGTTTTTGCTGGGAGGAGTTTAGAGCTGAATGAGTAGAATTGTATTGATAGATGGTGACAGTATTTTACAGAAAGCTTTTTATAGTGTGCCAATGATGACGGATACGGCGGGATTCCACACCAATGCGGTCTATGGGTTTTTGAACCTTCTGTTTCGGATTACAACAGAAAAAAATGAATCAGAAAAACCAGAATATCTGAGTGTGGTATTTGAATCGGACAACGCTGACAGCCAGAAGGCTTTACAGAAAATGCCAGAGGCACTTTGCGAGCAGCTTCCTGTTCTGAAGGAACTTCTTTCGGCGATGAATATATATATAGTGGAAAAGGCGGGCTGCAAGGTTATTGATATAATCGGTACCATCACAGCGCGTTCGGACAAAAAAATGACAGTCGTGTCAGGTAATCGGGATTTTTTGCAGTTCGCATCGGAACATGTCAAGGTCAGCCTGCTTGTAACTGGCGAAGGAAAAATGGAGTTTGTGGACTATGAGGCAGTACCAGCACATTTTTGTGAAGCCTTGATATTGTCAAAGGCGCTTGGCATTGGAGAAAAGACAGCGGCAAATCTGCTGGATACTTACGAGTCGGTTGAGAATTTATATGCGCATACAGACGAGCTGCCGCAGAAGAGTATTCGGGAGAAATTTGAGGAAAATAAAGAAAATATTGACAAATATCGGGATTTTTATACAATTAATACAGATGCAACAGTTGATTTTTCAGACGAAAAAGCACGCTTCGATGCAGACAGCCTTTTTACGATAGAGGCGGACACCCGATTGCGCCAGCTTGGGCTGAGCGGCAAGTTTGAGCAGGAGGGACAGGAGAGCCGGACGCCGGCAGTCAATCTTGACAGAGACCTCAAGGTTGTCGAGATCAGGACAACAGAAGATGCCAGTCGTGCTTTTGAGACAGCGATAAAGGCTGGAAATGCCGCAGTCCGAATTGTCTATGCCAAGGCGAAGGACGCTGGCGAGCTGGGGACGTTTGCCGACGGGCAGATGCATTTGCAAGTAGATGCGTCCGAGGAGGTATTTGGCTGTCTGTTGTGCGGCGGTTCTGAGAATGAGCAGAATGTGTACTTGATTGAGAGCAAAGAGGCAATCTCGGCAGCATTCTTGCAAGAACAGCTTGAGCGGCTGCTGCTGGCAGAGCAGATGACCGTCTCTGTGTTTGATGTCAAGAATGATTATAAGAAAATGGTTTCAGCCGAGCATGACAGGACACTCTCCGCATATGCGCTGACCAAAAATGTTTTTGACTGCAAGATTGCTGCATATCTGGTAAATCCGCTCAAAAATGATTATGATAGCACGGACATTGCAGCGGAATATCTCCATATCCAGCTTGAGAAGTGGGCGGAGGTGTTTGGCAAGGCAGACCTCGCCTCGGCATACCGCGGCAGGAGGAAAGAATGTCTGGCATATCTGGCAAAGGAAGCATACTGTTTATACAAGGCAAGACCGATACTGGAAGCCGCGCTGAAACAGAATCATATGGAGAAACTGTTTAGAGAGCTGGAAATGCCGCTTACGTATGTGCTGTTTGACATGGAGCGGGAGGGCATTCTTGTCAAGCCAGAGGAGCTGAAGGCGTATGGAGAGGCGCTCAACGGCAGGATTGGCGAGCTTGAGCAGGCAATTCACTCAGCGGCGGGAGAAAATTTTAATATTAATTCCCCGAAACAATTAGGAGAAATCTTATTCGAGAAAATGAAGCTGCCCGGCGGTAAAAAGACCAAGACGGGGTACTCGACAGCGGCGGAGGTGCTTGAGAAGCTGGCCGCAGACTATCCGATGGTCAAGGATATACTAGAATACAGAGGGCTTACAAAGCTCAAGTCCACCTACGCGGAAGGGCTTGCGGCATTTATAGCTGCGGACAATAAAATTCACACAAACTTTAACCAGACGATTACGGCGACAGGAAGGCTGAGCTCAACAGAGCCAAATTTACAGAATATCCCAATGCGCATGGAGCTTGGCAGGAGGATTCGCAAGGTGTTCATTCCGCAGGAGGGCTGTATTTTCATGGACGCGGACTATTCGCAGATTGAGCTTCGTGTGCTGGCACATATGTCAGATGATGAGCAGTTGATTGAGGCTTACAGAATGGACGAGGACATTCACAGAATCACCGCCTCGAAGGTGTTCCACACGCCTTTTGAGGCGGTTACGGACTTGCAGCGGCGCAACGCAAAGGCAGTGAACTTCGGAATTGTATATGGAATCAGTTCATTTGGGCTGAGTCAGGATTTGAGCATTACGCCCAAGGAGGCAAAAGAGTATATTGATGCGTATTTTGAGACGTATCCGGGAATCAAGAAGTTTTTAGATCAGATGGTGGAGGACGCCAAGGAAAAAGGATACTGTGAGACCATGTTTGGCAGGCGCCGGCCTGTCCCAGAGCTGAAATCCACGAATTTTAACCAGCGTTCCTTCGGTGAGCGTGTTGCCATGAATTCTCCGATACAGGGCACGGCGGCAGATATTATTAAATATGCGATGGTTCATGTGTATGATGTGCTGAAGGCGAAAGGCTTAAAGTCAAAACTTATTTTGCAGATACACGATGAACTGTTAATCGAGACCAGAATGGATGAAATTGAGGAAGTGCGGGAAGTGCTGTCGCGGGAGATGCAGAATGCATGTAAGCTGGCGGTAAATTTGGAGATTGACCTTCACACAGGCACAGACTGGTATGAGGCGAAGTAGTGTGAGAAGTGTGGAATCATGGGGAGTAGCATGAAAATCATTGGGATTACAGGCGGTGTTGGCACAGGGAAAACGCAGGTGCTTTCGTATATCGAAGCCCATTACAAATGCAGGGTGATCCGGGCGGACGAGGCAGCGCATAGATTGTATGAACCGGGACAGGCATGTTATCAAAAACTGGCGGCGCTTTTGGGACAGGAGGTGCTGAATGCTGACGGCACGATCAACAAGGCAGAGATGGCAAAACGGATTTTTCATGACAAGGCATTGCTCGAACGCGTCAACAGCATTGTTCACCCTGAGGTGAAGCGCTATATTTTAGCAGAGATTGCACATGAGCAGGAGCAGGGGATAACGGAGTACTTTTTTATCGAGGCAGCGCTTTTGATTGAGGAGCAGTATGATCAGATTGTAGATGAAATGTGGTATGTGCATTCAGATGTGGCAGTGCGGAAAAAGAGGCTTGCAGAGAGCAGGCAGTACAGTGCGCAGAAAATCGCGGACATTATGCAGGGACAACTGAGCGAGGAGGCGTTTAGAACGCACTGTCAGGTGGTGATTACGAACAATGGTGATTTGGAGGAAACCTACAAACAGGTCAAAGATATAATGGGAGATTGAAGTATGAATGAAGTGAAAGTAAACGGAGAAGATCTTGTATTTGGACTTGATATTGGTACGAGGAGTGTTGTGGGTACAGTGGGTTACAGACAGGGAGACCGATTTGTTGTGACAGCACAGGAAATCCGCCAGCATCAGACGCGTGCTATGCTCGATGGGCAGATTCATGACATTAACAGAGTGGCAGCGACGATAGCGGATATCAGACAATCCTTGCAGGAGAAGATTGGCGTCAAGCTCGATGAAGTGTGTATCGCCGCCGCCGGGCGCGTGCTCAAGACGATGAATGTGCATGTAGATATGGACCTTGACCGGGAACGCAATGTTACAAAAGATGATATCAACAGTCTGATTTCATTGGGGATTGAGCAGGCTTTTTCAGATTTTCAGGAAAAGAATGACATGGATATGCATTTTTATTGTGTCGGCTATTCTGTGGTGCGTTATTTTCTGAATGGCCTGTGGATGGGACAGCCCGAGCACCATAAAGCGCGGACAATCGGTGCCGACATGATTGCGACATTTCTGCCAGATGATGTTGTGGACGGTCTGTACAGCGCGGTAGAGCTGGCGGGCTTAAAGGTTGCCAATCTGACATTAGAGCCGATCGCAGCGATACGGGTTGCTATTCCAGAGAAATTCCGTTTGCTGAATATTGCGATGGTTGATATCGGGGCGGGCACCTCGGATATTTCAATTACGGCGGACGGGAATATTATTGCCTTTGGCATGATTCCACATGCGGGGGATTCGCTCACAGAGATTCTTGCAAAGACATGCCTCATTGATTTTGGTACTGCGGAGATGATCAAGACAGCGGCGACACAGCAGGAGGAGATTGTATATGAGGACATCATGGGCATGGAGCAGATGATCACTGCCAAGGAAGTGATTGCCATCTGCCAGCCAGAGATTGAGAAGATGGCAAAATTAGCTGCCGATACCGTCAGAGAACTAAACGGCGGCACACCGCCAAGCGCTGTGTTTATCGTTGGCGGCGGTGGTAAAATCAGTGGATTCGACGACTTGATTGCCGCTGAGCTTGGTCTGGACCCCAAGCGTGTCGCACTGCGCGGGGAGGAGATCATGCGGGACATTGACTTTCCAGAGGGGGCACTGCGGGATTCGACAATCATCACACCGATTGGAATCTGCCTGACATACTATGACCAGTATAATAATTTTATCTATATTACCTTTAATGGAAACAAAGTAAAGCTGTACGACAATAACAAGCTCACTGTTACCGATGCGGCAATACAGGCGGATTTCACACGGGAAGGGTTGTTCCCAAGACGCGGTGAGGAGTTGCGCTACAGCGTAAATGGACAGCCGCATATCACGAAGGGAGAGTACGGGGAGAGCGCCCATGTGTATGTCAATGGCGAGGAAGTAAATCTCAGCCATAATATCAGGGCGAACGATATCATCGTGTTGGAGGAGGCGACGGTTGGGGCGTCGGCGCATGATAAGATCGCGGACATTGCGGAATTTAGCGGAAGGATTCCTGTCCGCATCAATGGCGATGAGATGCAGCTTCCAAAGCCTGTGAAGGTAAATGGTGTTCCTGTGACAGAGGAGTACGAGATACAAAACGGTGACGAAATTGAGATTTCTACGGCATATACCTATGAAGAACTGTTTGCCTTCATGGATATTTCGCCGGAGGACATGGTATTGCTTGTCAATGGGGAAAAGGTTGATGACACGATTGAGATTGTCGCTTCCGATCAGCTTGAGATTCGCAACCGCAAAGAGTATGAACTGAAGGAGATTTACAAGGAATCCCAGAGAGAGGCTTTCAAAGAGTCCGTAAAAGAGCAGGTTGCAAAGGCAGAGAAAATGAGGGAGCAGGCTGCGGCAAAAGCGCGTGAGGAGAAAGACCAGACGGCAAAAAAGGAGGCAGCCGCACAGACTGCGCATCAAGAACAGCCCGCAGAGGCAGCCGAGACAACGTCTGCTGAGCCAGCAGTGTCTGTGGAGTCTCCAGCTTCCGCGCACGAGTCTGCGCCGTCACCGGAAACAGCTGAGCCAGAACCCTCCTCAGAACCAGCAAAAGCCGTGTCTGCTGAACCAGTGCAGCCTGCCGAAGCTTTCGCAGCGCAGGAGGAACCGTCTGCTGAGGCGGCAAGACAGGAACCGTCCTCAGAAGCAATGGAGCAAAAAGAGCAGACGATAAACCCATCACAATCCATGGAAAGTGAGCCGTCCCCAGCATCAGCGCCAGCGCCGTCTGCACAATCAGAAGCAGCGTCTGCAAACACACCAGCGCAGAGCGGGCAGCAGGCACCATCACAAGCGCAGCCGAAACCTATAAAGGACACAGAACCCGCAGCCAGCAGCAGTACCACTGCGCGCGAAATTTCGGCGGCAGAGGTGAAATCAGCAGAGGCAGCGCCGGCGCGTGAGGCAAAGAAACCCAATATTCCAAAAACAGAGCCGGAAACAGGCAAGAAGATTATTGTCATTGTGAATCAAAAGCCGATTGTGATGCGGGGCAAACAGAGCTACATGTTTGTGGATATCTTTGATTACATAGATTTTGATACCAGCAGAATGCGCGGTTCAGGGATTGCAACCCTTGTGAATGGAAGAGATGCGCAGTATACACAGGAGCTTTACAACGGGGACAAGATTGAGGTTTATTGGAAATAAACGTGAGCCGCCGAGAGCGGCATGGGGGATAACTATGAGAATGTGCAGTATAGCCAGTGGGAGCAGTGGAAATTGTATTTATATCGGGACAGATGCCACACACCTACTGGTAGATATAGGAATTAGCTGTAAGCGCACGCTGGAGGGTCTTGGACAGTTAGGACTTAGCGGAAAAGATATTGACGGAATATTAATCACACATGAACACTCAGATCACATCAGTGGTCTGGGTGTGATTTGCAGAAAATTTGGCATACCAATCTATGCTACAGACCGGACCATAGCCGCCATTAAGAAAGTGAGTAATCTGGGTGTGATAGAGGACTCACTTTTTCGCGTTGTGAAAGCAGATGAAAAATTTATTTTGAAGGATATCACAGTCAATCCAATGAAGATTTCCCACGACGCAGCGCAGCCTGTGGCATACCGTTTCCAATATGGAAACAAGCGCATGGCAGTTGCGACGGATTTAGGAATGTATGATGAGTACACTGTTGAGAGCCTCAAAGGCATGGATGTACTGCTTTTGGAGGCAAATCACGATATCAATATGCTACAGGTGGGGCCGTACCCCTATGCGCTCAAGCAGCGTATTTTGGGGAAAAAGGGACATTTGTCCAATGAGCTTTCCGGCAGGCTGTTAAGCAGGCTGTTGCATGATAAGCTCAAAACTGTATTTCTGGGGCATTTGAGCAAGGAAAATAATCTGGCAGAGCTCGCTTATGAGACCGTGCGCCTTGAGATTTCTATGGCGGACAATCCCTATAAGCCAGACGATTTCCCGATTTTTGTGGCAAACCGGAGTGAAATGTCACAGTTGGCAGAAATTTAGGAAAAAATTTGAATAAACTTTGAATAAAAGAGATTTTGAATAAAGGAGATAGGAGTCAAACATTATGAAAAAAACAATTATCACAGTAGTAGGGAAAGACACAGTTGGCATTATCGCAAAGGTTTGTACATATTTAGCTGAAAATAAGATCAATATTCTTGATATCTCGCAGACCATTGTAGACGATTATTTCAATATGATGATGATTGCAGATATGAGCAAGGCAGTTAAGTCTGTCAGCGAGGTCTCAGATAACCTCGACAAACTTGGCGAAGAGATTGGTGTCATTATCAGATGTCAGCGGGAAGAGATTTTTAATAGTATGCACCGGGTATAAGCGGAACTTTGACTTATCATCGAGCTTTTAATAGGAGGACATTTGAAAAATGATTAATATCAATGAAGTGTTAGAGACAAATAAGATGATCGAGAAGGAGAACCTCGATGTCAGGACAATCACACTCGGCATTAGTCTGTTGGACTGTATTGACTCGGATTTAGACCGTCTAAATGATAAAATTTACAACAAGATTACGAAGGTGGCAAAGGATTTGGTGGCAGTCGGTGAGCAGATTGAGAAGGAGTTTGGCATTCCGATTGTCAACAAGCGGATTTCCGTCACGCCGATTGCGCTGGTAGGCGGCTCTGCCTGTAAGACTTCCGAGGATTTTGTGACGATTGCAAAGACATTAGACCGCGCAAGAAAGGATGTCGGCGTCAATTTCCTTGGCGGATATTCTGCGCTGGTCTCCAAGGGAATGACAAAGGCAGATGAGCTGCTGCTTCGCTCTATACCACAGGCACTTGCGCAGACAGAGCTTGTGTGCAGCTCGGTCAATCTCGGCTCGACCAAGACAGGAATAGACATGGACGCGGTGCGGCTGATGGGCGATATCATCAAGGAGACCGCAGAGCTCACAAAAGATCAGGACTCCATCGGCTGTTCAAAGCTTGTCGTATTCTGCAATGCACCCGACGACAATCCATTTATGGCGGGGGCTTTTCATGGCGTCACAGAGGCGGACGCGATTATCAATGTCGGTGTCAGCGGTCCCGGTGTTGTGAAAAATGCGTTGGAGAGCGTGCGCGGGGAAACCTTTGAGGTGCTCTGCGAGACGATCAAAAAGACAGCGTTCAAGGTGACACGTGTCGGGCAGCTTGTCGCACAGGAGGCATCTAAGCGCCTTGGCATACCGTTTGGTATTGTGGACTTGTCGCTCGCGCCGACACCGGCAATCGGTGACAGCGTGGCTGATATTTTGTGCGAGATCGGTTTAGAGTATGCAGGTGCGCCGGGAACGACAGCGGCGCTGGCATTATTGAATGACCAAGTGAAAAAGGGTGGTGTGATGGCCTCCTCTTATGTCGGAGGGTTGAGCGGTGCCTTTATTCCCGTCAGTGAAGATCAGGGAATGATTGATGCAGTCAATGCGGGCGCGCTCACGATTGAGAAACTCGAGGCGATGACGTGCGTCTGCTCTGTAGGGCTGGATATGATTGCAATTCCGGGGGATACAAAGCCGACGACCATTGCAGGCATTATTGCTGACGAGCTTGCAATTGGCATGATCAATCAAAAGACAACGGCGGTGCGCATCATTCCTGTGATTGGCAAGACAGTGGGAGACAGCGCAGAGTTTGGCGGACTGCTGGGCCATGCGCCGATCATGCCTGTCAACCAGTTTTCCTGCGATGCATTTGTAAACCGCGGCGGCAGGATTCCAGCACCGATTCATAGTTTTAAAAATTAGTGATGAGCTGGCGGGTCAGTTCATTGCAGCGAAGAATGGCGGAGGTCTGACCTGTCAGGCGCCGCCTTTTTTGTTGAGAAATACTGTCATATATATCGGCGGCGTGGAGATCAGCATGCAAGGACATCCGCGCTGCGCCGTCAAGCTGTTTTAAAGCCATAGCAGGTTTGGTGATAATAGGAACAGAAGCGTTTGCTTTGATGGCTTTTAACAGATGCTTTCCATGTTCACTGAAGCCAAGAAGCCGCGCATACTGGGTGTAATCCTTGTGTTTCAGGGTATCTGCATTCTCCTGTGTCATGTCCAGCAGAATGTGCATTAGTCCGCGGCAGATGCGGGTGTAGGTCAGATTTTTGGACTTGCACTGCATTGCAAAATCTTCAAATGACAAATATGCAGGCAGATGGCGGTACAGCGTGTGTGAGAGCTGTTTTCCAATATCATAATACGGCGCGAAAGCATCTTTGCCGCTGGTCTCGCGCAGCAGTTTATACAACAAAATTTCAGAAAAATCATCGGTGAATAAAAAATCCTGCTGGGACAGCAGCGAATAGACATTAGCCGGCACATGGGGGCTTGCTGCCGCGGCAGTCGCGCTATGCTCAAGCGCACTGCGCAACGCATTTGCCGAGACAAAATTGTCGGTATCAAGAACATCTGAGGCGTAGCCTTCGCCTTTTCGCGCGAGTGTCGCCGGCTGGATAGCGCTGTTTCGCTGGAGGAGGGCTTTGACATACTCGATGCCTAGGATATTATTGGGGGCGTTTAAGAGCATATCGGTATCTTTTTCAGGAAACAGTGCAGCGACAGCGCGGGCTCTGGCAGCAGGAAAGGAGCAGCCCTGTTTCAGAAAAACGTTCAGCAGGGATTGATATTGACAAGACTCGCTCGCGATGATGCGGGCGCAGTCTGAAATCAGTGATAGATCACCACATTCACTGCCAAAATGCAGGGAATCGACCACGCCCAGCTTGTCGATGAGAGACACTGCGCCCTGAGCAAAGTACTCTGCGCTGCCAAGTGCAAAGTATACAGGCAGTTCAAAGACCAGATCGGCACCATTTGCAAGCGCCATCTGGCAGCGCTGGTACTTATCGACAATGGCTGGAATACCGCGCTGCATGAAGTTGCCGCTAAGAACGACAACAATCCAATCGGCGTGCTCTGCCGTGCGAATGGTACGAAGCTGGTATAAATGTCCGTTGTGGAACGGATTGTATTCGGCGATGACGGCTGTTACTTTCATTTATAAATACCTTTCATGATATATCAATTGTGTGAGAACGAGATTCATATTTGAATGTTATCCATATATTCCATGAAATGACATACCAGTTGAAATTCCTGTCACATTGTGGTAATATTTGTTTGGAACTACCAAGATGGTAGGCGGTTAACCCTCTACGGAGGGACTGTGACCCTCCGTTTACATAGAGATCCGTACAAGGTATGGAAATATGGAAGAAGAGGGTGATTCTAATGATGACTATAGACAGTCTGATCGCTATAATCAGTCTTGTATTGACTGCGTTTGGACTTGGATATACAATCGGCAGTAACAGTACAAAAAAATAACCGCCCAGCCCAACCAACTTAGCGGTTATTTTTAACATAAAAATTTGAATGGGCTAACCGTCTATCGGTAGTTCCATGAAAGGCATCTGTTGAAGCAGGTGTCTTTCTTTAG